>Ga0224555_1000121_pt1 | contig 105797 bp, 89 predicted proteins | sample 714S23034metaG_FD_180687 | JGI IMG/M metagenome (GOLD analysis project Ga0224555, IMG submission 180687) | Peat soil microbial communities from Stordalen Mire, Sweden - 717 S2 30-34 | ecosystem: Environmental > Terrestrial > Soil > Wetlands > Peat | place: Sweden: Norrbotten County, Stordalen... | reverse complement strand
AGGCACCGAGCGCTGCCCGGCCCGCCGGTACGCGCGGTCGACCGGCCGCTCGCCGTCGCCAGCTCCCGCTCGTGGTGGTCGGGGTGCTGCTGGTGATCGGCGGGGCCCTGGCGTTCGCGGACGCCTCGCTGCACCTCGGCAGCCGAGAGGAGGTGCTCGTTGTCTCCGAACCCCTCGCGGCGGGCCAGGTCATCACATCGAGCGACCTCGAGACGGTGCGCGTATCGACCGGCACCGGCCTGCAGGTCGTCCCGGCCGTCGAAGAGACGAGCGTGGTCGGGAGCCCTGTGGCGGTGCCGCTTGTTGCCGGGGCGCTTTTGACCCGCGCCGAGCTGGGCTCGACTGCTCCGGTCGCGTCCGGGTCGGACGTGGTGGCCGTGGGGTTGAAGGCCGGCCAGTACCCCCCAGACCTCGCCCCCGGAGACCGGGTGCAAGTCGTCCCGGTCACCTCGCCGTCGTCGTCCTCGCTCACCCCTGCTGGGAGCCCGGTGTCGGCCACGGTGCTGGCCGTTGACGTGGCGTCGGTTGAATCGGACAGCCCGACTGTGTTCTCTCTCCAAGTGTCGAAGAGGGACGCGGACGAGGTGGCGGCGCTCGCAGCTGCCAACGAGGCGAGCCTTATCCAGGTCGCCTCTGGTGCCGGGTGAGGTGAGGCTCCGGTGAGCGTCGTTGCGGTTGGTGCGGTCCGCTCGTGCGGGGTGACGACCCTGACCTTGGCGTTGGCGGCTACGTGGCCGTCGAGCCGGCGGGTGCTGCTGGCGGAGCTGGACCCTGCGGGCGGGACGCTCGCCGCCGCGTCAGGTTGGCCACCCGAGCCAGGACTCGTGAGCTTGGCTGCCGCCGCGCGGCGGGGCAGTGATCCCGAGCTCGTGTGGGAGCACTGCCACGAGCTGGCGGACGGGACGGCGGTGCTGGCCGGGCCGGGCTCGGCGGACCAGGCCCGTAGCGCCCTCGGGATGCTCACCGGTCTTCTGGGCCGCCTCGGTGAGTTGGACGCCGACGTGCTCGTTGACTGCGGCCGGTTGGCCGGTGCATCTCCGAACCCTGTGCTCTCGGATGCGGATCGAGTGGTGTTGGCGGCCCGACCGCGCCTTGTCGACCTGCACGCGCTGGCGAGCTTTCTCGAGACCTACCCGGGTCTCCGACAAGACCCGTGCCTTGTGCTGGTGGGCGACGGCCCCTATCGCGACCAAGAGGTGGCCGAGGCGCTCGGCGTCGAGGTAGCGGCCCGGCTGCCCTGGGACCCCGACGCGGCGACGTCGCTTGTATCAGTCCCGGCCTCGGCTCGAGAGCTCCGAGTCGCGCCGCTCGTACGAGCTGCGAGGACCCTGGCCGACCAGCTGAGCGTTGACAAGACGAGGACCGACACGCAAGAGCGCGCCGAGACCCCGCCTGCCGCGCCGTCGCGGATCAGGGTGATGCGCGCCTGGCGAGCCGATCCGGCTGCCCGGTCGACCAACGGCTCGGCACCCGAGGAGGTGTCCCGGTGACGAGCGATGTCGCGCTCGTGGCCGACCTACGGTCCGAGGTGCTGGCTGCCCTGTCGGAGAAGGAGCGTGCCTTGCACGATGGCGGCCGGCCGGGACTTCGGACCGGAGACGAGCAGGCGCTCGGGCGGCAGTTGATCGCTGAAGCGTTGGAGCGCCGCGTCCGGGAGGCGCTCACCGTCGGGACCCCGGTCATGACGAGCGAGGAGGAGGACGACCTGGCCCGGGCGACCTTCGACGCGCTGTTCCGCCTGGACCGGTTGCAGCGGCTGTTGGACGACCCCGAGATCGAGAACATCAACGCCAACGGCTGTGACGTCGTGTGGGTCCGTTACGCGGACGGCCGGCGGGAACGAGTCGGGCCGATCGCGGACTCCAACGACGAGCTGGTCGAGATGCTGCGCACCGCAGCGGCCCGCATGGGGATCGGTGAGCGCCGGTTCGACCTCGGCTCGCCCAGCTTGTCGTTGTCGATGCCGGACGGCTCGCGCCTGTTCGCACTCATGGCGCTCGCCGCCCAGCCATGCGTGTCGATCCGACGGCATCGCTACCTGCGCGTCACGCCCGACGACCTCATCAAAAAGGGCACGCTCGATGTGGCGCTTCGCGAGTTTCTCCGCTCGGCGATGCGGGCCAAGAAGTCGTGCATCATCTGCGGCGGCATCGGGGCCGGCAAGACCACCCTGCTCCGGGCGATGGCCGCCGACATCCCACCGACCGAACGGCTCATAACCATCGAGGACTCCTTGGAGCTGGGCCTCGAGCGTTTTCCCGAGCTGCACCCCGACGTCGTCGCGCTAGAGGCCCGTGAACCCAACTTGGAGGGCGAGGGTGGCGTGAGCTTGGCCGAGCTCGTCCGCTTCGCGCTGCGCATGTCACCCGACCGGGTAATCGTCGGTGAGACCCGCGGCGAGGAAGTCCTCGCTCTCTTGAACGCCATGAGCCAGGGCACCGACGGGTCCATGGCCACCCTGCATGCCTCGTCCTCCAAGGGGGCGTTCTCCAAGCTGGCCACCTATGCGGTGCAGGCTCCCGAACGCCTCCCGCTCGAGGCGACCAACCTTCTCGTGGCCAACGCCGTCCACTTCGTCATCCACCTGGCCCAGAACGGCGACCGGCGCTTTATCTCCTCTGTCCGCGAGGTCGTCGATGCCGAGGGACAGATGGTGGTCTCCAACGAGGTCTTCCGTCCCGGCCCCGACGGCCGGGCTGTCCCCGGAGTTCCGCTACGTAGTGACACCCTCGACCAGCTCGCCGCGGTCGGCTTCGACCCCGGTTTGCTGGATCGGCCCCAGGGCTGGTGGGAGCAGTGACCGCGCTGGCCGCCCTTTGCGGAACGATCGTCGGCCTCGGCTTGGTGATCATCGTGGCGGGCCTCCGCGGAGTCGAGCTGCCTCGCCCCGTCGGGTCCGTCGCGCGCCCGCAGGCAGAACGGGCCACGCTCCGGCTCGGACTGGCGGTCGGTGCCGCCGTGCTAGTCGGGGCGGCCACGCGCTGGCCCGTGGGCGCCCTCTGGGCGGGCCTGGCCGGGTGGGGCGCACCGGGGCTGCTCGCTGGCTCCAAGGGACGCGGCGAAGCGGTCGGGCGGATCGAGGCCGTGGCCGGGTGGTCAGAGATGCTCCGTGACACCATGGCCGGCGCTGCCGGCCTGGAGCAGGCCATCGTCGCCACCGCCACCGTGGCGCCGTTGCCGATCCGGGCCGAGGTCGCCACCTTGGCGGTGCGCCTCGAAACTGAACGCCTCGCCCCGGCACTACGCGCCTTTGCCGACGAGGTGGCCGACCCGACATGCGACCTCGTCGTCGCAGCTCTGGTGCTCGCCGCCGAGCACCAGGCCCAGCGCCTCGGCGAGCTGCTGGGCTCACTTGCCCAAGCCGCGCGCGACCAGGGCACCATGCGACTTAGGGTGGAGGCCGGCCGGGCACGCACCCGCACCTCGATCAAGGTCATCGTCGGTGCCACCGGCGGTCTCGCCTTGGGCCTCGCCGTGCTCAACCGCGGCTACCTCGCTCCGTATGGCTCCGCCCTCGGCCAGTTCGTGCTGTTGTTGGTCGGCGGCCTGTTCGCGGCGAGCTTCGTGTGGCTGTCGAAGATGACCCGAGCAGCGGAGCCCGAACGGTTCCTCGGAAAAGCTCCGGCGACCACGGCTCGTGACGGATTTCTTGAGGCTCGATCGTGATACTCGCCCTCTGCTGCGGCGCCGGGGTCGGCGGCGGCCTTTTTTTCGTCTTCCGTGGCCTGTACCCGCCCAGGCCCTCGCTCGCCCAGGCCCTCGCTCAGCTGCGCCTGGTGCCCGAAGCGGCCCCAGTTCTCGCCCCCGAAGTCGACAGCGGTTTTGCCGCCCGGCTCGGCCGGCCCGCGGCCCGTGTTCTTCATCGATCCGGTGCCGGCTGGCTGATCCCCCAACGAGTACGCCGCGACCTCGCCGTCTTGGATCGCAGCTCCGAACGCCACCTCGCCGAGAAGCTCACCCTGGCTCTCGTCGGCCTCCTGTTCGCGCCGGCCATCACGGCTCTTTTGTTGTTGGGCGGGGCGCACCTTTCCCTCGCCGTGCCGTTGTGGGCGTCGCTCGTCTTTATGGTCGGCGGGTTCGTCCTACCCGACCTCGGCATCCGCGCCGAGGCGGGACGCCGGCGGCGGGACTTCCGCCACGCCCTCGGCTCGTTCCTAGACCTGGTCGTCGTCGCGTTGGCCGGCGGTGGCGGGGTCGAGACCGCTCTCGGCGACGCGGCGAGCATCGGCGACAGCTGGGCGTTCTCATACCTGCGCCGGGCACTCGACGGCGCCCGCCTTGCCCGAGAGACCCCGTGGTCAGCTCTCGGGAGGCTGGGCACCGAGCTCGGGATCGGTGAGCTGTCCGAGCTGGCCGCGTCGGTCGCCTTGGCGGGCACCGAAGGAGCGAAGGTCCGGGCGTCGCTCGCGGCCAAGGCCGCTTCGTTGCGTACCCACGAGCTGGCCGAGGCCGAGACCGCCGACCAGGCCGCCACAGAGCGGATGAGCCTCCCCATCGTCATGTTGTTCGCCGGCTTCTTGTTCTTCATCGGCTTCCCGGCCGTCGAACGCGTCCTCAACGGGCTCTGACCATCAAGAGAAAGAAGGAAGGCGACCTGCTGTGTTCCCTGAACTGACCATCTTGAGCCACCTGTTCCAAATCCTGCACACCCGATACCAGGTGCTCCGAGCCGACCCCGAGGCCGGCTACTCGACCGAGACGGTCGTCATCACCGCCTTGTTGGTGGCCCTCGCCATCGGAGCGGTCGCGGTCATCGCCTCCAAGGTGCTGACCACCGCGAACAACATCAACACCGGGAACTGACCGGCGCGATGGCGCTGCGGAGGCTGTGCACGCCAGCGCGCCGGCGCCGGCGCCGGTGGTGTCGCGCCCCTAGAGGTGACGAGCGGGGCTCGGTCTCGGCCGAGCTGGTGCTCGCCACGCCGCTGTTGCTGGTCTTGATCATGGGCGTCGTCCAGTTCGCCCTCTGGCAGCACGCGGAACACGTCGCCGACGCCGTCGCCCAACAGGGCCTCGCCGTCGGCCGCCTCCAAGGCGAGACCGCAGCCGCCGGCCAAGCCCAAGCCCAGAGCGTCCTCGACCAGCTCGGCACCGGCGTGCTCGTGGCTCCCGGCATCACCGCCACTCGCACCGCCACGACCACCACCGTCGTAGTCACCGGTCACGCGATAAGCGTCTTTGGCCTGTTCTCACTGCCGGTCAAGGCAGTTGCGTCCGGCCCGACGGAGGACTACAGCGACCCGGCGCAGGCGCCATGACATTCCCCGCCCGCGTGAAGCGGGACGAGACCGGAGGCGTCGCTGCGGAGCTGGTGCTGTTGACGCCGCTCCTCATCCTGGTTCTGCTCTTCGTCGTCGCCCTCGGACGCCTGGCCGGGGCGCGTATCGACGTCGACGGCGCCGCCGCCCAAGCAGCCCGGGCCGCGTCCATCGCCCGCGACCCCGCCACCGCGTCCGCCATGGCCACCCAGACCGCGACCGCTGCGCTCGGGTCCGACAACGTCACCTGCGCCCAGCTCAGCGTCAGCACCGACACCGCCGAGTTCCAGCCCGGCGGCTTCGTAGCTGTCACGGTTACCTGCACCGTGAGCCTCTCCGACCTCACCGGGCTGCGCCTTCCGGCTTCGGAGTCCATCTCGAGCCGTTTCGTCGAGGTTGTCGACACCTACCGGAGCGCCACATGACTGCCACCCTCCGGCGACTGCGTGCCCGGGCGGGCGAGGAGGAGGGCATGGTCACCGCCTTCGTCGTCATCTTCACCCTGGCGCTGTTGTTGATGGCCGGCCTCGTCCTCGACGGTGGACTGACGCTCGCCGCCAAGGTCCAGGCCATCGACGAGGCCCAAGCCGCCGCGCGCGCCGGGGCGCAGGCCATCGACATCCCCACCTACCGGGCCACCGGCCAGATCACCCTCGACCCCGCCCAAGCCACCGCTGACGCCGAGGACTACCTCGCCGCGGCCGGGCACTCCGGCACCGTCACCGTGAACGGCAACCAGGTCACAGTCACCGTCTCGATCACCCAAGAAATGCAGATACTGAGCATCGGCGGCATCGATCACCTCACTGTCACCGGGACGGGTACGGCCACCGCCGAACAGAACGGAGGGCCGTAATGACCCGTATCGGGCGCATCCTCAAAGGCCTCTGTGCTCTCGGTCTCCTCGCCGCCCTCGCCGCCGGCATCCCCTGGGCACTCTGGCACTTCATCGGTTGGCCCCTCCCGCACCATGTCCCTTCACTGGCCCAGCTCGGCCACGCCCTCGATCAGCGGGGCATCCCCGACCAGGCCCTCATCGACGCCCTCGCCGTCGTCGTCTGGCTCACCTGGGCCGTGCTCGTCGCCTCCATCGCCGTTGAGGTCCCCGCCGCCCTCGCCGGGCGCCGCGCCCCCCGGCTCCCGCTCGCCGGGATCTTCCAACCGGTCACCGGTCGGCTCGTCGCCGCTGTCATCGTCGCCACCCTCTCCTTTGCACCTCGCCCGGCCCAAGTGACTGCACTTGGATCGCTCGGCGGCGGCCTGTCGACGTTAAGTGGACGCCAACCAGTCGCCACGCTGGTTCTCACCGGTGCCACCCAGCCGCTCTCGGCCACGTCCAAACCGGCCACAACCGCCCTCGCCACGACCGGCGACGCGACAGCTTCCACCAACTTGTCGCGCACCTACGTCGTCCAGCGCGGCGACACGCTCTGGGGCATCGCCGAGCGACAGCTCGGCGACCCGTTGGATTGGTCGGAGATCTACCAGCTCAACGAGGGCCGGGCCCAGCCCGACGGGCGCGCCCTCACCGACCCGCACTGGATCTATCCCGGTTGGACACTCGTGTTGCCGCCCACCGCGCTCAGGCTTGCGGGCGGACACGGTGCCGGGGACACCTCGGTACCCGCCCGGCACCCAAGCGTGCCGACGAGCACCACCTCGCCCATGCGAGGCAACGGCACCAGGGGAGCTGGCTCACGCGTACGCATCGGCCCAGTGAGCGCGCCGGCGTCGTCCTCGACGACCTCGACCGAGGCGCGCCACGAGACGCCGTCCAGCTCCGCGCCCGGGCGAACGTCCGAGTCGAAAAGGTCCGGTGATGCCGAAGGCTCGGCCCAAACCGCGACAGCTCCCACGCGCGCACCGATCGCGCCCATAGGCTTCGGTTTGCTCGGGGCCGGTTTGCTCGGCGTCCTTGTGCGCCTTCGGCGCGTCCAGCAACGCCACCGCCGCTTCGGCCGGCGGATTCCCCTCCCGACCGGCGACCTCGCACAGGTGGAACAGGCGCTCGCCGCCAGCCGCGACCCCGATGCGCCGTGGTTCGTCGATCGCGCCCTTCGGTTGCTCACCAGGCTCCTCCGCGACGCGAGCCTAGTGCCCGCGATCCTTGGTGCGGTTCTCCGAGCCGAGACTCTTGAGTTCATCCTCGACGGGGAGGCCGCCGCGCCCGCGCCGTTCATCAACGCCGCGCCTGACCGCTGGCTGCTCGCGCGCGACGACGAAACGACTCGGATCGCGCTCGCGGATGCGAAAGACGCGCTCGCGGCGCTGCCCTGTCTTGTGACCATCGGGGCCGACGCGGAGGGTGTCGTCTTGCTCAACCTCGATGCTGGGGGCCGAGTCGCGCTCGACGGTGATCCGGTCGTTGCGACCGAGCTCGCGACCGCCATTGCGCTTGAACTGGCGAGCGCCCCCTGGAACGAGACGCTCGAGCTCATCGACATCGGTGTCGGCACAGAACAGGTCGGCCGCGGCCGGTGCACCACGGCGTCGTCCATCGACGAGGTGCTGCCGCTGCTGCGTGCTCATCTCAAGTTCGTGCGCTCCGAGCACATCGACGGCGGGACCATGGCTCCATCCCTCGTTGCGACCGAGCCACGGACGCACTTGGCCCTCATCTCTACGTGTCCCATCTCGCCGGCTGAGCAAGCGGATCTCACTACCGAGATCGGCGATCCCGGGCACGTAGGCATCGCCATCGTGGCTCCGGGCTCCCTGCAGGAAGCGTCCTGGCGGCTGGTCGCGACAGCAGATGGGCAACTTGAGGTGCCGCCGCTTAGTCGCCATGTCCAGGCGCAACGAGTCTCGACAACGCACCTTGCCGGAATCGCGGCGCTGCTCGGTCTCGCCGCACGGCGTGGCGATGTCGCGCGCGACACACCGCCCTACGCCACGATCGCGTCGACGGGATCACCACTTACGGGCGAGGTCCCAAAACTCGAGGTCCCGACGACGGTTCTGCTAAAGGGAGAGTCGGTCGCGCCTCGCGCCCAAGAGACACCTCTACCGACGGTCGAAGTTGGCGTGCTCGGCCCGTTCGAAATCAGGGGCATCGCCGCCGCGCCGCAACGTTCGAAGGCGACGGAGCTCATCGCATGGCTCGTCTTGCATAACCGGCATGGCTCTACCGATGAGGTCGCGACGGCGCTGTGGCCGATGGGGGCTTCGGAAGGATCGCGACACAACGTCATCTGGGACGCGCGACGTGCCCTCGGTGAGGACGCCGACGGCAGTTCGCTCCTCGTGAGCGAAGGCGGTCTCAAGCTCTCACCGCTCGTGACAAGTGACTGGGCTCATTTTCGCGAGCTCGCAGGCTGCGACGACCGCGATATGCGCGTCGCTGCCTTGTCGCTCGTCAGGGGCAAGCCCTTTGGTGACGTCGATTGGCCGTGGAGCACGGTCGAAGGCCTCGCCGCAACGATGGAGGCGGAGGTCTGTGACCTCGCGTCGGCCATCGGAGAACAAGCGCTGCTCGACGGCGACGCGAGCTTGGCCACTCACGCCGCGGAACAGGGCATCCTCGCGAGTCCCTACGACGAGCGGCTTTATCGCCTCCTCATGCGCGCGTCCGACGCCCTGGGCAACCCCGCCGGCATCCGATCTGCCATGGGACGGCTTGCGGCTGTTCTCGAGGACGACGTCGAACCACTCGAGTCTGTGCACCCCGAGACGCGAGCGCTCTACGAGGCGCTCATGCGTCGTCGCCGTCCCGAATCGCCCCCCGACGCGATGGCGCCCCGACGCTCCAGCGGTTCGAGCGCGCAGTCAGCCCGTGGCGTTCGCGAACCGCGGGACGCCTAAACCCGGCATCGCCGGAGATCTCGCCGATCACAGGCGCCGCTTCGACCACCGTCCTTAGGCGAGCCGTAGGCGGCGCGGGCGCAGCGCTCGGGTAACAGACACTCGTGGCCCGTTGTTCGTTGGCCTGAGCTTCCGGCGGTGGCGAATGCGTAATCGCCCCCCATTCGATCGCCGGAAGGTCGCCCATACTTGCTCGAAATGCCGAGACGAGCGCCCTTTCGGTCTCCCGAGTGGCTCGGCGTCTTCATCACAGGAAACCACACAACTTCTCCTCTGTGAGTGTTGCTGTGAGCTGCCGGGCCGCGCAGAGCCGTACTACGTGATGGCTCGAACCGAAGAAACCGTCCCGCGAGCTCGTCTGTGAGCACTGCTGTGAGTGTTCCTGTGAGAAATGCTGTGAGTCGATCAGCGCACCATCACGCAATGATTCGCCCCCTCTCCACCCATGACTGTTGCCCGACGTCGGCGCCACAGCGAACGACTTGGCACTTCGCCACACCCTTGAGGGTGTCGACCGCTGGCATCATGACGGCCGATGAGGCGCGGGTCCTTTTGGCGGATGCTCCGAGCCCCCAACCGACACGAGAGCACTGAGGTGGCGACGAGCGACGGCGCGCGAACGCCCGCGACAACGGTGCGCTTCCTCCGCGTCGATGAGGCAGCACGAATCCTGCGCATCGGACGGAGCGCCGCCTACGAGCAGGCGAACCGTTGGATCGAGACCAATGGCCAGTGCGGGCTCCCCGCCGTCAAGGTCGGGCGGATGATTCGCATCCCAGCCGCGGTACTCGAGGCGTGGGCGACGACGGGGAGCGACGCCGAGCCGATATCGCAAGACCAATAGCCCTGCGGGACTCAGCGCGTCTTCCGCGGCAATGCCTTCACGGCATCGCGATTTCCGGTGTCGGTACGACGGTCGTAGGGAGCCGCAGCGTTACCTTGCTGTTGCCGAGCAGGTCCGCGACGGTCCGGTACGGCACGCCTGCGTCGAAACTGGTGTCGCGACGTAGTGGCGCACGTCCTGGAGCGTCATGGTCGAGTTGCCGCGCGCCTCGACAAGCCCATCGCTCAGCGAGTCGGATCGGCTTGGTCGCCTCGGGGTCGTCCGCGAAGATGTGCGGCCCAGGCAAGGCCCCAGACCAGTTCGCTCGCGCCTTCGTGCGAGCTGGCGCTCGAACGACTCCCCCACCGAGTCGATTAGCCGAACGTCGCGCCAGTCTGACCCGCGTCGGCTCGCACACGAGATCGACACCCGGCCTGCCGTCGATGGCAAACGCGAACGTGCATCTCTTCGGCCTTCAAGTCGACATCGTCGACGCGAAGAGCGAACAGCTGTCCACTGCGATCTCCGGTCCCGGCGGTGCGTGGCTACATTTTTGGCTACATTCACACCGGGTCCTGCACCTTGGCCAGCCGGATGCGCCCCCCTTACCAGGACTTTCTCGGTGGAGGCGAAGGGACTCGAACCCTCGAACCTCCTGACTGCCAGTCAGGCGCTCTACCAACTGAGCTACGCCCCCGAGGACGCCAGCACTCTATCCGACGCGGCGGACTACGGCCTCCTGATTGGCCGCCAAGTGTACGAAGCCCGGTTGGGTGTCCTCAGCACTGCCTCCGACCTGGCGAATCGCGTCGGTGCGCTTCCCGTGCTGCCTCGGTGCTTCCCAGCTCCTTCGAGAGGTCCGCACCGGCCAACTAACCTGTTCCCGTGGCGGAATACGACTTTCGCGAGGCCGAAGTGCGCTGGCAGCGGCGCTGGGATGAAGACGGGACCTACCGGGTCGACCTCGACGACCCTCGACCGCCCTACTACGTGCTGTGCATGTATCCCTACCCCAGCGGTCCCGCTCACCAGGGACACATCCGCAACTACACCTTCGGTGACGTCCTGGTCCGGCACAGAACGATGCAGGGCCACGCCGTACTGAGCCCGTTCGGCTTCGACTCTTTCGGCCTGCCTGCAGAGAACGCAGCCATAAAGGGCGGAGATCACCCGCGGGTGTACACCGAGGCACGAATCGCCGAGCTCACAGCTTCGGTGAAACGACTGGGGGCGGTCTACGACTGGCGGCGCGAGCTGCGCAGTCACGACCCTGACTACATCCGCTGGAACCAGGTCATCTTCCTCGAGTTGCTCCGCGCCGGACTCGCGTATCGGGCCGAGGCGCCGGTCAACTGGTGCCCCGGATGCCACACGGTTCTCGCGAACGAACAGGTACTAGCGGACGGTACCTGCGAACGCTCGGGCGACGTCGTCGAGCGCCGGAACCTCGAGCAGTGGTTCCTCCGGATAACCCAGTACGCCGAGGAACTATTGGACGCACTCGACGGCCTTGACTGGCCCGAGCGCGTGAAGACAATGCAGCGCAACTGGATCGGTCGGTCCGAGGGCGCGCAGTTCCGCATGGCTGTTTCGGGCCGGCCCGGGATCGAGATCGAGGTCTTCACCACGCGCCCGGATACCAGCTTTGGCATGACCTATGCCGTGCTGGCACCTGAGCACCCGCTCGTGGCGGTCCTCGTGACCGATGGCCACGAGGACGAGGTGGCCGAGCTGTGCGCCCGGGCCAAACAGGCCACCGACATCGAGCGCCAGTCGTCGGAGGGCTCGCTCGAAAAGCGAGGCGCCTTCACGGGTAGCTACTGCGTGAATCCGTTCAACGACGAGCTCGTGCCGATCTACGTGGCTGACTACGTGCTCATGGGCTACGGAACCGGCGCGATCATGGCCGTGCCCGCCGAGGACGAGCGCGACTTCGCGTTCGCCGAGGCGTACGGCCTGCCAATAGTGCGCACCGTCGAACCGCCCGGTGGCTTCACGGGTGCCTACCCCGGTGACGGCCTCAAGATCAACAGCGGCTTCCTCGATGGACTTGACGTCACGGCTGCCAAGCGTGCCGCAGTCGAGTTCTTGGAAAACCTCGGCATCGGCTCACGCAAGATCCACTACCGGCTGCGCGACTGGCTGATCAGCCGGCAGCGCTACTGGGGCTGCCCGATCCCAGTGATGTACTGCTCCACTCACGGGATAGTGCCGGTTCCAGCCGAGGACCTCCCAGTCCTTCTCCCCGACGATGTCGAGTTCCGGCCGACAGGTGAGTCCCCGCTCCGCTTCCACGAGGCGTTCCTGCGAACGACCTGCGCCATCTGCGGGGGTCCAGCCGTGCGGGAGACCGACACGATGGACACCTTCGTGGACTCGTCGTGGTACTTCCTGCGCTTCTGCAATCCCCGCGACGAGACAGGTCCAGTCGACCTTGGAGCCGCCCGCCACTTCATGCCGGTCGACCAGTACATCGGTGGGATCACACATGCGATCTTGCACCTGCTGTACGCCCGCTTCTTCACGCGGGCTTTGGCCGACACCGGCCTCGGACCGAAAGAGGTCCGCGAGCCCTTCTCGCAGCTGTTCTGCCAGGGGATGATCCGCCTGGGCGGCCGTGCGATGTCGAAGTCCAAGGGCAACGTCGTTTCCCCCGACGACTACTTCGCGAAAGTCGGGGCCGATGCGCTAAGGCTGCTTCACCTGTTCATCGGCCCTCCTGTCGACGACGTCGACTGGAACGAGCAGACCGAGGAGATCCTCGAGGGCTGCTCGCGTTACCTCGGCAGGGTTTGGCGACTCGCGACCGATCCACCAGAGCAGCCAGTTGATCCGGCCCAGGACGATACTGCCAGCGAAAGCCTTCTGCTAAGGCGTGCGGTACACCACACGATCGCGCGCGTGACCGCCGATATCGAGCGCTACGCGTTCAACACCGCGGTCGCGGCATGCAGAGAGCTGACCAACACCATCTCGCGCCACGCTCGATCAGGCACAGACCGGGCCGTCATCGAGGAGTCGATCGACACATTGCTGGAGCTTCTCGCACCTTTTGCCCCGCACCTCACCGCCGAGGCCTATGAATTTAGGCACGGTGACAACGTGCACACGAGGCCCTGGCCGGTCGCGGACGTGCGTCTGCTCACTGAGCAGAACGTGACGATGGTCGTGCAGGTGAACGGCAAGGTGAGGGACCGGATCGAAGTCGAGCGCGACATCTCTGAGCAGGCCGCGGCCGAAGCGGCCCTGGCGTCACCGAAAGCTCGGGCGGCGCTCGGCGGTGCTGCGGTGGCACGAACGATCGCCAAGCCACCGCGTCTTGTGAACATCATCACCTGAGATCGCGGCGCGCAGCCGCCCTGTGGCCGACGCCCCGGCTCCTCACAAGTCAACTCGCTTCTCGTCACGATCTGAGTCGTCCGGCAGAATGGCTCGAGGACTTGAACGGGAACTGCAGCGCATTGTCGAGTCGGCTCGTCGCGCGAGCCAGCGATCCGCCGTCGGCGTCGTGCTCGTGTTCTCGGGCGGATATTGGCTATTGTCAGCCCGCAAGTGGTTCACCGGTTCAAAGGTTCAGGGCACTGAGGAAGAGCTGAAAGCCATCGAGGCCGGGTTCACGAGGGTCGGGCACACATTGGAGGGAATCGATTGAACGACGACTCGCCAGCTCTCACCGCTGAGCTGCTGGCGACGCTCGTCGCTCGTCACGACATCGACACGGTGGTCGTAGGGATCGCCGACATGCAGGGTCGTTTGCAGGGCAAACGGTTCGCGGCCCCCCATTTCCTCGAGGACGTGGTGGCCCGCGGGACCGAGGGCTGCAACTACCTGATGGCGGTCGACGTGGACATGAACACGGTCCAGGGCTATGCGATGTCGTCGTGGGAGCGTGGCTACGGCGATTTCTTCATGGTCCCGGACCTCTCGACGCTGCGGCTGCTCCCTTGGCACCCGGGCACTGCCTTTTGCATGGCGGATGTGCGATGGGCCGACGGCCACCCGGTCGTGGCGTCACCTCGCGCCATCCTGCAGAGCCAGACCGCACGCCTCACCGCTCGCAGCTGGCACGCTCTTACAGCAACCGAGCTCGAGTTCATCGTCTTCAACGACACCTTCGAGAACGCTTGGCAGGCCGGATATCGAAATCTCACCCCGGCGAACCTGTACAACGTCGACTATTCCCTCCTCGGCACCGGCCGCGTCGAGCCTTTGTTGCGACGGATCCGTAACGAGATGAGTGGGGCGGGCATGTGGGTCGAGTCCGCAAAGGGAGAGTGCCATTTCGGTCAGCACGAGATCGCGTTCCGCTACAGCGAGCCCGTCGCCAAGGCAGACGAACACTCGTTGTTCAAGATGGGCGCCAAGGAGATCGCGGCTCAGGAGGGCCAGTCGATCACCTTCATGGCCAAGTACGACGCCAAGGAAGGCAGTTCGTGCCACATCCACATCTCGCTACGGGACGACTCGGACCAACCCGTGTTCGCCGACCCGGGTGGCCACGAGTTCTCGAAGGTGTTCGAGCAATTCATGGCCGGGCTGCTTGCGACCCTCCCGGAGCTGACTCTGTTCGTCGCGCCGAACATCAACAGCTACAAGCGCTTTGTCACCGGATCGTTCGCACCGACCGCATTAGCCTGGGGCCATGACAACCGGTCCTGCGCGCTTCGCGTCGTCGGGCATCAGCCGTCCTCACTTCGTGTCGAGTGCCGAGTGCCCGGTGCCGATGTGAACCCCTACCTGGCGCTGGCGGCCATGCTCGCAGGAGGCTTGTTCGGGATCGAACAAGGTCTCGACCTCGAACCCGAGTTCGTCGGCAATGCCTACGTCTCGGACAAGCCGCGTCTTCCGACGACGCTGCGAGAAGCTGCCGCCCTGTTCGCCACTAGCCGTGTCGCCCGCGACGCCTTCGGAGACGAGGTCGTCGACCACTACGCGAACATGGCGCGCGTCGAGCTCGAGGCCTTCGACAGTGCAGTCACCGACTGGGAGCGCTACCGGGGGTTCGAACGCCTGTGAGCACTGCACGCGCGGTCGTCAATCCCGCAACAGAGGAAGTAATCGCGACTGTCAGCCAGCTCGACGCGCAAGACACCGACGAGGCAGTCGCCCGCTCTGCCGCCGTGCTCCCGGCCTGGCGAGCGGTCTCACCAGGCGATCGGGCCCGGCTGCTCAGGCGTTTCGCCGAGGCCGTCGACGACGCAAACGAGGAGCTGGCACGACTCGAGGTCGCGAACTCGGGTCACACGATCTCGAACGCCCGCTGGGAGGCGGGCAACGTCCGCGACGTGCTCGCGTACTATGCGGGAGCTCCGGAGCGGCTCTTCGGGCGCCAGATCCCCGTGTCCGGCGGAGTGGACTTCACTTTCCGTGAGCCCATCGGCATCGTCGGCATCGTCGTTCCCTGGAACTTCCCGATGCCGATCGCCTCTTGGGGTTTCGGACCGGCGCTCGCCGCAGGCAACACGGTCGTGCTGAAACCGGCCGACCTCACGCCACTCACGGCGATCCGCATCGGCGAGCTCGCCCTCGAGGCCGGCATCCCCGAGCACGTCTTCCAGGTCTTGCCGGGCCGGGGCTCGGTCGTGGGCTGGCGCTTTGTCACCAATCCCGCAATCGGCAAGATCTGTTTCACGGGCTCGACTGACGTCGGCCAAAAGATCATGGCCGGATGTGCCGAGCAGGTAAAACGGGTGACCCTCGAGCTCGGCGGCAAGAGCGCCAACATCATCTTCGCCGACTCCGACCTCGAGGCCGCAGCGGCTTCCGCGCCCTACGCGGTATTCGACAACGCGGGCCAGGACTGTTGCGCACGTTCCCGTATCCTCGTTCAGGCGGGCGCTTACGAGCGCTTCATGGAGCTGTTCGAGTCGGCGGTCAAGTCGGTGCGAGTCATCGATCCCTCCGATGAGCAAAGCGAGATGGGACCGCTCATCAGTGCCGAGCAACGGGCGGCCGTCTCCTGTTTTGTGCCGGACGACGCCCCGGTCGCATTCCGGGGAAGCGCACCGGAGGGTGCCGGCTTCTGGTTCCCGCCGACGGTGCTCGCACCTGTTCCGCTGCAGTCGCCGGCGGTCCGTGAGGAAATCTTCGGCCCGGTTGTCGCGGTGCTGCGATTCGAAGACGAGGCCGATGCGATCCGGATGGCGAACGACACTCCATACGGGTTGTCAGGTTCGATCTGGACCCGTGACCTCGGACGTGCCTTCCGGGTTGCGCGGGCGGTCGAGACCGGAACCATCTCGGTGAACTCGAACTCGTCTGTTCGCTACTGGACCCCATTCGGTGGCTTCAAGCGCTCCGGGATCGGGCGCGAGCTCGGGCCCGATGCCCTCGAGGCGTTCACCGAGCTGAAGAATGTGTTCGTCGCCACCGGAAGCTGATCGTCGCTCCGGTCCTCCTCACCACCTACGATCGGGGAAAGACCATGTCGGGAAGGCTCGAAGGCAAGGTAGCCGTCATCACGGGCGCGGCCAGCGGCATCGGCCGCGCGAGTGCCGTCAGGTTCGCGCTCGAAGGAGCTCACGTCGTTGTCGCTGACCTCGCCGACGATCCGGGCACGGCCGTCGCTGAAGAGGTCGGCGGGGTGTACGTCCACGCCGACGTGACAGACCCGGGCAGCGTCGCCGAGATGTACAAGACCGCGCTCGACCGGTTCGGCACGCTCGATATCTGCTTCAACAACGCGGGGATCTCACCTCCTGACGATGACTCGATCCTCGAGACTGAGCTCGACGCGTGGCGCCGCGTGCAGGACGTCAACCTGACCAGCGTGTACCTGTGTTGCAAGACGGCGATCCCGATACTCATCGAACACGGCGGCGGGAGCATCATCAACACCGCTTCATTCGTCGCGCTCATGGGCGCCGCAACTTCCCAGATCTCCTACACCGCATCGAAAGGTGGCGTGCTCTCGATGTCGCGCGAGCTCGGCGTGCAGTTCGCCCGCCAGTCGGTCCGCGTCAACGCCCTGTGCCCCGGACCGGTGAACACCCCGCTGCTCCAAGAGCTGTTCGCCAAGGACGCCGAGCGCGCGGCGCGCCGTCTCGTGCACATCCCGATGGGCCGTTTCGCGGAACCGGAAGAGATAGCGGCTGCTGCATGCTTCCTTGCCTCCGATGACGCATCGTTCATCACGGCGAGCACCTTCCTCGTTGACGGAGGCATCAACGCCGCGTACGTGACCCCGCTGTGACCGGCTCAGGGTCGCGGGAACGCCCGGTGATCGGGATCACCGCTTACCACGAGAGAGCGTCGTGGGGCTCGTGGCTCACTGAGGCCTCGCTGGTGCCGGACGATTACGTACGTTCGCTCGCCTCGCTCGGCGCGAATCCGGTCATCCTGCCGGTTTACGAACAGCCCGAAGACACTCTCGATCCGCTCGTCCGGCGCCTCGACGGTCTTGTCCTGACAGGTGGCCCCGATGTCGACCCCGCACGTTACGGGGCCGAACCGCATCCTCTAACCCAGCCGCCGCGGGTCGAACGCGACGATCGTGAGGTCGCACTTCTCGGCGCGGCCGAGCGTTGCGGACTTCCGGTGCTCGCAATCTGCAGAGGAACCCAATTGTTGAACGTCGCTCACGGCGGCACGCTCATCCAGCACCTCCCCGACGTCGTCGGCCACGAGCAACACAGCCCGACTCCTGGGGCGATGGCCAAGCATCGTGTCCGAATCGCCCCCGATAGCCTGCTCCACCAGATCCTCGGCTGGGACGAACGAGACGTGCCGACGCACCATCACCAGGCCGTCGAGCGACTAGCAGATGACCTGACTGCAGTCGCGTGGGCCGATGACGGCACGATCGAAGCTGTCGAGAGCACGTCCACGCCCTTTCTCGTCGGCGTGCAGTGGCACGCCGAATCAGACGACGACATGTCGGTGCTCGAAGCCCTCGTCCGCGAAGCTGCCGGACTGCTCGCGATACGAGAGGCGGACCTCGGCCGAACGCTTCGTTGAGCCGCTCCGGAGGCTAAAGGCCGGCCGGACTCTCATCGGAGGCGGGGCCCGGAGTCCCGCGGTGCGTTGCGATCAGGACTCTGAGGTCGCGGCTGAGGGCATCGGGAGCTACAGAGCGCTCAACACGCAGAATTCGTTCCCTTCCGGATCCGCTAGAACGACCCACGTCGCCTCGGCGGTCTGGCCGACGAAGACGCGCACTGCGCCGAGCGATTCGAGACGCTCAACCTCCTTTTGCTGGTCGACCGGGCGCAGGTCGAGGTGGAGGCGGTTCTTCAGGGTCTTTACCTCCGGGACCCTCAGGAACAGCAAGTCCGGGACGACCCCCTCTTCGGCGCTGCCTGCCGGCGGCTCCAGGACCACCTCGTCGGGATCCTCCCTAGTCCGGCGCCAGCCGAGCGCGGCTTCCCAGAAGCTCGCAACAGATTCGGGATCGCGAGCGTCGACACACAAGCATTGGATGCGAAGGTCCATCGTCCTCCATCTTCCTGCACCGGCGCGCTAGCGCGTCAGGTCTCCACCGCCACGACGAGACCGGCGTCTTCCAGATGCCCGCCGCCACAACACTAGAGGACCTCGCGCAGCCTCCCGTTCGACACGTCGTAGACGAAACCACGAACCGAGTGCTTGTTGGGGATGAACGGGCTCGCCTCGATTCGGGCGATCGACTGGCGCACATCCTCGTCGAGATCGCCGAAAGCCTCGGCGGCCCACTGCGGCTTGATGCCGGTCTCGTCCTGGATCTGCCTCTTGAACTGGTCGTCGGTGAAAGTGAGCATTCCGCAGTCGGTGTGATGGATGAGGATGATCTCCTCTGTTCCCAAGAGCCGCTGGGAGATGGCCAGCGAGCGGATCTCGTCATCTGTGACAACGCCGCCGGCGTTGCGTATCACATGGGCGTCGCCTTCTTCCAGGCCAAGCGCCCCGTACGGGTTCAGCCTCGCGTCCATGCACGCGAGGACAGCCACCTTCTTGCTCGGTGGCATAGGCAGGCCGCCCTTGTCGAATGACGAGGCGTACGCCTCGTTGTTGGCCACAAGATCGTCGGTCACACTCATCGCTTGTCCCCCTCCGTCGCGACACAACTAATGATGACTTATATCATCAGCTTTCGTAACTTAGCGCAAACCTCGGGGCTTCGTATCGGTCACTGGCCGCGCAGGTAACGCTCGAGCTCCGCTGCGATCTCCTCCCCCGAAGGCACGCCCCGGTCATCGAGCAGAACCGGTCTGCCTTCCAGTTCGTCGATCTGCTGCTCGAGCTGGCGAACCATCTCTTGGTGCTCGCTGCTCTGGGCAATGAGCTCATCGACCCTCGCACGTGCCCCGTCGGCAGCTTCGCTAAGGACGTGGGAGTCGATCACGAGGCCGGTCAGGCTCGCGAGACCGTCCAGCAGGGCAACCGAGGCGGCGGGAAACGGCATCGCCGCGACGTAGTGCGGCACGCGTGCCCAGAGCCCGACGGAGGCGATCCCCGCCTTCGAGCACGCCCGCTCGATGACCGCCTGAATGCCTGCCGGGACCTCGATAGGCCCGGGGATAAAGCCGATCTTCTGGGCCAAGTGGCCGTCCGAGGCTGTAGCGGCGAGCTTCACGGGCCGCGTGTGCGGCGCCGCGGCGGGAAAGCCACCGAATCCAACCATCAGCCTGACCTCAAGCGCTGAAGATAGCTCCACGACAGCATCGGAGAACGATTGCCAGTGCATGTCCGGTTCGGGGCCGGCGAGCATGGCAATGCCCGAGCCGAGCCGGTCGGTCCCGACGCTGAGGGTCACCTGCGGCCATTCGATCCCGTCGTTGATACCATCGACGATCTTGAGCTTTGGCCGGCGGGCACGTTGGTCGAGGAGGTCCCCGGTGTCGAACACCGCGTAGGGCGACGACTCGACGGCCTCGAACAGGCTCGCCATCGCAGTCCCGCCCGCGAGCCCTGCATCGATCCATCCCTCGAGCGCGACGACGAGCACCGGGGCGGGCGGCGCGGGCTCACCGGTGAGGCGGTAGAGCGGAGAGGGGACAGTCATTGACACTTCCTTCTCACGCCGACGCCTTCCATAACCGCAGGCTATCGGTCCACGCCCGGTATCGGGTGACAGCGGCTGCCCGCTACAGGGCCAGGGACTCCCCACCGTCTACGACGATCCTCGCGCCGTTCAGGTTGGCCGCCGCCTGCGAGCACAGGAATGCGACCACCTTGCCGAAGTCCGAAGGATCGCCCATCGGGCGCCCGCCGGCGGCCAAGCCGAGCTCGATCATGCGGTCTGTCGCGTGATAACCGGGGCAGGCGAGGTTCAAGGTGATGCCGGTGTCGCGCAAGTCCGCTGCCGCGGTCTTGGCCCAGGCCCACAGCCCGGTCCGCGCGGTGTTGGACAGTGCCAGAGTCGGCGAGGCCTGTGCAATGGTCGACGAGGCGATGCAGCAGATCCTGCCCCACCGAGCAGCCCTCAGATGAGGCAAGGATGCCCGCACGAAGCGGACACTCGTGAGCAGGTTCGCCTGGATCGCCTTCAAGATGGCGTCGTCGTCGAATTCGAGGGCACCCCCGGGCGGGGGTCCGCCGGCATTCGGCACGACAATGTCGAGGCGGCCGAAATGGTCCGTCGCCACCGCTACGAGGTGCTCGGGCGTCAAGGGATCGGTCACGTCGCACTGGACGGCGATCACCTCGGTGCCACTTGACCTGAGCGCAGCCTCGGCGCTGGCGAGCGCCTCTTGGCCCCGGCCGGAGATGACAAGACGGACGCCCTCTCCGCCCAGCGCGTCGGCTACTGCGCGACCGAGACCCTTGGACGACGCCGCAACGACTGCCACCCGTCCCTCAATACCAAGATCCATGAGCACCAACCTCCCTTTTTCGACCCGGCAAGAAGACACCCGACCCGCTCCGCAACACCAAGCCGGCCTGGCCGCGGACGACCACTCGCTCACGTTTCGACAACAGCCAGGCGGTGGTCGGCCTCATTGCACGCAAGCGGACCGTCCTCGGTCGCGATCACGACGTCCTCGATGCGGGCACCGAATCGTCCGCTCAGGTAGATGCCCGGCTCCACCGAGAAGGCGTGGCCGGCGACGAGCGGCGACGAGTTCCCAGCGACCATGTAGGGGTCTTCGTGCTCCTCGATCCCGATCCCGTGCCCCATGCGGTGAATGAAGGACTTGCCGTAGCCGGCGGCGGTGATCAGCTCCCGCCCGGCACGGTCAACCTGCTCGCACGGCGTGCCGACGACAGCCGCCGCGACCGCGGCAGCCTGGGCGAAGTGCAGGACCCCGAACAGCTCGAGAAGTTCCGGCTCGGGCTCTCCCGTCACCACGGTGCGGGTGATGTCCGAGCAGTACCCGACACCGTCGCCGAGGCGGAGAGTGCCGCCGAAGTCGCAAACAACCACCTCGCCCTTGCCGATTATGCGCGGGCCGGGCTCGTGGTGCGGGCTGGCGGAGTTGGGACCACTCCCGACGATGGCGAAGTTGACGCGGTCATGGCCCGCATCGCGCAGTCGCGCCGAGATGTCAGCGGAGACCTCAGCCTCGGTTCTGCCGATGAGGGTGATCTCGCCGCCCAACAGCGCCGCCGCGACAGTGTCCGCGGCTTTCCCGGCGGCGCGCAGCGCGGCAACCTCGTGACTGTCCTTCACGGCCCGCAGAGGGCCGACGACCTCCCTCGCGCTGCGCCAGGCCGCCCCCGGGATGGAGCGCTCGAGCTCGAGCAGGTGTGATGCCCAGCACCGGTCCGAAACAGCCAGGCGCGTCCTGTGACCGACGAGCGCCGCCACGAGCTCAGTGGGCTGTTCGTGTTCTGCCCAAGGCCTGATCTCGAACAGACGCGGATCGTGGTCGACACGTGACGCCTCGAGCTCGGGAACCACGAGGGTCGCATGGTCGTCGACAGGAAGCACGAGCATGGTCAGCCGCTCGAGCGGCATGGCCTCGTAACCGGTCAGCCACGGAAGGTCCGCCCCGAGCGAGAGTAGAAGGGCATCGACCTCCATCTCCCGCATCTGGTCTCGCACTCGCTGAAGCCGCGCAGCTCGCGCGAGGCCGGCGTCCATCGGTGGATCGACAGGGCCGGCGAGGTTCACGACACCTCGGCCCTCCTCGGCGCCGAGACTGCAGCACTCGATGCCATGACCGCCCGCTTCGCGTGGTAGCTGGAGCGCGTCAGCGGCGACGCTTCGACATGCGCGATGCCCATAGCCCGGGCCTTTTCCGCCAGCTCTTCGAACTCGGCGGGGGTCCACCACCGGGCCACCGGCAGGTGTGCCGCCGTCGGGCGCAGGTACTGGCCCAGAGTGACTATCTCGACTCCAACAGCCCTGAGGTCGCCGAGCGCCGCCGCCACCTCGGGCTCGGTCTCGCCCATGCCGAGGATGATCCCCGACTTGGTCGTGCATCCCGCCGCGACCGAGCGGGCCAGCACCGACAGGCTCCGCGCGTACGAGGCCGAGGGCCTCACAGCACGCTGGAGCCTGTTGACAGTCTCGAGGTTGTGGTTCAAGACGTCGGGACGGGCGTCGAAGATGATGTTGAGAGCCGCCTCCTCCCCCTTGCAGTCGGGGATGAGGACCTCGACTGTTGTACCGGGACTTCGCCGGCGAATGGCGGCGATCGTCTCGGCAAAGGCCATCGCACCGCCATCGGCGAGATCGTCGCGCGCGACGGCCGTGACGACCGCGTGTGAAAGCCTCATACGCTCGACCGCCTCGGCCACGCGACCCGGCTCGCCCGGATCGAGTGGCAGGGGGCGCCTGGTGTCTATGAGGCAGAAACCACACGCTCTCGTGCAACGCTCGCCGTTGATCATGAAGGTTGCTGTGCCTTCGCCCCAGCACTCGAAGATGTTCGGGCACCCGGCTTCCTCGCAGACAGTCACGAGGTCGAGCTCGCGCATCGTCGACCGGAGCCGGATCAGCTCCGGGCCGATCCGGGCCTGAGCGCGCGCCCATTGAGGCTTGGGGCTCGAGATCGCCACCCCTTGACCTGGATCGACTCCGGCGTCGAGCAGCCGGCGGTCCAGGGCCCGCGGCGAACGCGACGCGCCCTGCACGGCACCGCCCGGGAGCAGGGTCCGCTGGGGGCCGGGCCACCATGACGAGTCCTGACGCTCGACTTGCGCGCCGGGGACGAGCTGATCGGGGGCGCGGCGCACTATCGCCTCTAGAACCTCGCGCATCGTCACGTTCAATCCTTCGGCCGCGAGTGAGCTCACGCCTAGTCCTGTCAGGCCGCAGGGGACGATGTGGCCGAACATCGAGAGGTCGGGCTCGACGTTCAAGGCGAAGCCGTGCATGGACCGCCCCCGGTCGATCCTCACCCCGACGGCACAGAGCTTGCGTGGCGCGGGACCTTGGGGGTCCATCCAGACGCCGGGATAGTCCGCAAGCCGACCGGCGCCGCCGAGCCCGAGATCACCGATTGCGTCGATCACGAGCTGCTCGATGGCGTGGACGTGCGCCGGCACCGCGCGAAGGCCCATCGGGACATTGAGGATCGGATAGCCGACGAGCTGGCCCGGACCGTGATAGGTGACATCGCCACCGCGGTCGGCGTGGACAAGCTCTGCACCGACGGACTCCGGATCGGAAAGGACGTGCTCGGCCTTGGCGCGCACGCCGAGGGTGTACACATGAGGGTGCTCGAGCAGGAGCAGGTACTCCGCGCCACCCGCTTTGCACAAAGCTCGCTGGAGGACATCGGCGTCCCGGTACCGGACGCGGCCGAGCCACCGGACGCGCAGCTCCCGTCCACCAGAGCTCAAAGCTCGGCTTCCCAGTCGCGCGACTCGATGACCCGGGCCAGCTCGTGCAGGAACCCGGACGCGTATGCTCCGTCGACGGCGCGGTGGTCGAAGGAGAGCGCGAGCAGGCCGACCGAATGGATGCCGACCGCCTCGGTCCCGTCGGGCGAGGTGACCACGACCGGCCGGCGCTTGATCCCGTCGGTCGAGAGGATCGCCACCTGCGGCTGGTTGATGATCGGCGCGGTCAGGAACGTACCGAACGGGCCCGGATTCGTGATCGTGAAGGTCCCTCCCGCGACCTCGTCGGCCGACAGCTTGCGTATGCGGGCGCGTTCGGCGAGATCGGCAATGGCGCGGGCAAGCCCGCGGAGCGACTGTTCCTCGGCGTGGCGAACGACGGGCACGATGAGCCCTCGCTCTCCCAGGTCCACTGCGATGCCGAGGTGGACGTCCCGATGAACGACGAGCGCGTCGTCACCGACCGAGGCGTTCAAATGCGGGAAGTCGCGCAAGGTATCGGTCAGGGCCCTAGCGATGAAGGCAAGGTAGGAGAGACCGATCCCCTCCTCCTCGCGGAAGCGGTCCTTGTGTGCCCTGCGGACCCGCTCGATCCCTTCGTAGTCGGCCTCGATCACCGCGAGGGTGTGAGCCGACGTCGCCTTGGACCGGACCATGTGCTCGGCAGTTATTCGCCGGATGTTCGTGAACGGCACGACCTCGTCACGTGCCCCCGCGACGGGCTCGTACGAACGGGGGGCCGCCGTGACCGCCGGCGATCCTTGCGTTCCCGCCACCGCCTCGGTCCGAGCCTTGGCGGTCGCCTCACCCACCGGCGCTTCGCCTCCGGCCGCGCGATAGTCGATGAAAGCGAGCACGTCCGCGCGGGTGATCCGGCCGCCCTTGCCGGTCCCCGGTACCGTAGCCGGGTCGATGCCGTACTCGGCGACGAGCTGACGTACGACGGGAGACAGCACCAGCCCCGGCCCATTCGAGCTCTTATCGGCCCCGCTCTCGCCTTCTTCCGACGGTGCGGGCCCTGGCTCCGGCTGTGCGCTTAAAGGCGCGACCTGCGGCACGCGCGCTGCGATCGCCGCCGGCGCAGGCTCGGACGGGGCAGGCACAAGCGGTGGCGAGGTTGCGGCCGCCGCGGCCGGCGAACTCGCCCGGACGCCTGTCGAGGGCACGTCGTCGGTGACGACTGCGAGCTTGGTGCCGACGTCGACAGTCGCGCCCTCGGCTACGAGGATCTCCGCGAGGTAGCCCGCCGCCGGCGAAGGCACCTCTGAGTCGACTTTGTCGGTCGAGACCTCGAACAAGGGCTCGTCGCAGGCGATCTCGTCGCCCACCTTCTTCATCCAGCGGATGATCGTCCCCTCTGTGACGGTCTCGCCGAGCTGCGGCATCGTGATGTCAGGCAACGTGCAGGCCCCTTCCCGTGAGAGCCAGAACAGTCTCGCCGAAGGTCTCGGAGAGCGTTGGATGTGGTTGCACGAACGTCGAGATCTCTTCGGGGGTCGCTTCCCAGTTCACCGACAGGTACGCCTGCCCCAGCTGCTCTGTCACCCAAGGTCCGGCCATGTGCACGCCGAGCAGCCGGCCCGCCCCTCCGTTCGGCCTCTTCTCGCAGATCACCTTCACGAGCCCGTCGCTCTCGCCCAGTATGCGGGCGCGGCTGTTGGCGCCGAAAGGGTCACGTTTCGTGACAGTCTCGATCCCTGCGTCGAGCGCGTCCTGCTCGGTCATCCCGACGAAGGCGACCTCGGGATGACAGTAGATGGCCCAGGGCACCTTGCCGTAGTCGACCGGAATTGCCCGTTCGCCGAGGATCTGCTTGACGGTGAGAATCGCCTCGGCGAAACCGACGTGAGCCAGCTGCGGTGTGGCCACGAGATCGCCGAGCGCGAATACCCCCGCCGCCCCCGTACGCATCCACTCGTCGACGCGGACATGACCGCGTTCGTCGATCTCGACCCCCGTTCCCTCGGCCAACAGCTCGTCGGAGAGCGGCCGCCGTCCGATCGACATCAGGATCGTCTCGACCTCTAGCTTCTCCCCGTCAGCGAATACCACCGCTGTGTGGTCGCCTTCGGGCTCATGCCCAACAACGCTGACACCGGTTCTTACCGTGATCGCGCGCCTGGTAAACGACCTGACGATCACGTTGGCCACGTCCTGATCGCAACCGGGAAGGATCTTGGGCAACGCCTCGAGCAGGGTGACGCGCACACCGAGATCGGACAGAAATGACGCGAACTCGCAACCGATGGCTCCCCCGCCGATCACCGCGACCGAGCGCGGGAGCTCACGCAGGTCCAGCAACTCGTCTGAGGTCTGAACGTAGCGGCCGTCCACTGCGAACCCGGGGAGGGTTCTCGGGACCGAGCCCGAGGCGAGAACGACGTTGGCCCCGCTCAACAGCGTCACCGCCCCGTCCGCGCCGGTGACCTCGACCGCCTTGCCGGGGAGCAGACGCCCAACTCCCGGAACGACCGCGACCTTGCGCTGTCTCAACAGGCCCGACAGCCCTTTGAAAAGCTGGTCGACCACCTGGTTCTTCCGGTCCTGGCTGATGCCGAACTCGACGACTGGCTGGCTCGCGTGGATGCCGAACTCCTTGGCCCCCTCGACGCTGCGGAACACCGAGGCCGTCTCGAGGAACTCCTTGGCGGGCACGCATCCCCGGTGCAGGCAGGTGCCGCCGACCTTGTCCTTCTCGACGACGGCAACCGACAGCCCGGCGGCGCCCGCGTAGAGAGCGGCCCCGTACCCGCCGGGTCCGCCACCGATGACAACTATGTCGAAGTGCGCCGGTTCAGCTTTGCTCGCTGGCAGAACGACCACCTCCTAGGTTCAACGACGACTCGACCGCCTGATCGGCCACCGTCGGCGGAACGCGCGACCCCGATGCTCGTGGGCGGGCCTTCGCGCTCAGCCTAATGACACCGGGTCGGCTGGTCGACGAGCTACGACGACCGCCGAGCCGCTTTCGAAGGGCGTGGCGCCCTCAGAACGTCGGTCGGCGCAGCATGCCGGCAGCGACGGTCGCGTTGGTCTGCTCGTCGACGAGCACGAAGCTGCCGGTCTGCCTGTTGTCCCGGTACTCGTCATAGAAAAGCGGAGCGGTCGTGCGCAGGTGTATTCGGCCGATGTCGTTCAGCTCGAGCTCGGCTGCCCGGCTGTCGCGGTGGAGGGCGTTCACGTCGAGCCGGTACTGCAGCGAGCGCACGCGCGCACGCGCCCAGCGCGTCGTGTGCTTGATCGCGAACGTCGAGCCCTCGCGAAGCGGTCGCTCGGCCATCCAGCAGACCATCGCCGAGACGTCCTGGCCGACGATCGGACGGTTGTTGGGCCGACAGAGCATGTCACCGCGCGAGATGTCAATGTCGTCTTCGAGCCGGACTACGACCGCCTGCGGTGGGAAGGCCTCCTGCAGGGGACCGTCAGGCCCGTCGATGTTCACGACATGGCTCGCGAACCCGGAGGGGAGCGCGACCACCTCGTCGCCCACCTCGAGCACGCCACTCGCGATGTTGCCGGCATAGCCGCGGAAGTCGTGGTGCTCGCTGGAGATCGGTCGGATGACGAGCTGCACCGGGAACCTGAAGTCGATCAGGTTGCGGTCCGACGCGATGTGGACGGTCTCTAGATGCTCGAGAAGCGAGAGCCCGCCGTACCAGGGCATCTCGGTCGAGCGCTCCACGACGTTGTCGCCCGCCAGGGCCGAGATAGGGATGCATGTGAGGTCGTAGACCTGCAGGCGCTCCGAGAAGCCGATGAACTCGTCGCGGATCTCCTCGAATCGCTGTTTCGAGTAGCCGACGAGGTCCATCTTGTTCACGCACAGCACGAGGTGCCGGATGCCGAGCAACGAGGCGATCATCGCGTGGCGTCGCGTCTGCTCGGTCGCCCCGGCCCTGGCGTCGATGAGCAACAGGACGAGGTCGGCCGTCGAGCAGCCCGTGACCATGTTCCGGGTGTGCTGTGTGTGACCGGGCGTGTCGGCGATGATGAACCTGCGCCTCGGCGTGGAAAAGTATCGATACGCGACGTCGATCGTTATGCCCTGTTCGCGTTCGGCCCGGAGCCCGTCGGTGAGCAGCGCAAGGTTCACGTATTCGTCGCCCCTCGCCACGCTGGTGCGTTGCACAGCCTCGAGCTGGTCCTGGAAGATCTGTTTCGAGTCGTAGAGCAGGCGACCGATGAGCGTGGACTTGCCGTCGTCGACAGAGCCCCCGGTCGCAAAACGCAGCAGTTCCACTAGAAATAGCCCTCGCGCTTGCGGTCCTCCATGGCTGCGTCGGAGAACCTGTCGTCCGCGCGGGTCGCGCCCCTCTCGCTCACCCGTGTGACTGCGGTCTCGACGATGATCTCGGCGGGAGTGCTCGCAGTCGACTCCACCGCTGCGGTGCAGGTCATGTCGCCGACGGTCCTGTACCGCACGGTCGTCTCGAAGGGCTGCTCACTCGCGACACCGTCACGCGGCTGGGTCCAAGGTCCAATGGCGAGGAGCATGCCGGTGCGGCGGAAGACGGTTCGCCTGTGCGCGAAGTAGATGTGGGGAAGCTCCAGCTTCTGTTCGTCGACGTACTGCCAGATGTCGAGCTCGGTCCAGTTCGAGAGCGGGAAGACCCGGAAGTGCTCACCCGGTCGATGCCGGGTGTTGTACAGGTCCCACAGTTCCGGTCGTTGCGCACGGGGGTCCCACTGGCCGAACTCGTCGCGAAGCGAGAAGACCCGTTCTTTGGCCCGCGCCTTCTCCTCGTCTCGGCGGCCGCCCCCGAAGACCGCGTCATAGCGGTTCTCTTCAAGCACCCTGAGCAGAGTGAAGGTCTGGAGCCTGTTGCGTGTGGCGCCGGGCACCGGCTGCTCGACGATCGACCCGCGGTCGATGTCCTCCTGCACCGAGCCGACCACGAGCCTGACCTCGAGCTTGCTCACCTGCTGATCGCGGTACTCGATGACCTCGGGGAAATTGTGCCCCGTGTCCACATGCACGATCGGGAACGGCACGCGCTGGGGCCAGCAGGCCTTGGTGGCCAGATGGAGCAGGACAGCGGAGTCCTTGCCTCCAGAGAACAAGAGCGCGGGCCGCTCGAATTCAGCGACCACCTCACGAATGATGTGAATCGCCTCGGACGCGAGCGTGTCAAGGTGGGAGAGACGGTGAGCCATTAAGAGTAGGCAGACTAGTCACCATTCGCCGCTCCGGGCCAGAATCGCCTTGCAGCGGGGACCATCGGAGCGTTCAGCATCGAACCGTCGGCCGGTGGTCCACCCACCCGCTCGCCTCCTCAAGCTGGCTGGACACGCGCAGGAGAACATCTTCCCGGCCGTAGTCGGCGACGAGCTGGACCCCGACCGGCAGTCCTCCCGGTGTCCGGTGCAGCGGCAGCGAGGCGGCGGGCTGACCGCTCACATTGAACTGACCGGTGAACTGAAGGGTCTCGATCTCCCTGGCCGCGCCGTTCACCGGGTCGGAGAGCTCGCCCAGCCGGGCCGGCGGCTGCGCGAGCACAGGAGTACAAAGGAGGTCGAAGCCCTGCTCAGACCAGAAGGCGACGGTCCGGCGCCTGAATCTCTCGAGCCAGAGGACGGACTCGAGGTAATCGGTGGCCGACGTGGACCGGCCGAGAGCGGCCAGCATCGAGTTGGTCGGCTCGAACTCCTCGGCGGCTATCTCCCGGCCGAGTACCCGGGACCACTCGGTGAGCGCCACCGCGACGGCGGTCGCGACGATGACGAGGAAGTGGCGTTGGAACTCGGGGTCCTCGAGGGAGGCCGGGTGCGCGATCTCCACGTTGTGGCCGACCGACTCGAGCAGCTCGCCCGCGACCCACACCGCCCGCGAGCACTCGGGATCGGCCCGGAAACCGTCCTGGGCGGGGCGGTCGAGCAGGCCGACCCGGAGCCGGCCTGGGTTGGCACCCACCTCCTGTGCGAAAGGCCGGGCGGGCGACGGCGCCACGAAGGTGTCACCCGGCCGGTAACCGGCGATCTGGTCGAGCACAGCGGCAGAGTCGCGAACCGTCCGGGCGAGAACATGATCGGTGGAAAAGCCGTTCCAGGAGTCGCCCCCTCCCGGGCCCTTGCTCACGCGGCCCCGACTCGGCTTCAGGCCGAAGAGCGAGCAGCAGCTTGCCGGGATGCGGATCGAGCCCCCGCCGTCACTGCCGTGCGCGACCGGGACCATCCCAGACGCGACCGCAGCCGCCGAGCCCCCCGAGGAACCTCCGCTCGAGTGCCCTGTGCTCCAGGGGTTACAGGTCGGCCCGAATGCGCGTGGCTCTGTGGTGATCGCGGTGCCGAGCTCAGGGGTGTTCGTGCGACCGAGCACGACAAAGCCCGCCCTCTTGAACCTCTGCACGAGAAAGCTGTCCCGTCGAGCGAGGTGACCAGCCGCCTTAGCGAAGGCGGTCCCTTCGCAATAGGGCTCACCCGCCTGCGGGGCACCGAGATCCTTCAACAGGATCGGCACGCCCCGGAACGGCCCGCTTCCCAGCTGTGAGGAAGCGAGCTCGCGGGCGGTGGAGAACTGGCGGTCGATGACGGCGTTCAGCACCGGATCGACCCGCTCTATGCGTTCGATGGCCGCGTCGACAAGCTCGAGCGGGGACACCTCACCGCGCCGAACAAGTTCAGCCTGCGCGGTCGCGTCCTTCCAGGTCAGCTCGCCGTCCACAACTTCGCCTCCGGGCGCTCAGCTCGGGGCGCTAGCGACTGCGCCCTTGTCTCGCAGCCCGGATCCTGATCCGTGCGGGCAGAGCTGCCAGACCGCGCAGGGGATGGAAGGCCTCGGCTGCGTCCACGAGCCGGTGCTCGTCGTCGGGCGTGAGATCGAGGTCGGCCGCCTCCGCGTTGCGCTGGAGCTGCGCGACCGTGCTGGCGCCCGGTATGGCGACGACGTTCGGGTGGCCGATCAACCATGCCAGGGCGACCTGGGACGGCGTCGCGTCATGGCGGCCCGCGACCTCGCGCAGCGCGTCGAGCAGCAGCCGGGCCCGGTCGAGGTTCTCGGGAAGGAAAGCGGCTGATTTGGCACGCATCGCCGTCGGGCGGTGCTCAGCGTCGTAGCGCGCCGAGAGCAGACCCTGTGCGAGCGGGCTGTACGCCATCACCATCCGGTCGTTCGCTGCCGCCCATTCAACAAGGCCTTTGAGGGGCCGACGATCCACGAGATTGAACCGGACCTGGTTGGAAAGGACCGGACGGCCGAGCGCGCCCTCTGCTGCCTGCCAGCGTTCGAGGGAGTAGTTGCTCACCCCGATGTGGCGGATCAAGCCACTGCGCTGGAGCGCCCGCATCGCTGCCATCTGCTCGGTGAGCGGAACCAACGGGTTCGGCCAGTGCAACTGATACAGGTCCATCTGAGTGACGCCGAGTCGCCGGGCGCTCCCTGCCGCCCGCCGCGCGACGACCGCCCGCTGGGGAAACAACGGGAGGACCTTTGACGCGAGGAACACCTCCGAGCGGCGGTCGGCGATAGCGCGGCCGACGATCCGCTCCGAGCGGCCGAAACCGTACATCTCCGCGGTGTCTATGAGATTTATGCCGAGATCGAGGGCGCGATGAACGATGTCGAACGCGTCGTGCTCGGCGTAGTGGGAGCCGTATCCCCATTCCCTCGAACCGAACTGCCAGGCACCGAGGCCGATAGCCGAAACCTTCTCTCCAGCCACTTCTACGTATCGCATCACGTTGGAGGATATCTGGAACCGGGCCCGCTAGCAGGGTGACCCTGGGGATTCCTCAACCGGCGCTTGCACCCCTGCGCGAACGCGCAGCCCCGACGGCGAGCCGGTCGACGAGCTCGTTCATGGGGTCGCCGGAATGGCCCTTCACCCAGCTCAGCTTGATCTGCCCGCGTCGCACATCGACGACCTCGTCGATGAGCGGTCGCCACAGGTCCTGGTTGGCGACCGGCTCGCCGCGGGAGTTCTTCCACCCCCGAGCTCGCCATCCCGCCCACCATCGTTGGCGAAAGCAGTTGACGACATAGGTGGAGTCACTGACGACATGCACGTGACCGCTGTTGGCACCGAGCGCCTGGAGAACGGCGGTGACCTCCATGCGTTGATTGGTCGTCTTCTCCTCGTAACCGCTCTCGTACTCCTCCTCGGAAACCGCCCAAGCCCAGCCTCCCGGGCCGGGGTTGCCCACACATGCGCCGTCGGTGAACACCACAGTGGCAGGATCCGGGTCCTCGAACAGGGTCACGGCGCCATTCTGCCTGGTCCTCAGGGACGTTGGGTGCCTACGTGCGGGCCTCGGTCAACCCGGCGGCATGACTCGGGCGATTTCCAGGCTCACGCGGCCGGAAGGCCGCTCCGTGGGCGCGAGACTGGTGGCGTGATCATCGACGGTTTCTCATATCAACTGCCCGACATCGATCCCGAGGAGACCGCGGAGTGGATGGACTCCTTCGATACCGTCGTGGAGACCGGTGGCCGTCCGCGTGCCCAGTTCCTCTTGATGAAGCTGTTGGAGCGGGCACGCGCCAACCAAGTTGGCTTCCCCGCGACCGTCTCGAGCCCGTACATCAACTCGATCCCGGCGCGGGCCGAGCCGTGGTTCCCCGGTGACGAGGATCTCGAGCGCCGGATCCGCCGCTACATACGTTGGAACGCCGCCGTCATGGTCACGCGGGCGAACACGCGCGATCCCGGTATCGGCGGCCACCTTTCGACCTTTGCAAGCTCCGCATCCCTCTACGAGGTCGGCTTCAACCATTTCTTCCGCGGCAAGGCCAACGGCACAGCAGGCGACCAGGTGTTCTTCCAGGGCCACGCGTCCCCCGGTATCTATGCCCGCGCGTACGTGGAAGGCCGGCTCGGTGACGAGGAGCTCGACAACTACCGTTTCGAGGTCGGTGGCAGGGGTTTGTCCAGCTACCCTCACCCACGCCTGATGCCCGACTGGTGGGAGTTCCCGACGGTCTCCATGGGTCTCGGCCCACTGACGGCCATCTACCAGGCACGCTTCAACCGCTACCTCGTCCACCGCCAGCTCGCTGACACGACCCAGTCACGGGTGTGGTCCTTCGTCGGCGACGGCGAGTTCGACGAGCCCGAGACCCGAGCTGCGCTCAGCCTCGCGGCACGCGAGCGCCTCGACAACCTCACCTTCGTCGTCAACTGCAACCTTCAACGCCTCGACGGACCGGTCAGGGGCAATGGAAAGATCATCCAGGAGCTGGAGGCCCTTCTCCGAGGTTGCGGCTGGAACGTGATCAAGGTCATCTGGGGCAGGCGCTGGGACGAACTGCTGGCGCGCGACGTCGACGGAGTCCTGCTCCACAAGATGAACACGACTCTCGACGGCGATTACCAAACGCTCGCCACAGAATCGGGCGCCTACATCCGCGAGAACTTCTTCGGCCCAGATCCCCGCTTGCGCAAGCTCGTGGAACACCTCACCGACGCTGAGCTGCAGACGCTTCCTCGCGGCGGGCACGACTACCGCAAGCTGTACGCCGCTTACAAGGCGGCGACCGACGAGATCGGGGCGCCGACAGCGATCTTGGCCAAGACCATCAAGGGTTGGACGCTCGGGCCCGAGATCGAAGCGCGCAATGCCACCCACCAGATCAAGAAGATGACCAAGGACCAGCTCCGTGTGCTGCGTGACCGGTTGCACCTGCACGAGGAGATCCCTGACGAAGCCCTCGACGCTGAAGCGCCGCCCTACTACCGGCCGGCGGTGGGCTCGCCGGTGCACGAGTACCTGACGGCTCGCAGCCGGGCGCTCGGAGGGCACCTGCCCAACCGCGTCGTCCGGGGCCGCGGACTTTCCGGGCTTGCCGCGCCCGAGCAGGCAACATTTGCCGAGTTCGCGCTCGGCTCGCGCGGCCAGCCCGTTTCCACGACCATGGCGTTCGCGAGGCTGCTGCGCAACTTGCTGCGCGACCCGGGCATCGGCAAGTACGTCGTCCCGATCGTGCCCGACGAGGGACGCACCTTCGGACTGGATGCCTTGTTCGCAGAGGTGAAGATCTACGCCCCCGAGGGTCAGCTCTACAAGGCCGTCGACGCCGGGCTGCTGCTCTCGTACTCGGAGGATCGCACGGGCCAGATCCTGGAGGAGGGCATAACAGAGGCCGGCGCCATGGCGAGCTTCCAGGCGGCCGGCACGGCTTACGCGACCTGGTCCACGCCCATGATCCCGATCTATCTCTTCTACTCGATGTTCGGGTTCCAGCGGGTGGGCGACTTGATCTGGCAAGCGGCTGACGCGCGGGCCCGTGGATTCCTGATGGGATGCACGGCGGGGCGGACGACGATGAACGGCGAGGGACTCCAGCACGAGGACGGACATTCGCTTCTGCTCGCATCGGTCGTGCCGACGGTCCATGCCTATGACCCGGCCTTCGCCTACGAGATGGCGACAATCGTCGAGCGCGGGATTGAGCACATGTTCGGGCCGAACGCCGAGGACTGCATCTACTACCTGACGATCTACAACGAGAACTACCCGATGCCCGCGTTCCCAGTGGCCGAAGGCGACCAGGCTCAACAGCAAGCCGCCGCCGCTGGCACCAAGGAAGGGATCCTCCGCGGCATCTACCGTTTCGCGGGACCGCACGAGACCGACACAGCCGCGGCCCGTGCGGCCACGATCCTCTTCTCTGGTCCCGCGTGGCAGGCCGCGATGCAAGCGCGCGAGCTGCTCGCATCCGATTGGGGCGTGAGAACCGAGGCATGGTCGGTCACGAGCTACAAGGCACTGAGGGAGGACGGCCTAGAGGTCGAGCGCTGGAACCGGCTCCATCCAGAGAGCGCGCCACGCGTGCCCTATGTGACACGCGCGCTGACAGACGCCCGCGGTCCGATAGTCGCGGTCACCGACTTCTTGAAGGCGGTCCCCGATCAGGTTGCGCGTTTCGTCCCTGCGCCGTTCACTGTGCTCGGAACCGACGGGTTCGGCCGCTCCGATACCCGTGTCGCACTTCGCAGGCATTTCGAGGTCGACTCCGCGCACATCGTCGTGGCGGTCCTGGCGGAGCTTGCCTTAGCCGGTGAGGGCAAACCGGACGAGGTTGCCGCGGCTATCGAGAAGTACGGCATCGACCCCGAGGCGATCGACCCCCGGGGCGCCTGAGCACGCCGGGAGCCCGACGACGGGCACCGGCCGTCCAGCCGGGGGCGCGCCCTACACTCCTTCAATGCCGCGAGCCGAGAAGACCGCCAAGACTCTCCCGTTCACCGGTGATCCCCGAGCGGACAAGTACCTCGTGGACGATCCCCTTGCACTGCTCATCGGCATGGTCCTCGATCAGCAGGTGCCTCTGGAGAAGGCGTTCGCGGGACCTTGGGTGCTACGCCAGAGGCTCGGCACCAAGCTCGACGCCGCGAAGCTCGCCGCCATGCCTCCGGCGGACCTGACTGCGCTGTTCGTCGAGAGGCCTGCGCTTCATCGCTTCCCAGGGGCAATGGCCGCCCGGGTGCAGGACCTCTGCCGCCTGCTCGTGCAGGAATACGACGGGGACGCGGCTGCTGTCTGGACGACAGCCGCGACCGGCGACGAGCTGTTCAAACGCGTCAAGGCCCTTCCCGGCTTCGGCGAGCACAAGGCCCGGATCTTCGTCGCTCTGCTCGCCAAGCAGCTCGGGGTTCGCCCAAAGGGCTGGGAGGAGGCCGCGGGACCCTTCGGAAAGACTGGATCACTGGCATCGGTGGCCGACATCGACAGCCCGGACGCCCTCCTTCAAGTACGCGAGCACAAGCGCGCCATGAAGGCCGCCGCGCCGGCTTCCAAACGCGCGGCTCGCCCCGTCAAGGCTCCGAACAACCGCTGAGCTCCAACCGTCCAGGCGCCCAGGGCCGATACGCGCTCGAGGGGCGCCAAAGCGCCCCTCGAGGCGGCCGAGGAGACTTCCCACAGCCGTAGTTGTTTGCTGAAAAAGGCTCGGCTTCCGGACTGCATCGAGCGGGACCAACTCCCGACCGGAGACACCGAGGGTGTCTGGATGGATATCACCAGGTGGTCCAGCGTGCCGCCTAGCGGCCAGCCACCTCCAGGGTCCCGCAAGGTTGACTACTCATGAATTGGACCACCTCCTCTCTCTGGTGGCCCCAATGTATCGAGACTCGCGGCGCAATGTGCGGCATGGTCCTCAGCCGAAGGGCCACCAGGGCCGTCGGCGGTTCTGGCGCCGGCTCTCGACCCCTGAAGAGCGAGGCAACTGCGGCCCGGGGTGTGGCAGGTCGCTCGTCAGCTCGTACAGGTCGATAAGCGTCTGTGCCGCGAAGACGAGGTCGAGACGACGTTGCAACTCCTCGAGGCTGAGCCGGCCCTCCGCGAAATGCTCGTGCAGCTCCCCCGCAAAACGCTCCCGGTCCGCATCCGACGCCCGTGGCCCCGCGGGCCTGCCATCCCCGGCGCCTGCGCCGGCAGGCTTGTCAGGACTCACCGAGGATCACCTCCGAAACTGACCTTAGTCTGTGTCCAGATCGATTCCCCGCTCGCGGCCGGTCCAGCCTGCCCGGGCACGACAGGAAGGGGGACGCGCCATGCATTACGAGGACGAGCAGGTCGAGATCCACAAGGTCGTCGTCGGGCCGTTGGACAACAACGTCTTCGTGGTGCGCTGCCGGATCAGCGGCGATGCCCTGCTCGTCGATGCCGCGAACGAGCACGAAAAGCTGCTCGAGCTCTGCCGGGCTCTCGGGGTGCGCAAGGTCGTGGAGACCCATGGCCACTGGGACCACATCCAGGCGGTCCCACAGCTTCGCGACGCGGGCTACGAGGTTGCCGTGCGGGTTGAGGATGCAGGCATGCTCGCCTCCTACGACCTGCTTCTCGATGACGACGACCTGCTCGAGGTCGGTCGGCTGCGCCTGCGAACCATACACACACCGGGTCACACGCCCGGGTCAATGTGCTTTCGGATAGAAGGGTCACCGGTCCTGCTCTCCGGGGACACCCTGTTCCCGGGTGGACCGGGCAATACGGCCACCGACCTAGGGGACTTCCCGACCATCATCGACTCGATCGAGCGCCGCATCTTCGCGTCGCTTCCGAAAGAGACGATCGTCATGCCCGGCCACGGCCTGGACACCACGATCGCTGCCGAGCGCCCTCACCTGGACGAATGGGTGGCGAGGGGCTGGTAGGGCGCATTTCCCCTACGGACGTAGTGTTAATCCGACGGGCCGTCTAACATGGACTCCGTGTCGAATGCGAGCGTGACCGTGGAGATCAGTGGGTCTAAGGAGAGCCCGGAGATTCCCGAGCCGGCCCGAAGCGGAGCTGCCGGCGCCGAAGTGCTGACCATAGAAGACCTGCACGTCGAGGTCGAGGGACACGAGATCCTGCGCGGGGTCGACCTCGTCGTCAAAGAGGGTGAGCTGCATGCCCTCATGGGACCGAACGGCTCGGGAAAGTCGACGCTCGCGAACGCCATCGCCGGCAATCCCGCCTACCGCATCTCGAGCGGGCGGATCCTGCTGCGGGGCGAGGACGTCTCTAGCTGGCCGGCAGATGCCCGTGCCAGGGCGGGGATGTTCCTCGCCTTTCAGTATCCCGAGGAGATCTCCGGCGTGCCGGTGTCACAATTCCTCCGCCAAGCGGTCTCGGCCCGCCGCGGGACGGACATATCGGTGCTCGAGGTCCGCGTTTCGCTCATGGAGTGGATGCAACGCCTGGGCATGGACCCCGCGTTCGCGAGCCGGTACTTGAACGAGGGATTCTCCGGTGGCGAGAAGAAGCGCAACGAGATCCTCCAGATGGCCATGCTCGAGCCCGACCTAGCCATCCTCGACGAGACCGACTCCGGCCTCGACGTCGACGCGCTGAGGATCGTCGCCAGGGGGATCGAGGAAGTCCGCCGCGTTCGCCCGGCGCTAGGCATCCTGCTCGTGACCCATTACCGCCGGATCCTCGAGGAGTTGCAGCCCGATCGCGTACAGGTCATGTTGGAGGGCCGAATTGTCGAGAGCGGCGGTCCTGAGCTCGCAGAGCGCCTGGACCGCGAAGGTTACGAGGAGCTGCGCTGATGACTACAACCGTCGAGGCCGGCCCACTCGATGTCACAGCACTCCGCAGGGAATTCCCAATTCTCCAACAGCGGTCACACGGCCGTAGGCTCGTATACCTCGACTCTGCCTCGTCGTCGCAACGTCCCCGTGCGGTGCTCGATGCGATGGACCACTACTACGAGACCACACACGCGAACGTCCACCGCGGGGTCTACGCCATTGCCGAGGAGGCCACCCGCCAGTTCGAGATGGCGAGGAGGGCGGTCGGGCGGTTCATCAAGGCTCCGCGGCCGGAAGTCGAGGTCATCTTCACGAAGAACGCCACCGAGGCGCTCAATCTCGTCGCCCACTCCTACGGTCGACACCTTCTCCCCGACCGAAAGGCGATCCTGCTCACCGAGCTCGAGCACCACGCCAACATCGTGCCCTGGCTCATGCTCGCCGCCGAGCGTGGAGTCGAGCTCCGATACCTTCCAGTCGGCGACGACTACCGGCTCGACCTGAGAGATCTCGACCGGCTCATGGACGGTGTGGGGCTAGTCGGGGTCTCGACCATGTCGAACGTGCTCGGCACGATCACCGATCTCAGCCCCATCGTCCAGGCGGCGCATGCGGCCGGTGCCGTCGTGGTCGCCGACGCCTCCCAGCTCGTTCCTCACCGCAGCGTCGACGTGAGAGCGCTCGGAGTGGACTTCCTGGCCTTTACGGGCCACAAGATGCTCGGGCCCACCGGCATCGGCGTTCTCTGGGGGCGTGAGGAACTGCTCGACGCGATGCCCCCGTTCCTCGGCGGCGGCGAGATGATCCGTGACGTGCGCCTGGACGGCTTCACACCGAACGACCTTCCTTGGAAGTTCGAAGCCGGTACGCCACCGATCGCCGAGGCGGTCGGCTTGCACGCTGCGATCGGTTTCCTTGAGTCTCTCGGGATGAACCGGGTCGCGGCACACGAGACCGACCTCACTTCTCGCGCGATCGAGATCCTCATGGAGCGCCACGGCGACGACCTCAAGATATTCGGGCCGACAACAGACCTACCGGCGCGGGGCGGGGTGCTGTCCCTAGCTTTTCGCGACCTGCACGCCCATGACCTCGCGCAGGTCCTCGACGCGGAGGGCATCTGCATCCGCGCCGGGCACCATTGCGCCAAACCCCTCATGCGCCGGCTGGGCGTCACCGCGACGGCGCGAGCCTCGTTCTATGTTTACAACGGTGAGGACGACATCCAGGCGCTCTCAGACGCCCTCGACGTCGCAGCAGCATTCTTCGGCTGAGACACGCCAACAGAACTAGGAGCCACGACACCGCCATGGCAGGCCTCGAAGACCTTTACCGGGAGATCATCCTCGACCACTACCGTTCGCCACGCAACCGCGGCGAACTGGCCGTACCGCCCGCGCACCGCGTGGAGGGATTCAATCCTCTCTGTGGCGACGAGGTCGTCGTTTACCTCGAAGTGAACGACGGCGTGCTCACGGACCTGCGCATCGCCGGCCAGGGCTGCTCCATCAGCCAGTCGTCGGCGTCGATGATGTCCGCCGCGGTGAAGGGCCGCCCAGTCGAACAGGCACGCAAGCTCATCCGCTCGTTCAAGGCGATGATGTCGATCCACGAGCACTCGCTCGGTGGGGAGGACAGCACCGAGGACCCCGAGGACCAGAGCGAGGCCGACACCTTGAAGCCCGAGGACCTGGGCGAACTGGCCGCGCTCCAAGGAGTAGTCAAGTTCCCTGTCCGAATCAAGTGCGCGACGCTCTCGTGGAACGCCCTGGCACAAGGTCTCGACGAAATCGCCGCCGGCGTGCTGCCCCTCGACAGGACTTAGGTCTCGATAGCCGCGGACGCCTGTTTTGCGGCCTGCGAGCCTCGGCACTCGGTGCCTGGCTGCAGAGGGTCGGGTCGGACGCCCCGGAAGATGTCCGGCATCGCCATCAACATGATGGAGGGGTCGAACGTCGCCCTAAGCACGCCGAAAGTCGTTTCGACAACGCCACCCACTTGTACCTATCGCCGCGGGCCGTTCGAACTCGGGCTTGCGCTGGTTGAAGACGACGTGTCCTGAAGCGCCCATTCCGCACCGTCGCCGAGGCTGACGGGCTCGCTCGCCGTCAAGCTCGCAGGCTCAAGGCTCCAGGGACAGACCGTCGAGATCGGGCGAGATCACCACCGCTTGGCCCCGAACCCCCAGCGACTCGAGCGCTACCTCCCCCGCGTCGCGGACCTGAGCCGCCACGGCCCTGCCGTCGCAGATGCCGATCAGGCTCGGGCCGGCGCCCGACCAGCACGACACGAGGGCCCCAGCCTTGGTTAGATGCGCAAGGAGCTCGGGGGCCTCGGGGAACAGATGCTCTCGCTGGGACTGGTGGAGGCGGTCCTCGCCTGCGGCACCGATCAGCAGGCTCCGGTCTGCGAGCCCGGCCAGGAGCAGTCCCATTCGAGAAAGGTTGAAGACCGCGTCGCGGTGCGGCACTTGGATCGCGAGGGCGCACCTCGCCTCGACGGTCAACAGCTCCCGGTCGGGGACGAGCACGACGAAGCTGAGCGCCGGGTCGAGCGGGAAGTGGCGGACCACCGGACCTGTGTCAAGGAGCGCCGCCGAGATGAGACCGCCGCGGAGAGACGCAGCCGCGTTCTCCACATGGCCCTCGAAGCCGACGGCCACCTTCAAAGGGTCAGCGGCTCCTGCCGCAGCAGCAGCGGCGACTGTGAGGGCCGCGGACGAACCGAGCCCGCGTCCGACCGGGATATCGGAGCGAACCCGGATCGCGAAACGGTCGTGACCGCAGACGGCAAGTGCCACACGCGCAGCGAGGTGGTGCTCATCGCAGGCAAGGTTCGCCCCCTCACCCTCGGTGCACAAGGAGAACCGGCGCGCAGGGACCACCTCGACTTCCAGGTAGAGGGCCAAGGCGAGGGCTAGGACATCGAAACCTGGTCCGAGATTGGCAGAGGATGCCGGAACTCGGGCGCGCACGTCGATCGCTCAGCTGCCGCTGGTGGAGGCCAGTGTGGGACTAGCCGCAGGCGGCGTCCAGCCCCGGGGCGCGGACCTCAGGAAACGGCTCAGCTTCGCGGGAGTCACCGACTGCACACCTGCCGGAGTCGACACCTCCACGTTGGCCATCGTCGAACCGGACCTCCAGCCTGGCCCGACACCCGGCTTGGGGTTGATCGACGCCACGACCGCGGTGTCGACAACCAGACCGTTCCAGCCGACGACGGTGACGGGAACTGTGACAACGGCGGTCGGCCGCTCGCGGCTCCAGGCCGCGACGACTCTCGCGACCGGCTGGTAAGAGCGCAGGATCGCCTGCGAGCGGAGATCGGAGGTTGCGGCATTGAGAAGTTGCAGGTCGATGTCCGCCGCCCATTCCAAGCTCGAGGGCTGGCCGAGCGTGGAGCTCACGACGAGGACCGTGTGGCCCCCGACGCTGCGCCTCGCGGCCGTCACGAGACATATCTGCGCCGCGTCTGTGAAGCCGGACTTGAGACCGATCACGCCGTCCTGGCCGAGAGCCGGGTTGTAGCCGCCCACCCAGCCGGTCGGGAATCTCACCGACGGATGATCCACGATCGAGATCATCCCCGGGACGCTCATCGCGTAGGCACCAAGGATCGCCTGGTCGACCGCCGTGCTCCGGGAACCAGGACTCAGGCCGCTCGCGTCCGCATAATGAGTGCGCCTCAAGCCGAGTGCGGTCGCGGTCGCGTTCATCTTCCGCACGAACGCGGCGGTGCTCCCCGCGTCCCAGCGTGCAAGGTAGTCGGCGATGTTGCAGGCCGACGGGATCATGAGCCCCTCGAGCAACTGGCGCTCGGTGAGGCGCTCGCCGGCGACGACCTCGAGGCTGGAGTCACCTTGCTCCACGTCGCTGATCCACGCCGCGTGGTCGGCCGCAGTCATCGTGAACGTCGGACCGGACCCGTCGCCGAGAGGATGGTCCCCGAGCACGATGACCGCGGTCATGACCTTGGTCACGCTCGCCATCGGTTCCGACTGTTCGTCCGCGGTCGCTGCGAGGAGCCCGACCCCCTGGACGTAGACGGCGGACTGACCCGTCGAGGGAAACGGCAAAGCCGACAGCGTCCCGGAGAACCTCGTCGTTCCCGGCACGATCGGGACGATCGAAGGCAGGCGAACCGGTCCGGACCGAGAAGCGGCCGGGTCGCTGGAGGTTATGAGCCTCGGTGACCCGGACCCCGAAACCAGCCACCCGATGCCAGAGAGCAAGACGGCGACGCAAGCGATCAAAGTCAGTCGGCGGCGCCAGTACGTGCGTCGGAGACGGGCCTTGGCCGGAGACAGCTGACGTCGGTGGGACCTGGCGCGAAACGCCCGGCGCCCGGCCTCGACCGACGAGGCGGCACCTTCGCTTGCGGGGGGTTCGGGCGGCAAAGTCATCGAGGGCGAGATGTCACCTTTGTTCTCCATGGCGTTGACCGCGTCGATGGCCCGGCCGTCGCGGCTACAGCTCGTCCAGCTCCTCGGCTGTCATCAGGACGGCACGCGGCTTTGACCCCTCCGACGGGCCAACCACGCCGCGCCTTTCGAGAAGGTCCATGAGCCTGCCGGCCCGAGCGAAGCCGACTCGGAGCTTGCGTTGGAGCATGGAGGTCGAGCCTAGCTGCGACCGCACCACCAACTCCATTGCACGAGGCAGGTACTCGTCGTCGTCGTCCTCGGCCCCCCGGCCTCGGCTCCCCGCTGCGTCCTCGCCCTCGACACCGTCGACATAGCGCGGGCCGCTCTGACGGCGCCAGTGGGCGACGACGGTCTGGACCTCGTCCTCACCGACCCAGGGACCCTGGATCCGCCGCGGGATGCTGGAGGACGCCGTGAGCAGCAGGAGGTCACCCCGGCCGACGAGCCTCTCTGCGCCCGGCTGGTCGAGGATGACGCGGCTGTCGGCGAGAGACGAGACCGAGAACGCGAGCCGCGAAGGGATGTTCGCCTTGATCACTCCGGTGATCACGTCCACCGAAGGGCGTTGCGTCGCGATCACGAGGTGGATCCCCACCGCACGCGCCATCTGGGCTATCCGGCAGATCGACTCCTCGACGTCGCGAGCGGCAACCATCATGAGGTCGTTCAGCTCGTCCACCACAATGAGGATGAACGGCAACCTGACATGACGGGTTCCCATGCCGGCTCCCCGTGAGCCACCCGGACCCGCGCCGGCCACGACTGCGGTCGAAGCCATGTCGGCACCGGCCAGCCATTCGTCGCTCTCGGGTTCCGCGTCTTCGGGTGCGACAGTGGCTTCGGCCTGATCCATCCCGTCGACAGGCTCGGCCTCGTCGAGGGGATCTATCCCGTCCAGTTCCGTCTCATCGACGGGATCGCTACCGGCTCGCCCGGCACTGGCGAGCGCGAGCTCGGCGAGGAGACCGGCCCTGTCGGCCGCGCTCGGCGCGCGCAGGCCCGCGAGCGGCCCCCCATCGAGCTCCCCGCGGTCGACTGCGGCGTTGTAGCCGGTGATGTCGCGCATGCCGCATTCGGCAAGAAGGTCGTAGCGGCGCTCCATCTCGGTCACGGCCCAGGAGAGCGCGTTGGCGGCCCGTTTCGGATTGACGACGACCTGGGTGAGCAGGTGGGGAAGCCCGTTGTAGTGGCCGAGCTCGACTCTCTTCGGGTCTACGAGGATGAGGCGGACCTCGTCAGGCGTGGCCCTCATGAGGATCGAGGTGATGACCGAGTTGATGCACGAGGACTTGCCCGCTCCGGTGGCCCCGGCGATGAGAAGGTGCGGCATCTCGGCGAGGTTCACCATGACCGGGCGCCCGGCGATATCCCTTCCGAACGCGACCTCGAGCGGGTGGGTCGATCTCTGGGCCTCGATCGACTGCAGCACGCTGCCGAGCGTGACGAGCTGCCTGTCCCGGTTGGGCACCTCGACTCCGATCGCCGAGCGGCCCGGGATCGGGGCAAGGATCCGGACGTCAGGCGAAGCCATGGCATATGCGATGTCCTTGGCGAGGGTGGTCACGCGCGCCACCTTCACGCCTGCCCCGAGCTCGAGCTCGAATCGGGTAACCGTCGGTCCCACCGTGTACCCGACCAGGTGCGTCTCGACGCCGTGGCCGGCGAGGGCGCGCTCGAGCACACGCCCACGCTCCTCGATCCCCTTGCGATCGAGATCCTGTTCCTTGCTCCGCTTGAGGAGCTTCAGCGACGGGAGCTTCCACGAGCCCGATGTGGGGGCGACCGGCAGGCTGAGCTGCTCGGCCTTTGTTGCGACGGTCGCGGCGCGGAGCGCGCCTTTACCCGACGGCTCGGCGCCGACGACCGCCGCATCTGCCAGCTCCCCGCGATCTTCACCTGCGGCAGCCTCGGGAACTTCCCCGCCGCTGCCAGCCTCATCTGTGTCCGAGGTTCCCGAGAGCACCGACACGTGACCTGCCCCGGGCGCCGCCGCAGCGCCGTTGACCGGCCAGACGTCGAGACCGTCCGGATCAGCTTTCACCATCCCGACGGCCGTCGGCCTGTGCTCGAGCGGCTGGACGCGCATCGCTGCGACCCAGTCGCGCAAGAGCCTGCCCGTCCATCGCGCAGCGGCCGCAAGCCCACGGCCGACCACGCGAATGACGGCGAGCAGGGGCATCCCCAACAGTCCGCAGATCGCCGCGATCGCGACGGCACCGAGCACGACGGACGCCCCGGCCGCTCCGATGACCCTGGAGAGCCCACCCCCGACGCCGGCTCCGGCGATGCCACCCGCACCCCCGAGCTCGCTCCATGCCGCCGCGGTCCCCGGTGAGCCGCCGGCCAGGTCCGCGAGGCCGCCAGACACGACCAGCAGGAGCACGAAGGCCGCTAGGACGCCCCCGAGGCCGCGCCGCGCGCGTCCCGCGAGGAGGATGACGCCACCGACCATGAGCGCCGCCGGCACCACGTCGGCGCCCCAGCCGAAACCTCGGGCACTCGCGGTCCGTAGGAAATGGCCTGCGGGTCCTAGCACGTTGAGATAGACCCCCAGAGCGGCGAGTATGCCTACGAGCAGGAGCGCCCATCCCCACGACTCCTCCGACGGCGCCGCGACAAGGTCGACCAGCCGGCCCGTGCCGCGCCCGAGCGCAGTCGTCTTCCGGTTAGAGCGCGCCCGGCCAGAGCCCTTGCGCGGCGCAGGGACCTTGACGAGTTTCGGTCTCGAGCCGGCTTTGGGCGCGCCGGGCCTCGGTGTAGGCGCACGCGTTGAACCGGTGGGCTTTCGCCTGGTCGCAGCGTCGCGCGAGGCGCCGGACTGGCCGGAGATGATGCGACGAGAGACTGCCACGATGAGCACAACGCTAACACCAGCCACTCCCGGTGACAGTGATCCCGGGACCCTCTGGTGCGAGAAGTCCCTGCTCAGGCCTCGAGGACGAGCGGCACGATCATCGGCCGGCGCCGTGTGCGGTCGCTCACGATGCGTCCGACCGTCCGGCGGACCACCCTGCGGAGGGCGTCGGAGTCCTCGCCGCCCTCACCTACTGAGACCTCGATTGCCTTCACCAACGCGGAGCGCAGCTCCTCGACCACTGACTCGGCACCGGGCTCGTCGAGGAAACCGCGACTGACGATCTCCGGGGCGCCGACCAGCTCTCCGGTGCGGCCGTCGACTGTGACGACGGCGACGACGACACCCTCCTCCGCGAGCACGCGTCGGTCGCGCAACACCCCGATGCCTACGTCGCCGACGATCCCGTCCACGAAGACGTGCGCGGCGGAGACCTCGCCGGCGAAATCGATCCCCTCGTCGCCGAGCTGAACGACGTCGCCGTCCTCGCAGATGAGGACCTCGTCGGGTGCCACGCCCATCTCGATCGCGAGGCGGGAGTGGCGTACGAGCATGCGGTACTCGCCGTGCACGGGCACAAAGCTGCGCGGCCGCGCGATCGAGAGCAAGGTTGCCAGCTCGCCCTGGCGGGCGTGACCACTCTCGTGCACGTGGGCGACGCCGGCGTGTATGACCTCCGCGCCCCGGCGCGCCAGTCCGTCCATCACCTTCGCGACGGCCCACTCGTTGCCGGGGATCGCGTGCGAGCTGAGGACCACCACGTCGCCCTCCTCGATGTGCAACCACCGGCTCTCGCCCGATGCCATCTGCGCAAGTGCCGACATGGGCTCGCCCTGGGAACCAGTCGAGATGACGCAGATCTCGCCCGGGTTGTGGTCGCCGATCGTCTCGATGTCGGCGAAGCAGCGGTCCGGGATCGTCAACATTCCGAGGTCGCGGGCGATGCCGACGTTCTTCACCATGGACCGGCCCAAGAGAGCCACCTTGCGGCCGCTTGCGACCGCGGCGTCGGCGAGCTGCTGGATGCGGTGCACGTGGCTCGCGAAGCAGGCCACCACGATCCGGCGACCCCGTTGAGCGAGGAAGATCCTGCGAAGCGACTCGCCGACCGCGCTCTCACTGCCGGTGTAGCCGGGCAGCTCCGCGTTCGTCGAGTCGGCGAGCAGGAGGCGGATACCTTCGGTGGCGGCCATCTGACCGATCCGCGCGAGGTCGGTCCTCCGCCCGTCGACCGGTGTCAGGTCCAGCTTGAAGTCGCCGCTGTGGAGAACGATGCCCTGAGCGGTGTGGAAGGCGAGGGCGAACCCGCTTGGCACCGAGTGCGTCACCGGGATGAACTCGATCTCGAACGGACCGATCTTGCGCCGCTCGCCGTCCCGCACCTCCACGAGGCGTGCCTTCTGGCCGAGTCCCGCCTCGTCGAGGCGGTTGCGCGCGAACCCGAGGGTCAGGCCCGAACCGTAGATCGGCGCGTCGATGTCGCGCATCAGGTAGGCGAGGGCACCGACATGGTCCTCGTGCCCGTGGGTGAGCACGATCCCGTCGACGTCAGCCGCGCGCTCGCGCAGGAACGTGAAGTCCGGCAGCACCAGGTCCACGCCGGGCATCTCCGGATTGGGGAACATCACCCCGCAGTCGAGCACGACCAGGCGGCCCTCCTGCTCGACAACCGCGCAGTTGCGGCCTATTTCCCCCAACCCACCCAGGAAGGAGATCCGGACCGCGTCAGGCATCCGGGCTCGTCACCTTTGCCCGAGCCGGCCGGCTCGACCGCCAAGATCCCAAGTTGGCCAGCATGGAGCGCGCCTTCGGCTCCAGCCAGTCCGGGGCATTTCCCATCGGCAGGCGGCACTCCCCGGCCGGGAGGCCAAGCACTCTGAGCACGGCCTTGGCCGGCAGCGGGTTCGGTGCCTCGTCGCTCGACTGGAACGAGACCGCGTCGATCAAGCCTGCGTTCAGCTCACGGGCGCCCTCGACATCGCCTTTGAGGTAGAGCCTGACCATCTCACCCAACTCCGTGCCGACCCAGTGCGAGGCAACGCTGATGACACCGACCGCGCCCACCGCCAGCAGCGGGAGCGTGAGCGCGTCGTCGCCGCTGTAGCACTCGAACCCTGCCCCGGCTCGCGCCAGCAGTCTCGCGGTGCCGGCGGGGTCGCCGGACGCGTCCTTCACCCCGACGATGTTCGGGCAATCCCGGGCCAGTTGCAACATCGTGTCGATCGCAACCTTGCGGCCTGTGCGCACGGGGATGTCGTAGATGAGGACCGGGAGCGGCGTCGCAGCGGCGACGGCGGCGAAATGCGCCGCGATGCCGGCCTGTGACGGTCGGTTGTAGTAGGGCGTGACGGCAAGGATCCCGGCCGCGCCCGCCTCGGTGGCCATCCGCGTGAGCTCGACGGAGTGGGCGGTGTCATTGGAGGTCGAGCCGGCGATCACCGGTACCGTCACCTCACGCGCCACGGCCATCCACAATTGTGTGCGTTCCGAGTCGCTCAAGGTCGGTCCTTCACCGGTGGTGCCGGTGACGACGAGTCCGTCGCTCCCGTTGTCGACCAGATGGCGGGCGAGGGTCACAGCCCCCTTCAGGTCGACTCGCCCGTCATCATCGAACGGGGTCGCCATGGCGGTCAGAACTGCGCCGAAGCGAGCGGCGCGCCGAGCCGCAGTCACGAGGGTCGCGGCCTTGTCACGGATCGAAAGTTAGCAGCATGCGGGTCCGCAACCGGTCCAATTGCGAACTTTGCCGGAGTCGCTCGGCAACCCGGCGCGCTCTCGCGCCGGGCGCAGACGAGGATCACAGTCCGAGCAGATCGCCGAGCCCGACGGTCAGGCCCGCAAGCCCGGCGACCCGGCGCACAGCCAGGAGGACACCGGGCATGAAGCTCGCCCGATCCAGGGAGTCGTGCCTTATCGAGAGCGTCTCACCCTTGAGACCGAAGATCACCTCTTGGTGCGCGACGAGCCCAGGCAGGCGCACCGAGTGCACATGCAGACCCCCCGGTGCCCGCCCGCCCCGTGCGCCGGGGAGAAGCTCGCGTTCGGTCGGATCGGGCGCCCAGTCTCCCGCACCGGCCGCGTCACGTGCGGCCTGCATCCGGCTGACGGTTTGGAGCGAGGTCCCGGAGGGAGCGTCCCGCTTGTGGTCGTGATGGAGCTCGACAACTTCCGCGCCCGCGACCCAGGGGGCGCAGATCTCGGCGCAAGCCATCATGAGCGCCGCGCCGATGGAGAAGTTCGCGGCCACGATCGCGTTGGCACTCCCGGAGAACCAGGTCTGCAGGTCCGCGAGATCGGTCTCCTCGAAACCGGTTGTGCCGCAGACGGCGTGAACCCCGTGATCTGCGCACCAGTGGAGGTTTTCGCGTGCCGCGGCGGCGACGGTGAAGTCCACCATCACCTCTGTCGCGGACTCGATGACGGCCTGCGGCGAGGCGGCGACCTCCAACCCGGTCCCGTGCAAGCCTGCGACCTCATCGAGGCTCCGGCCGGCCGCGGCGGGGTCGACGGCCGCGACGAGCTCGAGATCGGAAGTGCCCAGCACCGCCGCGCAGACGGCCGCTCCCATGTGCCCGGCGGCTCCAAACACCCCAACGCGCTTCATTGCTTCACGGTACCTGCTGCCCGGAACTTCATCATGTCCCGGAGTTCCACCTCGCTCAGGAAAAGTCGGACTCCGCGAACGGCCCGACCACCGCGAGCGTCCTCGGGCCGGCCAGCACCTGGGCGGCAACGGTTCGGACCTGGTCCGCTGTCACCGCCGCGATGCGCGCGAGCAGCTCTTCTGTGGTGAGCACCGAGCCGAACAACAGCAAGCTCGCGCCGATCCTCGACATGCGCGAACCGGAGTCCTCGAGCGAAAGGAGCATGTCGGCACGGAGGTGGCCCTTGGCGACCTCGAGCTCTCGAGAAGTGATCCCTTCGGCGCCGAGCCGGTCGAGCTCGACGTGGAGCAGCTCGAGCACCTCGTGGGCATGCTCGGGCGAAGTGCCGACCGAGACCGCAAGGGTCCCGGCGTCGTCATAGGCGCTGCGATCGGACCCGATCGAGTACGCGAGCCCTCGTGCCTCGCGGATCTCCTGGAACAGCCTGCTGGACAGTCCTCCACCGAGAGTGTGGTTGAGCACGGCCAGGGCGAAACGATCGGCCGAATGGCGGTCGGGCGCTCTCACCCCGAGGACGAGTTGCGCCTGTTCGGTCTCACGCGACTCGACCACCAACGCGGTGGTCTGGTCCCCGGGGGCCTGGCGCACGGGCGGTCGGCCGCCGTGGCGAGCGGCAAAGCGGGCTTGGATCCCGGCCGCGAGCCGTTCGTGATCGAGGTCACCCGCTGCGGCGATCACCATGTTGCCCGGCAGATAGTGCTCGTCGAAGAACGACCGGATCGCCGGCACCGTGACGTTGCGGATGACCTCCGGTTCGCCGAGAACCTCGCGCCCGAGGGGGTGAGCCGGGAACATGGCGTTGGCGAAGTGCTCCTGGACCACGTCCGCGGGCTCGTCGCGGTGCATGAGAACCTCTTCCAGGATCACCTGGCGCTCCGCGTCGACCTCCTCGGGCCGCAACGCGGGCCGGCAAAGGATGTCGCAGAGTATGTCCAGCCCGAGCTCGACATGCTCGGCCAGGGCCCGCACGTAAAAGGTCGTGTACTCCTTGGTCGTGTAGGCGTTCATGTCGCCGCCTACTGCGTCGACCTCCTCCGCGATCTCGCGCGCGGTCCGTTCCGGGGTTCCCTTGAAGAGCAGATGCTCGAGAAAGTGCGAGATCCCCGACTGCTCGGGCGTCTCGTCGCGCGAACCGGTCCCGACCCAGACGCCCACGCACAGCGAGGCGACCTCCGGCATCGTCTCGGTCACGAGCCGGATGCCGCTGTTGAGTGTTGTGGTCGTGATCACGGGCAGAGGTTCCCCTCTGCGAAGATGTCCACGCTCGTCAGCTCAGCGCCCGCCGCTCCTCGGGCGTCGGCGGGCCGCACCCGAGCTGCCGCCAGGACCGCGCCTTGCTCCGCCTCCGCCTTCGGGCGCGCGCCTCGCACCGCCGGCCGACGACCCGGTGGCAAGGTCGGCCGGGCCGAGATTGCCGAATGTCGACTCGAGCTCGGTCTCGAACGCGTCTTCGAACGAGGCGCGGCGACGTGGGCCGCCGGTCTCGTCGCTTGCGCGCCCGGAGCTCGCGGGACCGGAACCGGTTCCTCCGCTGCCGCCGCGTCTCGAACCACCGTCGCCGGCTTCTGAGCGGCCTTCGCCCGAGGCTGCACCGTCGCCGGGAGTCGCGTCACCCGCGAGCGAGAGCGACACCTTGCCCTGCGGGTCGATTTCGTCGACACGGACCTCGACCTCCTGGCCGAGGGTGACGACGTCCTCTACACGTTCGACCCTCTTTCCCTGGCCGAGCCTCGAGATGTGGACCAGGCCGTCCCTACCGGGGAGGATGTTGATGAACGCACCGAACTTGGTGATGTTCACGACCTTGCCGCTGTAGAGCGCGCCCACCTCCGGAGTCGGCGGGTCAAGGATCAGCTCGATGCGGCGTCGGGCCTCGTCGACCACCGAGCGCTGCTTGGCGCCGATTGTGACGGTGCCCACCGTGCCGTCGTCGTCGATGTTGACGTCCGCACCGGTCTCCTGCTGGATGGCGTTGATTACCTTGCCCTTGGGTCCGATGATCTCCCCGATCTTGTCGACGGGGACCTCGAAGCTCACTATCTTCGGCGCGTTCTCCCCGACTTCTGCCCTAGGAGCTGAGATAGCGGCCAGCATGACCTCGAGGACCTTCAGCCTCGCGTCACGTGCCTGGCTCAGGGCCCGTGCCAGCACTTCGGCGGGCAGACCGGCGATCTTCGTGTCGAGCTGCAGAGCCGTCACGACCTCGGCCGTTCCGGCGACCTTGAAGTCCATGTCACCAAAGGCATCCTCGGCGCCGAGGATGTCGGTGAGTGTCGTGTACTTGCCCTCGGCAAAGACGAGCCCCATCGCGATTCCGGCCACCGGGGCCTTGATCGGCACTCCGGCGTCCATGAGCGAAAGCGACGACCCGCAGACCGACGCCATCGAGCTCGACCCGTTCGAGGAGAGCACGTCGGAGACCAGACGGAGCACGTAGGGGAATTCGCTCTCCGCGGGCACGACCGGCAACAGCGCCCGCTCGGCGAGAAGGCCATGCCCGATCTCGCGGCGCTTGGGGCCGCGCATGAAGCCCGTCTCCCCCGTCGAGAACGGCGGGAAGTTGTAGTGGTGCATGTAACGCTTCGACTCGTCGATGCCGATGGTGTCCAAGAGCTGGTTCATCCTGGGCATGCCAAGCGTGCAGACGTTGAGCACCTGGGTGTCGCCGCGCTCGAACAGCGCCGAGCCGTGCGCGGTCGGGAGAAGCCCGACCTCGGCGGAAAGCGGCCTTATGTCGGTCGGGCCGCGTCCGTCGATGCGGATGCCCTCTTCGACGATGCGCTTGCGGACGATCTTCTTCGTGTAGGCGCGAGCGGCGGAACGAATCTCCCTCTCGCGTTCGGGGAACTCGGGGGCGAGCTCGGCGACGATCTCGGCGGTCGCCGCGTCGAGCGCGCTGTTGCGCTCGGTCTTGGTCGTTATCGCATTCGCAGCGGCGAGACGTCCGGCTCCCGCCGCGGTGACACGCTCGTAGACATCGTCGCCGTAGTCGACGAACAACACGAAGTCGATGGTCTCCTTCGAACCGGCCTTGCGCACCAGCTCTCTCTGCAGCTCGATCGACTCCCTGATCCACGTCTTGGCGACCTCGAGACCGTTCGCGATGACGTCCTCGGTCACCAGTGGCGCGCCCTTTTCGAAGTACTCGAACGCCCTCTCGGTGCCGCCGGCCTCCACCATGACGATGGCCACCTCAGCTCCCGGCTCCTCGCTGAGCGCCCGTCCGGCCACGACCAGCTCGAAGGTGGAGGAGTCACCCTCCTGGTAAGTGGCATGCGGGAGCCACGTCCCCTCTGTCGAGTACGCGATGCGGACGGCACCGATCGGGCCGTCGAAGGGGATGCCCGAGATCATGAGAGCGGCCGAGGAGGCGTTGATCGCCAACACGTCGTGGGGGTTCAGAAGATCGGCGCCGAGGATTGTTCCCACGACGTGGACCTCGTTGCGGAAGCCTTCGGGGAACGACGGCCGCAACGGCCGGTCGATGAGGCGGCAAGTCAAGATCGCCTGGTCGGTCGCCCTGCCCTCTCGGCGGAAGAACGACCCGGGGATCTTGCCGGCTGCGTACATCCGCTCTTCGATGTCGACGGTGAGAGGAAAGAAGTCGGTGCCCTCACGCACTTTTCGAGCAGCTGTCGCGGTGGCGAGAACGACGGTGTCGCCGATCCGGGCGACTACAGCACCATCCGCCTGACCGGCTAGCTTGCCGGTCTGAAAGGACAGGGTCCGGTCGGTCCCGCTGATGGGGCTCGACACGGTGATGGCATCAGCCATGACACTCCTATTTGATTGGGGCGCCGCGCTTGCCAGTTCCCAGTCGGCGTGCACCGGAGCCGTCCTCGTGGAACCGGACCCGGTAATCGGCGACTGGCAGCTGGCGCCGTACGGCGCCGCTTGTTCTCTTACGGGCGACTTACGCCGGTGAAGATGGCTCGGACTCCCGCCCTATGTGACCCGGAACGGCGTCACCTCCCCGGGGGGTTCCTGGCTTCCTAGCGCCGGATCCCGAGCCGGGAGATCAGCGACCGGTATCGCTCGACATCGTTGTCCTTCACGTAGTCGAGAAGGCGACGTCGGCGTCCGATGAGCTTCATCAGCCCTCGCCGGGTGTGGTGGTCACCCCGGTGGATCTTGAGGTGCTCGGTGAGGTGGTTGATGCGTCCGGTGAGGAGCGCTACCTGCACCTCCGGTGAGCCGGTATCGGTCTCGTGGAGCCGGTGCTCGGTGATCGTGGCCATCTTGTCGGGCATGCGTGAGTGGCGTGCTTTCTTGCTGTACCGGCCGGCCACGCCGACCCGGCGAGGAAAAAGGAAGGGTAACAATCCCGGTCTGGCGCACGCGCCATTCCGTGCCGACCTGGGCCGGCACTGATCACGATAGCAGGTCGTTCGCCCGACTACACCAGCCGCGTCAGCTCACACCTGGCGAGGGTCGACCTCGATGCGGGTACCGGCGGCAGGCCCGGCCGATGCCAGCGCTTCGGCGAGCGCGTCCGGCCCCGCCGCGCGGACGAGGAAGTGGCCGTCAGTCTGGCCCCCCACCTCGACGGCCCCACCCGAGGACCGCAACCGGGCGACGAACTCGTCGGCGCCCTCCCCGCTCACTAGTGCCAGTGCGGTGGCGGGGGGAAGCCGGAGCAGTGCCCGGCGAGGCTCCTCGGCAGCGACGAGCATGCCGGGGTCCGCGTGCAAGGCTGCGGCCAGGACCTCGTGATCTGGAAGCCGCGTCCTGACCGCCACGCGCCCGTGCCTGCGACGGCCACCGACGACACGTGAGGCAAGTGCGAGCAGCGAAAGCGCCTGCTCGCCGGCACGGTAACGGGGGGCGAGCAGCTCGTGGTCGAAGTCCAGGAACACGACCAAGGAGGCCGAGCCCGCGCGGTGTAGCACCGCCTCGGTCCCGACGAGCACAGGCGCGTCGCAAAGGCTCGGATCGGCCCCCGGGCGGGCGATCTCGGCGACGTCGAGACCTGTGAGCGCGGCGAGGTCTTCGCGGGCCCGGGCGACCCCAGGCCTGACGATCCGCGGCCGGGTCGGCCCACACGACGAGCACACCGCCGAGCCCGACGACGCGCACCTCGGGCAATGAAGCACGGCTAGCTCGCCCTGGGAGGGCCGTTCGAGCTGAACGAGGGCCGTGCCGCACACCCCGCAACGAAGCAGGCTCCGGCAGCGACCGCATGCCAAGAGGCGAGCGCGACCTTTCCGGTTGAGCACCGCCAGGACGCGGCGGTGCGGCTCGGCAGCGACCGCTTCACGGATCAGGGTCGCCAATCGGGTGGGATAACCGCCTGCACGAGGATCCTCGTCCCGGGCGTCGATCAACGCGACCGGTGCCCACCCTGAGCGCTCGGCGTCGCGCGAGAGCGTGACGAGTCGCCGGCCGGCCAAGAGCTCGAGCGTCGGGCAGGAGCTGACCAGGAGGCACGGGATCCCCGCGCGCCGCGCCCGCTCGGTCGCGAGCACCGCGGCCTGCCAGGTTGGAACACGTTGTTCCTGATAAGAGTCTGCGTGCGCGTCGAGGACGACCACGGCACGGAGACAGGCGACGGGTGCGAGCACCGCGGAGCGAGCGCCGACGACGATCCGGCCCCCGGACGCGGCCTGTGCCCATGCTTCGGGCTGAAGCGCCACCGCGTGACCGGCCCGTTCCAGGCGGGCGGCGAGCGTCACGGCGTCCGCCCTCGAGGCGGCGAGCACCAGCATGTCGCCGTCGCTGTCAGCAGTCGCCTCGGCGGCCGCCTCGACGGCCGCGAGCCTCGGTGCCGCCGGCGGAAGCCGAAGGACCGCGGACAAGCCGGAAAGCGCCTGGACCGTCGCCGCGGCAATCTCGCCCTCGAGAGCGCGCTTGGATGTGGTGTCGCCGCCAAGGCACGTGGTCGTGCCCGCCGGGGGCGGCCTTCGCTCCGATGCCGGGCCGAGCGCCCGAACCAGACTCGGAGGGGACGCGGCGACGAGCAACGGGCGCAAGCGCCCCGCATACCGCCATGCCGCCCATCGCCCCAGATCGACGATCGCCGGTGGAGGCCCCATCGACACGACCTCGATCACCGGGCGGAGGTCGAACTCGGGCGGCGCGACGGTCATCTCGGCGACCACCCATCCCCGGACTCTCCGCCCGTGGAGAAGCACGCGAACGATGCAGCCGACCTCAACTCGCCCGGCGAGGCCTCCGGGAACCTCGTAAACAAAGGTGCGATCGATCCCGCTCACGTCGGGAAGTACTTCAACGAACATGTTCATCGCCGCCGCAACGCTGCGTCACGCCCGCGCCGCGCCGACAGGTTCGCCCGCGGCGGGAAAGGGCGGATATCGGCGCGACCTGAGCGCGTGCCCGCCTAGAGCCCGAGGGTGGCGCGTAGGTCCTCGAGACGCGGCGTCGCCTCCCAGGGAACCTCGGCTGGAGGCCTGCCGAAATGGCCGTAGGCCGCGACTTGACGGTAGATGGGCCGGCGCAGGTCAAGGTCCCTCACGATGGCGGCGGGACGGAGGTCGAACAGCTCATCGACGGCTTTGGCGATGAGCTCGGGAGCGACTCTCTCGGTGCCGAAGGTCTCGATCATCACCGAGATCGGATGCGCAACCCCGATCGCATAGGCCACCTGGATCTCACACCGGGCGGCGGCACCGGACGCGACCACGTGCTTTGCCACCCACCGCGCTGCGTAGGCACCCGAGCGGTCCACCTTCGAGGGGTCCTTGCCCGAGAATGCGCCGCCCCCGTGCCGGGCCCAGCCGCCATAGGTGTCGACGATGATCTTGCGTCCCGTGAGCCCTGTGTCGGCCCGCGGGCCACCCAGCTCGAAACGCCCGGTCGGGTTGGCCAACAAGCGGTAGTGGCCCGTCTCTATCCCAGTCGGCAGGAGCGGGGTGATGACGTGCTGCTCCAGGTCAGCGGACAAATTCCCGAGATCGGCATCCTTGGTGTGCTGGGTGGAGATGAGCACGGTCGTGAGCTCGACGGGCCGGCCGTCCTCGTAGCGAACACTCACCTGGGTCTTGCCGTCCGGGCCCAGATAGGGGATGGTCCAAGACTTGCGCACTTCGGCGAGGCGGCGAGCGAGCCGGTGCGCCAACCAGATCGGGAGTGGCATCAGATCGGGCGTCTCATCACACGCGTACCCGAAGACCATCCCCTGGTCGCCGGCGCCCTGCGCGTTGAGCAAGTCCTCGCCGGCGACACCGGTTCTCACCTCGAGCGCAGCCGACACTCCCCGGTCGATGTCGGGTGACTGCTCGTCGATCGAGACGAGCACGCCACAGGAGTTCCCGTCGAAGCAAAGCTCCTCACGGTCATAGCCGATCTCACAGATCGTCCGCCGCACAAGGCGCGGGATGTCGACGTAAGCGCTGGTCGAGATCTCGCCGGCCACTACGACGATCCCGGTCGTGAGCAGGGTCTCGCAAGCGACGCGGCCGTGGGGGTCCTCCTCCAAGATGGCGTCGAGGATGGTGTCGGAGATCTGGTCGGCCATCTTGTCGGGATGGCCCTCGGTAACCGACTCAGAGGTGAACTGGAAGCTATTCAAGACTCGGGCTCCTCATTCTCTAATCGCGACCTACAACAGATGGCGACGGCGACGGCGCGACGACCGATCCATCGCCAAGCGGAAATTCCTCGCCCGAGACGCCGTGCCACCCCGGTGCTCCGCCCGCCAGCAACTCGAGCGCGGCGCGGAGAACCGCATGTGCCACCTCGTGCTTGGACTGAAGCGGAACCACGGTTCGGGCACCTCCACGGTGGAAGATCGTGACCGCGTTTGTCTCGTGGCCGAACCCGACCCCTTCGGCTCCGACGTCGTTGCCCACCATGAGATCCGCGCCCTTGTCCTCCAGCTTGGCCGCCACCCGCTCCAAGCAAGGGTCCGTCTCGGCGGCGAATCCGACCAGGACCTGCCCGGGACGTCGGCGCCTTCCCAGCTCGGCGAGAATGTCGAGCGTCGGGACCAGAGCGATCTCGGGCACGCCGCTGTCCTTGTGGAGCTTCGTGGTCGAGACAACGGCCGGGCGGTAGTCGGCGACGGCCGCGGCCATGACGATCAGGTCGGCCGAACCGGCTCTCGACAACACGGCATCGGCCATCTCGGCAGCGGTCTCGACTTCGACCACCTCGACTCCGATCGATGCCGGCAAGGCTGCGGTCGTCACGAGAGTGACCTGCGCGCCAAGCTCGACCGCAGCCTCGGCAACGGCATGACCTTGTCTTCCCGAGGAGCGGTTCGACAGGAAACGGACGGGGTCGATCGGCTCCCGGGTGCCCCCCGCTGTGACCAGCACGCGCCTGCCCCGCAGCGCCTTGTCACCCCTTGGGCGGTTTCGGGTCGCGGAGAGGATCCTGGCGGCCTCTGCGACGATAACGCCGGTCTCCGCAAGACGTCCCGCGCCCATGTCCCCGCCCGCCAAACGGCCGGCCTCTGGTTCGACAACGTGGACGCCCCGCCGGCGGAGCGTCGCCATGTTGTCCTTCACCGCGGCGTGCTCCCACATCTCGGTGTGCATCGCAGGACAGATCAGCACAGGAGCTCGAGTCGCCAGCAAAGTGGCCACGAGCAGGTCAGATGAGATCCCGGCCGCATATGCACCGATCACGCGTGCAGTCGCCGGAGCTATGAGGACCAGATCGGCTCGCCTGGCGAGATCGGTATGGGGGATCGGGACGTCGTCGGCGAACATCTCCAGCCGTGCGGGCTCGGAGGCGAGCGCGGAGAACGTCGCCTGGCCGACAAATCGCGTGGCATTGGCCGTGAGGACCGGCACCACGTGGCATCCGGCATCGACCAGGCGGCGGCAGAGCTCGACGGCCTTGTAAGCAGCGATTCCGCCACTGACTCCTAGCACGACGGTGGCGCCGACGAGGGACGCGTCAGCTTCGAGCGGACCGGCAACTCGGTTCGGTCCCGCTCCCGCGTCGCTCACTGCCGCAGCCCTTGCGCGCTTTCCGCTGGGCTAGCTCGCCTCTCCGTCGCTGTGGACATCGCCCGCGGCCTCGGCTGACGCGTCAGGATCGGCGGCGGCCTCTTCCTCGGCAGGCCAGACCGCGACGACTTTGCCGGCTGCGATCTCCTCGAGCGCGATCGACAGCGGCTTGCGGGCGATGGACGCCACCTGCGGCGGCACGATGGCACCGAGACCTTCGCCGAGCTGGCTGAAGTACGAGTTGACCTGCCGGCCGCGCTTGGCCGCCAGGGTCACGAGGGTGAACTTCGAGTCGACTTTGTCAAGCAGGACCTCGATCGGTGGATCGATCATCGTGCTGCGCGGTTCGGCCATGGGGCTCCTTCTTGATCGGGTGCCGCCTTGACAGGCGGCCGACCGCATTAGGGACGCGACTGCTCCCGGCGGCGGAACTCCCCTACTATACCCGCGAGGTCGCGCACTGCCTGATCAAGGTCGTCGTTGACCACGACACCGGACGCGATCTCGAGTCCCTCGGCTTCCTCACGTCTCCCGAGCTCCACGCGACCTTGAACGTGCTCCTCAGGGTCGCCCCTGGATCGAAGCCGCTGCTCCTGGACGACGCGAGAAGGGGCGCGGATGAGCACACAGACCGCGTCCGGGCAGCGTTCGAGGACTTGGCGGGCACCCTGGACGTCTATCTCCAACACGACGTCACAGCCCTCTCGCGGCTGTGGCATCGGCGTCCCGTAGTACTCGCCGAGTATCTGTGCCCATTCGAGGAAGCCATCCTCAGCGACGCGGCCCAGGAAGGTGTCGCGATCGACGAAGGTGTAATCGTCCTCGGGCTCGCCATGACGGCGAGCACGGGTTGTCCAGGATCGACTCAGCCAGAGGTGCTCGTCGGCTGCGACAAGGCGGTGGACGATCGTGCCTTTGCCGACACCGCCGGGGCCACAGACGACGAGGATCAGGGTCGGGCTGCTGCCTCGAGCAGCGCTTCGCGCTGCTTGGCTCCGAGGCCCTGGAGCCGGCGGGTCTCACTTATGCCGACGTGCTCCATCAAGCGGCGGGCCTTGACTTTGCCGGTGCCCGGGAGTGCCTCGAGAACCGCCAGCACCTTCATCTTGCCGACGATCTCGTCCGACTCCGCTTTGACCAGCAGCTCGCGCAGGGTAACTCGACCACTCTTCAGGTGGTCCTTTATCTCGGCGCGTTCGCGACGCGCACGGGCCGCCTTCTCGAGCGCCGCATGGCGCTGCTCGGGCGTAAGGCTCGGTGGTTGTGGCATGGGCGGTTACGATAGCGCAGCACAAGCCGGGCGACCAGGGATCCCGGGTTTACGCTCACGTCGAAGCGTGGCATACGATGCTTCGGTCGCCGGAGCACAGGGGTAGCCAGCCATGGCCAACGTTCTCGAGGTAGTGGACCTAAGAACCGAATTTCACCTTCGCACCGCCAACGTCGGTGCTGTCGACGGCGTCTCGTTCACCGTCAGCGAAGGCGAGTGCGTGGGCCTCGTCGGGGAGTCCGGATGCGGCAAGAGCACCGCCGGACTGTCGATCATGAAGCTCCTGCCGAATGTCGGCCACATCGTCCGGGGCTCTGTGAACCTGCTCGGCCGAGAGCTCGTGAAGTTGCCCGAGAAGCAAATGCGCGAGGTGCGGGGCAACGACGTCGCGATGATCTTCCAGGACCCGATGACCTCGCTCAACCCGACGATGACCGTCGGCCGTCAGATCGCGGAGCCTGTACGGATCCACAAGCACGTCTCCAAGCAGGAGGCGACCGACCGGGCGATCGAAGTGCTCCAGCTCGTCGGAATGCCCCGGCCCGCGGAGCGTCTCGCTTCGTACCCCCACCAGCTCTCCGGCGGCCTGCGCCAGCGCGTCATGATCGCGATCGCGCTCGCATGCGAGCCCAAGCTCCTCATCGCCGACGAGCCGACCACAGCGCTCGACGTGACGATCCAGGCCCAGATCCTCGACCTGATCGACGAGCTGCGCGATCGCCTCAAGATGGCGGTTCTCCTCATCACCCACGACATGGGCGTGATCGCCGGGCGCACGGACCGGGTGATGGTGATGTACGCCGGCAAGATCGTCGAGAGCGCACCTACGCGAAGTCTCTTCTCTGAGATGCGACACCCCTACTCCGAGGCACTGCTCGACTCCATCCCCAAGCTGAACGCGGACGCAAGCGTCCCGCTCTACAGCATCCCCGGGGTCCCGCCGGACCTGAGCGGCGAATTCGTCGGCTGCAGGTTCGAGCCGCGGTGCCGCAACGCGACCGAGCAGTGCCGGATCGAGGAGCCGCCGCTCGTCGCCGAAGGGGGACACTCGTTCGCCTGTTTCAACCCGGTTGGCAGTGCCACTGCGCCTCGGCGTGCTGTACGAGTGGTCGATGCCGCCGAAGCGAGCCGGGTCGCTCTCGAACGAGTCAACACGCTCGCGTCCCGAAAGGTGATCGTTGAGGTCGACCGACTTGTCAAGGAGTTCCCCGTCACAGCCGGCGCTGTCCTGCAACGCAAGATCGGGAGCGTCAAAGCGGTCTCCGACGTGTCCTTCTCGGTCCGCGAGGGCGAGACCTTCGGACTCGTGGGCGAGTCGGGCTGCGGCAAGACGACGATCGGACGACTCGTGGTCGCGCTGGAGAAACCCACCTCAGGAGCGATCCGTTTTGACGGCCAGGATGTCACGAAGCTGAATCGTCACGACCTGCGAACTAGCCGCCGTGACTTCCAGATCATGTTCCAGGACCCTTACGCCTCGCTCGACCCACGCATGCGCGTCGGCACGATCCTCCGAGAGCCGCTCAAGGTCCAGGGGATCGGATCGAGGACCGAGCAATGGGAACGAGTCGGCTCGTTGCTGCGCGAGGTCGGCCTCGGCCAGAAGGCGATCGACTTGTACCCGCACGAGTTCTCGGGCGGTCAGCGCCAGCGGATTGGCTTCGCCCGCGCGCTCACGCTGAACCCGCGTCTGATCGTCGCAGACGAGCCCGTCTCGGCCCTCGACGTATCGATCCAGTCGCAGATCTTGAACATGATGAAGGCCCTACAGCAGATCCACCGGCTGACATACATCGTCATCTCGCACGACCTAGCGGTACTCAGGTTCCTTTCCGACCGCATCGGGGTGATGTACCTGGGCAAGCTCGTCGAGATCGGAGCGTCCAAGCAGATCTACGAGCAGCCGGCGCATCCCTACACCCGTGGTCTGATCGACACGATCCCGGTGCCCGATCCGGTGCTCGCGGCGGCCAGCCGAGGCCACCACATCTCCGGAGAACTGCCCTCGGCAATCACGCCGCCTTCTGGCTGCCGGTTCCGCACACGCTGCCCGCAAGCACAAGATATCTGCGCAGCAGAGGAGCCTCCGCTCCTGTCCTTCGGCGGCGACCACCTGGCGGCCTGCCATTTCCCGCTGCAACAGCCCACGGCCGGCTCGCCGATGGCCTCCAGCGCGTCGACGGCTCCCCCTTCCTCCTAGGGCCGGGGCACCCGGCCGAGCAGCTCATTCGGTCGGTTCGGCTCGCTCAACGACGCTGCAGGCGCACCTCGAACGCGTCCCGTAACGCGTCGCCGATGTAGTTGAACGAGACCGTTACGAGGATGATGCAGATACCCGCGGGGTAGATGAGCCACCATGCGCCCTCTTGAGCGTAGGAGATGCCGTCGGAGAGCATCTGGCCCCAGCTCGTGCCCGGGGCCGGCACGCCGAAGCCGAGAAAGCCGAGTGCGGCCAGCAAGCCGATGGCGTCCGCGATCTGGAAGGTGGCGTTCACGATGATCGTCCCGACGGCATTCGGGATTATGTGGCGTGCCACGATCCGGCTCCCGCCGCCGCCCATTGCCCGGACTGCTTGAACGTACTCACGGGTCCGAAGTGTGAGCGTCTCGCCCCGGATGAGACGCGCCGGCACCAGCCAGGCGGCGAGGGCCACGATGAACACGATCAGCCAGAACGAGGTGTGCAGGATCGCAGCGATGACGATCAAGAGGAACAGGGTCGGGACCGACAGGACCGTGTCGACGATACGCATCATGACGGCATCCACCGCGCCGCCTGCATAACCCGAGATTGCCCCGAAGAAAACCCCGAATATGGTGGCGATCCCCGCTGCCAACAAAGCGATCTCCAGCGCGGTGGCACCGCCCACCATGAGCCGGCCCACGGTGTCGTAGCCGTTGGGGTCAGTCCCCAAGAGATGTTGCGAGCTGGGGGGAGCGAGAACCTGACCCACGCTCGTGACGACGAAATTGGCCTGCGGGGTGACATAGAAATGCGGCCCGACAAAGCAGAACAGCAGCATGAACACGATCACACCTATGCTGACCAGCGCAAGCTTGTTCTCGGAGAAGACACGCCAGATGACCCTGCCGAGACCACCGATGCCACCTGCCTCGCCCGCTTCTGTTACCTCGACACCCGGCAACTCCGCGCCCATACCTGGGACGTCGGGGAGGATCGCCTCCTTGTCGGGCAGGTCGCCCGTGAGCGGGATCATGGCAGCCCCCAAAGGGCGCGACGCCAACTGTGCGGTCCGCGGTCACACATAGCGGATCCTCGGGTCCAAGACGGCGTACAGGATGTCGGCGAGAAGCGACCCTACGACCGTCGCCATGGCGGCGACGACCACGGTGCCGATGAGAAGAGGAAAGTCGTTGTTGATCGCAGCGTTGAAGAAGGCCAGCCCCATGCCCGGGTAGTTGAACACGCTCTCGGTGATGAGCGCACCGCTGACGATCGCCGGCAGGGTGAGACCGAGAAGGGTGATGATCGGGATCAGCGCATTGCGCAACGCGTGCACGTAGTTGACGCGCCGGGTGGAAAGTCCCTTGGCACGCGCCGTCCGCACGTAGTCCTCGGTGAGTGCCTCCATCATCGACGAGCGCATGTACCGGCTGAAGCCCGCGATGTACACCGCCGCGAGGGTGAAGACAGGCAGCACTAGGGCTCGCCAGTCCCCGAGAATCTGGCCCACCGAGGCCGATTGGGGCGCCTCCGGCGGGAAGAGGTGCCAGTGGATAGCGAACACCTGAATGAGCACGATTCCGAGGAAGAAGGTCGGCGTCGCATAGAAGATGAACGACAACGTGGTCAGCGCGTAGTCCGATGGCCTGTTGCGCCGAAGGACCTGGAAGATACCGAGTGGGATTGCGATGATCACCGTCAGGAGCGTCGAGAGCCCGAGCAGCAGCACCGTCTTCGGCAGCTTTTGCAGCACGATGGTCGCCACCGGCTCGTTCAGCTTGTACGAGTAGCCCAGGTTGAACGTGAACACGTGTCCGACCAGGATGAAGAACTGGGTCCAGATCGGCTTGTTCAGCCCGTTCTGGCTCAAGAAAAGTGCAATCTGAGGCGGCGTGGCCCTCGGCCCGAGGATGATCCGTGCTTCGGAGGTCGCTCCGCCGGGAAACAGGTGGTAGAGGATGAAGGTAATTGCGCAGACGCCAATGATGACGATGATCGCCTGAAACACTCTCCGGATGAGGTAGCCGATCATGCGCTACTCCTTGCCCCGCCGGGGCTACGCCGTTGACACTACTCTCCCCTGCCCTCGATGCTAACAGGCCGGGTTCGGGGCCAACTTGACGTCCTTTTTTGCGGGCCTGAAGCCATGTTCACGCCCAGGCCCTGACCGCGCCGCCGACCGTGGAGGTCCGACCGCGACGGCTTGTCGGTGGCGCCTGAGCCTGGCCACTACTTGGCAGGCTTGCAGAAGTACCAGTCCTCCGCGACCCAGGTGAACAGCGGGCTCTCGGGGCTGAAGCCGCAGACGTTCTTTCCGACCTCCTCGAGTTGCAGCTGGGTGTTCGGCTGCCAGATTCCTGGGAGGTCCTTGGCGAGGTAGTTCTCATAGTCGTAGAGCGCCGTCAGCGACGACGAGGTGTTCGTCGCCTTGATCAGGGCGTCGGCCTTCGGGTCGGAATAGCCCCCGAAGTTGGAGCCCGCGCCGGAGGCGAAGATCTCCTCACCGGTCGGGTAGTAGTCCGGCGAGTAGATCCACCCGCCGCCCCAGTTGGCGATGTCCCACGGGCAGGCCTTGGCGGCCACGCACGGAGTCGCAGCGGTGCTGATCACGTCACCGAAGGACTTGGGCTCGAGCTGCAGCTTGATACCGGCTTGCGCCCAGCTCGAGGCGAGCTCCCTTATCTGGTTGTCGAATGCCGTTACGCCGCTCTCGTAGAGGTACTGGAAGCTCAGCTGGGCGCCCTTTCCTATCCCCGCTCCACACTCGCCAGCTGCTGTGCCCGGCTTCACACAGGTTGTGACACCGCTCGGGACGACCTTCCAGCCGTGCGAGGTCAACAGCACCTTCGCGTGTCCCGGGTCGTAAGGGTAGGGGTTGGAGCTCTCCTGCGGGGTGGCCAGCTTGGTCGGGGGAAACACCGGCACCGGGCCGTAGGTGGGAGATCCGTAGCCGGAGTTGAACAACTGGATCCACAGGTTCTGGTTCATGAGCGACTGCATCGCCTGGCGCACGTACAGCTGCTTGAAGATCGGGCCGGAGGTCGGGTTGGTGTAGTTGAGGGAGAAGTAGTTGATCCCCCACGGATAGGCAGGCTCGAGGTTGTAGATTCCCGCGAGCTGTGAGTTGTTCGACCCCGAGAGGGGACCGGCCGGACCGAAGGCCTTGCCCTTGTAGACCGGGATGTCCTGTGGCGGCACGTAGCCGATATTGATCGCCTTGCCATTCTCCAGCACGTTGAACTCGGCGGTATCGGTGGTGAAGGGAGCGAGCACGAGCGCACCGATGGAGGCCTTGACCGGGCCCGAGTAGTCCTTGTTCGGCACCACTGTCGCCCCGTTGTCGGTCGCGTCGTACTCGCTCAGGCGGAACGGTCCGTCGACGATCTGGAAGAGGGGATTCGTCGCGTAGGTGCCGAGGTCGCCCGCTTCGGTCCTGCCCGTGAGGAACGCGTACACCGCCGCGCAGGCCTTGGCTGAAGGTGAGGTCTCCGAGAAGGTGCCGGTCGACGACATCGAGGTAGTCACAGAGGTGTAGGCGGCACCCGAACAGCCTCCCGAGCCCGGGGCCGCGCCGGCAGAGGTGATGTCCCAAGCGATCGGCAAAGGTGTGATCTGGCTCAGTTCGTTGTAAGTGAACCAGTACTGGCTGTAGGCGGCGTCCAAGGTGAAGCTGACCGTGTCGGCGGCGTTGTTAGCGACGACGTTGGTGACGTCTCCCGGGTACTGGCTCGGCCCGGGAACATATGCCGCCCAGGACGTGGCGTCCGCCTTGACCAGGTTCATCCAGAACACGACGTCCTGGGCGTCCACCGTCTCGCCGTTGCTCCACTTGTAACCCTTCATCTTGATGGTGACCGTCTTGCCGCCATTGGAGTAAACAGGCGCTTTCGCAACCGACAGCCCGGGATTGAGGTCCGGGGTGTAACCGGTTCCGAACCAGTACAGCGGGCGGAACATCAAGTAGATCAACTGGAAGTTCGCGACGCTGAAGTACGCGCCACCCATCATCGGGAAGATGTAGTTCGGTCCGGCCGCCGCACTCTCTGCGATCGTCATCGTGCCTCCCGGCACCTTCACCATGCGGGTGGGTGCCGCCCCCGAGGTGGTCGTGGTGGAAGGCGACGAGCTCGATCCACAACCCGCAAGCACGAGCGCAGCCGCCGCGACGACGGTTCCCAGGGCCGCGAGCCTTCTCAGTGTCGGGTTTGGTGACATGGTCGTGCCAGACCTCCTGGTCTCGGAGCGCTCTTCGTGCTGGTTTCGGCGGTTGTGAGATCCGCCGGCACCGCCCACGACAGTCTGAAGGAAATGTTAGTGAGAACAAGACTTGCGCGGGTGGGGGCCTGGCATCGGCAAGCCAGCGGCGGGGACTCCGGGACCCGGGACCACCTATGCCATGCTGAGAGCGGCCGTCACTTCGGCCGAGAGCCGTTCGGCCGCCAACTCGGGGGCGTCCGAGGCTGTCACCGTCCTACCGATCACGAGCAGGTCGGCCCCTGCCCTTACAGCAGAGAAGGGTCCCGCCGCGCGGGCCTGATCGTCCCTTGGCGACTCCGCCAGGCGAATCCCTGGGACGACTGTCACCAGTCCTGGCGCTCGCGATGACACGAGAGGGAGATCTTCCGCCGCGCAGACCACTCCGAGACAGCCGGTCGCGGCCGCAAGGCGCGCTCTCGAGCCGACAACATCCGTTCCGGCACCAGGGTCGCTCGTCAGCACTGTCACCGCGAGAATCCCGGCAGATCCCTCGGCCGGTTCCACATGGCCCATGGCTACTGCACCGGCCCATCCCTCCTCGAAGCCCTCCACAGCTGCCCTCAACATCTCATCGCCCCCGGCCGCGTGCACCGTCGTGTACGACACGCCCATGGACCCGATCTTGCGGGCAGCGCGGCCGACGGTGGTCGGTATGTCGTGCAGCTTCAGATCCACGAACACCCGGAAGCCCTCGTCCAAGAGGGTGTCGACAGCCAATGGCCCCTCGGCCGCGAAGAGCTCCAAACCGATCTTGGCCACCGAGAACCATGGTCGCAGCCGAGTTGCGAGGTCGACGGCCGCGTCGAGGCTCGCGACGTCGAGCGCGAGCGCGAGCCGGTCCCGCGCTATCGGCGCAAACTCGTCTGACACAGTCATGGCGCGCCTCGATTCACTTTGTCGTTTGCAGCCCCGACGAGCTCGCGAAGTGCGCGCACGTCGTGTCGTGTGCACCAAGTCGCGAGCTCGGCCTGTACCCGCAGGACCGCCCTCGGATCGGCCAGCGTCGCCGTGCCGACCTGAACCGCGTCCGCACCAGCGAGGAGCATTCGCACCGCTCCCAGCCCGTCGCTCACACCGCCGACGCCTACGATGCCTGCGTCGGGGAACGCCGCCCGGCAGTCGTAGACCGCACGCAGGGCGACGCTGTGGAGTGCGTCTCCGGAGAGCCCCCCGCCCCCAGCTCCGAGGACAGGTGCCCGCCGTTCGGTGTCGATGGCGATAGCAAGCAGGGTGTTCGTCAACGTGAGCGCCTCAGCACCCGACGCGAGCGCAGCCTCAGCGACCGCGAGGATATCGGGTGTGTTCGGCGAGAGCTTGGCCCAACGTGGTCGGAGGCAGGCTGCAGACGCTTGCACGGCCGCGCCTGTCGCCGCCGGCGAGTGAGCGAACATACGGCTTCGGTCCTCGAGGTTCGGGCAGCTGACGTTGACCTCGACGGCGATCACGCACGGCGGAGCCTGCGCCAGCAGTGAGGCCGCACGCGCATAGTCCTCGACCCGGTGACCCCAGATGCTCGCCACCACCCGGGCGCCGGCGGCCTCGAGAGCGGGCAACTCGTCGATGAGCCATGCCGCGACCCCAGGGCCCTGGAGGCCGACCGCGTTCAACATCCCACCCGGCACAGCGCAGACCCGAGGGCTCCGATTGCCCGGCCACGGATCGGCAGACAGCGACTTCACGACGACCGCGCCGATCGCCGACAGGTCGAAATAGGTGCCGAGCTCGGCGCCGTGACCTGCGGTACCCGAAGCTGTCATCACCGCTGTCGGGAACCGGACGCTCGCGACCGAGGTCGAGAGATCGACCTCGGTCGCTTGCCTGCGATGCCTCACAGCGCCGCGTCCCGAGCCTGGTTCACCGTTGCGCGACGCCGTCTCGGACCACGATCTCACCCGCGAACACCGTGTGGCGGACCTTGCCCGTGAGCCGGCGTCCGCCGTAAGGCGAATTGCGGCTCCGGCTGGCCAGGTGGCTGGGGTCGACCACCCATTCGACACTCGGGTCGAACACCGTGAGGTTCGCGGCACCGCCGGACCGGAGCGGGCCTCCCTGGGCGCCGAGGCTCACCTGGCCCCTCCTGCGGTCCCGGTCGAGCCCGGCGATGCGGGCCGGTTGCCAGGAGAGCAAAGCGAATAGGTCGGTCATCGACATGGCCGTTCCGCCCTCCCTCGGTACCCAGCCCTGATCGGCCCCGCCGTCGGCTTGCGCAGAGCTGGCACAAAGCGCGCTGTACGCGACCGCGAACGCCGTCTCGAGACCGAGCATCCCGGCGGGCGCCTCGTCGAAGGGCTCCTCCTTGCGCTCAGGCGCGTGAGGCGCGTGGTCGGTGGCGATGGCGTCGATGGTGCCGTTGGCTACGCCCGCACGCAGCGCAGCCACGTCAGAGGCAGTTCTGAGGGGCGGGTTGACCTTGTAGACCGGGTCGTAGCTCGCGACCGCCGCGTCGCAGAGCGCAAGGTGGTGAGGCGTCACCTCAGCTGTGACCGCGAGCCCGTCGGTCTTGGCCCTGCGGATCATCTCCACCGCGCCCGCCGTGGACAGGTGCAGGAAGTGCATGGGCGCGCCCGTCAGCCGCGCTAGAGCGAGGTCGCGCGCCAGCATCACCTCCTCCGCGAGCGCCGGCTGGCCCGCGATCCCGAGGCGGCTCGACCAGGCGCCCTCGTTCATGTGGCCTCCCGCTGCGAGCTGCAGGTCCTCACAGTGCTCGGCCAGCACGACACCGAGACCCGAGGCGTACTCGAGCGCACGGCGCATCAGACCACCGTGCTGCACGCCTCGTCCGTCATCGGTGAACAGCCGCACGCCGAGCGCCGCCAGCTCGGCCATCGGGACGAGTCGCTCGCCACGCCGGCCGACGGTGATCGCTCCTGCGACGGCGATCTCGCCAAGAGCCGCCTCGCCGAGCGCGAGCACGTCGCGGGCGACCGCTGCCGAGTCGATGGCGGGCTCGGTGTTCGGCATGGCGACGACGGCCGTGTAACCGCCGAGGGCTGCAGCTCTCGACCCGGACTCGACCGTCTCGGCCACCTCCCCACCGGGCTCGCGCAAGTGGGCGTGCAGGTCGACAAGGCCCGGCCCGACATAGCAACCCCCCGCGTCGAGGACGGTCGCGCCCTCAGGAACGTCAATTGCCTCCTCGACAGCGGCAATCCTGCCGTCTCGCACGAGGACGTCACCACGTCGCTCGCCCGTCTCGTCGACCAGTGTCCCGCCGCGCAAGACGATCTCACCCACTTGTGTGACCGGGTTCCCGCGAGCCATCACATCACCCCCGATCCGAGCAGGTGGAATAGGACGGCCATACGGACGACGACGCCGTTTCGGACCTGCCGCGTCACCAGCGAGGCCGGCATGTCCGCGACCTCCGGTGAGATCTCGACCCCGCGGATCATCGGTCCCGGATGCATTATGAGAGCGTCCGGTTTGAGCGCGTCCGCCCGCGCCCGGGTGAGGCCGTAGCGCCAGTGGTACTCGTCGAGCGAGGGCAGCAGAACCTCGCCGAGGCGTTCGGACTGGATCCGCAGGAGGTAGATGACATCGAGGTCCCCGATCGTCGAGTCCAGATCGCCGGTAGCGGAAACGGGCCAACCCTCCAACGACGCCGGCAGGAGCGTCGGCGGGGCGACGAGCACTACCTCGGCTCCGAGCGCGGCAAAGGCGAGCACGTCCGAACGGGCCACCCGCGAGTGCTTGATGTCGCCGACGATCGCGATGCGAAGTCCTCTGAGGTCGGCCGGGACCTCCCCGTCGCGTCGCGCTGTGAGGGCCTCTCGGATCGTGTAGCAGTCCAGCAGCGCCTGAGTCGGGTGCTCGTGAGTCCCGTCTCCGGCATTGATCACGCTCGCTCCCACCCAGTCGGTGACCCGCAAGGGCGCCCCGGAGGCGTGGTGGCGGATCACCATCGCGTCGATGCCCATGGCATCGATCGTCTCAACGGTGTCTCGCAGCGACTCGCCCTTGACCGAGGCAGACGTGGCGACCGTGAAGGTCATCACGTCGGCGGAGAGGCGCTTCGCGGCGGTCTCGAACGACAGGCGCGTACGGGTGGACGGCTCCATGAATACCGTCGCCACCGTGCGCCCCCTGAGCGCGGGCACCTTCGGGATCGGGCGCTCGGCCACCTCGGCGAACGCGTCGGAGAGGCGCATGATCTCGAGGATCCCGTCGCGGCCCAGATCGGCCACGGACAAAAGGTGCCGAACCGCTGGAGCCCGGTAGCCAGCGAGCAGGTCCTCCGCTGCTCCCGGTGAGCTCGCGCCTTCAGAATCGGGGGAACCTGTCGCCCGCGGGGTGCCGAGCTCGGCGTCACCGGTGTCCGGAGTGACACCCGTGCCTGTCGAGGTGCCGGGCGCTCTCATCGGATCCCCCTGTCCAGCTCGGTGACGACGAGATCGCCGATCATGACCCCGTCTTCTGCCACTTCGACGAGCTCGTCGCGTCGAGTCGGCAGGTTCTTGCCGACGAAGTCGGGTCGGATCGGCAGTTCCCGGTGACCGCGGTCGACCATCACGGCAAGTTGCACCGCGCTCGCCCGTCCCCGCTCGGCCAGGGACTCGAGTGCGGCACGGACTGTCCGCCCCGTGAACAAGACGTCGTCGAACAGGACAACGGTGCGTCCCGTGACGTCGAAAGGAAGGTCCGTGACCTCCTCGGACTTCACCGGATGCATCCCGATGTCGTCCCGGTAGAACGCGACGTCCATGGTCCCGAACGGCACGGCCGTTCCCTCTATCTCGCGAAGCATCGAGGCGAGCCGTTCGGCAAGCGGCACGCCGCCTTTTTGGATCCCGACGACGACGACATCTTTCAGCCCACGGTTACGCTCGACGATCTCGTGCGCGATGCGCACGAGCGCCCGTCGAACCTCGTCGCTGTCCATGACTTGAGTACGGGCAACAAAAACGCGCCCTTTAGGGCGCGTAGAACTTCTCTCTTCTTCGGCCACTAGGGCTCCTCCTCGTACGTACGGCCTCGCTGGACCTGCTTTACGTGCGAGATCTCACTCTAGCCAAGTCGGCAGCTCCGCGCCGGGACTTTCGCACTCGCCCGGGCGGACATCGTTCGCCACCGCGGAGAGCACGCCGTTCACATAGCGGCCGGAATCCTCTGTCGAGTAAGTCTTTGCGAGTTCGACCGCCTCGTCGAGCACGACGGCCACCGGGACCTCGGCCTCGTCGAGAAGCTCGTATGCGGCGATCCGGAGCACGCAGCGGTCGACCACGGGCATCCTCTCGATCGTCCAGCCTGTCGCGTGGCGCCCCAAGAGGCTGTTGACTATCTCGCTCCTGCGCTCGACGCCGAGGACCAGCTTCAAGGCGTACTCCTCCGGCGCGACAGGCAGCTCAGCGAGCAACCGGGAAGGGCTCAGATCCTTGGTCTCGGCTTCGTAGAGGAGCTCGAGAGCTCGCTCGCGCGCCCGGCGCCTCGCGCCCGGCAGGATGTGGCGCGACGAGCCCTCAGGCCCTGGTGAGGTACTCACCGGTCCGGGTGTCGACCTTGATGCGCTCACCGGGGTTGACGAAAAGGGGCACCTGAACGACTAGGCCGGTCTCGAGGGTCGCGGGCTTGCGACCGCCGGAAACTCGATCACCCTGGAAGCCGGGCTCGGTCTCGGTGACCGTGAGCTCGACGGCAGCCGGCAGGTCGACCCCGACGATCTCGCTCTCGTGCATCTGCATCACAGCAGAGTCGCCTTCTTTGAGATAGGACGCTACGTCGGCGAGCGACGACTCGCTCACATGGATCTGGTCGTACGAGACGTTGTCCATGAAGACGTAGTCCTGGCCGTCGCGGTACAGGTACTGCATCTCCCGCTTGTCGATCATGGCCTGCTCGAGCGGCTCGCCGGCCCTGAAGGTGCGCTCGACCACGGCCTTTGTGCGTGCGTTGCGCAGCTTGGTCCGTACGAAGGCACCGCCCTTGCCGGGCTTGACATGCTGGAACTCGACGACCGTGAACAGTCCTTCAGGGAGGTCGAGGGTCATGCCGTTGCGGAGGTCACTCGTGGAAAAGGCCATCAGAGCACGTAATCCTTGGTCGACTTGGTGAGCAGGCGAGCGCCAGTGGCCGTGACGACCAAAGTGTCCTCGATACGAGCGCCGCCGGTTGAGTAAAGGTAGGCGCCGGGCTCAACGGTCACTACAGCGCCCTCTTCAAGGATATCAGGGGAGTCCTGCGAGACCGAAGGGGCCTCGTGCACCTCAAGGCCGACTCCGTGGCCGGTCCCGTGCAGAAAGGCTTGCGCGAGACCGACGGACGCGAGTGACTCGCGGCAGGCCGCGTCGACCTCTCCGCCTGTCACGCCCGCCCGAACGGTCCGTATCCCGGCACGTTGTGCGACCATGACCGCCTCGAGCAGCTCGCGGAGCTCGTCCGGCCGCGGAGCACCAACGCTGACCGTACGAGTCATGTCCGAGCGGTAGCCGTCCACGATCGCCCCAAAGTCGACGACCACGAGCTCGCCGTCGTCGATCCGGCGACCGGACGGTCGAGCATGAGGGAGCGCGCCGTTCGGGCCGCTCGCCACGATCGACTCGAAAGCGATCCCATCCGCGCCGCGGCGGCGCATCTCGAAATCGAGGGCGATCGCGAACTCCTCCTCGGTCGGCGCCTCGGCGAGAAGTTCCTTGACCTGGGCGAAGGCCACATCCGCGATGTCCGCCGCGCATTCGATCCGGACGAGCTCCCCTTCGTCTTTGACGGCACGAAGCGTCTCTACGGCGCGGGGCACCGCCACGAGGGTCGTCGCCGGTGCGAGTGCTGCGGCGAGACGGAGCTGGGTGCTCCAGCTCACGTCGCCGGCCTCCAGTCCGAGGCGCCGCACGCGTTTGGCCGCCTGTTCGACGGCCTCCGCCTGGCCGGCTGGCTGGCCGATCTCGACGCGCACCGGTGCCTGGGTCGCGGAGACCTCTGTCGCCGCCTGGTCCCTGTAACGCCCGTCGGACACGAGCATCGCGTCGTCGCGCAGCACAACGAGCAGAGCTGCCGACCCGGTAAAGCCCGTCAGGTACCGGATATTGGTGAGATTGGTGACGAGAAGGCCGTCACAGCCGAACTCGGTGAAGCAGGCCGCCAGGCGCGGGATGCGACCGGCGACATCCATCGCGGCGAGGTCGGAACGATCTGAGCCAGTCGGCATGGGCGGAGATGCTAGGCGCCAGGAAGGCCGCGGTTGCGGTCTGTGACAAGGCGCGCCGCGGCCTCGACTGCGAGCTCGTAGCCGAGACCGCCGAATCCGGCCACGGTCCCGTCGGCTACCGGCGCCAGGACTGACCGGCGACGCCAGGGTTCCCTGGCGTCGGGGTTGGACAGGTGGAGCTCGACGACGATGCCGTCGAAAGCCGCCAGGGCGTCATGAAGAGCCCAGCTCGAATGTGAGAGGGCGCCCGCGTTGACCACGATCGCCGCGACGGTTCCGCGAGCGTCGTGAACTGCTGCCACGAGGTCCGCTTCGTGCTCGCTCTGCAGGTGCTTCAACTCCAATCCTGAACGCGCCGCTGCCCGATCAGCCCTCGCGACGTGGTCCGCGAGTGTCGCGGTGCCGTAGATCTCCGGCTGGCGCGCACCGAGCAGGCCGAGGTTCGGGCCGGAGAGGAGCAGGACGACAGGGGCCCCGCCGGCACGGTCCTTCTCGGCGGCACTCATCGGTCGCCCCGAATCGCGTCGAGCGCCTCGTGGACGAGCTCGGGGCGAACCTCGTGCACCGGCTCGACACCGGCCGGGCCGTCGAGCATGAATGTCAGGCCACCGGCACTCTTCTTGTCTCGGGACATGAACCGGACCAGGGTGGCCGGGTCGGCGCCGGCAGGAAGGCTGACGGGCAGGCCGTAGCCGGCGACCACACGGCGGTGACGCTCGAGACGGGGGGGCCCGATCCTGCCCATGAGCTGGGCCAGCTCCGCCGCGAACACCAGGCCCACGCCGACCGCCTCGCCGTGGCGAAGCCCGGGCAGAGGGCTGCTCGCGTCCTCGCCCGCGAAGCCGGCCGCCTCGAGGGCATGAGCCAAGGTGTGACCGTAGTTCAGGATCATTCGGCGACCTCCTTCGCGTTCGTCGCTGGCGACGATCTCGGCCTTGCACTCCACACACCGGGCCACCTGCTCGACAAGGCTCAAGCTGTCGAGATCATCCACGCCCAAGAATGCGTACTTTGCCATCTCCCCGTGGCCGGACCGCCATTCGCGTTCAGGCAGGCTCTGGAGGGTCTCGGTGTCGCAGAAGACAGCGAGCGGCTGCCAGAACGAGCCCACAAGGTTCTTCCCTTCCGGGAGATTGACCCCCGTCTTGCCGCCGATGGCCGCATCGACCTGGCCGAGCAGGGTGGTCGGGACGTTGATCACCGCGGTGCCACGGTGATAGCTCGATGCCGCGTAACCGGCAACGTCTGTCACGACCCCACCGCCGACCGCCACCACGACGTCGCTGCGGTGCATGTCGCCGCGGGCCATGAACCGGCAGATCTCCTCGACCGTCGCGAGCGACTTGGCCCGCTCCCCGTCCGGGATCCTCATGACCTGGAACGGCACGCCCGGGTCGACCTCGACGCCTATTGATGCCTGGGTCACCACCGTCGCGCGGCGGGCGCCTTTCGGAACCCGGCCCGCGATCTCGGACCGTACCCCGGGGCCGACGAGCACTTCGTAGCCGCGCGTCGCAAGCTCGACCCTGACGCATATCTGCTCTGGTACGCCCGGGTCGGCCCCGGGCTCACTGCCGCTCACGACGACCACACCGCTGTCGGCGAGTCGAGTCGGGCCCGGGCCGCGCGCACGACGTCCTCGGCGATCTCGGCCGGGCTACCAGAACCCGCCTGCACGACAACGTCCGCCAGCTCGCGGTACACGCTCCGACGGCGCGCGTCGAGGCGCCGTAGGTTGCCGGCCGGATCCGACGCGATGAGGGGCCGTCCACCTTCCGCGCCCACCCGGGCAGCGAGGGCCTTCGGCGACACGTCGAGCCAGACGACAACGCCGGCCGAACCCAGGCGTCGTCGCGACTCCGGGTCGACAACAGCTCCACCTGCGACGGCGATGACCGAAGGCACATTGGACGCGAGCGCCGCGCACAAGGCTGCCCGCTCCTCTGCCCGAAATGCGGCCTCGCCTCTGGCGGCGAAGATCGCGGGAACACTGCGCCCGGTCCGCCTCTCGACCAGAACGTCGCTGTCTTCGAAAGGCCGCCGCATCCGGTCCGCGACAATACGGCCGACGGTCGACTTGCCCGAGCCCATCATCCCGACGAGCAGCACGTGCTCACCCATATCCGGTCACCAGCTCACCGACACGCCACCGCACCACCGTAGTTGTCGGTGTCCTTGCTGTGGCCTCTGTGGCATGCGGCCAGTTCCTCCATCCGGGTCAGTCGCTTGGCGCTTGTGGGCCTCGGGAACCGGGCCGGGCTCAGGCGCGTCCCGAGGCGAAGTACGGGTCGACGCCGGAAATGTGGTCAGTCACATCCACGACCTCGCTGATCTCCGGGACCGCATCGGTGATGGCGACAGCTATGCCCTGGCTGAGGGTCGCCCGGGCCATGCCGCATCCCTGACATCCACCCGACATCTCGACGTAGGCGATCGCCCCTTCGACCGCGACCAGTGCCGCCCGCCCGCCGTGCATCGCAATTTGGGGATTGACGTCCCGCTCGAGCACCTCGAGCACGCGCTCGGCGACAGGGCCGGTGACATCGCCGCGTACAGCCGGCGATGCAGGCGTGTTCGCGTTGATGACCACGAGACCCTCTTCGCCTGCAATCTCGTTCACGTCCAGCACCGCTCCGCGAACACGTTCGATGCTCGGTTCGACCACGACGATCTCGATCTCGGCCTCTAGTTGCCGGGCGTCGCCCGGCCTTATCTGGGACTTGTGCCCGAACCAGAGGTCGTAGGTGTAGGCGCCGTTCGCGCTGCCGTTCACCTCGAGGAACAGGGCGAGACAATCCGGCTCGGGCTCAGCTGCGCGGACCTTGCGCACCACCTCGAGTGCGGCGCGCGTGACACGAATCACGTCTTTCACGGCGAGGACGCTACCGTGACCGGATGGCCGCTGCGCCGAAGGCACCTCACGACGCCCACGAGTGGGTGAGCTTCGAGGACCCAACCGAGGACCGGACCTGGCTCGTCGACGTGACTTTCATGTTGAGCCGTTGGTGCTGCATCTACGGTGCCGGGTGCCAGGGGGTCCTCACCGAACCGACGCCCGAAGCGATGGAGGGCTGCTGTTCGTACGGAGCGCACTTCACCGACGAGACGGACGCCGCGCGCGTCCAAGTGGCTGCCGGGACACTGTCCGGCGAGCAGTGGCAGTTCCGCTCGAAGGCCCGGCGCAAGTCTGGCGTGCTAAAGCGCGACTCGAAGGGGGCCATTGCGACCCGTCTCGTCGACGGCGCCTGCATCTTCTTGAACCGTCCGGGTCATCTTGGAGGTGCCGGCTGCGCGCTCCACCGCGCGGCGATAGAGCGGGGCGTTCCGCCACTTCAGCTCAAGCCTGACGTCTGCTGGCAATTGCCGCTGCGCCGCGAGGACTCCGTCGCGGCGAACGGGCACGTCACGAGCTCGCTCGGTGAATGGCGGCGGCGGCACTGGGGCGAAGGCGGCGCGGAGTTCAGCTGGTGGTGCACGGAGGCACCCGAAGCCTTCTCCGGGCGCGACCCGGTGTACGTCTCGCTCGAAGACGAGCTCACCGCCATGATCGGCCGGGACGTCTACGGCCTGCTGGCCTCGTACCTACGGGCCCGGCAGGGGCGAAGAGTGCCGCTGTTGGTGCATCCCACCGTCCGAGAGCGCGCCAGCGGCCCGGTCGCCGGGAGCTGACCTACCTGGACCCGCCGCGGACCACAAGCGTCGCCGTCAGAGCGGTCACGCGTTCCCGTTGCTCTTGCTGTCGCTTTCCGGGGTCGCAAAGTGCGAGCTCGGACGGAAGCCATCATCCTCCTCCGGCTCGTCCAGCTCCTCAGATTCGTAAAGGCACCAGGAGGCGTGTTCCTCCTCAGGGTCGGCCCCACACTCGGGACACGGCTCCACAGTTACCTCGATTGCGCGCTTTAAACTGCGCGCCTCTTCGAAACGCCGATGACGTCCCTTTTTCACGAGCCGCTCCCAAGATTTCGCGGATTCCGCCTCAGTCAGCAGCGATGAGGTAGCCCGGCTGAGCCCCGCTGCCAATCTGGCCGCCGACGCCCCCTAGGTCGCCTACCACCTGCCTACAGCATATCCATCCAGGTCACGATTCGGGCAGGTCGTGCTACGGCGACGGCCCCCATTATGGTGGCGGCGATGAGCGAAGTATTCGATGCCGACGAGATGATCGCACGCTTCAGGGAGCGGGCGGCAGCTGTGCGCCGTCGCGGCATGCCACCGGTCGAGGGAGCCGAGCGCCAGATGATCCTGCGCCAGATGCAGCTCGACTTTCAGGACTTCGCCATGCTCGGCGACGCCGCGGGCTCGCTCGAAAACGGGATCTTGACGCTGCGGATCGATCTGCGACCCGCAGCGGCGGACAATGACGCCTCGCCTGCTGGCGCCTGACCACGGCGTGAGCCGCTAATGGTCGAAAGTGCGGAAAGAGCGCTCCTCCAACACCAGTGCCCCCCGCCCGTCGAAGGAAAGTGACGCCTCGCCTGTCGCAAGGCGCCGGAGCCCCTCGCCGACCAGATCGTTGCGCCAGCCGCCGGCAAGCCTCCCGTGCGGCGGATCCTGCATGAAATCGACCAGGTCCGCCCGCGTAGCGAGGATCGCGGGGTCGAGCTCCAAGTCGCCCGCCCGCTGGGCCACATAGGCGGTCGCGAGCGTCGTGACGGCCCGATTGGGCTGTTCGAGCTCGTGGGTGGGCGGCAGTCGCAACACCGACGGCCCGAGCTCGAGGCCGAGGGCCACCGCTTCGAGCAACTCTTCGGCGGCGCCACCGCCAAGATGGCGCCCGTCGAGGCTCCTTGTGCGCCGGAGATCCTCGAGTGTACGGGTCGGGTGCTGGGCGATCGACAGCAAGGCGAGATCCGGCAGGACAAATCGCACCGGTAGGTCCATCCGGCGGGCCCTTATTTCACGCCAGGCGGCGACAGACTGAGCGACCCCGCGAGCCCCGCCTCGCAGCTGGCGTGAGCGCGGGAGACGCCACCACGCCTCCTCCGGCTCGGTGGAGGACCGGTCCCTCGACAACAAGATTGCAAACTCCTCGGTGGCCCACTGCATCCGGCCCATTTCCTCGAGTCGCTCGCCGATGCGCTGGCGCAGCTCGAGAAGGTAAGCGACATCGCCGGCGGCGTACGCGAGTTGCCCCGCCGACAGGGGCCTCCGGGTCCAGTCGGTCAGCTGGTCGCCCTTGAGGAGCCTCACGCCGAGGATCCTCTCGACGAGGTTCACCAACGAGGGGGACACCTGGCCCAGGAACCCGGCTGCGATCTGGGTGTCGAACAGCCTGCTCGGCACGGTGCCGCATGCCTGTTCGAGGACCTCGAGATCCTGCTCGGCTGCGTGGACCACCGCGAGGCCCGGTCCCTCAAGCACCCTCGCCAGCGGCGAGACGTCGATGGCAAGCGGATCGACGAGGGCGATCCCGCCCCGCCAGGCGAGCTGGATCAGGGCGAGCTGGGGGAAGTAGGTCCTCTCCCGGTGGAACTCGGTGTCGAGTGCGTAGGCGTCGTAGGACACGAGCTCGCCCACGAGCGAGTCGAGGGCCGCCGCGTCACCGATCCAGCGGTAGTCACCCACGCCGGCCGGACGCGTCACGACGTTGTCGGCATCACTCAGCGAGCCCGGTCCCCGGGTCTCGAGCGCCTCGTCGGCCGAGCCGTCGCTTCCCTCGGAGCGCCGGAAGGTGGCGCCGGGACCGTTGCGGTACCGCGCGTTGTCTCTGCGTCCCACCGACCTAGCCGCCATAGTTCATGCGGGTGTCCTCCGTGCGAAGAACCGGAACTGTATCGCTGCCTTCGGCCAGCCCCGAGTCGAGGACCACTCCGACAAACAGCGAGTGCGAGCCCAGATCGAGGCTATGGCGAAGTCCACAGTCCAAGTAGCCGATCGCCACCTCGGGGATCGGCGCCCCGCTGACACCATCCCGATAGGCGATCCCGCCGAGGGTGTGAGCCTCGGGATCGTGCTCGGCGGGCTTCACGAAGCGGCGCACGATCTGCCTGTCTTCACGCGCTACAAGCGCGAGCGAGAAGCAGCCCCCCTCGAGGATGAGTCCGTGGGTCACAGCAGACTGCTCCACCGAGACGGCGAGGTACTTCGGGTCCAGCGAGACCTGCATGGCCCAGTTCAGGGTCATCAGGTTGCGGCTCTCACCGGCGCGGCTCCCGAGCAGGTACAAGCCGGTCGGCAGCTTCCAGAGCACGCGGCGGCGCAACCGGTCGTAATGCTCCGCGTCGAGGTCTTCGCGCAATGGACCGACCGGGACGGCGCGGTTGCTCACGATCGAACCGTAGCCGTGCCAAGGGGGTGATCGCGCGCTCGCGCGGTCTCGGCCGCTGGATCTTGAGGCCCGCGGCACGGCCCGGTCGTCCTCCCCATTCAGTGGACCCCGTCCGCGGCGAGGATACGGGTGGCCCTGTCGAGAGACACGACACCGAGCGCAATCGTCGCCAACGCGGAGGTGATCCGGCCAGAATTCAGGGTCCCGGCCGCAGCACACGAGCTTCCGGCACTGACGAAGTCCTCGTAGGCGACGTTCAGCTCATTGGTCAAGGTATTGTCCGGCGCCGGTAAGTTGCCATACGAGGTTCCGGTGTCGAAGACGAGCCCGGAGCAGTTGCTCGTGACGTCCTTGAGCTCCTTGGCCCGGACTGACCGCTTGATCGCCGCGATGTCCTGGGCGACAAGGGTGTCGTTGGCGCTCACCGAACTGAGCGAGGCCCACTGCCGTACCTGATTGGCCTTTGAGCCCGTGTACGAAGTGCATCCCGCGAGGCCCACAGCGGTGAGGAGGACAGCGACGAGGACTGCCGTCTCGCCGAGCGGGCGCCGCAGGGCTGCCTTCACTCGAACCTCAGCAGGTGGTAGTCCCGCCGCCCCCTCCGCAGCACGACATAACGATCGACGAGAAGGTCGTCGCGCCCGAGGTGCGCGTCCGGCTCGGAACGCCGGCGGTTGTTCACGTACACCCCGCCTTGGACGAGAGCCGCGCGCGCTGCTGTCTTCGAGGCGACAAGGCCGGTCGACACGAGCGCGTCGACGAGCGCGAAGCCCTCGGCATCGAGGCACGAGCGCGCGAGCTTCGACGACGGCGCGTCCGCGAACACCTCGAGGAGAAGTGCCTCGTCGAGTCTGGCGACGTCCTCGGAGTAGAGGGCCTTCGAGGCCGCGATGGCGCGTTCGGTCTCGGTCTCACCGTGGACGAAAGTGCAGACCGAGCGCGCCAGGGCCTGCTGGGCGCGCCTGTGCCCGGGCCGCTCCGCGATCTCGAGGTCCAGCGCCTCGATCTCGTCTTGGGACAGGAACGTGAAGTAACGCAACAGGCGGCCCACCTCGTCGTCAGGGGACCGCACGAAGAACTGGTACATCTCGTAAGGCGACGACTTGGCAGGGTCAAGCCACACGGCCCCGGACTCGCTCTTTCCGTACTTGGTCCCGTCCGCGCGCAACAGCAGCGGGTAGGTGAGGGCGAAGGCTTCCGATCCTCGGACCTTGCGGATCAGCTCGAGGCCCATCGTGATGTTGCCCCACTGGTCGCTGCCGCCAAGCTGGACGCGGCAGCCGTACGCGTCGTGCAGGTAGAGGTAGTCGTAGGCCTGGAGCAACATGTAGCTGAACTCGGTGTAGGAGATGCCCTGGTCGGGCCGCTCGAGACGAGTCCTCACCGACTCCTTTCCGATCATCTGGTTGACGGTGAAGTGCTTGCCGATGTCGCGCAGGAAGTCGATGAACCCGTAGGAGCACAACCACTCGGAGTTGTCGACCAGGAGACCCTGGGCCTCCCCTGCCGCAGGCGACAGGTCGAGCAGGCCCTCGAGCTGAGCCCGGATCCCTTCCAGGTTCGCGGCGAGCTGCTCAACTGACAGCAGCGGTCGCTCGTCAGCCTTGCCGCCAGGGTCCCCGATCAGGCCCGTACCACCGCCCGCGAGGAGAATCGGCCGGTGCCCCGCCTCCTGGAGCCGGCGCAGAGTGATGATCCCGAGGAGATTGCCCACGTGAAGGCTGTCGGAGGTGGGGTCCATCCCGATATAGGCCGTCGTGGACCCAGAGTCGAGAAGAGTCCAGAGCGCATCGTCACTCGCCTGGTGGACGAGGCCGCGAAAGGCGAGGTCACCCGAGATCTTCAGCATGGCCAAAGCGTGCCACGGCGACGGCCCCGGGGCGAACGGCGGGGCGGTCCAACACCGCGCCTCGCGCCGGCAGCTGACGGATCGGCTGTGATCACGCCAGTGCGAGGGCGACTTCGTCCTCGAGCTCGGTGTGAAGTGCCACGTTCGCCTTACGGTCGCTGCGCACCACCACGACGGCCGGGCCGCGTCGCGCCGCGTTGTAGAGCGCCGCATCGAGCTTGTTGGCGATGTCCTCCTGCGATGCCACTTCGATCGCATCGCAGCCCGCCGCCCTGGCAAGGTCGGCCACGTCGATCCTCTGAGGCGTGCCGAAAAGCCTCTCGAAGTACGCCTCGTCGAGCTCGGACGCCTGTGGCAAGAACGAGAAGATCCCACCGCCGCCGTTGTCGACGACGACCAGCACCGTGGCAAGTGCGGGCTCGCGTCGACCGCGGTAAAGAGCCGTCGCATCGTGCAGGAAGGCGAGATCACCGAGCAGGCCGATGACTGGACCACCTGTGCCCGCCCCAGCAGCTGTGACACCGAGCGTCGTGGAGGTCACGCCGTCGATCCCGTTGGCCCCCCGGTTCGCGAGCACTCTCGGCGGGTCCGAGCGCGGGGCCGCGAACCATTCGAGATCACGAACAGGCATCGAAGAGGACGCGACGATCGTCGAGGAAGGCGGTGCCCAGGCGAACAGTGCCCTTGCCAGGCCGGGCTCGGTCACCTCCGCGTGGCGGCCGAGTACGTCCTCGATCGCGTGTTGGGCGGCCGTCTCGGCTTCCGCCCATCCATCGGACCAGGTCAGAGGCGCCGCCCAAGCCGAGCGCCCAGGAGCGCCGGCCTCCGGGACGCGCATCATCATGGCCTCCATGACCTGATCCGGATCGGCCGGCACCACGACGTCGGCTTCGCGGCGGGGGTCCTGCCAGGCCCAGTACGGGTCGACCAGCACCTGGAGCGCACCGGCCTGCGCGCACGACGTCATCCAGTCGGCGACGACCCTCGACGCCCACGGCCGGCCGAGGCGCAGGACGATCTCCGGCACGTGCTCGCCGGCGAAACTGTCGACGCGGAGCAGCGCATCGGCCGCTGCGACACACGGCGAGCCCGCCTCGCCGGGGGTCCGGGCACCCGACCGGGGGTCGGCGAGGACAGGCCAGCCCAGGGTGACAGCCAGACGACGGACTGTTTCTGGACGGCCTGCGCCTGCACCAGCGACGATCAGGCCCTTTGCGCCCGGACGCGCGAGCGCGGTGAAGGCCTCGAGCGACGCCGGGTCGAGCACCCGGCGAACCGGGTCGACCCGGTGCCACGGTCGACCGTTGCGACGGCCCGGGGGCAGCTCACCGGGGTTGGCGACAAGTGGCTCCCGGAAGGCGAGGTTCGCGTGCACCGGGCCAGGCCCAAAGGGACCGGCCGTCGCCTCGGCGACCAGCCGGCTGGCGAGTGACCGCCAGCTCGACCGGGCCTGCTCGTCGGGTACTCCGGGCTCCACCGCCCATCGCAGCGCCCCGGCGAACAGCCCGGCCTGCTCGATGGTCTGGGGAGCGCCGACGTGATGGAGCTCCGGGGGCCGGTCCGCGGTGCACACGATGAGGGGCACCCGGGACAAATGAGCCTCCACCACAGCCGCGTGGACTTCGGCTGCTGCGGTCCCGCTCGTCGTGACGAGCACTGCCGGCCGACCGGTGGCCAGGCCGATCCCGACAGCGAAGAAGGCCGCTGAGCGCTCGTCCAGGCGAACGTGCAAGGCCATCCGGCTTTCACGCGCGAGAGCCACCACAAGCGGGGTCGAGCGCGATCCGGGAGCCACGACGGCATCGGTCAGCCCGGCGCGAACCCACTCGTCAACGAGCGTGGCCGCGAAGCTTGCCGCTACCGTCACCCGAAGTGTCCTTCCAGAACAGAGAGCCGTCCGGCGACCGGCCAACCCGGCTGCATACGACCAGGCAAGGCCGGGGACCGAAGATCGTGCTCGTTCACGGGTTCACCCAGACCGGCGCCTCCTGGGCTCGCGTCGCGAGTGAGCTCGAGGCCGAGTTCGAACTCGTCATTGTGGACCTTCCCGGTCACGGCCGCTCTCCGATGCCCGACCCGGGTTCTCCGGGTTCTGGGTTCATGCAGGCCGCCTCCGCTCTCGGCCAGGCGGGAGGAAAGGCTTCCTACGTCGGCTACTCGCTCGGTGGCCGGTGCTGCCTGCATCTGGCTCTCCAGGAGCAACGCCTCGTCGAACGCCTCGTCATCATCGGGGCGCACCCAGGGATCTTTGACGAGACGTTCCGCAGGGCGCGTGTGGCCGAGGACGATGAGCGAGCCGCTGAGCTCGAACGGGGAGGCGACGCCTTCGTGCCCGAGTTCCTCGATCACTGGCTTGAGGGCCCGCTCTTCGCTCATCTGACCGCGGAGCAGGCCGACCGCCCTTCGCGCCTCGCCAACTCGGCCGCGGGCCTCGCCGCATCGCTTCGAACCGTGGGTACCGGCTCGCAAACGCCACTTTGGGAGCGCCTCGGAGAGCTCGAGATGCCGGTCCTGGTGGTGACCGGAGCGCTCGACGACAAGTTCAGGCCGATCGCGGAGCGGACGGTCGGGGCCATCGGCCCCAACGCCCGGCTCGCCGTCGTCGCCGGGGCAGGCCACGCGGCCTGCTTCGAACGCCCTGGCGTGTTCGTCGAGATCGTGAGCGAGTTCCTCGGCCACGGCGCGTAGCTCTGACCTGCCAGGGTGGCTCATAGGACGATGCCCAGGGCGAGAAGGGCGCCGAATGCCAGCTGAAGCGTCCCGGTACCGGCGAGTGCGGTGATGAGGTCACGACCCTCCGCGCCGCGGAGCACGCGACGAACCGGCGGCAGGGCGGCAACCACCGCAACCAGCGCGATCAGAGCGAGCGGCCTGAAGAAGGCAATTGCGACCACGAGTGCGAACGCACCGGCCACACAGCACGCGTAGAACGCGCGGGTCAGCTTGGCTCCGGTCCGCACTGCCAAGGTGTTCTTGCCGGCTCGGCGGTCGGTGTCGATGTCGCGGAGATTGTTGACAACAAGCAACGCGGTCGCGAGGAGACCGACAGGGATCGCGGCCAGTACGGCGAGGGCGGTGATCCGCTCAAGACTCAGGTAGGCCGTGCCGATCACCGCGACGAGGCCGAAGAACACGAAGACGAAGATCTCCCCGAACCCCGCGTACCCATAAGGCCGGGGCCCGGCCGAGTAGAACCAACCGGACGCGAAGCAGGCGGCACCCACGACGAGCAGCCAAGGCGTCGTCGCGAGGGCGAGTACGAGGCCGGCCACGCCCGCGACGCCGAAGGCACAGAAGGAGGCCACCTTTACCTCCCGCGGAGCGGCGATGCCGGCTGCCACGAGCCTTGAGGGCCCGACTCGCTCGGCGTCTGTCCCGCGTATTCCGTCCGCGTAGTCATTCGCGTAGTTCGTGCCGATCTGGATGCCGAGCGCGACGATGAGCGCGTAGAGGGACCGCCACCAGATCACTGAGCCGTCGGCGGACGCAACCGCTGTGCCCACGACCACAGGCACCACCGCAGCCGGCAGGGTACGCGGCCGAGCACCGGCCACCCAGTCACGAGCAGAGGTCACGTTCGAGGCGCGGCCGCGCTCAGGGGCGCCGTGGGAACCTTGAGAAGTCGGGGCGGCGTTTCTCGACATAGGCGTTGCGGCCCTCCTGGCCCTCTTCGGACATGTAGAAAAGCATCGTGGCGTCGCCGGCAAGCTGCTGGATGCCCGCTAGGCCGTCGTCTGAAGCGTTGAAGCTCGCCTTCAACAAGCGAAGTGCCATCGGCGAGAGCGTGAGCATCTCCCGGCACCACTTCAAGGTCTCGGCCTCTAGGCGGTCGAGTGGCACGACCGCGTTCACTAGCCCCCAGTCGAGGGCCTGGGCGGCGTCGTACTGGCGGCAGAGGAACCAGATCTCCTTGGCGCGTTTGAGGCCGATCGTCCGCGACAACAACCCCGCGCCGTAACCCCCGTCGAAACTCCCGACTCTCGGCCCTGTCTGGCCGAATCGCGCATTTTCGGCCGCGATCGTGAGGTCGCAGACCAGATGGAGAACATGGCCGCCACCGATCGCGTAACCCGCGACCATCGCGACCACAGGCTTTGGGAGCCGGCGGATCTGGATCTGCAGGTCCAGGACGTTGAGCCGGCCGATCCCGTGTCTACCGATCTCGTCGTCGCCGAGATAGCCGTCGTCGCCTCGCAGCTTCTGGTCGCCCCCCGAGCAGAACGCGTCCGGGCCCTCGCCGGTCAGCACTATCACGCCGACTCCAGGATCGTCGCGGGCCGAATCGAAGGCACGCGAGAGCTCGAAGAGCGTCTGGGGACGAAACGCGTTGCGGACCTCTGGCCGACAGATGGTGAGCTTGGCTATCCCCTCGGTCGTCTCGTAGGTGATGTCATCGAAGTCGCCGTGCCTGGTCCAGTCGGTGGCGGACATGGCTGCAGGTTAACGCTGGCCAGGTCGCCATCCCCGTAGGCTTGGGGCGTGCGACGCCTCGTGGCCCTCGCTATGGCAGGCGGACCTCGCTTCGCCGATGCCCTGAGGCGTTGCTGGGACGACGATGACGCAGTGCTCCCGCTCGACGTGCGCCTGTCAGCGCCCGCGGTCGCGCGGATCGTCGAGGCCATGCACCCCTCGGTAGTCCTCGATGCTGCGGGCGACTCGGCCTCGCTTGCCGGCGGCGAACCTGTCGAGGAGGGCGACGCCCTGGTCGTCGCGACGAGCGGGACGACCGGAGAGCCCAAGGGCGTGGTGCTGAGCCACGCGGCCGTCGAGTCCTCGGCCCTTGCGGCAAGCGCGCGTGTGGGCGCCGACGCGTCCGCGGACCGCTGGCTCGCTTGCCTGCCGCTCTCGCACGTCGGCGGCCTCTCTGTTGTCACAAGGGCGATCGTGACGGGAACTCCCGTGGAGATCCAGCCTCGCTTTGCGGTCGAGGACGCCATCTCCGCGGCGCGCGACCGCGGCGCGACGCTCGTCTCGCTCGTGCCCGCGGCCCTCGCCCGTCTCGGGTCGCAGGGAGCGGCCCTGTTCCGCACCATCGTCGTCGGCGGCCAACAGGCCCCGGCCGACAGGCCCGGGAACGTCGTAGCGACCTACGGCATGACCGAGACAGGCTCCGGCGTCGTCTACGACGGCGTCGGGCTACAGGGCGTGGAGGTGAGCCTCCGCTCCGGCGAGGTCTTCATCCGCTGCCCGATGCTGCTGCGCTGCTACCGGGACGGGACGGACCCGAAGTCAGCCGACGGCTGGTTCGCCACCGGTGACGCCGGCGAGCTCGACTCTGGCGGGCGACTCTCGATCAATGGCCGGTTGGACGATCTCGTCATCTCGGGGGGCGAGAACATCTGGCCATCGCAAGTCGAAGCGGTGCTCAGAGGCCACCCTTCGGTGCTCGAGGTGGCGGTCGGCGGGCGCCCGGACCCGCAGTGGGGCGCCAGGCTCGTGGCCTACGTCGTCGCGGCGCCCGAAGTGCAAGGCGCTGAGCCGGCGACGATCCTCGCCGGCCTACGCGAGCTCGTAAAACAACAGCTGGCCCCCTACGCCGCCCCGCGCGAGCTCATAGTCGTCGAGCGGCTGCCGCGTTCTGCCATCGGCAAGGTCAGCCGCGCCGGGCTGGCGACCCTCGACGGCCCTCGCGCGGTCGCCGGCTGACATCTTGCCCATGTCGAATCTGGCGAAGTCCGTACCGGGCCTCGGGCGCGCTCAGATGCTCGACCCGGCACGTTCGCCCTCGATGACCGCCGAATGGGCACGGCGCGGCGCCATGCAGTCGCCGACACGTCTCACATCGAGCTGAGGCGCCTCTTCGCGCAGCTTGCGATACAGGCGGTCCTCGGTCGCGGGTGGCACTGCGAGCACCACCCAGTCGACCAGTCGCCGCTCGATGGTCCCTGTGGGATGGTGGAGCAGTTGGACCCCTCCCGCTTCGAGGGCTACGGGCACAAGATCGGTCGACTGGGCTATCCGTCTCGCCGCTGCGCGCACGTTGAAGCGATCTAGATCCCCGCTGGGCTCGAGATCGGCTCCGACGACCATGGCCGGCGTGGTGATCTCGACCGCACATCCCCGGGCGGCCAGAAGCTCTCCGACGCTCGTGGCCTGATGGAACCCGAGCTCGTCGATGACCAGCACCGTGCCCGACGGCCGGGCCGAGCCGTCGAGCACATCGATGACATCGGCGAGCCGCGGCGAGCGGGGTGGTGCGTCGCACGCCCACTTCGGTCGGCGGGGCCGCGAGCCGGTGGCGACGATCACGACAGCGGGCCGCTCGCCAAGCACGGCGGCCGGCGTGGCGTCGATCGAGAGCCGGATCTCGACGCCGAGCTCGAGGCATTGGGCCAGCTGGCTGCGCACCAGATCACGAAGCTCGCCACGCCCCGGAGCCGTGGCGGCGAGGCGAAGGCGGCCGCCCACCTCGGAATCCTTCTCGAAGACGATCACCTCGTGACCACCGCGCGCAGCCGCGATCGCCGCCTGAAGCCCAGCGGGGCCGGCGCCGACTACCACCACCCTTTGGGCCGAGCCGGAAGCGGACACCTCTCTCGGTGCCGAGTCCGCCTCCCGTCCCGCTTGTGGGTTCTCGGTGCACCTCAACGAGCAGTTGCGGCGCACGCGTACGACGCAGTCGTGAGTGCAGGACGCACAGATGTGGATCGCCTCGGTGTGACCCGAGAGCGCCTTGTAGGCGAACTGAGGGTCGGCAATCTGGGCACGTACGACCCCGACGAGGTCGCAGTGGCCTGCCCTGAGCGCGCGTTCGGCCTGTGCCGGCTCGCGGTAGCGGCCGGCGGCGACGACCGGAAGCGAAACCGCGCCGCGAAAGGCTGCAGAGATGAGACCGGAGTATCCGGACGGGACATGTTTCAGACGGTCGAACACATGAGACTTGGCCGTCGTGGCACCGACTGCGGTGTTCAGGTAGTCGGCGCAACCCTGCGCCTCCACCATTTGCGCGACGGCGAGCGCGTCGGTGATCGTCGTGCCGCGGTCGATGCGCTCGTCACCGCACAACCTCACGCCGATCGCGAGGTCACGACCGACCGCGTCGCGCACTGCGCTCAAGATCTCGAGCACGAGCCGCGCCCGCCGCTCGAGCGAGCCGCCGTAGGCGTCGGTGCGCAGGTTCGTCATGGGCGAGAGAAAGCCGCACACGATCGAGGACCCCGAGCACTGCACCTCGATGCCGTCGAAGCCTCCGCGCGCGCAGTGTGTCGCCACGGTCGCATAGGCGGTGATGACCTCAGCGATCTCCTGTTCCTCGACCGCCTTGGGCACCTCTCGGGACAACGGGTCCGCGACCGCCGAAGCAGCCCACAGTGCGAGGCGCGAATAGGTCCCGTCCCCATGGGCGCCGTTGTGGTTGACCTGGGCGAATATCGGCGTGCCATGACGGTGGACGCTGTCGGTGATCTTGCGGTATGCCGGGATCACCTCGGGGCTGAAGCCACGGATGACCTTCTCGTGCGCGCAGTCGGTGGGATGGACCGAGTTCTCCTCTGTGATCACGAGGCCCGCGCCGCCGTCGGCCCTGGCCTCGTAGTACGCGGCGTGCTGGTCGGTCGGCAAGCCGTCCTGTGCGAAGTTGGTCAGGTGCGCCGTCAGGACGATCCTGTTCTCGACTCTGACCGGTCCGAGGTTCGCAGGCGAGAACAGCAACGGATAGCGCCGGCTTCTAGTCATCGGGAAGCGACCTCGCCGTGTCGGCCATCGCCAACCCCGAGAGAAAGCGCGACCCGGCGGCCTTCGAGCACCGCCTCGTGGATCGTCCGTGGGGCGACCGCGTCACCTGCACGCGGCTGGCATCCACCCGACGCGCGCCAGAGGCTGTCCTCGGGAAGAAGGAAGCCAGCGTCGACGCAGAGCACCGCTTCGATCACACGGCGCTCGCCGCTGTAGCGGTTCTCCACGGTCACGCTTCGCGGATCGACTCTCACGATCGTGCTGCGTCGCACGATCTCGACTCCGCGTTGTTGCAGGCGGGCGTTCGCCGGACCGATGTCACCCGTGCGAGCCAGTTGCACGCCGACGACATGGTCAGGCGTGACGAGGCTGACCACGGCGCCGTGGGTCGCGAGCAGCTCCGCGACCCCGACACCGATCGGACCGCCGATCGGGTCCCAGACGACGACGGGACTCGGAGGTGGCTCGGCGATCTGCCGCTCCGCGGAGAGGACCTCGGCGGCGGTCGCGACGGAGGCGCCCGTTGCCAGTTCGAAGTTCCGCCGGCCCGGGCGTGAGCCCGTGCAGTGCACGACCGGCCCCTCGTGCCCGTCGACCTCCTCGAGGGTCACCTCGTGGCCGGTCTCGATCCGGACGCCCGAGCGCCGGCACTCGGCCTCCAGCCAGTCCACGAGAGCCGCGAGGCGTTCCCGGCCTGGCGCACGCGCAGCGACCCTCACCATCCCGCCGAGGACCTGGTCCCGCTCGAGGAGAGTGACCTCGTGGCCGGTAGCGGCGGCGACACGGGCGCACTCGAGGCCTGCCGGGCCTGCGCCGACGACGAGGACATGTGACTGCGGCGAGGGCGGAAACTCCACGGGCCCGGACGCGAAGGACGCGTCGAGGTAGGGGTCCGTCGTCTCATGTCCCGAACGCGGCTCACCGATGCAGGAAACGACCGGGTTGCGGGTGTCCCGGACTCGACATGCCTGGTTGCACAGGACACAGGGACGAACACGGTCGGCCGCTCCGGCCACCAGCTTGCTGGCGAGCAACGGATCTGCGATCTGGGCCCGGGTCATCTCGACGAGGTCGGCCTCGCCGTTAGCGACCAGCTCCTCGGCGAGCGCGATGTCGACGATCGAGCCCTGCGCCACGAGGGCGACCCCGGTCGGCAGAGCGGTGCGCACGACCGCAGACGCCTCGCGGTTGAAACCGGGCTCGACATGACAGTCGGGCCGGGTGGCGGCGGTCCAGAACCCCGAGCCGCGCACGGCGCACAGATAATCCAAGCCCAAGGGAGACAAGGCGGTCAACAATCCTGCCGCGGTCTCCGGCACGATCCCTGCCCAGGCGGCGCGCTCGTCACAAGAAAGCCGGAGCCCGACCAGTCCCTCGGCCGAGACGCTAACGACGGCATCGCGCGTTACCTTGACCACGCGTGCCAGGAGCTCGCCCCTGTCGGCTCCGAGCTCGTCGCCGCGGAAGTTCGTGAGCTTCGAGCAGAACTGGCGCAGGAGGCTGTACTGGCCCGCGTTGAGCTCCACCCCGTCACAGCCCGCCTGGACCGCGGCCTGCGCCGCGATGGCAAAGGCGGCGATCACAGCCTCGATCTCCTCCCGCTCCATCGCCTTGGGGACTTCTCGGGTCTCCACGTCCGGCACCGGGGAGGGCCCGAGCAGGACGCGCTGGTGATGCGCGCTCGAGCCCTGGCCCCCCGCGTGGCCGAGAGCGGCGATCACGAGCGCACCCTCCTCGTGGCAGGCATGTGAGATACGCGACCAACCCTCGAAGCCTTGCGATGCGAGCAGCGCCCGCTCGTAAGGCCAGTCCGAGTCGTCGACCGAAGCCTCCTCGACGACGATGAGCCCCGCGCCTCCCGACGCGCGGGAACGGTAATAGGCGACGTGGCGGTCAGAGAACGCCCGGCGGGTTGCGAGGTTGGTCTCGTGCGGGCCGAAGACGACGCGGGTCCTGGCTTGGCGTCGACCCAGCCGGACCGGGTCGATGAGGGAGGTCAAAGCCGCGACTTGCCGACGGCGGCCTCGGCGAGTCGGGCCACAAGTGCCTCGCCCCGCCCACGCGGCGCTCCTTTGGCGCACGCCGCCTTGCCCGCGGGACCGAGCTCCATAGCCCAGACCATAGATTCCCGAGCGTGGAAGCATTCCGATATTGCTCGGGCGGTAGCCAGAGGTGAACCACCTCGTCAGCGAGACAAGCCCTTACCTGCGACAACACGCCGGCGATCCCGTCGACTGGTATCGATGGGGCGACGACGCACTCACGACCGCCAAGGAGCTCGACCGGCCGCTTTTCATATCGATCGGCTATTCCTCGTGCCACTGGTGCCACGTGATGGGTCACGAGTCGTTCTCAGACCCCGCGACGGCCGAGGTGATGAACCGGCATTTCGTGAGCGTGAAGGTCGACCGGGAGGAGCGGCCGGACATCGACGCCGTCTACATGGAGGCCGTACAGGCCGCTACCGGTCGTGGCGGATGGCCCATGAGCGTGTTCGCCACCCCGGAGGGGCTCCCGTTCCTGGCCGGGACGTACTTCCCCGACCGTGCCCGCCATGGGATGCCGTCGTTCCGTCAGGTGCTCGAGGCCGTCATCGATGCCTGGGCCTCGCGCCGTCAAGACGTCGTAGGCCAGGCGCAGGCCCTCACTGGCGCCGTGGCGAGCCGGCTGCGACCACCAGAACCGTCGACCGCCCCCGCCCGGGCGCCGAAGTCCGCTGACGAGCTGTGCGGCGAGGCGGCCGAAAGTCTCTGTTCGATGTTCGACTCTCGTGACGGCGGATTCGGCTCCGCCCCGAAGTTCCCCCAACCCCTGCTGTTGGATCTGCTCTTGCGACATCACCTCCGCAACACCCGGTCCGCGTCCCTCGGCGTCGTCCAGCACACCCTCGAGGCGATGGCATCGGGCGGCATCTACGACCATCTCGGCGGCGGGTTCTCCCGCTACTCGGTCGACTCACACTGGGACCTGCCACACTTCGAGAAGATGCTGTACGACCAGGCGCTCATCGCTCGGGTGTACCTGCACGCATGGCAACTGGACGGTGATCCCCGCTGGCTGCAGGTGCTCACCGAGACGATCACCTACGTGCTGCGGGACCTGCGAGACCCCGGTGGTGGGCTGTACTCGGCACAGGACGCGGACTCAGAAGGTGAGGAGGGCCGCTACTACCTGTGGTCGAGCGAGGAGCTGACAGCGTTGCTCGGACCGGCTCTGGGCGCAGAGGCGGCCGCGTGGTACGGCGTCACCCCGGAGGGCAACTTCGAGGGTCGGACAGTTCTGCACCGCGCCGGGCGCGGCGACCTGCTTCGGCCGGCGCGGATCGAGACCGCCCGCTCCCGGCTGCTGGACGCGCGGGCCGGACGCGTCCGACCGGGTCTCGACGACAAGATCATCACGGAGTGGAACGCGATGATGTGCTCGACCCTTGCCGAGGCCGGGGCCGCCGCCGAAAGGGACGACTGGTCGAAAGCTGCCGTCGAGGTCGCGACTTTCCTGCTCGATCATCTCCGGCGTGCCGACGGGAGGGTGCTGCGCTCGTGGTGTCGGGGGCGCCCCGGCCCGCTCGGCTACGCCGCGGACTACGCGTGGCTCATCGACTGCTGCACTCGCCTCGGCGAGCTCACCGGCGAGGCGGCGTGGACGACCGAGGCGGTGACGATCGCTCGTCAACTGCTCCGTCTCTTCAGCGACGCCGAGCACGGCGGCCTCTACACGACCGCGACCGATGCGGCGCCGCTCGTGGTGCGACCTCGTGAGACGAGAGACGGCGTAACCGCGTCAGCGGCCTCGGTCGCGGCCGTCGCCCTCGCCCGCCTCGGATCGCTGGTCGGCGACGACGAGCTCTCCGCCGCGGCTGAGCGGATCGTCAACTCGGCAGCTGGGGCTGTGGCCGTTGCGCCGTCGGCGTTCGCAGAACTGCTCCTCGCCGCGGATCTGGTCGAACACGGGCCGGTCGAGACTGTCGTCTCGGGCGACCGCCCAGACCTTGTCCGCGCGTACCGACGGCGTTTCGTGCCGGGGGGAGTTCTCGCCTGGCGCTCGTCCGCGGTCTCGTCGCCCGCTGGAGACGCCACGGACTCGCCAAATGAGAGCCCGCTTCTCGCCGAGCGCGCGGACGGTTTTGCATATGTATGCCTCCGCGGCGTATGTCTCGCGCCCGTGGACAACTCCGCCGCCCTCCTGCGAGCTCTCGACTCCGTGGTCGCGTCACCGTGAGACGCCACGTCGTCAGGCTCCCATCGCGTCGAGGTCGCCATCCGGGCGCCGTCCGGGCGAATCGACCGGGTGACGTGCTCCGGTGCCTCCTGCTCGCGCGCGGCCCGGAATGGGTCGTCGTCGACGTCGCCACCGGCGCCCTGGTGCGGAGCCGGGCGTCGGGTTGGCCCGTCGTTGCGACGGACTCGAGCCTCGTGTCCCACCAACACCTCGGCGCGGACCGGGACGGGTCCTACTCCGGTCCGGAGCTGGATGTCGTCGAAATCGAGCTAGCAGACGACGACGAGCCGTCGGACCCGGCGCGTCCCGAGGCCGTGATGGTCCGGCGCGCTCCTGAGCGTGTCGGGATCCCCCGGCGCCGGGCCGTTCGCCGCATCCTCCATGAGCTCCTGCCGGCCGACCCGAAGCGTCCTCTGCTGGGCTCGCTCGGTCCCTCGATCTCCTATGTGGACCTCGACGGCTCTCGCCCTTCGGTCGCGGTCGTCGCTCCCGACCGGGCCCCCGCCTTCGCCAGTGACACGGCGGGCACCTGGTGCCACTTTAGCCTCGGAGGCCGCAAGCACCGTCTGCCGGTAGTCGACGAGCGCCTCATCGAAACCAGAGTCCGCGCCCGGGACGGCGCTCTCACAAGCGAGGCAGTCGCGGCGGCGATCGGCGGTGTGCCGAGATACCTGGTCGTCGCACTTGGCGCGCCGCACCGAGGACAGTCACCCAAACTCGTGCTCGGAGTGTTGCCCCGTCCCTGACTCGCACCCTGGCCCGAGACCGGCTCAGCCACGCGCGGCGGGTTTCAGACCGGGAGGGCGCTAGCCGCGAGCTCCTCGGCCATGGCCCAGCCGAATGCCACAAGACTGTCGCGACGCTGGCCGTCCACCGCAGCGAACAGGTCCGCAAGAGCCTCGCTCTCACCGGGCGGGTCTTGAGGGGCGTAGTCGAGAAGCCCGGCGGCGTCTCCGTCACCTTTGATCACAAAGGTCCTGTCGTCGAGCTGGCCCTCGGCTCCGAACCTCTTGGCGAGGCGACGACCCCAGGCACGCTCCTCACCTGTCGCCCGGTGGTCCGGGCGTGGGACGACGTCCTCGAGGCCTTCGAACGCGCGGAATCCGGACGCATGGGTGAGCCTGGTCCCGACGAGGACGTCTTCGTCGGGAAACGCGAGAACGGCACGGCGGTACAGGTCGCGCATCGCGGCATCGAGAGCCCCGGCGGCCAGAGGCCCACGGGTGAACGCCGCCACGCCGACCAGCAGGCTGGGAGTGCCGCCTATCCTCTCGAGGGTTGCAAGCGCGTAGCCGAGGAGCTCGGACTGTTCGCGAACCTGAGTGACAAGTACCCAGTCCTCGCGCTGCTTGGACAGGAAACCCACTCCCCAACCACCGGATTCCGCCGCGGACAGGTCGGCCATTTCGGCAAGTTCCGCATCAGTGAGTGCCGTACAGTCCTTCGTGGCGACCTCGATCTCCATGGCCATGACAGTCTCATGCTCCCGTACGTCGCTCTCACCTGCCGCCCGGCCCAACCTGGGACACGGCTTCGACCGCGCCTTGCAGATTCTGGCCGCTCGTGGCGACGCCGAACCCCGAACGTGCCCGGTTGTGCGCGCACGTCCCGGCTCGGACCACCAACAGTGTACGGGATCCAACCGATGACCTGCCAGGTGGTGTTCTACCGGCCACTCACCGCGCGACGGCAGACGTGCCCAGGAGCTCCTTCAGGGCACCCACGAGCCCACCCCGTGGGTTGACGTTGAACTGCGGCGGGAGCCTCAGCACCTTCTCCCCGACACGCAGGTGAACTGCGCAGTTGCCGGGGTGCTCGCTGACGAGATCGCGGATCTGGCGTACGAGCGAGTCGGTCAGCCGGTTGAGCGGCAGCACTACCTCGACAGGCGGATCGCTACCGGGCGTGGTGAGCGCGAGACGTCGCAGGTCCCTGCAGATGAACTTCGGCTGGTCCTCGCGCAGGTCCAGCCGGCCCCGGACCGCGACGATCGCGTCCTGTTCCAGGAGGCCGCCGTATTCGAGCATCGTCTTGGGGAACACCATCACCTCGATGGCCGCTTCGAGGTCCTCGAGCACGAAGGTCGCCATCAGCTCGCCTCGCCGGGTGTAACGCCGGACGAGGGCGGTGACGACGCCTCCGGTCGTGACCGTGACGTTCTCGGTCCAACCTCCCGGGCCTGTAGCCGCTGCCGTTTCCCCCGCGGCGTCGGGACCGGCCGCCGAGTCGAGCAGGTCGCGGATCGTGACGTCGGTGACATCGCGCAAGGCTTTCTCGAGGCCCATGAGGGGATGGTCGCTCACATACAGGCCGAGCATCTCCTTCTCGAATGCCAGGCGCTCGGCCTTGTCGAACTCCAGGTTGGGGATGGCCACCCAGGTGCCGTCGAAACTTGCCGGTGAGGCACCTCCGGCCGCCGCGTCATCGGCCTCCTGTTCGAAGAGCGAGAAGAGCGTCGCTATTCCCTGCTCTTGCTCGCGCCTGCGCACCAGTGCCCGCTCGATGATCGCCTCGAAGGCGAGACACAGCCCCTTTCGCGGGTGGCCGAGCGAGTCGAAGGCGCCCGCCTTCGCGAGCGACTCGACGGCCCGCTTGTTGAGCGCGCTCGAGTCGACGCGGCGACAGAAGTCGTAGAAGTCGACGAACGGGCCTCCGAGCTCGCGGGCGGCGACGATGTGCTCGACGATGGCCTCCCCGACGTTGCGGACCGCCGAGAGCCCGAAGACGATCACGTCGTGCCCGGAGGAGACCGCAGCTTGTGCGGTTCCCCGGATCGTGGTGAAGTTCGACGACGACGCGTTCACGTCCGGCACCCGCACCTCGATCCCGAGCGTTCGGCACTCGGAAAGGTAGATGGCGGTCTTGTCCTTGTCGCCCTTCACCGATGACAGCAACGCCGCCAGGTACTCGACGGGATGGTTCGCCTTCAACCACGCCGTCTGGTAGGCGACCAGGCCGTACCCGTAGGAATGGGACTTGTTGAAGGCGTAGTCGGCGAACGGCTCGATGATGTCGAACAACTGCTTGCCCAGTGCCTCGCCGTAGCCCTGCGTGGCACAACCGGCGATGAACTTCTTCCGCTCCGCGGCGATGAGCTCACGGTTCTTCTTGCCACATGCCTTGCGCAGATTGTCGGCTTCCTCGAGCGTGTAGCCGGAGAAGCGCTGCGCGACCCGCATCACCGACTCCTGGTAGAGCATCAAGCCGTAGGTGTCCCCGAGGATCGCCTCCACATCCGGGTGCAGGTAGGTGACGGGCTTGCGGCCGTTCTTGAGGTCGGGGTAGTCACGGTGCATGTTGGCCGCCATCGGGCCCGGCCGGTACAGAGCGACGAGCGCCGCGACGTCATCGAAGCTCGTCGGTGCCAACGAGCGCAGCGTCGAGCGCATGGCGGTGCCCTCGAGCTGGAACACACCGATGGAGTCACCGCGCCGCAGCATCTCGAAGGTCGGCTCGTCGTCGAGAGGCACCGAGTCGATGTCGGGGCGGGACCCGGTGGTCTGTTCGATGAGGTCGAGGGCCATCTCGATGACCGAAAGGTTCCGCAGACCGAGAAAGTCCATCTTCAACAGGCCGAGGTCCTCGACTCCGTGCATCTCGTACTGCGTGACAATGGGGGCATCGGCCGGATCGGCGCCGGGCTCCGGCTTGCGCTGGACGGGCAGGTACTCGGTCAGCGGCTCATGGGTGATGACGACCGCTGCAGCATGTATGCCGTCTTGGCGGCGGAGGCCCTCGAGGCCCTTGGCGACGTCGATCACGAGCTTCGCGTCCGGGTCCTGCCCGTACATCTCGCGGAGCTCGGCTGCGGCCACGTAGCCGTCCTCGTGACCCTCCACGCGCTCGAGACAGGCCCGCAGCGGCGTGTCGCGACCCATGACCAGAGGCGGCATCGCCTTCGCGATCTTGTCCCCGAGGGCGAAGGGAAAGCCCAGCACCCGGGCCCCGTCGCGCACCGCGGCGCGGGCCTTGATCGTGGAGAAGGTGACGATCTGGGCCACGTGGTCCGCGCCATAACGCTCGGCGACGTACCGGATCATCTCGCCTCGGCGGCGCTCGTCGAAGTCCATGTCGATGTCGGGCATCTGCTTTCGGCCCGGATTCAAGAAACGTTCGAAGAGCAGGTCGTAGCGGATGGGGTCGAGATCGACGATACGCAGGCAGTACGCGACGCAGCATCCCGCCGCGGACCCACGACCGGGACCGACACGGATGCCGGAGTCGCGCGCGTAGCGGATGATGTCCCAGACGACGAGGAAGTAGGCAGCGAAGCCCATCTCGGAGATCACGCGCAACTCGAAGTCGAGCCGCTCGGCGACTTCGGGAGGGATCTGAGGGCCATAGCGCGCCGCGGCACCCTCATAGGTCAGATGCGTCAGGTAGCCGGCCGCCGACTGCTCGTAGGTGTCACGTCGGAAAGCCTCGGGGATCGGGAATTGTGGCAGGGCCGGCTTGCCCAGCTCGAGCTCGACATTCGCCCTCTCGGCTATCCACAAGGTGTTGTCACATGCAGCCGGCACCTCAGCAAAAAGGTGCCTCATCTCCGCCGCGCTCTTCAGATAGTGCTCCTGGCCTTCGAACTTGAAGCGCTTCGGGTCGTGGATCGTGGCACCTGTCTGCACGCACAACAGGGCGTCATGAGCAACGGCGTCCTCGCGCTTGCAGTAATGGCTGTCGTTGGTTGCGATGAGCGGAGCGTCGAGCGCGCGGGCAATCCGGATGAGGCTGGGGTTGGTCCTGCGCTGCTCATCGAGGCCATGATCCTGCAGCTCGACGAAGAGGTTCTCCTTGCCGAAGATGTCCTGGAGCCGTCCGGCGAGTGCCGTCGCGGCGTCAAAGTCGCCGGCGAGGAGGGACTGGGCCACCACGCCGCCAAGGCAGCCGGTCGTCGCGATGAGACCCTCGTGATAGCGCTCCAGCAGCTCCCAGTCGACGCGGGGCTTGTAGTAGTAGCCCTCCAGGTAAGCGGCCGAAGAGAGCTTGATGAGGTTGCGGTAACCCTGAGTCGTCTCGGCAAGGACGGTCAAGTGGTAGTAGAGCTTCTCGCCTCTCTCGCCTTCGCCGCCCGTGTCGTCGATGCGGCCCCGCCGTACCGGGCGCTCGTGGCGCGACCGCGCTGCCATGTAGGCCTCGGTGCCGATGATGGGCGTGAGGCCGCGCGCCCGGCACTCCTTGTAGAAGTCGAGGACGCCGTACATGTTGCCGTGATCGGTGATCGCGAGAGCCGGCTGGCCATCGGCCACCGCTGCGACAACCAGTTCTCCGATCCGCGCCGCCCCGTCGAGCATCGAGTACTCGGTGTGAGTGTGCAGGTGGACGAACGATGCGCCGTCGTGTGCTGTTCCCCCGGACGCCTCGACCACTACCTTCCCACTCCCTGTCCACAGGCTCGATCCACAGCCTGTGGACGAACTACAGCGCTGTTATTAGCCTCAGCGCACGATAGCGCGCCGGTCGCGGTACTGGAGGGGCTGCCGGACCGTTCCTCATACGTGGATTGCCACTTTGCGTGAGTTGCGCGACGCTGTTCGTATGGAGCGGTCTGATCTCGATTCATTGCTACACCGCCTATCTGCGGCGGAAGGTTCCGATCTCCACATGAAGGCGGGATCCCCACCGCGGATGCGGATCAACGGCGAGCTCACCCGCGTCACCGATGTACCGGTGATCAAGCCCGAGGACATGGTGAAGATCGCCAAGGAAGTCATGCAGGAGCGGACGTGGAAGCACTTCGACGAGACGAACGAAGCCGACTTCGCGTATTCAATCCCGAACCTTGGTCGCTTCCGGGTCAACGGCTACCGGCAACGCAGCACGATTGGGATGGTCTTCCGGCTCGTCCGGTCCCATGCCCGCTCCTTCGGTGAGCTGAACCTGCCCGAGTCCGTGCGGCGCCTCGCGAGCGAGCAGCGCGGCCTCATCCTCGTGACCGGACCGACCGGGTGCGGCAAGACCACGACCCTCGCGGCCATGGTCGACCACATCAACCGGACCCGTGAGTGCCACATCGTCACGATTGAGGACCCGATCGAGGTTCTGCATCAGGACGAGCTGTCCGCGGTCAGCCAGCGAGAGGTGGGTTTCGACACAGCGAGCTTCCTCGTAGCGCTTCGCGCCGCGCTTCGGGAAGATCCAGACGTGATTCTCGTCGGCGAGATGCGCGACACCGAGACCGTCGAGACCGCCTTGAGCGCGGCCGAGACCGGTCACCTCGTGTTCGCCACGCTGCACACCATCGACTGCGTGGAGACCATCAACCGGATCGTGGACTTCTTCCCGGCTGCTCAGCAGCGCCAAGCGCGCCTCAGTCTCGCCGGGGCGCTGAAGGGCACCCTGTGCCAGCGCCTGATCCCGACTGCCGACGGCTCAGGCAGGGTGCCCGCCATGGAGGTCATGATCATCAACGGGCGTATCCAGCAGTGCATCATCGAGCCAGGTCAAGGTGGCGACATCACCTCGATCATCCGCGAGGGCGAGTACTACGGGATGCAGACCTTCGACCAGGCACTCGTGGCCCTGCTCGAACAGGGCACGATCGACCTGCGTGCCGCGACCGAGGCGGCCTCGAACCCTCACGACTTGCGCGTCGCACTGCAAAAGCGAGGCCTGATCGGTTCAGCTGCCGGCAGGTAACGCGCCCAAGGCGTCAGAGGTTCGACCAAGCGTGGATGATCGGCGCCCCGAAGAGCACGGCGATCACCGTACCGGCGGCGAGAAACGGGCCGAAGGGGATCTTGGTCTGGCGCTTCACCTTGTGCATCGCGAGCAGCAAGGCGGCGGGCACGCCCGCCACGACGAAGCTGATCAGGAAACCGGCGACCACCTCGCGGTAGCCCAGCCAGCCGAGGAACCCTCCGCACAGACCGGCGAAGCGCACGTCGCCGAAACCGATGCCCTTGGGCACGGCGTAAAAGAGAGCGAAGAAGGTCGCGAACGCGCCGGCACCGCCAATGGCCGCGCTCTCCAACGCGGACCAGTCGTGCGTGCCGGCCGATGCGAGGACGAGCAACGGCGCGCCGAGGGCGGCGGTCGCGTAGACGACTGCGGAAGGGATGCGCATGTGCTCGATGTCGATCGCAGAGATCGCGACAGCCGTAGCGGCGAAGACGCAGTACGCGGGCAGGGCCCACGCCGAGCCCAACCGCCAGGCAAGCAGCACGAACAGGATCCCGGTCCCGAGCTCCAACAGCGCGTCCCGAGGCGGGATGCGCGTGTGGCATGCCCGGCAGCGGCCCCGGAGCGCGACGTAGGAGATGACCGGGATGTTGTCGTAAGGCCGAATGGGAGCCTCGCAAGCGACACAATGCGACGGAGGCGACACGATCGACTCCTTGCGGGGGACCCGGTCGACGACGACGCCGACGAACGAGCCGATCAGCAGACCGAAAACACCGGTCACTGCCTCCAAGGTCACTTGCATCGGGGCTCGATGATCTGCTCCTCACAACTGGTCCACGCGACCGCCGGTGCGGCCCGCACCCGCAGGTCGTGGCTCCTGTAGGGCTCGTCCCGGGCTAGTGCCGCACGCACCCCATTGAAGCTAGTATGAACGCGTAGAGCGCGGTGACAACCGCTTAGCGCGCCTACGCGTGGGGCTCGCCGGGAGGGAGGGACGCGCATGCCGATCAGAAGTCGGAATGAACGAATAAAGAAATCGCCTCGCGCGCCCGATGGTATTAAGGGATGAGTACCACAGAGCAGACCACGCCAACTGCCGGGCGACGGCAGGTGTCACCCTCCAAGGCAGAGGTTTCAGAGGCGCGTGCCCTGTCGAAAGAGGTCGGTCTCGAGTATGTGGACCTCGACCGCTACCCGCTCAATGCAGCGGCGACGTCTTTGCTGCCCGAACAGACCTCTCGGCGTCAGCACGCCCTTGCGATCGGATGGAAGTACGGCACGCCTGTCGTAGCAGTGGCGCGACCGGACAACCTCATGACGATGGACGACCTCAGAACCATCGTCGGGAGGGACATCCACGCGGTCGTCGCCTGCGAATCACAGATCGACGCCTACATCGAGCGTATGTACGCCCGGGCGGAGGCGTCGGGTACCGCTCACGCTCGCCAGAGCCACACTGCGTCCGAAACTGCCATGACGACTCCATCGGGATCGCCGTCTGTGGTTGCGGAGGCGCCGCCTGTGGCCGCGTCGCCGGAGGTCGCCGCTGCGCACGAAGCCCCCGCGTCGGCGAAGCCCGTCACCCCTCCCAAGCAGGAGCCTTCGCCTGCAGACACGACGGCGACATCGCCTCCGACTCTGGCTCCGGAAGTCGAGTCGGAAGTGGAGATACTGGAGGTTCCGCCCGCACCGCACCCCTCCGCGGGCGAGACGACCAAAGCGGGCACCGAAGCCGTGGATGCTCTCCTGGCTTCGGCCCAGTTCGCCGACAGTGCCGCCAGCGGCGGTAGCTCGCGCAAGTCGGGCTCGAACACCCCGAAGCAGGCAGCGCCTGACCTCGTCGAACTGCTCCTGAGCTCCGGGCAGGTCACCCGCGAGGAAATGGAAGCTGCGCTACGCGAGAGTGCGGCAACGGGGAGGTCCCTCGGCGAGATCCTGAGCGAGCTGGGCCTTGTCACAGAGGAAGACCTGATTCGTGCGTCGGCTGCCGAAGCCGGCATGGAGTTCGTCGATCTCAACGACCAACCCCTCGACCCCGAGGCTACAAAGCTGATTCCCGAGGCGCTCGCCCGTCGCCACCGGGTGCTCGCGCTCTCCTACCGCGGTGACACGCCCGTGATCGGGATGGCGAATCCCTCCGACGTGTTCGCCGTTGACGACCTGCGCAGCCTGCTCGGCAACGACATTCATATCGTGGTCTGCAGCCAGGGCCAGATAACCGAGTACCTGTCACGCGTCTACAGGCACGACCGAGAGACGACCCTCGCCGCCCAGACCGCTGCGTCCCAGACCTCGGCCGGAGACGAGACCAGAATCACCGAGATCACAGACCTCCACTCTGTGGTCGAGGACGCTCCGATCGTCAAGTACGTCAACCTCATCCTCCGCCAGGCGCTTCAAGAGCGCGCTTCGGACATCCACATAGAACCAAGCGCCGACGACCTCCGTATTCGCTTCCGCATCGACGGTGTCCTCCATGAGGTCACCAGGTCACCGAAGGCGATCCAAGGAGGCGTGACGACACGCCTCAAGGTCATGGCCAGCCTCGACATCGCCGAGCATCGTGTCCCCCAGGACGGTCGCATTACCCTCACGGCCGGCCGGCGCGAGATCGACCTGCGAGTGGCGACGCTCCCGACGGTGCACGGTGAGAAGATTGTCCTTCGAGTACTCGACAAGTCGAGCGCGACCCTGAACCTCTCCGAGCTCGGCTTCCTGCCGACGGTCGAGAAACGCTACGGACTCGCCTACCGAAAGGCTTACGGGACAATTCTCGTGACGGGCCCGACCGGCTCGGGGAAGTCCACGACGCTGTACGCGACGATGAACGCGCTCAACTCGCCCGAACGCAACCTCATCACGGTCGAGGACCCCGTCGAGTACCAGCTCCGCGGTGTCAGCCAAGTACAGGTGAATCCCAAGGCAGGTCTCAACTTCGCGAATGCTTTGCGCTCAATTCTGCGCTCCGACCCCGATGTCGTGCTCGTAGGAGAGATCCGCGACCGTGAGACGGCGGTCATCGCGATCGAAGCAGCGTTGACGGGCCACCTCGTGCTCTCGAGCCTGCACACCAACGACGCCGCCGGCACGCCGATGCGACTCGTCGAGATGGGTGTAGAGCCCTTCCTCGTGGGCTCCGCCCTTGACTGCGTCCTCGCCCAGCGACTCGCCCGCCAGCTGTGCGAGAACTGCCTGGAGGAATACTCTCCGTCAGTCGAGGACCTCGACCTGATCGGCTTCACCGAACTGGACGAACCGCCGAACGGGAAGGTGCGATTCCGCAGAGCAGCCGGCTGCCAAGCCTGCAGCCGTACCGGCTACCGCGGCCGCATCGCTCTTCAGGAGCTCCTCCTAGTTGAAGAAGAGATCGAACGTGCGATCATCGCCCACAGCTCAAACGACGACATCCAACATTTAGCCCTCGAACAGGGGATGGTTCCATTGCGTCACGACGGACTGCGTAAGGCAGCACTCGGCATCACGAGCCTCGAAGAGATTCTCAGGGTGGTCGTATGAGTGCCGACCGCCGGTCCCCAACAGAATGGTCCGAGCGGCTCGCCGAGGCGCTCGTCGGCACCGGCCGTATCCCCGGTGACACCGCTGCCGCCATGCTTTCAGAGGCGGCGTCCAGTAACCGACCCGTCGCGGCGGTGCTCGCCGACCGAGGGCTCGTGGAGCCTGCAATATCGCTGGCCGAACTCGCTCGGATCTCCGGAATCGCGACGGTCGACATCTCGGAGAAGCGACCCATGGGCGAGGCATTCCGGTTGGTGCCGGAGCTGTTCGCCCGGGAGATGTCGGCGATCGGGTACAAGCTCGATGGCGAACGCCTGACCCTTGCCTGCGCCGAGCCGATCGACGTCGCCCAACAGCGTGAGATCTCGGCGTTCCTCGGCGTCGAGGTCGCCGGCTGCGTCCTGGCCGACCCTGTCGCCATAGAGCATCTCATGAACGCCGTTTACCCCCGATTGTCCACTGACGAGAAGGTGACCGCGGCCGCGTCGACGCCTGCAACCGCCGGACTCGGGGCGGCACAAAAGAGCGCCTCGATGATGAACACGCCGGCACCGGTGCCCGAGCCCGCCATGGCCGGGACCCAGATCCCATACGGACCGTCCTCCAACGGTTCGCCCGAGCCACGCTACGACGCGAGCGACTGGCAGACCGACTACGGAACAGATGTCAGACGCGCGACGTTGCCGGCGGCTTCGGGTGGCATGCCGGACATCGAGCCCTTCACGCCGACGCTCAACCCAGACGGCAGCTTGGACATCGATGAACTGCTGACCTACGCCGTACGCAACGGCGCGTCGGACCTCCACCTGGCAAACCAGCTGCCTCCCGCGATCCGTATCGACGGCTCACTGCGTCCAATCGAAGGTCTCGCTCGTGTCGACAACGAGCAGATCCGCGAGATGGTGTACCGAATCCTGACCCAGAACCTGCGCGAGCGGTTCGAAGCGGAGAAGGAGCTCGACACCTCCCACACGATCATGGGTGTCGGGCGATTCCGGGTCAATCTCTTCCAGCAACGAGGCTCGATCGGGACGGTGATGCGAGCGATCCCGCACGAGATCCCGCCGTTCGACACCCTCGGCCTTCCTCCAATCATTCCCTCGCTGGCCGAGCTGCGCCGCGGCCTTGTGCTCGTGACCGGCCCGACAGGATCGGGCAAGTCGACCACGCTCGCCTCACTGGTCAACATCATCAACCTGAGCAAGCCGGTTCACATAGTGACCATCGAGGACCCGATCGAGTTCCTGCACACCCACAACAGGTCGATCGTCAACCAGCGCGAGGTTGGTTCCGACACCAAGTCGTTCGCCGAGGCGCTCCGCCACGTGCTGCGCCAAGACCCTGATGTGATCCTCATCGGTGAGATGCGCGACCCCGAGACCATCGCCACGGCGCTCACCGCCGCAGAGACCGGACACCTCGTCTTCTCGACCTTGCACACACAGGACACCCCCCAGACGATCGACCGGATCATCGACGTCTTCCCGAGCAGTCAGCAGGACCAGATCCGGATCCAGCTCGCCGGCTCCCTGGAGGCAGTAGTCACCCAACAGCTGGTGCTCAGTGCCAGCGGCTACGGACGCACGCCGGTCGCGGAGGTCATGCTCTGCAACCCCGCGATCCGCAACCTGATCAGGAGCCGCAAGACGCACCAGATCTACTCCCTCATCCAGACAGGAGCGGCGGCGGGAATGCAGACTATGGACCAAGCTCTCGCCAGGGCGGTCCAGGCCGGCTCGATCACAGAAGCAATGGCCTTCGATCGCTGCCACGATCCGAGCGAGTTGCGCGACTACCTGGGACAGCGATGACCACGGTCGCCCCCCGTCTGGAGGACTGAAGAATGCCAACGACGACCTTCGACTACAAGGTCCGCGACGCCGACGGCAGGCTGGTGAAGGGCCAGCTCGAGGCAGACAGCATCCCCCTCGTCGCTGCTCGCCTGAGAGACATGGGTTACGCGCCTGTCGAGATAAAGCCCGTTGCGATCAACCTGAACCGTGAGATCCACATCCCAGGCATTACCGACCGCGTCGCGCTCAAGGATGTAGCGCTCATGAGCCGCCAGCTGGCGACAATGGTCTCCGCCGGGCTTACCCTGGTGCGGGCGCTCGGCGTGCTCGCCGACCAGATCGAGTCCAAGCCGCTTCGCGAGGCCATGCTGCAGGTGCGTCAGGATGTCGAGCAGGGCTCGTCCTTGTCATCCTCCCTCGAGAAGCTCCCCAAGATCTTCCCGCCGCTTTACATAGCGATGGTCAGGGCCGGGGAGGTCGGAGGCCAGTTGGACCTGGTGCTCCTCAAGCTCTCGGTCACACTAGAGAAACAGGTCGAGCTCCGTCAGAAGGTCCGGTCGGCCATGGCGTACCCGTCCATAGTGATGTGCGCTGTCATCGTGATCATCACGGCGATGATGATCTTCATCGTCCCGATCTTCAAACACTTGTTCACGAGCCTGAACGGTACCCTCCCACTACCGACCCGGATCGTCATCGGGATATCCAACATCGTCGCGAGCGTCTGGCTGGTCGTTGTCATAGCGGTCATCGTCGCGATCGTGGTCGGTATGCGCCGGTGGATCGCGACACCAGGTGGCAGAAGAAAGTGGGACGCGTTCAAGCTCCGTCCGCCCATCTTCGGTGCCCTTTCTCACAAGGTCGCACTTGCCCGGTTCTGCACGACTTTCTCGTCTCTGCTGTCGGCCGGCGTGCCGGTCATAGAAGCGCTCGACATCGTCGCCGCCAACGCGGGCAACCAGATCGTGGCCGATGCCCTCATCGGTGCACAAGAGGGCGTCCGCGAGGGCAAGACCCTGTCAACGGTCCTCGCCAAGTACCCGGTCATGCCGATCATGGTGACCCAGATGATCGAGACGGGCGAGGAGTCGGGTGCGCTCGACGACATGCTCGACAAGGTCGCGACCTTCTACGACAACGAGGTGAGTGCGACCGTCGACAGCCTGACCTCGATCCTCGAGCCTTTGATCATCATCTTCATGGGCGCATGCATCGGATGCATTGTTGTGAGCCTGTACCTACCGATGTTCGACTACGTCAAGCTCCTACAGCAACCATCGGGTTAGCGTCTACGGTCCTGAATGGAGCTCGCGATCCGAAGGGTGCTTCATCGGGCGCCTGTGTCCGGCAAGCTCAAGTAACGCCCTAAGAAAGCCGATATGAAAGTCCGCATGAATGTTGCGCCTTCGCCCGACAGCCTTCGCTTGTCCAACGGGAGCTTCGAATACCTGTCCGCCTGTAAGTCAACGGCTAACATGTCTCGGGAAGTCCGCAGCACTGTAGTTTCATTCTCAGTGTCAGGAGCTCTTTGATGGTTACGCGACGCGTGAGTGTCCAAATCAGCAGTAGCGCGGTCCGCATGGCCGAAGTGACTACTGCGGGACGTGGAC
>Ga0224555_1000120_pt1 | contig 105901 bp, 81 predicted proteins | sample 714S23034metaG_FD_180687 | JGI IMG/M metagenome (GOLD analysis project Ga0224555, IMG submission 180687) | Peat soil microbial communities from Stordalen Mire, Sweden - 717 S2 30-34 | ecosystem: Environmental > Terrestrial > Soil > Wetlands > Peat | place: Sweden: Norrbotten County, Stordalen... | reverse complement strand
CAACGCCTGATTCAGATCGTCGGACCGAAAACACTTTCCCATAGCCGCATCTTAAGCCGAAGTACCCTCTGGAAAAACTATGATGTTTGGTGCCCCTGGAGAATCTATTCCCGACAGACTCCTAGCAGATTGCCGTGGTCTGAGTATTCAACAGTTTGGAAAGCGTAATCGTAGTACGCTCGTGGGTTGGCTTTCTCCAGCACTTGCAAATGCTGTGCATAGATAAGCGCATGATTCAACTTTTTTATGAGGCCTCACAAGCCGGCGTCCAGGTGGATCTTCTGGTGCGCGGGATCTGCTGTTTGCATCCCGGGATAGCTGGTATCAGCGAAAACATCAGGGTCACAAGTATCGTGGGACGATTCCTTGAGCACAGCCGCATTTTCTATTTCCGCAACGCTGGACAAGAGGAGATTTACCTGGGCAGCGCCGACATGATGCCGCGCAACCTTAATCGCAGGGCGGAAGTTGACTTTCCGGTGCGCGACCCCAAGCTGGTGCGGTTTCTCCATGATGACGTGCTCGCCATCTACCTTGCCGACGTGGTCAAAGGCCGCCATATGAAACCCGACGGAAGCTATGATCGGCCTTCCAATCGCGACAATGCCCGCAGCATGAACAGTCAAGAATGGTTCATCAAGAAAGTCGCAATCAGTTCCGGCAGCAACGAAAATCTGTCGGGTAATGCCAGGGCTTGAAAGGTTCCCCGTAAGCCGATTCAGGAAACGATGACAACACCGAATGCGGATAATGCGACAGGAGCTTTGGTCGCCGCTGGAACGGGAGATTCTAAGGTTGCGCCGCCGTCCGCCAGCCCGAACGAGCGCCCGATCCTAACGAAGACGAAGAGCCAGAATATTCGTGTTTCGCCCGCAGTCCTCGATGCCGCCCGGAAGGACGGCGAAGAGTTGCTCCGGGACTTGCGAACGTCTCTCAATGGTCTGACGCAAGCTGAGGCCGAGGAACGGGCACGCACGACGGGTCCAAATGAGATCGCACAAGAGCGGAAGCAAGGCTGGCCGATCCGCGTTCTGAAAATCATCCGCAACCCACTGGTAATCCTGCTTTCGACTCTGTCGGCAATTTCGTTTCTTACGGGCGACGTGCGCGCCGGCTCGGTGATGTTAGGTATGGTAGCGCTGAGTGTGGGACTCCGTTTCTGGCAGGAAGCCCGGGCGGACTCCGCCGCAGAGAAACTGAAAGCCATGATCCATGTAACCGCGACGGTGGTTCGGGACGGCGCGGCGAGAGAGATACCACTCCGGGACCTGGTGCCGGGTGACATCGTCAAACTGGCAGCCGGCGATATGATTCCCGGCGACGTGCGGCTGCTGTCCTCGAAAGACGTTTTCGTTAGCCAGGGCAGCCTCACAGGTGAGTCGCTGCCGGTCGAGAAGTTCCACGATCCCGAAACTGAAAAAGGGACCTCGCCCACTGAACTCAAGAACACATGCTTCATGGGGACGAGCGTCGAGAGCGGCACGGCAACCGCAGTCGTGGTGACGACGGGGGTACAAACCTACCTGGGCAGTATGGCCAGTTCGATCACCGGGGAACGAGCGCTGACCAGCTTCGATCAGGGTCTAAACCGCTTCACGTGGCTGATGATGCAATTCATGGTTGTGATGGTGCCTCTGGTTTTCTTTATCAACGGTTTCACCAAGCACGATTGGAAGGGAGCCTTCTTCTTCGCCCTGGCGGTGGCCGTAGGCCTCACTCCCGAGATGCTTCCGATGATCGTATCCGTTTGTCTCTCCAATGGCGCGCTCGCCATGAGCCGCAAGAAAGTAATCGTCAAGCGGCTTAACTCCATTCAGAACTTCGGAGCCATGGACGTGTTGTGCACCGACAAGACTGGGACGCTAACCGAGGACCGCGTCGTCCTCATGCGGCATTGCAACGTCGCTGGGCGCGAAACCGAGGACGTGCTCCTGGCCGGATACCTGATCAGCTACTTCCAGACAGGCCTCAAGAACCTGCTCGACCGGGCGATTCTGGATAGCGGCGACTTCCACGGGAAAGCGGTGGTCGAGAAGTATAAGAAGCTGGATGAACTCCCGTTCGACTTCACGCGACGCATGATGTCGGTCCTGGTGGCCGACGCCGAAGGTAAGGCGATCCTGCTCACCAAGGGAGCTCCGGAGGACGTCTTTCACCGTTGCTCGCATTTTGAACTCGATGGCAAGTTGTCCGCAATGGAACCCGATCTGATGGTCGGCTTGAAAGCAGAGTACGACAGCCTCAGCAACGACGGCTTCCGCGTTCTGGCAGTGGCCTCAAAGGAACTCCCCGGAAAGCAAATCTGCGCGAAGGCAGACGAGAGCGAACTCGTACTCAGAGGATACGTCGCGTTCCTGGACCCGCCCAAGAACACCGCTGGCCCCGCGCTTGCGGCCCTGGCCAAGCATGGCGTAGCCGTAAAAATCCTCACCGGGGATAACCACCTCATCAGCCGCAAGGTGTGCAAGGACGTTGGCCTCTTGGCCGACCCCATGCTGCTCGGCGACGAGGTGGAGAAAATGTCCGACGCCGAACTGGCCGAGGCTGCGGCGATGGCGACGCTGTTCGCCCGCCTTTCTCCCGCGGACAAAGAGCGGGTCATCCGTGTCCTGCGGGGCAAGGGGCACGTTGTCGGATTCTTGGGCGACGGAATCAACGACGCTCCCGCCTTGCGAGCGGCGGACGTCGGCATCTCGGTCGACACCGCCGCCGACATCGCCAAGGAATCGGCCGACCTGATCTTGCTTGAGAAGGACCTGATGGTGCTGGAAGGAGGCGTAATTGAAGGCCGGAAGGTTTTCGCGAATATCGTAAAGTACATCCGGATGGGTGCGAGTTCCAACTTCGGGAACATGTTCAGCGTTCTGGGAGCGAGCGCCTTTCTCCCCTTCCTGCCCATGGCCCCGATTCAGGTGTTGACGAACAACCTGCTGTATGACTTCTCGCAGGTGCCAATTCCAGCCGATGCCGTGGACGAAGAGCAAGTAGCCAGTCCGCGGCCCTGGAACATCGGGGAAATCAAACGGTTCATTCTCTTTATCGGCCCCATCAGCTCGATTTTCGACTACACGACTTTCTTCGTCATGCTCCGGATATTCAACTGCTGGGATCCATCCCGCGCGTCGCTCTTTCAGACGGGCTGGTTCGTCGAGTCGTTGATGACGCAGACGCTTATCATCCACGTCATTCGCACAAACAAGATTCCCTTCCTTCAGAGCCGGGCGAGTTGGGCGCTGACGGCCACAACATTTTCAATCATGGCTTTCGGCGCGTGGCTGCCGTATTCCCCTTTGGCCTCGGCGCTGGGCTTCACGCACCTGCCGCGGCTGTACTGGCCCATCCTTATGCTCACGCTGCTCAGCTACATGGGCCTTACACAGATCATCAAAGTGTGGCTGCTGCGAAGGCACTGGATCTAGCGCGCGACCGGAGGAAGCAGGATCTCTGCCGGCGCGCTTATCAGGAAAGAGAACTTCTGGCTCCACAAGTTCCGTGCGACGTTCGCTACCTGGTCGCTGTGGGCCGGCGTCGATCCACGTACAGTTCAGCAGTGGCTCGGTCACTCCGACATGGAATCGACAATGCGGTATCTGAAGCCATTACGTAGCCAGCATGTGCGGGATAAGGTGAACGAGATTTTTGCTTAGCCGCAGTGGTTTTACGGGGGGCGTGTCGGCTAATCACAACAACTATCCGGTAAATAGTAAACCAGGAAGGAGCCCTTCCAGCTACTGCAGATTCTTCTGAGAGTGGCGCGCCTCGCGGAATTGAAACTGCGGGTGACTGAAACCAGCCGTTTATGTATGTCCGCGGATTTCTGCTTTAGTGGCGGAGGCAGCCTTGCTGGCGACCAGCACAAATCCTTTCGCGCCGGCCTCCCGCTGCAACTGGTTCAGATGTGCGTTTGCGCCGGGGGTTCTCAATTGCATTTCGATCTCCCCAAGCGCCAGACGCGCGTGGAACTGGTAGCCAACGAACCCAAACTTCTTGGCTTCGATGACAGTTCCCGCCAAAGTCTTGGCTGCAGCTGTCGCGTTGAGAGGGTTCTTGGCTGCTACCAGTGCCCCGGTAATCTGAAACTCAAATTCCTGGCGCAGGTCCTGATTGTCGCGCAATAATTGCTTCGCGTGTTGAACTTCATTTTGAGCGGCAGCTACATTTTCCTGGGCCAGCAGCGCACGTGCCAGCACCAGATGCACCCGCCTGTTTGCGGCTCGATTTTTCTGCGTCGAACTCCTGCAACGAACTGTTCTCGAACCCTTGTGTGATTATAGTAGGGTCATAAACGGGTATCATGGATGAGCACCGTCGAAAATTTTAGAATAGCCAGCGCCTACAAAACGGAATCGGTCGGTGGTTTAGTTTTGCACGAAGCCGCGTGACCGCGAATCTGGGTGCTGGCGATCTGTTTCGAGGGGCAGGCAAGAGTCCGCGTGGACTCTTGACGAGGATTTTGCTGGTGAAACGTCCGCTCGCTTGTTGCTTGTTGGTGCTTTGTGTAACGCTTGCGAGACCGTGTAGGCCTACCTCGATAGCTGCGGTTACACCCGTGCCGGGTGATCCGCTTACGGGGAATGGCAATGTAAGCCGGACTCTAATCACTCACAGCCAGCTTTTCTCGAACACTGTGCCCGCCGCTCCGATCGATGACAGGGGCGGCTTTGCCGTGCCTGCCAATGCTGCTGCGCCTTCTCAGGCCTTCGAGGGCACACTAACGCTCTCCGACCCGGATTCGAGCGGGAGCGCCCAGATTCTGCGAGACGACTTCGGGGACGACAGCGCGAGCAATTCTCCGTGGCGCCATCTACCCAGCTTTAGTTTTCAGTTCGTGGAGAATGGGAGCTACCTCATTCCCGTTCAGCAAGGTCTCGTCATCACGGGGAACGCGGCGTGGAATTACATCCTCGGGCCCGGGCGGGTATGGCGGGAAAAGAGCGATAAGGGTTACATGCGCGCTTCGCTTCCCTTCGCCCTTGTCGAGAGGAATCAGAACTGCGTGCACAACGGGGAAATGACGTTCCTGTTCAATCGCAATAAGAGACCTAATATTTCGAAGGTCCGTTACCAAGTCACGCAGGAAACCTGCTTGTATTTCAAGCTCGACATGTGGGGACAACTCGCGGCAAGCTATACTCCCAGCAGCATCTCCAACGACCAGGCGGTGGAAAATGCGGAGGCTGCGGAAATGGCAAGCCGCCTGTCCACCAAATCGTTCAGCGCTCTCGCGACAGACTATCCCAACTCCGGGATCGATATCGCGAACTTCACGCATGGCTTTCATTCCCCGGCTGACATTACCACCTATGGACTGCTGATCAATGGGGTTAACTATGTCAGCAGTTGCCAGACGCGCTATGGCTCCTACGCTTTCTGTGACAACATGCGCTTGCCTTCCTACTCGACAGCCAAGTCGTCGTTTGCCGGACTAGCGATGATGTGGCTGGGACGGCAGTATGGAAGCGAGGTTTATAACCGGCTGATCAGGGATTACGTCCCGGAGTATGTGGACGGTGGCGACTGGACGAATGTGGCGTTCGACAACACTTCAGACATGGCTACCGGAAATTACAACAGCGCAAGCGATCAAGCAGATGAGAACAGCCCCCAGGAGCATGCATTTCTGCTCGCTGAACCATACAGTACGAGGATAGCCGACGCATTTGCATCGTTCCCACACAAGGCTGCTCCGGGGACCACGTGGGTGTACCAAAGCCACGCCACTTTCATCCTGACACAAGCCATGAATAGCTACTTGCAGCAACAGCGGGGCAGCGGAGCGGACATCTTCAATTCGATTCGCGACGCCGTTTTCAAGCCGCTGAACATGAGCCAGGGAAGCTTGTCCATGCTGCGCACGGACAATAGTTCGTCCGGAAAGCCCTTTGGGAGCCACGGACTGTTTTTCATTCAGGATGACATCGCCAAAATCGGCCGCTTTCTCAACAACAGCGGCGGCGTGATTGACAACGTCCAAGTGCTCGATCCAAGACGGTTGCAGGAATCGCTGTTCCGTACGGCGAATGCAGCCACTCTGGGTGTGCAAGTACCGGATACGGGTACGCCCGTTGTGTCGAACACGTTCCGGTATCACAACCAGTTCTGGGCGAAACACATGACTACGGCCGAGTTCCCACAGTACCGCTGCAACTTCTGGGTGCCCTTCATGAGCGGCTACGGTGGGATCGCGGTCTTGTTGTTGCCGAATGGAGCAACCTACTACATCTTCAGCGACGGCAATGAGTTCAGTTGGTACGCAGCCGTGAATGAGATCAACAAAATCGCGCCGCTCTGTCACTGAACGTGTCCGGGGGAAAGCCCATCGTACACGCTGCGACCGCTCACCTTGTTTCGCCTTTTCATTGGTCCCCTTGGTGCATGGTTGCGAGTTTAGAAAGTTGCCGGAGTGTTAACCCACAAGAGCAAGGTCTCCTTCTCGCTGAGGCTCCGCCACCGATGCGCGTGTGTGCTCTCAAAGTACAGGCTGTCTCCTGCCTCTAGCGCGTAGTGCTCAATCTCATCGATCCACATTTCGAACTTGCCCTGAAGAACATAGATGAATTCCTCCCCTTCATGGCTGTAGGAGCCGCCACTGTCGGCGCCTGGAGCGATCCGGAAGAGGTGCGGTTCCATAGCCTTTTTGCCAAAGGCAAGCAGTTCCATTTGCACCCCGGGGTTGGGCACCAGGACCTTTCGCTCTCGCGCTCGGACCATGCGGCGCGAGTCATCCTCGTCGGCAAAAAAAGCCAGGACGTTCGTGTCATAAAGACGAGCCAGCTTTTGCAAGGTGGCGATGGAGGCATTGGAATACCCGCGTTCGAGGGAACTCAGGAAGCTGACACTCACTCCCGTTTTCTGGCCGACCGCGGCAAGAGTCAGGCCGTGTTGCCGCCGCAGTTCCAGCAGCTTTTGCGCGATCGCTTTCTGTTTATGCTTCGCCGCGGAGGGGGCCCGTTCATTCTCCTGTTTGCCCTGCAGGATGGCCACGATTCCAGCCGGATTGACGTGCTGTACGGTTCTCAGATACTTGATTTTCCGCAGCTTTTTCAGCCCCTCTCGGGAGTAGAGGCGATAGCGGCCCTGGCTGCGAGCCGCGGTGATCAGGCCCATGCGTTCCCAGTTCCGCAGCGAAGAAGCACTGATGCCGAGCATGTGTGCCGCCTCACTGATGCGAAAATAGACGGCGGTCTTTTTCTCAGTCATGGAGTGATACGGCGCTACTTTCGCCGGCATGTATCTTACGGCCAAATCCGAATCTACCGCAAACCTTACAACCTTACAGAACTGCACCAACCCACCCGAACTGCCCATAAAGCCAATCTATCTATTATTTTATAGATAATTCTGAAACGCCGATGAGGCGCAAAGTTTTCTCTTGACAAACATTACAGGAATATGGCTAATGTAGGCGAATATCCGAGAGGACTAATGGCTGAACAGGGCAAGACGCTGCCTCCTCTCCGGTAGAACGATCCTGATACACGGGCCCAGCTTTACATATCGACTGCGAGGGGGTGTCACGATGAAAAGCTTTGGCAGATGGGCAAGATGGCCATTGGTATTCGCGTTGCTTGCTTTCGCTGTGAACCTGCATGCGCAATTCACGGACGGCGATATTGCGGGGACTGTGACCGATCCGAGCGGCGCGACGATTATCGGGGCGACGGTCACAATCACCAGTTTGCAGACCGCGCATGTGGACCGAACGCAAACCGACAAGATCGGCTACTACCGTGTGCACCACCTTCCTCCTGGCACTTACCGGATCCGGATCGAGGCGGCTGGCTTCAAGGTGACGGTGGTGAATGAAGTGGCAGTCAACGCCAGTGCGACGACTCCGGCGGATGCGAAACTGCAGCTCGGCACCGCCAGTGAGACCGTCGAGGTCGCCGCGGGCGCGGTTCTGGTTCAAACTGAGGAAGGGCGACTGGCGAATACCATTACCACCCGGGAGGTCGAGAATCTTCCCCTCAACGGCAGACAGGTGTACCAACTGGTCACGGAAGAACCCGGGGTCACGGCGACCAATGCTCCGGTGGTCTCCAGCGTGCCCTCGCCAACTTCTTCGGTGACCTTCGATTCCGGATTCATCGCCAATGGTTCCACGCCCCGAGGCAACAACTTCGTGCTGGATGGCACGTCGAACAATAATGAGTGGCTGGGCGGAACGCCACTGATTTATCCCTCGCTGGAAGCCATTCAGGAGGTGCAGGTTCAAACTCTGAACTTCTCGGCTGAGTACGGGCGCAACAGCGGGGCGATCATAAATATCATTACGAAATCTGGCACAAACGATCTTCACGGTTCCCTATTTTACAACAACCGGAACACCGCTCTGGACGCGCGGAACTTTTTTTCCACTGTCGAAAAAGCTCCCCTCCAGTTGAGCCAGTTCGGCTTTGCTCTCGGCGGCCCGATCAAGAAGGACAAAACCTTTTTCTTCATGGACTACGAAGGCTCGCGGTTGAAGGATAGCGGTCCCGCCATCGTAATCAGCGAGACTCCCTACACCCGTAGTCAAGCGGCGCCGGGCAGTCTGGCAGCGATGTTCTTTCAGGATTTTCCCGGCCCCGCATGTCTCGCCACCCCCGGCCCCACTGACCCCACCTGCCAGGCTGAATCACCGCAGATCGAACGCAATCGAGCGGATCAATACATTGTCAGGGTGGATCATCACATCACTTCGCGGGACGAAATTTTTGCGCGTTGGACGTCTGACATAGCGTCCGGCGACGTGGCGCGGCAGGAGTTGTTCGGTGCGGGAAATCGCGGATTCACTGCCCCCTTCAACGGTTTGTTCAGTGATCTCGCTACCGGATACACTCATCAATTTTCTCCCAATACGCTCAACGACTTCCGCTTCTCCTACAGTCGAAATGGCAGCCATATCTCGTTTGGCATGCCCAGCAATACCGAAACTGCCGGCATTCTGAAGAGCGCGGGCCTGCCGCAAAGCGATTTCGCCTGGCTTTATCTCGATGACGGCACGTTGCCGTTCGGCGGCGAACTTTACGTTCCCAGAGATTTCGTTTTCAACGCGTTTAAGCTGAACGACACGCTCTTGCACACGGCCGGACGGCATTCGTTCAAATTTGGTTTTGAGTTCAACCGCATTCAAGAAAACAGCGACTACAGGCTCTATAGTTCTCCGTTCATTGAGTTCGGCAGTATCAGCGCCTTTGCGGCGGACTCACCTTACCTCGAAGAGGCAACCGTGAACGCCGATTACGGCAGCCCGGATTACGGTCAGTTCACAGACACTCCTCGCCATTTCCGGTGGAACCGGTGGGCCGCCTTTGCGCAGGATGATTGGAAGGTGACCTCACGCCTGACCGTGAATTTTGGTCTGCGTTGGGATGTATTTCCAGGCCCGAGTGAGACCAACGGCATCCTCAGTAACATGATTCTCGGCTCGGGGAGCAATATATTTCAGCAAATCGCTACCGCTACCGTCGGCCGTGTGAAGCAGCTTTGGGACACCGACTACCACAACTTTGCGCCGCGAATTGGCCTTTCCTGGGATCCCTTTGGCAAGGGGACGTCCGTGATCCGAAGCGGCTTCAGCATCGCTTATAACGAGCCCTATTCGAACCTTTACACCAACGCGTCCCGCTTGGATCCTCCCGAGGCGAATACAGTTCTAGCCGAGCCAGGGGTTGGAGTGGGCGTCTCCGCAATCCCGTACACGTTTCCATTCCAACCCGACCCGGACTTTGCCGTGGGCCCGCCCACTGCGAATGGCAGCATTCCGGTTCCGGGCCTGGAGATCACGCCCAACGGGGTTAACCCCCACTTGCGTACGGCTTATGCCATGCAATGGTTTCTAGGGATGCAGCACTCCTTCGGCCGCGACTATGGTTTCACTCTCAATTATGTTGGGACACGAGGTGTGGGAGGTTACACGCGGGAAGACTACAACCGTTTTGATGGGGATATCTGCAACCAGACCTCGTGCTCCTACGCCAACAATCGGTTGAACTATGGCTGGGGACAGATCACCTATATTTCCAATGAAAGCCAATCCAACTACGAAGGTTTGAATGCGCAGCTTCGAAGGAACTATTCCCACAACCTGACGTTCACTGCCAACTACACGTTCGGCAAGGTACTCGACAACCTTACCGAAGGGGGGTTAGGAGATTACTCCAACACAAACGGTTACGGTCTCCTTTACAGCGGTGTTTCCGATGTCGGAAACTCCCACTTGGACTATGGCCCTTCCGAATTTGACGCCCGGCATCGATTTACTTTAACCGGCGTTTGGAATATCCCTGCTCCAAAGGGCGGGGGAGTGTTGAATAAGGTCCTTGGCGGATGGGGGTTAAACACTATCCTCTCGCTGCAATCCGGCCGGCCGTTCGACGTCTATTGCGGGCAGTATTGGTTCAACGGCTGCGACTTTAATATGGATGGTCTGCCGTACGATCGTCCGAATCGCCCGGCTGGAATCAAGACAGCGGGCTTCAGCAACTCGCAGTTTGTAAATGGCCTCTTTGGCAATCCGACCTTGGACCCCGCCTACTCGAAGCTTTACCCCGATAGCAGAACATCACAGGCCCTTCAGACCTTCTGTCCGAACGGACTGAATTCGATACTCGACTTCGGCCCCGTCAACTCCGGGACAGGTGCGCAATGTGTTCCGGTGGGCGAGGACGGCAATCTCAGCCGGAATGCGTTTCGTGGACCGTCGTTCAAGGACGTCGATCTGGGTTTGGTAAAGAACACGGTGGTGTCTGATCGGATCAAGGTCGAGTTCCGTGCGGACGCGTTTAACCTTTTCAATCGGGTGAATCTCTATAACCCGATCGGAGACCTAAGCAGCCCGCAATTTGGGCAGTCGACCGCAGCTTTTGCCCCACGGGTGCTGCAATTGGGTCTGAAGATAATGTTCTGAGCCGATGCTTGCGGCGAGCGCCGACTAGTGCCCGCCTCCATTTCTTGAGGACAAAGGCGTGAACACGATCAAGCTTCAAACGGAGATACCTGGACCGCACTCGGTTCGCTGGGGGGAGCGGCGACAGAGTGCCTTACCGCGAGGGACGCACTCGACCGTGCCAGTCTTCGTTGCGGGGGCTGAAGGTGCCGCTTTGCACGACGTAGATGGGAATGTGTTTCTCGATTTCGCGGGCGGCATCGGCTGCATGAATGTCGGCCACTGTGCGCCCGCAGTCCGCCAGGCGGCACAGGAACAGCTGGGACGCTTTAGCCATCTTTGCTTCGCGGTGACCCCATACGATGCCTACGTTCGGCTGGCCGAAGAATTGAACCGGCGCACGCCGGGAAGTTTCCCGAAGAAGACCCTGCTGGTGAACAGCGGCGTCGAAGCGGTGGAGAACGCCGTAAAAATTGCCCGTGCTTATACGGGCCGTCCTGCGGTCATCGCTTTCGAAGATGCGTTTCACGGGCGAACGCTCCTGGGAATGAGCCTTACGAGCAAGGTGCATCCGTACAAGGAGAGCTTCGGCCCGTTTGCTCCCGAGGTTTATCGGGTTCCGTACGGCTATTGTTATCGCTGCTCGTACTCACTTACCTATCCGAAGTGCGAAATCCGCTGCGCGCACGCTCTGGAAGACGCGTTCCGGCGCACTGTCGACGCCAGCGCCGTAGCCGCCGTGGTGGTCGAGCCGGTTCTGGGCGAGGGCGGTTTTGTGGTCCCGCCGCAGGAGTTTTTTCATGTGCTGCGTGAAGTTTGCACCCGGCACGGCATCCTGCTGATCGCCGACGAAGTGCAGACGGGCTTCGGTCGCACCGGTACGTTGTTTGCTTGTGAACAATTGGGTATGGAGCCCGATCTGATCGTCTCGGCGAAGTCAATCGCCGCGGGTCTTCCACTCGGGGCGGTGACGGGCCGCGCAGAAATTATGGATGCCGCCACCCCCGGCGGCCTGGGCGGGACTTACGTCGGCAATCCGGTGGCCTGCGAGGCAGCGCTGGCGGTGCTAAAGATGTTCGATGACCAGCAACTTGTTGCTCGCGCGGTTCAGATTGGCGAGTGGATCGTTCACCGCACACGAGAGTGGGCGGCGCGGTTCCCTCTCATCGGCGACATTCGCGGCATGGCAGCCATGCGCGCGTTCGAGCTGGTCGGCGATCGTGGCACGCGAAAACCAGCCAAAGAGGAAACCGACAACATTATCAAGTATTGCTGGCAACACGGCCTCATCATCTTGTCAGCCGGGACATACGGCAATGTGATTCGGTTGCTCCTCCCGCTGGTGGTTACCGACGACCAGTTGGAAGAGGGGTTTTCCGTCTTAGAGGCTGCGCTAACGTCGGTCCCTGCACCGGCCGCCGTGGCCATTCGGAATTAGGAGAGGCAAGATGAAAGAAAACTCGTCAACTGCGATGGTGTCAAGCCGACCTATGGCCGCGTCAGCCGGCACGGCGCAATTCCTTTGGCGTGGTCTCTCGATCATGTGGGTCCCATCACGAAGACAGTGGAAGATGCGGCCATTGTTTGTGCTTCGGCGGGATCGGTAGCTAGCTGAGGGAGGATGACTACGGCACCCTTCAATCGCTTGCCAAGAGTTTCTCCCAACAGCATGCCTGCGCGCGTATTGCTGGCATTTCTCGCCACCGCCGGACTGTTCTATGTCAACATCATGCCGGCACTGGTAGACGGGCTAAAGGTAGGACTCGGCTTCACCAACAAACAGGCAGGGTTGGTCGGCTCATGCAATGTCTATGGCGCCGCCTGCGGAGCATTCCTGATTGCATTTCTGGTTCGACGCATCAACTGGAGAACGGCCGCTCATTTCCTTCTGCTGGGGCTGATCGGCATGGATCTGCTGTCCATGCTGGTCAAAGATCCATTCGCGCTCATGGGTGCTCGATTCTTGCACGGTTTTATCGGCGGCATGCTGGTGGGAATAAGCTTTTCGATCTTCGCCCGCACCGCAGCGCCTGACCGCACCTTTGGTGTGCTGCTCCTGGTGCAGGTTTTCGCTGGCGGTCTTGGCGTAATGAGCTTGCCATTACTCGTGCCGAAATTTGGCACAAATGTTTTGTTTCTCACGTTGATTTTGTTCAGCTTGACGACATTAGTAATGCTGCAGTTCCTGCCGGATTATCCGGTAAAGACGCCAGTGCCCCGCGCGCCGGGTGCTGCGTCGGATGAATTGCAATTGAAACCGCTGTTGCTCGCATTGCTTTCCGTATTTTTCTTTCAAGCCGCCAACATGGGACTATTTGCCTTCATCATCGGACTCGGGGAGCGGCATGGACTCGAGGTAGCGTTCATCAGCGAAACCCTGGGAATCGCTAATTGGTTCGCCACGCTCGGCGCAGTATTGGTGATCGTGCTTTCCACCCGCTTTGGGATTTTCAAACCGATCATCGGCGGCATGTTGTTGACGCTCGTCGGCACCTATGTCTTTAACTATTGCGAGGTGAAGTGGATCTGGATTGCGGCGAATATCGGTACCGGCATCAGCTGGAACTTCGTGATCTCTCACCTGCTCGGCATGTGCGCCAGATTTGATCGAACCGGCCAGACCGCGGTTTGGGGCGGCTTTGCTTCGAAAATGGGCTTGGCATCAGGCCCGATGCTATTCTCATTTATTGTCGGAGCGAGTAATTACTCGGCGTTGATCGCGACGGCGCTCGTGCTGCTGGCTTTTGCAACTCTAGCGTCGGCGATCCCGGCATGGGTACTGGATCACGGCGCCGTCAACGATCTGGCTGACGCGCAGAATGCTCGAGCTGTTTCATAAGTCCGCACGAGGTCCGCGCCACGGGTTCGAGCCGTGTTTATTCGTCTTCGTCCTCGGAGTTGAACATGTCATTGTTTTCGATTGCAGCATTACAGGTCGATTTGCCCTTCGGCGATAACCGCGATCGTCTGGAAAAAGAAACTGCGCGTGTGCTGGCGAGATTTCCGTGGGTAAGGATGGTTGTTTTGCCCGAGCTTTGCTCATTTGGGCCTGGGTTGAGTTTCGCCGAAGCGATGCCCGGACCGACCGAAACCCGGTATCAAGCTTTGGCTAGGAAGAATAATGTATGGCTGATTCCGGGATCAATTTATGAACGGGTTGGAGAGGATATATTCAACACCACGCCGGTCATCAATCCCGAGGGTGAGGTCGTCGCGCGATACCGCAAGATGTATCCCTTCCTGCCCTACGAAAAAGGAGTGAAATCCGGAACTGAGTTTGTCGTATTCGACGTTCCGGAGGTTGGTCGTTTTGGAGTTTCAATCTGCTATGACGGGTGGGTTCCAGAGACGACTCGCGCGCTTGTCTGGAAGGGCGCTGAGATCATTATCCATCCGACCATGACAGGGACCATTGATCGGGCACAAGAACTGATCATTGCCCAGGCCAGTGCCATTACGAACCAGTGCTATTTCGTTGACGTGAACAATGCGGGTCAACTGGGCAATGGGCGATCCATAATCGTCGGCCCGGAAGGAGAAATCATTCATCAGTCGGGTGAAGTGGGAGAACAGATTCCTTTCCCCATCGATCTCAATCGCGTGCGGGAGGTAAGACGGTCTGGCACTCTCCGACTCGGTCAAATCCTTAAGTCATTCCGTGACACACCTATTGAATTTCCCTGTTATCGAGGGAAACATCAAGAATCTCCTTCGATGGCCGCATTAGGACCTCTAGCAATGCCCGAGACATAGAGATATAGGTCCACATTGGCGGTACTCTATTCGCCATGCGACCATAGTGCAGTTCTCAGAGGTTCTGAAATTCGAAAGGAGAACCGCCCTCACGGGGTCTTGTGATAAGGAACACAGACAAAACATGGACAGACGACTATGTTGTTGGGTTTTAGAAAAAGGCCAGAGATGACGGGACGTGATCTCAATCTCTGAAGAGGTGCGAATATGGGAGCACTGCGCAACTCACTGCCTCAAGCTTTGCGGTCTCGAGGCGTATCGCGCCGCGAGTTTGTGAAGTTTTGCAACTTGATGGTCGCCACGCTGGCACTCCCACCGCGGTATCTAGCAGCCGTCGAAAAAGCTCTCAGTCAGACGGCGCGTCCGGTCCTGGTCTGGCTCGAATTTCAAGATTGCGCGGGCAACTCGGAATCGATGCTGCGCACCAGCAACCCAACAGTCACTGAATTTGTGCTGGATCTTCTCTCCTGGGAATACCACGAACTGATCATGGCGGGCGCGGGCAAACAAGCCGAAGCGGCCCTCGAAAGAGTGGTTCGGGAGCACAAGGGCGCATACGTCGCTGTCGTAGAAGGCGCCATCCCAACCGCGGATGATGGTGTGTACTGCACGATTGGCGGTAAAACCGCTCTCGACATTGCGAGGCATGTTTGCACCAATTCGGCCGCTAACGTGGCGGTCGGTGCTTGCGCGTGGGATGGGGGCTTGGTTCGAGCGAACCCAAATCCGACTGGCGCCGTGGGCTTGCAGGAAGCCGTGCCCGGCGTGAAGGTTGTCAATTTGGGTGGCTGCCCGCAAAATCCGGTCAATACCGCGGCAGTCCTTGTCCATTATTTGACGTTCCACGAGTTACCAGCGCTCGATCAGTACAACCGCCCGCTGTTCGCTTACGGCAATATCATTCACGACCAGTGCGAGCGCCGTGCCCATTACGATGCGGGTCGTTTTGTTGAGGAGTGGGGCGATGAAGGTCATCGTAAGGGTTATTGCCTTTACAAAATGGGATGCAAGGGACCGGAGGCGACTTATAACTGCCCGGTCGTCCGCTGGAACGATGGGACCAGTTGGCCGGTAAAATCCGGCCACGGATGCATCGCCTGCGCATCGCATCGCTTCTGGGATACGAAGTCACCCTTTTACAAGCGGCTGCCATCGGTGCCGGGGTTCGGTGTGGACGTCGATGCGGGGAAGCTCGGCCTCTGGTTGACGGGCGGCGTGGCGACCGCTCTGACCTTGCACGGTATCGCCAGCGTGGCGCGGGCGCAGATGCGCCCGCGTGGTGAAGAACCGAGGGGCGGCCCAACCGAGATCGCCCGGAAAGACGGCTTGGTTGAGCGCGAAGGGTCGCCGGAAAAATCATGAAGGAACTCGCTCTCGCGTTTGGTGATCGCGCCGGGACGAGATAGGAAACGCGGTGCGGAGAACGAAGCCGCCAGCATCGGCCTTGGCTCGGCTTCCGGAAACGGAGCTGGTCCGTACGTATGTCTGGGAGAAGCCGGTTCGTATCGCTCACTGGCTGATTTTCTTTGCCTTCGTGTCGCTTTCGTTCACTGGCCTGTATATCCACCGCCCATTTCTGCTCCCTTCCGGCCGACCGCTTCTCCTGATGGCCACCATGCGATTTGTTCACGTGGTCTCGGGATTCGTGCTGATCGGAGCGTTCGCGTTACGGGTTTACTGGTTTTTTAAGGGCAATTTCTGGTCGAGGTGGTCCGCTTACGTCCCCTTCCGCCACAAGCAATGGCAGGGCATGGGAGACATGCTCGAGTTCTACCTGTTCCTGCGATTCGATCCCGGCCGCCGGGTGGGCCACAATCCTCTGGCCGCACTGACGTACTTCATCATCTACCTGCTGATTCTGGTCGAGATTCTGACCGGGCTGGCTCTATACAGCCGGGTGCTGGGCAATGCGGTCCTGAACCAATTCATCGGTTGGCTGCCGCAGCTCGTCGACCCTGCGTATCTTCGCCTCATTCATTACTCTCTGACATTCGTGTTCTTCGCGTTCGTCATCTTCCACGTCTATGCTTCGGTCCTGGTTTCGATGGAGGAAGAAAACGGGCTGCTGGACAGCATCTTCTCGGGATGGAAATTCGTGCCCGCCGGCGAGCTGCGCCATGAGATCGTTGCAATTCCGGAAGCGCGGCAGTTCGCCAAACGCCACCAGTTGCTGCCGCGCGGCACGCCGGGCGAGGAACGCGCGAAAGTGCCGCCGAAGGGCCGCCCCGGGCCCGGCCCGGTGGCGCTCTATCGCAACTGGATCAGTTTCGCCGGAACCGGCATTGCCGCCGTGGGCGTACTCGTGTTCGCCGTACTGACGGCCTATCACACGATCGGAGGCGGCGCGCTCACCGAGCCCTATGGCGACCTGGTCATCTTCTTCGTTCCGCCGGTATTCGTTATCGTCGGCATCACCGTCGTGTTGATCGGCATGTATTTTCAGTGGATCCGGTGGCGCATGCACAAGCCGCTGTCGTTCGCGCGCTATCCCAAGTGGGACCTCAACCTGCCCAGTGAGAGAAGGGCTCTTCTGGTCGTCGCGATCGGAGCCGCGATCCTCGCCGTTCCGGCGATTTATGGCAGCGGTCAGGCGTATCTCTACACCGACGCCGTGTCATTCTGCGGCGCCAATTGCCACTCCATGACCCCGGAGTACGTCACCTATCAGCGATCGCCGCATGCGCGCGTGGCCTGCGCGCAGTGCCACGTCGGACCCGGCGCCACCGGGTACATGGTGTCAAAGATTCGCGGCATGGCAGAACTCGTTGAGACCATCCAGAACGAGTATCCGCGGCCGATTCCGGCTACGGTGGAGGATTTGCGTCCAATACGGGGCAATTGCGAAAAGTGTCATTGGCCGGCTAATTTCTTCGGCGCGCGCGAGGTGCATCGGTTGCACTTCCTCTCGGACGAGCACAACACGCGCTGGGAGATCGACATGTTGATCCCGATCGGCGGCGGCGCGCCCGCGGACACGTCGCGAATGGGAATTCACTGGCATGTCGCCAGCAAGGTCGAGTATCTAGCGAGCGATGTCGAAAGGCAGAATATTACCTGGGTGCGGTCGGTGGATCCAAAGACCGGCGCGGTGGAGGTGTACACCTCTAAGGCACAAACATCCACCACCCCGGCTGCCAATGCGATCCGAACCATGGATTGCGTGGATTGTCACAACCGCCCGAGCCACATCCTCCAATCGCCGGACCGCAGCGTGGATGTGGCGCTTGCCGACAACCGTATCGATCCTTCACTACCCTTTATCAAGGAGCAGGCTGTGGCGGCACTTACGGCGAGTTATGCCAACCGGGAGCAGGCAATGCAGGGAATCGACAGTGCCCTGCGTGGTTATTATAAGAAGAGCTACTCTCAGGTATATACCGGCAAGCAGCAAGCGATTGAGGGCGCCATCGCGTACCTGCAGAACACTTACGACCACTATTTCTTCCCGTCGATGAAAGTCAAGTGGGATACATATTCCACAAACGACACCCACTTCTATTCTGTGGGATGCTTCCGCTGCCACGACGGCCAGCATAAGAGTGTAGACGGAAGCGTCATTCGCTCCGATTGTGGCACCTGCCACACGATTTTGGGACAGGGCAAGGCCGGCAGCGTGCAATTCGCCACGGGGCCGAAAGGGCTAGCTTTCGATCATCCCGTCGACATCGGCAGTGCCTGGGCGGAACAGCCGTGCAGTTCCTGCCATACGGGAGGATCGCTGTGATCGATTCATCCAGCGAACCCCGCGGGTTCAGCGGAGTTGATCCGCGACAGGCTATTGCCGTTGTCCGCATCGGAAACTCGCGGTTGTCGGATAACGGAGCAAGGGGATCGCCGGACGCTGCGCACTCAAGCGTTGCGACCGAGACTTCAGGAACAGAGCAGCTTAGGGGGTGCATATGAACGGAACTCGAGCGTTGAGGGTTATTGCTTTCATGTCGATCTCAGTCGGTGTCGGGATCCTCAGCCGCGCGGCCTGGGGATTCGTCATCTTCGGAATCCTGGTGCTAATTGACAACTTTCTGATCAAGAGCGAACCGCCTGCACCGCCGGATCCCGCCGCTCGTGAAGGAGACGTCACAGAACCGTAGTATTGCTTTTGGGATACGAAATCACCCTTTTGCCGCGGCTGCCATTGGCACCGCGGTTCGGGGGCGGATGTCACGGCGGACGAGATCGTATGGCAGCGACGGGAGCGGCGGCATGGCGGTTGCTCAAGCGGACGGAAGCATCGTGCGCGACAGGATCGGGATGAAGACGATGCCGGTCGAGATCGGCAAGTCGCTGGAGAGTAACGAAGCGTAGGAGGACGGCATGGCGCGGATTGTGGTCGATCCTGTGACGCGTATTGAAGGGCACCTCCGCATTGAGGCCCAGGTGGACGGCGGCTTCATAACGGATGCGTGGAGTTCGGGAACGATGTTCCGGGGAATTGAGTTGATCCTTCGCGGCCGCGATCCACGTGAGGCGTGGATCTGGGCGCAGCGGATCTGCGGGGTGTGCACGACGGTCCACGCTCTAGCCTCGGTCAGCGCGGTGGAGGACGCACTGGGCATCGAAGTTCCCGACAATGCCCGCCTGATCCGCAACATTATTGCTGCGACGCAGACGATTCAAGATCACGTGGTTCACTTCTATCACCTGCACGCCTTGGATTGGGTGGATATAGTCTCGTCCTTGAAGGCGGATCCGGCGAAGACATCACAGTTGGCGCAATCGATCTCCGACTGGCCCAAGTCGAGCGCGAAGTATTTCAAAGGTGTTCAGGACCGCGTCAGTGCCTTGGTTGCGAGCAAGCAACTGAGTCTTTTTGGCGCAGGTTATTGGGGGCACCCCGCCTATCATCTTCCGCCGGAAGCCAACCTCATGGCCGTCGCGCATTACCTGGAGGCGCTGCAGTTCCAGAAAGAATTTATCCGCATTCACGCGGTGCTCGGAGGCAAGAATCCCCATTTGCAGACGTTTCTTGTCGGAGGCATGGCCACATCGCTCGACCCGAACGAACCGGGCGCAACCGTGAACCCGGAGCGAATTGATTTCTTATTGGAGGTGGCGAAGTCCGCCCAGTCATTTGTAAGTCAGGTGTATATCCCGGACGTGCTGGCGGTCGCGGGCTTCTACCGCGATTGGTTCGAACGCGGCGAGGGACTCGGAAATTTCATGTGCTACGGCGCCTATCCGCAGGGCAGCATTAAAGACCCTGCGAAGTTTTTCCTTCCCCGAGGCATGATCCTGAATCGCGACCTTTCCCAAGTCCACCCGGTGAACCCAGAGAACATCACCGAGTATATTGCTCATTCGTGGTACGAGTATTCGGAAGGAAGCAAGATTGCGAAACACCCCTACGAGGGCGAAACGAACCCGAAATACACCGGCCCCAAACCTCCCTATGAATATCTCGAAGTGAACCAGAAGTATTCATGGTTGAAAGCGCCCCGCTATCAAGACAAAGCTATGGAGGTAGGCCCGCTGGCCCGGCTCCTGGTGGCCTACGCCTCTGGCCAGCAGGAAGTTAAGGCATTAGTCGACTCCACGCTGGCCACGCTCAAGGCTCCCGCCACTGCTCTGTTTTCGACGCTTGGCCGCATCGCGGCGCGCGCACTCGAAACGCAGCTCCTCGCCAACCGCATCAGCGGATGGATCGAAGAGCTGGGAAACAATTTGGCGACAGGAAACCTGCTTATTCACAACGGGCAGAAATGGGACCCGAACTCCTGGCCCGACACTGCCCGAGGATTCGGTTTCTTTGAGGCCCCGCGCGGCTCGCTGGGGCACTGGGTGGAGATCGAAAACCAGGCGATCAAGAATTACCAGGCGGTGGTGCCATCCACGTGGAATGCAGGTCCGCGGGACGCTCAAGGTCAACGCGGCGCGTACGAAGCCGCGCTCATCAAGACGCCGATCGCGGATCCAGAGCGCCCACTTGAACTTCTGCGCACCATCCACTCCTTCGACCCGTGCTTGGCTTGCGCCGTCCACGTGGTCGACGTTCGTGGGCGGACCCACGCTAGTATCGAGGCCTGAGCGGAGGCTGCTTCTGAAAAAAATATAAGAAGGCACGAACGGAATGGAAGAGGCTGAAACTCGGACAAGTGACAGTTCATTGCGCGTCAAGGATTGCCTTGCAGCCCGTGAGACAAGCACGATTTGTATCAGGGTATGCCTTCAGGCATACCTCAAGTGCTGTGTTTATCAGGGCGCCTTTAGGCGCTGTTTGCTAGAGTTTCGCCACGGGCTGCTAAGTCAGGATCGCAAGATTCGCATGTAAGGACCCGAAATGCGCGAGTTCCTTTCTTCAGATACGGTGGTGATAGGCGTTGGCAACACGATCCTTTCGGATGACGGCGTCGGTGTGTATGCTGCACGACTGCTGCAGGGTAACCCGAGAGTGCCCGCGGCGGTGACGATTCTCGACGGCGGCACGATCGGCCTCGAACTACTTCCGTATGCTTCGGACGCGTCTCGCCTGCTGCTCCTCGATGCGGTGAACTCGAGTGAAGCTCCCGGAACTCTCACTCGAATGTCGGCGAGAGACTTGCTCGACACCTCGGTCGAACGGAGTGTTCATCAATTGGGAGTTGCAGATCTGATTGCGGCTCTGGCCTTGGTGTCGACCAAACCCCAGGATATTGTTGTACTCGGCGTGCAGCCCGCTAACACGGATTGGGGTACGTCTTTATCTCCTGACGTGGAGGCTGCGCTCATGTGTTTGGTGGATGCAGCCTTGGCACAGTTGCAACTTTGGAAGGAGTCACAGGACGCTAGTCTGGAGATCGACCCGCCATCTTTGTTGCCCGGGCCTCCGGATTTTCAGAAAGACGCGCAGGAAGAATCTTGACGGCGACAGTGCGGTCGAGTCCATCATCCAACCAGAAGTGGCCGCCATAGACAACTCTCCCGAAAGGATTCTCCGCACCTGCGAACACATAGTGACGAGCCTGGGCGCAACTGGTCAAGATCATAGGCCTGATCTGGGCTCAACAGGCAGACTAACGCAGCAGGCGGGAACATCGGAATTGATCCGGACATATAGTCTATCGACCGGCCATCATTCTCTGCGAAATTCCACCGGCCTGGAAACCGAACAAGGCTACGTGGATCAGCCGCTCGGCGTTTACGTTGAGCATCCTCAGCTAGAGCCACTGGGTGAGGAAACGCGGGTACCAACAAAATGATCTCCATGTACAGCATTCACCGCATGGCGGGTACAAAATGCTGTGCAGTATCCTCTTTCAGACGTGGAGGACACTTTGATGGCACCAATTATGTCGCCCCAGAAGAAGTGCGATTTCGACGCAAAGGAATTTCTTGCCACTATCGGCGAGGGTAGGAAAGCCGTGACTTTTCCCAGGAGACAACCGATCTTCGCGCAGGGGGACTCGGCTGGCGCAGTCTTCTATATCCAGGAAGGCAAGGTTAGACTCACGGTCGTATCCAAGATTGGCAAAGAAGCAACCCTGGGCATATTGAGCGAGGGAGATTTTTTCGGAGAAGGTGTTCTTGCTGGACAGCCTTTACGCATGGGGTCTGCAACCGCAATGACGGACTGCGAACTTCTGCAAATTGACAAGAAGGCGATGATGCTTGCGCTCCGGGAACACAGGTTCTCGGATCTGTTCGTAGAGTATCTGCTGGCACGGAACATCCGATACGAGGAAACTTTAGTTGACCAGCTCTTCAATTCCAGCGAAAAGAGACTAGCTCGGACCTTGCTCTTACTTGCTCATTGTGGCGAACAAAGCGCGCCCCAGACTGAAATCCCCAAGATTAGTCAGGAGACTCTCGCACAGATGGTGGGTACAACCCCGGTCGCGGGTCAGTTTTTTCATGAATCGGTTCAGAAAAACAGTTCAACTTCTGGATCATGCGATCGCGGAAACGCGGACGATTTCGCATTTGCTGCATCCGCCGCTTTTGGACGAAGTCGGGCTTTCCTCGGCGGCAAAATGGTACCTGGAAGGATTTGCGCAGCGTAGCGGAATTGAAGTGAAAGTAGATTTGGCGGAGGACGCGAGTGGCCTTCCCAAGCCCGTGGCGCTCGGACTTTTCCGGGTACTGCAGGAAAGCCTGACCAACATTCATCGACATTCCAATAGCGCCAGGGCTGAGGTTGCACTTCAGCTTTCAGCCGACCAGGTGATTCTAAAGGTACGAGATTACGGCGGGGGAATCGCTCCGGACGTCTTAGATCGCTTTCAGACCGCAGGAACAAAGTCCGGTGTGGGTCTGGCGGGCATGAGAGAGCGCATTCACGAACTGGGTGGCCAGTTCAGGATCGAACCGTGCGCACCTGGAACCTTGATCTTAGTAACCATGCCACTGGCAGAAAGAACAGGGCGGGCACCCGAAACGGTTGCTGCCGACTAATTCGCTCAGTTCGGGGAGAGTTGAGGGAAATATGTTTCGTGGCGCAGCAGTGCTCCCACCGCGTCCAAAGTAGAAACGGTGTCCGTTTTCACGCAAGCGCCGCGGGCGCCAACTTTCCTCGCCTCGTCCGACAACTGTTTCGAAAGGTAGAGCGTGACAATCAGAATCGGGGTTTCGGGCGAAAGTCGAGTGAGGATGCGAGCGGCATCGAGGCCATTCATCGTGGGCATCTGGAAATCAAGCACAATCACGTCCGGTCGAATTTTCCAGAACCGATCCACCGCGTCTTGACCATCGCGGGCTTCGTCACAGACTCGCCAATGTTCGTGCTGCTCCAGCGCGCGGCGTAGATAGCGTCTAACAGAGGGATTGTCATCCACCACCAAAATACGGATTTCTCTTTTCTGCTCGCGCAAGAACGGAACCATGAGCGCACCCTTAGTAAGAAAAGGTACGCGCGTAGCGAAAACGCGGCAATACATAGAATGCTTGAATTTGTTTAGCGCTTACCTTTTGTTCCGTTGCACTGGCCAAATTACACACCGCTCCGGGTTTCCGGTTCCGGAAATCAACAGCTTAGCGTTATGGCCCGGAACTTGCTTCGAGTATGGCGCCGTGCGGGATTCACCGTCACCAGGAGCGTGAAGAAAATGGCTCAGAGCAGTGGAAAAGACTGGCGCCAACTGTGCGCTGCCGCGTCCGGGGAATCTGACTCCAAAAGATTGGTATCTCTCGTGAATCAGATTCTTGAGGCATTCGACGAGTGCGATCGAGAATCGATGTACCCCAGGCGGCCTGTCGCTGTTGCTCCCAAGTCCTGACCTCACCGACTGGCAAGGCCTGCTTCGGATCCGACGTTGCTACTGGAAGCCACCTGGGCTAGGTTGCGGTTCGATGGCGCCGTGACCGTGCTAAACGCGGCCCATCAAAACCAACACCAGCACAATGATGAAAACCAAACCGAGACCTCCGCTTGGGTAATATCCCCATCCAGTACTGTAAGGCCAAGTCGGCAAGGCGCCAACGAGAAGTAAAACCAGGATGATCAGCAGAATTGTGTACATGTAAGCTCGCTCCTCTTATTAGTGGAAGTAACCGGCAGGCCAAGAGACTGCCGATCCCGGGCTGCAACCGAAAAGTACATTACATGTCTGCGACCTCAACATCCGTTCAAGTCTGTAGGGTCGGGGATTTGGTTATGTACAGGCGATTGGGACATTTGTTGCCAGACCGAATTTATGTCCGAACAGGCACGTCAAACCATCCCGTTAAGACCTTAGATTGGTAAGGTCCATGCCGTAGTTGAAAACCTGGGCGGTTGGCCTGGGCCATGAGCAACAAATGATCCATCTGCTATCCGTCTTCAGGCGATCAAAATTATCATGAATTGAAAGTGGGAGTAAGTAGACTCTGCCGAGACTTTACACAGATTTCCCCAAAGAAGTACACAATCGACGGGATTTGTCGCAGCTCCTTAACGGGCTACTCTGCACGTCATGAAAGTTCTTCACTTGTTCCCACCTATCGAGCATGGGCTGGTTTAAGTCTGGCTCCTGCTCCCGCCTCTGCTTCGCCGTCGCCGAGACGAGGGGCGCGCGTGGGCACGCGGCCCAAGATGGGGAACCTGCGGCTCGCATTGCCTGAAAGAAGGAACGAAAAATGATTGCAGAAACACTACGCGTTTCAATCTCGCCTCTCCATCCACGAAGCCCGCAGCAGCAGACCGCCACCTTAGGGGTAAGGAGCGGCGACCCGAATTGCCGGCACCTTTCGCCTACACTGGAAGAGGTGAAAGGTGCCGGTCATCCTCATCCCATTTCCCAGTATTGACCCCGCGAAAAACGCCTCGTTCCCCGAGCGGCGTGTACGTCATCGCGGTATTGCGGCTTATTAAGCCCGGAGGTCCTTATGAGCGAGAAACCCAGCATTACTCTGCCTGCAACTGTCGAAAAAATCATCAAGCCTCTAACTCCGGACGATCCAGAGAAAGCCCAGATCGCGATCGACGGAGCCGATGACTTATATCGGGAGATTCGGATCGAAAATACCCTGACCGACGAAAATGGCGACAAGGTACGTCTCAAGAGGGGCGCCGAAATAGAAGTGGTGGTAGAAGCTCCACCAGGGGCAACGACGGCCAAGAGCGGCGAAGCGTAACCTTCTACTCTGATCTCAGGTGTCCGTCTACAGGAAAAACCCGGCAAACTGGGTGGACAGGCACAGGTACCAGGCGTCGGCGGCACGTGGAAGGATCTTACTGACTCTGTCAACTCGATGGCGAGCAATCTGACTGGCCAGGTCCGTAACATCGCCGAAGTTTCGACCGCGATTGCAAGCGGTGACCTTTCGAAGAAAATCACAGTGAACGTCAGCGGCGAAATCCTGTTGCTGAAGGAAACCATCAACACGATGGTGGATCAGCTGAATGCATTCGCCGGCGAAGTGACACGCGCGGCGCGCGAAGTCGGCACCGAAGGTCGTCTGGGCGGACAGGCCAACGTGCCCGGCGTCGCCGGTACGTGGAAGGATCTCACGGATTCTGTCAACTCGATGGCCGGTAACCTCACTGGTCAGGTGCGTAACATCGCCGAAGTAACTACTGCCGTGGCTCGCGGCGACTTGTCGCGCAAGATCACGGTCGACGTGAAAGGCGAAATTCTCGAACTCAAAAACACTATTAACACGATGGTCGACCAACTCAACGCCTTCGCGGCCGAAGTAACGCGCGTGGCCCGCGAAGTCGGCACGGAAGGCAAATTGGGCGGGCAGGCGCAGGTACCCGGTGTGGCGGGTACGTGGAAGGATCTTACCGACAACGTGAATGTGATGGCCGCCAACCTGACCGAACAGGTCCGTGGCATTGTGAAGGTCGTAACTGCCGTCGCTAATGGCGAACTTACTCAGAAGCTGACCGTGAACGCGAAGGGCGAAGTTGCAGCTCTCGCCGAAACCATCAACAACATGACCGATACGCTGGCTACATTTGCCGACCAGGTTACAACGGTGGCTCGCGAGGTAGGCGTCGAAGGCCGGCTTGGCGGACAGGCTAACGTGCCGGGTGCTGCGGGCACATGGAAAGATCTTACGGGCAACGTCAACCTGCTGGCTGACAATCTTACCAACCAGGTACGCGCCATTGCCGAAGTGGCTACCGCAGTCACTAAGGGCGACCTTACTCGCTCTATTCAAGTGGAAGCCAGTGGCGAAGTGGCGGAGTTGAAAGACAACATCAACACCATGATCGACAACCTCCGCCTGACCACCGATCGCAACACCGAGCAAGACTGGCTCAAGACGAACCTCGCCCGCTTCACCGGCATGTTGCAGGGGCAACGCGATCTGACGACGGTGGGGCGCATGCTTCTATCGGAACTGTCGCCCCTGGTGAACGCACAACAAGGCGTGATCTACCAGATGGGGTCGGAAGAATCAGCGGAGATGACGCTGCTTTCGGCGTTTGCCGGCGATGGTGAAGATGGTCATCTGCGGCGCTTGAAAATCGGCGAGGGCCTGGTGGGACAATGCGCGGCAGAAAAGCGGCGCATGCTGATCTCGGAATTGCCGCCCAACACGATTTCGATTCGGTCGGGATTGTTCGAGGCGGTTCCAAGAAACGTGATCGTGCTGCCCGTGCTCTTCGAGGATCGCGTCAAGGCGGTCATCGAACTCGCCTCGCTGAGCAACTTCACCACCTCGCATCTGGCGTTTCTTGAACAACTCACTGCCAGCATCGGCATCGTGCTCAACAGCATCGAGGCCACCATGCAGACTGAGGGACTATTGAAGCAGTCGCAGCAGTTGGCCACCGAACTCCAGATGCAGCAAAAAGAGTTGCAGCAAACCAACGAGCAGCTGGCACAAAAAGCGCAGCAACTCGCCGAGCAAAATGTCGAAGTCGAACGCAAGAACCAGGAAATCGAGCAAACTCGCCGCGCCCTGGAAGAAAAAGCCAAGGAGCTGGCTTTAACTTCGAAGTACAAGTCCGAATTTCTGGCCAACATGTCGCATGAGTTGCGCACGCCGCTCAACAGCATCCTCGTTCCCGGTCAACAACTCAGTGACAACCCGAATGGCAACCTGACGCCAAAGCAGGTTGAGTTCTCGCGCACGATTCATGGCGCGGGGACGGATTTGCTGAACCTGATCACCGACATTCTTGACTTGTCGAAGATCGAATCGGGCACGGTGTCGGTCGAGGCCGAGGAAGTTTTCTTTGCCAGTCTGCTGGACATGGTGGAACGCCCGTTTCGGCATGAAGCCGAGAACCGGCATCTCACGTTCGAGGTGCAGACGGATCCTCACCTTGCTCGCAGCGTGGTCACCGACTCGAAGCGTCTGCAGCAAGTATTGAAGAACCTGTTGTCGAACGCATTTAAGTTCACCGAACTGGGAGGCGTGCGGCTCTCGGTGTCCGTGGCAAAGAGCGGATGGGCCGAGGATCATCCAATTCTCGCAAAGGCCGGAACGGTGGTTGCGTTTGAAGTCGCCGATACCGGCATTGGCATCCCGTATGACAAACAGCGCATCATCTTCGAAGCCTTCCAGCAGGCAGACGCGGGCACCAGCCGAAAATACGGCGGAACGGGGCTGGGGTTGGCGATCAGCCGCGAACTGGCCAGCCTGCTGGGCGGAGAAATTCAGTTGCGCAGCGCGCCGGGCCGGGGGAGCACTTTCACTCTCTATTTGCCGCAAGCGTATGTGGGGCCGTCCAGCGCGTCAACCATCGAGCGCAAGTATTCCGCTGCTGTTTCACCGGCGCAATTGTCGGTCGTGAGCATCGTGGAACATCCGGTGGAGAAAATTCCGGACGACCGCGAGAATCTGAAACCCGACGATGCCATTTTGCTGATTGTGGAAGACGACCCGCATTATGCGCGGGTATTGTGTGATCTTTCGCGCGACAAGGGATTCAAGGTTCTGGTGGCTCCGCGGGGCGCGGAAGCGCTCGCACTCGCTCGCGAATTCCGCCCGACTGCGGTGTCCTTGGATGTCTTCCTGCCCGATATGCTGGGCTGGACGGTACTCAACCACTTAACACAAGATCCGGCCACGCGGCACATTCCGGTGCAGATGTTAACCCTCGACGAGGACCGTCACCATGGTCTTGCCCGAGGCGCTTTTGCCTTTGTCACGAAACCCACCACGCCGGAGGGGCTGGAAACGGCGTTGACCCGCATCAAGGAATACGCGGCTCCTCGGCGGAAGCGATTGCTGGTGGTCGAAGACAATCCGGCCGAGCAGCTCAGCATTAGGGAATTGCTTGGCTTTGACGATATCGACCTCACCGTAGTTTCGAGCGGCGAAGAGGCGATCCGCGCAGTCAACGACCAGTCGTTCGACTGCGTCGTGCTTGATCTGCGGCTGCCCGACATTTCAGGCTTCGAGGTGCTGGAACGCTTCCGCGACACGCCCTCACTCGGCGACTTGCCGGTGGTGGTATTCACGGGCAAAGAACTTTCACCCGAAGAAGATGCGCGTCTGCATGCGCTGGCGCGCAGTGTTGTGGTCAAGGGAGTGGAATCGCCCGAACGCTTGCTGGATGAAACGGCGTTGTTCCTGCACCGAGTCGTTGCTGACCTTCCCGAAGAAAAACAGAAAATGCTCGATCGGTTGCGTCATTCCGACGATGCCCTGGTGGGGAAGAAAGTGATGGTGGTGGATGATGACGTGCGCAACATCTTCGCGCTCAGCAGCGTGCTTGAGCGCCGCGGCATGGACGTGATCACGGCCGGCACGGGCCGGGAAGCGATCGCAAAACTGGAATCGACGACGGATGTTGCCATCGTGCTGATGGATATTATGATGCCGGAGATGGATGGATACGAGACCATGCGCGTGATCCGGCAGAACGCCTCGTTACAGCGCTTGCCCATCATTGCCCTGACGGCAAAAGCCATGAAGGGGGATCGCGAGAAATGTCTGGAAGCCGGCGCGTCCGAGTACTTGGCCAAACCCGTGAACACCGAGCAACTACTCTCATCGCTGCGCATGTGGCTGCACCGATAGCCATTGTAGTGGCGGAGGTTTAGTGGTCGAGAGGTGAACGGAGCGAACAATGGGAAAAAACGAAAAAGTCAACATTCTCATGGTGGACGATCAGCCGGCCAAGTTGCTGAGCTATGAGGTCATGCTGGTTGAGCTGGGCGAAAATCTCATTCAAGCGACTTCGGCCAAGCAGGCGCTCGAAGTTCTTCTGAAGACCGACGTTGCCGTGGTGTTGATGGACGTGAGCATGCCCGACCTCGATGGCTTTGAGTTAGCGACGATGATTCGGCAGCATCCGCGCTTTCAGAGGACTGCGATCATTTTCATCTCGGCCGTCCATCTGACCGATCTCGACCGGCTCAAAGGATACGAGCATGGAGCCGTGGATTACATTTCTGTGCCGGTCATCGCGGAACTCTTGCGCGCCAAGGTCAGGGTGTTCGCCGAATTGCACCGCAAGACGCGACAGTTGGAAGCCTTGAATCGAGAACTCGAGCAGCGAGTCGCGTAGCGGACGGAGGAGTTAGAGTCAAAGGCGCAAGCGTTGCTGGAGCTTAACTTAGAACTAGCCGAAAAGAATTTGGAGCTCGATGCCATTGTGCACACCGCTCCCGATATGATCTTCAGCCGACATCCAGACGGCGCCAGAGATTACATCAGCGATCGATTTTATGTGTGGGCAGCGGTGGAGTAATGCTGCCGAATCATGCTCCGCTGGTGGTGGCGGAACAGTTTGGCACGCTGGAGGCGCTCTATCCAGGACGAATCGATCTGGGGCTGGGACGCGCTCCGGGCGGCGACTTCCAAACGATGCGAGCGCTGCGAAGAGATTTGCAGCAGAGTGGGGAGGATTTTCCGGCCCTGCTCGAGGAACTACAGACCTACCTGGGACCCGAGAAGCCGGGACAAGTGGTGAAAGCAATTCCCGGGCAGGGCAGCAATGTGCCGATCACTTTGCTTGGATCGAGCGGTTTCAGCGCGCAACTGGCAGGGATGCAGAGTTTACCGTTTGCATTCGCGGCGCACTTTGCTCCTGAATATCTCTATGCCGCCGCGCAGCTCTACCGCGAGCACTTCCGGCCAAGCGCGACACTGCGGAAACCCTATCTGATGGTAGCGGTGCAGGTGATCGCGGCAGAAACGGATGCGGCTGCCCAGCGATTGTTCACCACGTCACAGCAACGATTTCTGCGGCTGATTCGAAACCAGCCAGTGGAGTTGTTGCCCCCAGTGGACTCCATGGAACCGCTATGGCAAGACCGGGAACGGGCGGCAGTGGAGAACAAACTCAGAGCGGCGATTGTAGGATCGAACGCAACAGTCAAGTCGGGGCTGGAGAAACTGGTGGGTGACACGGGCGCCGACGAAGTGATCGTCGTAACTGATACCTATGAGCATGCAGACCGGCTGCAGTCGTGTCGGCGAGTGGCAGACGTTGCCATGAACATCGAGGCGAATCCAACGGTGGTTGTTGGAGCCTGAGGGATCGAACTCAGGGTGAGTGCTCCCAACTAATCAGGTTGATACCGCCAGCCGCAAGGCGCTCTTCAATTGCCGCTATCCGCATTTCTAAGTTATGCGTTAGAGGTTGGCGGGCTGGGCTATCGGTATCCTTGGCGCTGTGGGGCGAGTCTAGCCCGAGGATCACCAGCTTCGCTTCGGGTTCGTCCACCACTTCGTTGTAGCTTGCAGGACACGGATGTACCTTCGAAGAGTCTCCGTGGCGATCGTGCCCGAGTGACGCCAATCCGGGAGCAACGTGACGACCAAAGCCAATTTATGAAACACGCTCTAAGTAAATTGAATTCGGTTATTCAGGTACCGCTTAAGAGTGCCGTCTTCGTGCTGGCCCAGTATCAGCTCACAGCGGGGCGCAGTTTCGACGGCTTGGTCGCGATGGTGAGAGACGCCTCTTCCAGCTCATCGGAGGTCGCCTCGATGGTCAGAGAGCCTGGATTCTTCGAAGCCTGCAGAATCGCTTGCGCCAAACCGCTGAACAAGCTTCTCTCGTTTCCCTTGTCGGACTCCTGGCAATTCGGGTCGCCGTTGCCGAGACCGATCAGCGCGCCTGCGCCCGACACCTTAAAGCGGATCGTGTTATCTGCGGTGGGAACGAAACGCCCTTTGCTATCGACGGTTTCCACGCGCACCATCGCCAGATCTTCTCCATCGGCGGCGAGCTCCGCGCGATCGGCCGTGAGGCGGATCTTCGCTGGGGACCCGGTGGTTTCTTGCTTTGCGACGAGCACAACATTGGAACCTTTTGTGCCGCGCGCTTCGATGTAGCCAGGGACGTACTTGACCTTCCACTCCAGGTGATGGAGCGGCTCGACTTTTTTGGAGCCGAGGCTCTGCCCGTTGCACAATAGTTCGACGCTTTCCAGGTTCGAATGCACCCAGACGGAAATCTCTTCCCCCTCTTTGCCCGTCCAATTCCAATGGGGGAAAAGATGCAGCACCGGTTCCTTGCCCCACCATGCCTTGTAATAGAAGTAGTTGTCCTTGGGGAACCCGCAAGTGTCGACGATGCCAAATTGCGAGTTAACGCTGGGCCAGGAGTAAGGGGTCGGCTCGCCGCGGTAATCGAAACCGGTCCATGCAAAACCGCCCGACAGCCACGGACGGGCGGCATAGTAGGGCCACCACTCCTCTGCGAGGTTGGCCCACGCGGGGTGGTTTGCATCATAGGCGCTTTCCCAATTCCGCAGCTTGTCCGTGGTATAGATGCCGCGTGTGGCGACAGTACTCGCGGTCTCAGTGCCGATCAGCGGCTGTCGGGGATGATCGGCATGGTATTTGTCCGCCAGCGACAGCTCGTAGTTGAAGCCCATCACGTCGAGCGCGAATGCGAGCGGTTTGTCATACGAGCCGTTCACGGCCGCTGTGCAAAGGCGCGTCGGATCCAGCTCGTGCGCGCGTTTCTGCATGGTCTGAACGATCTGCGGGCCAATCTCATTCGCCTGCAGCACATCCTCCTCATTGCCCATGGACCACAGGAAAATCGCGGGGTTATTGCGATAGCGCTTAACCATGGTTTCCAACTGCGCCAGACCTTCTTCGCTCGACGACATCAGGCGCGTCTCGCAGAGCATCAAAAGTCCCGCCCGCGCGCAAGCCTCAACCCACTCGGGAGTGGGCATGTTGTGTGACGTGCGCACGGCGTTGCAACTCATGGCTTTCAGCACCCCAGCGCGGAAAGCGTGCAACGAATCGGGCAGGGCGGCGCCAACGCCCGCATGATCCTGATGGTTACAGGTGCCTTGGATCGGCGTGCTCTTACCGTTCAAAAGGAAGCCCCGATTCGCATCGAAAGTCAGCGTGCGCACGCCGAACACGGCTTGATCCCGGTCGCGGGTGTTGCCGCCGGTCTCCACGGTCGCGATAGCGCAATAAAGATTCGGCTCTTCCGGTGACCACAGGGCCGGATGTCCGAGCTTTGCGATCGCGCTGAAGCTTTGCTTTCCGTCCGCGGCAACTTCCGCGGCCGGCGATTCGGCAGTGGACACTGTTTTTCCTGCCGCATCCAGAATTTGCCAACGCACGCGACAGCTTTCTGCGGCGTTCCCGGCATTTTCGACTACGGTGCTCAGCTTCAAAGTTGCGCTGCTTCCTTGCACGTCTGTGCGTACCACCGTATCCCATTGGCCCAGGTGCAGGGGATCGGTCTTAGTGAGCCACACGTGGCGATAGATGCCAGCGCCTTCGTAGAACCAGCCGTCGCCCAAGGACGCATCCACGCGAACCGTAATGCAGTTCTTCTCCCCATAGAAGAGAAAATCGGTCAGATCGAAGCGAAACGGGACGTAGCCGTTGTCGTTGCGGCCGATAAAGTTGCCATTACAAAAAACCAGCGCGCTGCGAAAAACGCCATCAAAATCGAGGAATACGCGGCGGCCTTGGTTGCTCTTGGGCACGTCGAAGACCCGGCGGTACCAGCCCACGCTGGTCTCAGGATAGCTCCGGCCTAGCGGCTTGAACCCATGATCCTCCAGCGCCTTGTCGTGGACGAAGGGCAGTTCAACCGCCCAATCGTGAGGAAGGTTCAAGGGGCGCCAACTCGCGTCGTTGAACTTTGCCAGGGCGAAGTCAAACGCGCCAGTCTTGGCAAAATCCCCCTGCGAGGAACCCAAGCCGAGATCGCGAGCGGGGTCGCAGCCGTGGCCCTGCAAGAAACGCCAGTTGAAGTCAAGGAGGAGTTGCTCCCGGGGAGCGAGATCGCTCGCCGTCGTGGCATGGATCGGGCCTCCATTCTGCGCCTGCGCTGTGGCGCCGAGCAGAGCCTGGGTGACTGCAAGACGAGGTTTGACGAGGAGGTTGCCGGCAGAAAGGAGCAGGCCAGAACGAAGTAGAGCGCGACGATTCAACTGGAACATTGGAATGACTCCCGTAATTTTCCTTTCTAACATAACCTGCAAAGAGTTTGCTTATCTGAATCGTTTTAATTAAATTAGGCAGTCGTGGTTGACGCTCTATGATTGCGGCCCCACTGCCCGAAACAGGGTTGCCGGTGCAGCTTCTAGATCAGACCTGCAAGATTTGACTCTGGCATCAGGCCAAGGTTCGGGCAAAAGCAAGAAAGGAGCCGAAATGGAAAAGAAGCGGTGCCGCACGGAAGGCGAAATGGACCGCCGGGAATTCCTTCGCCTTGCAGCCTTGAGTTCGGCAATGCTCATGGGTGTAAGTTCTGCACTCGAGGGGGCAGAAACAAGCCCGGATGTCCGCTCGTATGCTGCGCTGCATGCTTTGCCCCCTGGAGCCGTGAGGCCTGCCGGTTGGCTCCGCACGTACCTCGAAAGGGAAGCATCGCAACTCGCTTCCAAGTTGCCAGAGGTTTCATATCCATTCAACCGGGCGTACTGGGCTGGCGAGGAGACCGCCGAATCCTGGTGGCCCTGGGAACAAACGGCGTATTGGGTGGACGGCGCCACCCGTTTGGCTTTGGTTCTCGGGGACCAGCGCCTTATGGAACTGGTTCGAACCCGCATTGACTACACGCTGGCGCACGCCTCCGAGGATGGGTATCTTGGGCCCAAATTCTTCCAGGATCCCAACGGCGATTTTCATCGCTGGCCGCACGCTCTGTTCTTTCGCGCTTTGTCGGCCCTCTCCGATGCCCGGCTAGCCCAAGGTGCTATCACGAGCGAAGACATTGTAGCCAAAATGCAGAAGCACTATCTGCTCGACAAAGCTTCCTATGGGTCGCCCACTCGAAACGTAATCAACCTCGAGTCCATCTTGTGGTGTTACCAGCGCAGCGGCGACCACCGTCTACTGGAGATGGCCGAAACTGCCTGGAAAGAGTACATGAAGGCCGCTGCCGATCCGGAACATGGAGATCTCTCGGAACTGCGCGTCTACGCCGCGACTCCTATTAACTCGCATGGTGTCACCCATATCGAGGTGGCGAAACTCCCCGCCATTCTCTACTGCTATACCGGGAAGGATGAGTATCTGAAGTTTGCGCTTGCCGCTCAGCGCCGCATCTTTGACCACCATATGCTGATCGACGGTGTCCCTTCGACTTCAGAAGACTACCGGACTGTAACTTCGCTCGACTCCCACGAAACCTGCGACATCGCCGATCACTCCTGGTCCTGGGGCCACATTCTCATGGCCACCGGACAAGCCGTGTGGGCAGATCGCGTGGAGCGGGCGTGTTTCAATGCCGCTATGGGCGCAATTCGCAAGGACTGGAAGGCGCTGCAGTACTTTTCGTGTCCCAATCAGTTTCTGGCGACGCTGGACTCTGACCACAACGTGATGGCACACGGCGGCTTCCTCATGGCCTTTCAGCCGAACCCCGGAAAAGAGGGCGCCTGTTGCGGCGGCAACGTGCATCGCATCTTCTCCAACTACGTCATTCGTATGTGGATGAAGACCAACGACGGCGGACTCGCCGCGGTTCTCTACGGCCCTTCGAAAGTAACCACCACCGTGGGACCGGATAACCAGCAAGTCGCAATTACGCAGACCACTCGGTATCCGTTCGAGGAACAAATTCACTTCAAGATCGATGCCGGCCGGCCGGTGACATTTCCTCTGTCCTTGCGCATACCGGCGTGGTGCGAGGCGCCGAGTGTCGCTATCAATGGCGTTGCCACTCGGGCTTCTCGGCACGCCAACGGCTTTCTGATCCTGGATCGAAAGTTCGCTCCAGGCGACACGGTGACCTTGACTCTTCCGATGCGAATCGGCATCACGCATTGGCCGCAGAGCGGAATAGGAATCGAGCGCGGTGCGTTGGTGTATTCGCTGCCGATCAAGGAGAAATGGACGCCGCGCGTGGAACCAAAGTACACGACGGAGGACTTCCCGAGTTGGGAAGCAACCCCAGAGAGCGCTTGGAACTATGGAATTGCCGTTGATCCTGCGCTCTTGCCGCGAGAGGTCAAACTCAAGAAGAACGCAACGCCTCCAACCGAAGCCGACAACCCCTGGGAATACCCTTCCATCGAGTTAGTTGTCCCGGTGCGAAAGATCGAAGACTGGGAACTTCAGCGCAACCCGGACAATCCGAAACAAATGTTCACTCCTCCGTTGCCGGAGATAGCAGCAAGCAACGTAAGTGCGATCGTCGAACACGCCTCGCTTGCCCCTTACGGTTCGACTCACTTGCGCCTGACAATTTTTCCGGTGTGTTCGCCGTCGCGAGCTTGGGATATAAGAAAAGAAAAGTCGATTTCAAACTGACGCCCGGGAAGCTTTCTTAGTCTGCAGGAGTTTGCATCCACGCCTGCGTCTGATTGGCGAGGAATCCCGATAGCATTCATGGATAACGGGTTTCGATTTCCTCAGCGATCACCCAAAACCGGCCAGCGAGTATCACCTGAAAACCGGCCAACCAATCGTCACGTTCATACAGCCAGCCTGCAAGTGAAACTCTACTCTCACGATGCCGATTCCGGCGGATGGCTCGGGCCGAAGATAGCCTGTTGTGCGCTAGCGATTCAACTTCGTAGCTGTGGGGAAGATCGCCGATCAAGCCCGCCAGCCGCAGCCTCATCGGATACCAGCCCGCGTCCCAGACGCGCCCCTGTACGCACCATTATGCAGTTAACAACAAAAATCGAAATCGTCGCATTCTATTCTTATCCGACCGATTATTTCGCGGCATTCCCGGGGCCTCCCACGGGATAAATTCGGGGAAGGCGTTGCTCAACTGCGGGTAGAGGAGGAAAAGCGGCATGGGGTTCTTTCTGGTACCAATAGGCGACAGAGAAATAGTTGTCGGAACGATGATTGGCATGGCCATGTTCGATTGTCGCCTTGAGAGACTTGGTGAAAGGGATCGGCGAATCCAGATGAAACCGATATACGCTAGAACGGCTGCCCGCGAGCTCCGCTCCTTTTACCGGCGCTCCGAATAGAGCGTAGGAGAAAGGATGGTCGCCAAAATCCCAGGCACCGAGAAAATAGTCTTCCGACCCGGTGCCGTTGATGGAGGGGTGCTTTTCTCCGTCGACAAAGAACATGTCGTCGCCTTCACCCCACCAGCCGTCCTGATTCTGAAGAATGGACATGGTCACGCCCACAAAGTGTCCTTGTCCACTTGCTTCCAGCCACACGTAGTTATTTTCTCCGTCAAGGTTCTTCTTTGCGGTCACGGCTGGGGTATCGTTCGATTCCCACTGATTAGTCCAGCCTTTGGCGGGCGTTGCTTGACGGTACTGGGCATGGAAATACATGGTGTCGGCGGGAAGGTCCTTATTCAACGCTTGGTAGTCGATGTTGAAATAAAACGAGTCGACATCTTCCTTCCCTTCATTGGTGATTGTGATCCGTGCTCGCTTCCGGAAGGGCATCGGAAAGAAGCAGTTCAGCGCTTTATCTGGGGCCACAACCAGGGGTATAGATTCAAATTGGAAATAGTCTCCCAAGCCGAGGCCAAAGAAGTCGCCAAGTGGAGCCTCCACGCTCGCCGAGGTTTCGTCGTCCCAATACATGCGTAGAACCAGCTTCTTCAAGTGATATCTCTCCGACGAACCGATTCCGATCCAAATGTGGGTAATGATTGCGGGGCCGGAATCGTCGAGTATGGTAAGAGCATCTCCCGGAGCGATCTTGCGGAAGTCATCGTTGCCGCCGGTGCGGTCATAACTCGAAGCCCGCTTTTGGCCATAGTTATGGGGTGAGATAAGGCCGGAGAGCTGTGCGCTCTGGCCGCCATCGGACTGGGCCGAGACGGAGGCGCACGTCATTAGCCACGTCAGCAGGGTGCCAATGAAAAGCGCGTTCGCGCGAATCTTTTTCACCGGAATCTCCTTTTTGACTTCAAAAACGGCACACATTGTATATCCATCTCACCTATTCGCGACATTGTGAAATGATTTTTCATCGGAGTTCTGCCGGCGGTCGGAACTGTCCGAGATATCGCCTGAGAGCATTTCTGCTGAGGATAGGCCGACGTATGCCGTCCTGAAAGAAGCTCTGACTGCCGATCGTGGTATGCGCGTCTGCAAGACAGAACTTTGGGACATTAACCATATGAGAGGTTGGCAAGCGCAGTTTCCACGAATCGCCGCTTCTCACCCAGTGGAGACTCCAGAGGAGAGAGACGCCGCTCTGAGGCCTCCCTCCCCACGTACCTTCATCAGGACGTGGAAAATCTAAAGACGGGTCTGGCTCAAGGCTATTCAGCTCCGAAATCCGTCGTTAGACGGGTGATTAAACAGATCGATGAACTCATTGTCGCTGACCCTGCCAAGTCTCCATTTGCTTCCCCGGCGCTCCGAAGCAAAGATCCTGCTTGACAGTGAGGAGCGGTCTGTTGTTTCATTGAATCGTTTCAATAAGCGGGAAGCCTTTCGCGTCTCCGGAAGGGGAGCGAAGGCTCCTTCTAGGAGCCCAGGCTGCGGTGGCTAGGGAAGAGCCCTTGAAGTGCAGTCAACCGCGGCATACGTTCCGCCTGCGTCATGGAGGCCGTTATGGGTGTCTTTACTTCAGAAGTGATATTCAATTGCCGACGGGTATTTTTCCCTGTGCTGTTGACCGCAATCCTGCTTGTTCTCATCCCCGCGGTGCTTTTCGGCCAAGCTTACTTTGGGACTGTGAGCGGCGTGTTGACAGACCCCACCGGAGCCGTAATCCAGGGGGCAACGGTTACCCTTCTCGATCTTGACAAAGGATACAAGTTCAATGCGAAGTCGGACAGCACTGGACGGTACCTTTTTATTTCGATTCCGCCGGGGATGTATTCCGTGACGGCGGAGATGCAGGGGTTTGAGAAAACCGTCCGCACTCACATCAAATTGAACGTCACCGAGAACGCCACCGCCGACCTGACGCTGAAGATTGCCAGCGCGACGCAAAGTGTTGAGGTCAAAGCCCAGACGCAAACCCTCGCCACCGAAGACGCCGAGACCGGCCAAGTCATCAACCGCAGATTTATTGATAGTTTACCGCTCATCGGCCGCGATGCAACCGAACTGACTTATCTGGCGCCCGGCGTCACCGACATGGACGACCAGTGCCACAATTGCAACAACACCGGTTTTGTCTCCAATGGCAGCCGCGGGGGTTCGGCCGATATTCTGCTGGACGGCGCGTCGGTTACGAACGTTGAGGCCAACGGCGGAGTCACGCAGATGGCCTACAATCCGCCAGTCGAAGCGGTCGAAGAATTCAAGGTGCAGCAGACGAACTTCAGCGCGGAGTATGGCTTCACCGGAGCGTCGGTGATCAACATGGTTACCCGCTCGGGTTCGAACTCGTTCCATGGCAGCGCCTACGACTTCCTGCGGAACGCTATTACCGACGCCAATGACTGGTTCGCCAACCGCGCCGGGAACCCCCGGCCCAAACAGCAACGCAACGAATATGGCGGCACTTTCGGCGGCCCGATCTTCAAGAACAAGACATTCTTCTTCTTCGATTTCGAGGGCACGCGTGCCATCGGGGCGAGCACGGCTTCGGCCGGAGTTCCTTCCGCCCTTGAGCGCACCGGCGATTTCGGAGAACTGTGTACTACGCAGCAGGGCGGGGTGTTCGGTGACGCCACCGTTGGCACCACCACCTATACCAACGTATGCACCGACGGGAACGGGAACCTACTACCTGCCGGACAGCTTTGGGATCCCTATAGTGGAGTGTATGACCCCACGCAGGGTCTGGCCGTGCGCAGCACTCCCATTCCCAACAACAACATCGGCACCTACACCAGCCTTGGAAATTCCAAATTGACGGGCACGGTCTATCAGTTGCCCAATACGCCCGGCAATCTGATCGATCCGGTGGCGCAGAAGATGATCAACATGTTTCCGTCGGCGAACTCCCCAGCGGGCGGACCTCAAGACAACTGGACAAGCTCGGGACCCAATCACTCCACCGACGCCAAAATGGAGATCAAGATCGATCAGCGCTTCAACGCGAAGAATATGTTGACCGCCAAGTATGCCCAGGAGTGGGACAATCATTACATAAACTGGAGTTGCTTCAACAATTTCGTCGATCCCTGCTCTACGGGGCCCAATACTTCCACCGGTCACACGTTCGCGATGAACTACACGCATACCTTCAATTCTTCGACTTTGCTGAACGCGACGCTCGGCTTCACACGCAACGCTTTCACGCAAGACCAGTACGCCTACGGTGGCAGCACTCCCGATCCGCTCAGCGCGCTCGGTTTCCCATCTTATCTGGCATCGAACGGGTTTATCGGCGTGCCCGCCATTTTCATCAACGGCTATACTTCGGCGGGATATACCAGCCTCGGCAACGATCCGTATGGCAATTACAGACAAGGGGAAAACAACAGCCAGTTAGCGCTTACACTCAGCAAAGTGCGCGGCCCACACGAGATGAAGTTTGGCTTTGACGGCCGTTTGCGCCAGATCAACTACATCCAGACCAATGCCCCCCTGGGTAACTTCGCCTTCGACAACACTGGCAGCTCCCAGGCCACGAATACTGACTCCTCGACCTATGGTGGCGATGGAATGGCCAGCTTCCTGATGGGCCAAATGAAAGGGGGCGGAAACAGCGGCTATGAAATCCAGTTCCGCCCGGCCATGGAGAACTACCAGTACGCATGGTTCGCCCAGGACAACTGGAAAGCGACACCGAGCCTGACGGTGAATTTCGGTCTGCGTTACGAACTCTCTCTGCCCCGAACCGAACGCCACAACCGCCAGAACTGGTTCGATCCGAACGCGATCAATCCATTGAACGGCGGCAGTATTACGTACCAGGATCCTCTCACCCAAGAGAGCGTGACTCGCACACTCTACGGCGGCGAACGCTTCACAAACGCGAACGACCGGACAAACTGGGATACCGACTACAAGAACATCCAGCCTCGCTTTGGCTTTTCCATCAAGGTCGCCCCCAAGACGGTGATGCGGGGAGGCTATGGCATCTACTTTGGCATGACCCGCTCCACCGCCAACGGCGTCGGCAGCTACGGCACGCAGGGCTACAACGTATCCACCAGCGTGATATCGACATACAATAACGACGGGGCGACTCCCTATCTTCACCTCAGCAATCCTTTCCCCAACGGATTCGTCCAACCGGAAGGAAGTTCTCTGGGTCTGCTGAACGACGTCGGTTATGGGGCCATTGGGCCGATCCGCGGCGGCTACGACACGAGGACGCCCTATGAGCAAAGCTGGAGCTTCGGCTTCGAGCAGCAATTTTCCTGGAACGTTCTGCTCGATGTGGAGTATATCGGGAAGAAAGGCACACACCTCTATTTCAGCGGCGCGAATTCGATCGATATTCTGGGGCCGCAGATTGAGAAATACTCCTCCACTCAGATAAATACTCTCAATACCTACGTTACAAATCCCTTCGCCTCCGTCAACGGTGGACCAATAAGCGACCCGAACAGCACGCTTTCCAGTCCAACCGTCCAAGGCTACCAACTGGAGCTTCCCTACCCGGAGTTCACGGGCGTTACCACCGATGTCCAACCCATCGCCACTTCCATCTATAACGGCCTGCAAATCAAGGCGGAAAAGGCCTATTCCAATGGGTTGCAGTTCCTGGTCACTTATACCTGGTCGAAATCCATCGACGATTCGTCCATTTACGACGATAACATTACCTATATAGGCAGCTTCACCAGTCTTCAAGATCCCAACAAACCGTGGTTGGAGCGAAGCCTTTCGACCTTCGATATTCCGCAGGTCGTGCAGTTTACCTATACCTATGACTTGCCGCTCGGGCGCGGGCGGGCGTTTCTCGGTAACCTGCCGCGCGCCCTTGACGCCATCGTTGGCGGATGGAAGACGAACGGCATTTGGCGCATTTCGGCAGGCCGCCCGCTGACCGTCACCGTCGCCGATGGTGGAACGCCTCTGCCCACCTACGGCTCGCAACGGCCCAACATCGTCGGCACGCCGCAACGCGCCGGCGGTAAAGACAGCGATTGGGTGAACCAATACTTCGCCAATCCGAACGTGTTCCAATACCCAGACCCATTCACGCTCGGCAACGCTCCCCGCTCTCTCTCGAGCATTCGGACCCCGATGGTCTTTAGCAGCGATCTGTCACTGCAAAAAGAGTTCTCGATGGCGAAAGTGCGCGAAGGCCTTAAGGCTGAGATTCGCTTAGAGGCGCAAAACGCATTCAATCATCCGACCTTCAGTATGGGTTCACCTGGACCTTACGGCAACGATACTCTTAATGTCGGCTACAGCGATTTCGGACAAATCACCGGCATGTCGCCGATCGGCCCGCGGCAAGTGCAATTGGCGTTGAAGGTGACCTTCTAGAAACATAATCACGCTGCCTGCGAGTATTTCCGGGTTTTCGAGAGGCAAAGGCGGACTGATGCCACGCTTCGCTTCCCGGGCCGCGTATCAGTTGGCTGGGGGCAGACTGGCTGCGTACGCCTGATCGAGCAGATCCTGCGTTTGGCCGTCGTAGTCAGCATCAATCGACCACATGAACACTCCGCCCAGATTCCACTGCCAGTCGGAGTACCACACGCGGGTATAAGTCGATATCTCGTCGTCGTAGGTGATGAACCCCGGCTTGCCATCCACGCGCAGCATATACGGCACCAGCGCAATCGGGTCGTAATAGGTATGCCAGCCCTTTTTATTGATTCGCTGTTTGAAAAAGGTTCCGTAGTTGTGAGCCGAAATGCCCTTGCAGGCTCCGTCCTTCGTCAGGTCTGCGGGCGGGCATTCTCCAAATAATTCCGACACATATGAATAGAGATAACCGTAGAAAGGGGTGCCCATGTTGAGCTGTGAGGGCGCGACCCCTTCCTGGAGGAATATGTCGACTGCCTCGTTGGCGGCGCCTCCCGGCTGGCACTCCCATGGGTCGGGATTGTTCCAGTCCCAAAAGATTTCTGCATTCAGCTGCCCATCCGACTCCCCGTACGTAGCGCACTCGTACATCATAATGTTGAAGAAATCGACGAACTGGTCCACCTGGGGGATGGCATACCCATTGCCGCCGTTTCCCCAAGGGGGAACATCCGCAGAAATCAAGTAGGACGGGGAAGGAAGCGCCGCCCGTAAACCCGCCATCAGACTGTAGAAGTTATTGGTCTCCGCCATTGTGGGATATTCCCAATCGATGTCCACGCCATCGTATCCGTGCTCGTTGACAAACGTCTCCACGTTGCCAATGAGTGTGGCCATCCCATTGGGATTGTCATCAAAGTCATTAAAGGGGCCGCAGAGGCCTATCTGTACTTTGACGCCGTGCTTATGTGCCTGGCGGATAAGATTGGGTTCGAGAAGGCCATCGGGGCCACCGGCAATATAGAGCGAGCCGTCGGAATAAAAGCCGAGGCAGAAGTGAATAATGTGCGTCAATTTGGCGTAAGGAATCTGCTTCGAGGTGTAGGGCGGTGTCTGAGTCCGACTCGAATAGCTGTAATCGCCAATGAGCCGCTTTGCCGGTTTGGGGATCGCCGCTTTTGACAACTCCTGGTCCTGCCCGCTCGCGCATAGGGTGCTGAAACCGACCAGCAGCATCATCGCCAGCCGGATGTAAGTCTTCGAATACTCAAAACGAATTCTCATATAAGTCCTTTCATCTGTTCCCGCAGTCAAACTTCATTAAAATATTACGAGTCGCTGAAGAAACGCGTCGTCCCTGGTACGCGCAGCGTCAGTCTGTCACGTTAAAGCTCTTTACACTCGTGGCTGTCCCCCCCGCAGTGGTGATCGAGATTGCTCCCGTGGTTGCGTCGGTGGGAACGGTCACGGTCACCTTCTTGTCGGAGTCCACAGTGAACTCAGACGCGGCCACACCGTTAAAGCTCACCGCGGTAGTCTGCATGAGGCTGACCCCGGTGATCTGCACCTGCGTTCCCACTGGGCCTTTGACCGGTCTGAAGCTCTTAAACTGCGGCGTCACGAAAAATTTGCCGCTGCTGAGCGTGCCGCTGGGCGTGGTGACGGCCAGGGCGCCTGTAGTCGCATCAGAGGGAACCTTGGTCGTAATCTCAGTCGCCGAGACGACTTTGTGGGCCGCGGCTGTGCCGTTAAAGCTGACCTTGCTGGTGCCCGTCAAGTTGTTTCCCAGGATCGTCACAGCGGTGCCCACCAAACCCATGCTTGGACGGGTTTGCACGAACGGAGCCAAGCCCATCGACAGACTGAACGCTGTGCCATAGCCGGCGGTCCCACCCGCCCAACTCGTCCCGTAGAAAGTGCCGTTGGTGGCTTGCGTCAGCCCTGAGTCCGCACCGCAGCCGTCGGTGTAGTCGAAGTTATGGATAGTGGTCAGCGCGCCCCCGGGCGTGACTTCATAGATGGTGCCACAGTCGTAGTTACTGGATACCTGAGTTGTCCCGTAAAAGTTCCCATCGGTGCCTTGTGCCAGTCCCTCTGAGTATGGCATGGCGCCGTCAGTCCAGTTGAAGCTCTGCAGTGTGGTCAGCGTGCCTGCGGGCGTCATTTCGAAAACCGTGCCATAGCCGTCGGCTCCGCCCTCCCAAGTGGTTCCGTAGAAGTTTCCATTGCTGGCTACCAAGGCCACGTTCGGGGTGGCGCCGTCGGTGTAGTCGAAGCTGTGCAGCGTGGACAGCGTGCCCGTGGGCGTGATCTCGAAGACCGTGCCATAGCTGTAGGTCCCGCCATTGTTGGTTGTTCCGTAGAAATTTCCGTTCGCGGCTTGCACCAAGCTCCCATTCGGGAAGCTGCCATCGGTGGAACGGAAGCTGTGCAGCGTGGTCAGCGTGCCCGTGGCCGTGATCTTGAAAACCGTCCCATGGCCATTGGCCCCGCCTTCGTAAGTTGTTCCGTAGAAGTTCCCGTCCGCACCCTGCACCAACCCTGCCCACGGGTAGGCTCCGTCGGAGGAACTGAAGCTGTACAACGTAGTCACCGCGCCTGACGAGGTGATTTCGAAAACCGTGCCATAGCCGTTGGCCCCGCCACCGTAAGTTGTTCCATAGAAGTTTCCGTTGGAAGCCTGCACCAGGCTTGCGTTCGGGAAGGCGCCGTCACTGGATTCGAAACTGTGCAGTGGGGTAACTGTTCCCGAGTCGATTACAAAAAAAACGCCATAACCGTGACCCCCGGCCCAGGTTGTCCCGTAGAGATTCCCGTCCGTAGCTTGCACGAGCGCCCCGTTCGGGTTGGCACCCTCGGTGTAATTGAAGGTGAATATATTGGTGAACGTCTGCGCGGGTGAGGGGATTGCCGTTGCTGCAAAAATTACAAAAAAAATGCATACTTTAGTTAGTAAGCCGTATTTCTCCATGTTGCTGCCCTTTCCGGTCTCGCGTCGGTTGTGAAGGTGAGTAACTCAAAGAGTCCAGGATTGTTTTAAAGACTCCCTATCTTATGGATCCTTTCACGCACAATCTGCATGATTGATGGTCGCACTACAACTCCCCAAAGCATCACACTTCATCCTGCGTATTGTGGTTGCCTTCGATGACGTGAAATCTCGTAGGTCTCACGATTTTCTTGCGGGAAGGCTCATACGAGTCGACTCGCCTCCTGGGAGGTGGAGCGTCTTCTCGGGGAGGCGAGAGAAACCGCGCCCCGATTGTACTCCCGGCCAATTGAGGGCCCAAGAAAAATCGCGGGAAACACGCTGTCCATGTGCAGCGATTTGCCCAAAAGTGCAATATCATCGTCCCGGGCGTCGACTGCCGGGCTCCGTCCGCAGGAATTGGGAGGGCAGGTAACTCAAAATCAAGAATTAAAGACGGACCCGGATGCGAAGATGGCACGCAAAGGCAAGGGCAAAGAAGCCAAGCTGAGTTACAACGGGAATCTGCTGGTGGAGAACCGCACGGGTTGATCGTGAACACCGAGGTGTTCGAGGCCAACGGGACCGCCGAACGCGATGCCGCGCTGGTGATGCTGGAACAGATTCGGGGAACGAAACAGGTAACGGTGGGCGGCGACAAGGCCTACGACACGGCGGATTTCGTGGCCGAGTGCAGAAACTTAAAGGTCACGCCGCACGTGGCCCAAAACCTGGAGCGGCCCGGTGGGAGTGCGATTGATGCTCGTACCACGCAGCACCCCGGATATGCCATCAGTCAGAGGAAAAGGAAGCGTATTGAAGAGTGTTTCGGATGGCTGAAGACGATCGCGCTGATGCGGAAGGTTCGGCACCGTGGCATCTTCAAGGTGGGATGACCGCGACCCGTTACAACGGACTGATCCACGACTTCGTGCTCCTGAACGCCATCCATGACGATCCGGGAGTTCAAGCCGCACTCCAGCAGATAAACGACGCAGTTCGCGAAGCTCTGAAGCCGTAGCCAGCGCAACGGGGCAGCAACAAGGTACTCGCTGGTGCCGCCCCATTTACAAGAACACTAACGATGAAGGAAACAAAACAGGCTACAGAATTGGTAATCGCGCATGGGGCACCATGAATCAACTTTCTGTTTATGAACCGACCGACAATCATAATTCCACTTGTGCCGAACTGATGACCTGGCGGAGCGAGAATTGGCGGCGTTCTTCAGCGCAGTAAGGGCGTTGTTCGGGTCAGAGCAGGCTAGGCTCTCGGCAGAAGACTGGCTGCACGAGTTGGCGGCGATGAATGGTCTACCCGCAGGTAAAGAGCATCGACGCTCCGAAAAACCAGCTGACGGTCGAGTTGCAGAACGGCACGGAACGAACCTACGATCCACGCCGACAGCAGGGCGTCTCGGTCTTCCGCGAGGAGATGCGGAATTTTTCAGTGGGCGACCGCATCCAATTCACAGCACCGGCCAACGAGCTCAGAATTGCGAACCGCGAGTTGGGGACCATCGAGAACATCGAGAAAGACGGACGGCTGCACCTAAAGATGGACGGTGGCCGCGCCGTCGAACTCGACCCGCGTAAGCATCCGCATCTCGATCATGGCTATGCCATGACCAGCCACTCCAGTCAGGACAGACTGCCGACCGCGTCCTGATTCACGTGGACACCGAGTTGGGCGCTAAGAATCTGCTCAACAGCCGCATGGCCTATGTCGCTGTCTCGCGTGGCGCATACGACGCGCAGCTCTTCACCAACGACCGCCAGAAGCTGGGGGCAACGATCGGGCACGATGTTTCTCACAGCAGCGCGCATGTACCGGAGGTGAAACGGGAGCAGCCAATTGCCCCACAGCGGGAGATCGGGCCACGGCAGGAACAGGGGCTGGGCTTCGGAATCAGTATGTAAGTCCCTGCCCGCCCCGGATGACGGAAGTGTAGCGAATGTATGCCCCGCGGATGCGGTCGAACTCGTCGAGAGACGCTTCGCACTCGCGTTGGATAGCGATTTTGGATCCGCTTGAGTTTCTCCTGCCTTGGGCCCTATACGAAGACATTAAAAGCGTCCTTACGTTCCTGCAGGACGCACTGGGCTCCGCAACCCACAATCACGCACTGCCCCGATTTGGCAGCCTCACGAATTACGATTACGCCGAGTTCGGCCAGTTAGTCCGGATCGACGACGTCGGGAGCAGGACCGGACCAGGGATAAGCCGCTGCCGCCATTCGAAAACCCTATTGTTGGATTTGTTGCTGCGGCTGTTCCAGTTCCTGCAAGAGTTGTTCCGGAGTTTCGCTGCCCCAGGCTGTCCGAACGGATTCGGTTGCTGTTGCTAGTGCTGGTCGTCGTGCCCCGGAGTTCCCCGCTCGTCCGCCGCGTCGGCACGGTCTGGAGGGTCGGGAGCAGAGTCGGCACTCGACTTGGCGTCAGTGTGCGACGGCTGCGGAATCATTAGCGAACGGGCCGCCATTGCCCTAGCGTTGGCCGCGCGAATCGCAGGCGGCAAATTGCTCGCTGGACCGACTTCAGCCTGGTTGGGCTGATTCTGCGGCGTCGATGCGCTCGCCTGTTGAAACGACTGGTCGCTTAAGGCGGATCGAGAAGTCAGAATGACCCGGTCAAGCGCGAGAGGATTCTGCGCCGATCCCAATAAGACGTAGTTGAAATGCGATCCGTTCAACAGAGAGGCCAGCACATCACGGGCCGGCCCAGGGCCGAATCGTCCGATCACACGTTCAGTAGCGTCGCCCGTCACCTCTTCGGATGCCCCGGTCTCCCTGCACACGCCCCTCAGAATGTCGCCTAAAGTGGAGTTCGAGGCCTTGATTGTGAGCTGGCCCTGGTGGAATTGCACTTCAGGTGGCGAGGCCGGCATTTGTTCCGGAGGAAGAGAAACCTGCGATGACGCCCCTGGCAAGGGAACTGACGATTGCACCAACTTACCTGTGAATTTGTGCTGTCCCACAAGGCTTGGGGTCACCAAAATAAGAGCGAACACAATGAGGAATTTTCTCCGCAACCTTCCACCTGACATGGGAACTTTCCGCCGGAGCAATCTTGCGCTCTTCATGGTAGCACCGCACTTGTTCCACCTGGTACAAATTTCGCCGGTCAGGTCACTCGATCCTGGGACTTTCGGCCGGGTCGGACCCGACCTCTGCCAAGCGCTGGCGAAGGAACCGGGCAGCCCTTACCAGGTTTCCGGTCCGAGTGGATTCTGGAACCGGTTGGAGTGGTGCTGGCATGCGGAGTTTGGGGCACACTACGGGCACCCGGAGTTCTTACCTGAAAGCGGAAGGTCCAATCAGAATCCCGTTGTCGTCATTTATGTAATCGATTACATTAGGATGTCAGCGACTCGCCTATGCCGGATATTCATTCAGGCTCACGTGCCGCGGAGGGTAATCCAGCCGCAGGCGTCGTTCACGAGAAGTAACCGAGCGCGAAGCGAACGATAAGTGATGCGAGGCATTTTGATCTGAAGTGGCGTCGTTTGTGTTTATAGCTTTGGCTGCGCGACGCGGCACGGTTTTATAGAGCGAGCTTATGGAACTGGTCTCGACCCGGTTAGCAGGACTGCGAGCACGATTCGGCGAACGTGGGCGAGTTTATCGCGCTCCCGGACGCGTCAACCTGATCGGGGAACACACGGACTACAACGACGGCTACGTCATGCCCGCCGCCATCAACCTGGCTTGCGGGGTGGCAATCGAAGCGCGCAACGACCGCACTCTGGTCATCCACTCTGCTAACGCGACGGGTGAGGCCCGTGTCCATCTTGATCATCTTCCGGCGAAGCGCACCGGCCATTGGACGGACTATGTTATCGGGATTGCAGCGGCGCTTGAACGGGTTGGATTCCTGCTGCCGGGAGCCAACCTTTATATCCAGAGCGAAGTTCCGCTTGGTTCCGGTCTGAGTTCGTCGGCAGCGCTCGAAACTTCCGTGGCCTACGCTCTTCTGGATTCAGCAGGGTATCCGATTGAACTGCGCAAGCTGGCCCTGCTCTGCCAGCGGGTGGAGAACGAATACGTGGGCGCCAGATGCGGAATCATGGATCAGTTCATCGCCTGTTTCGGCAAGAGCGGCCATGCGCTGCTGCTGGACTGCCGCTCCCTGAATTTCCGCCTCCTCCGAGTGCCCGACCAAGCCCGCCTGGTTATTTGCAACACCATGGTGAAACACGAGCTTGCCAGCTCGGCGTACAACCTGAGGCGCGGCGAGTGCGAAGAGGCGGTGCGACTGCTCGCGGCGAAAGTTCCTGGCGTCCGCGCGCTACGCGATGTGAGCAAGCGTGAACTGGAAGACAACCGTTCGGCGCTTCCGGCAACGATCTACAAGCGAGCCTGCCATGTCATCGAGGAAAACGATCGCGTGTTAAGAGCGGCATCAGCCTTGGAAGCTGGCGATCTCACTTTATTCGGAGAATTGATGGCGGAATCGCATCTTAGCCTGAAGAACAGTTACGAGGTAAGCTGCCAGGAGCTGGATCTGATGGTTGAGATCGCCAATCGAACCAGCGGCGTATATGGAGCCCGGATGACGGGTGGTGGCTTCGGCGGATGCACAGTCAATCTGGTTCGGGCTGAAACCGCGGCCGACTTCGCCCGCCAGGTCGGCGACGCCTACTACTGCGCCACCGGCCTTCGCCCCAACATTTATATTTGCGACATATCCGAAGGAGTGGGGCCAGTTTCCTAAGGTGAGCCCAATAGGAGAGCTGCGAGATCGACTGACACCTCATCCCAACGGACATCAAGAGAGATCATGCCAACTTCACCGATGACGCGCACTGCGGAACTAGCGGATTTCCCGCACCAACGCCTCAACCCTTTGACGGGCCGGTGGATACTTGTCTCCCCGCAGCGCACGCAACGTCCGTGGCTCGGAAAAGTAGAAGAGCGCGCCATCGAAGCTACGCTGGCCTATGACCCATCCTGTTATTTGTGCCCGGGGAATGCCCGGGCCGGAACTGCGCGCAATCCTCAGTATTCGTCCACCTTCGTTTTTGACAATGATTATCCCGCCTTGTTGCAGGACACACCGCATCGCGAGATCGACGAATCAGGACTGATCGTGGCGCGGTCGGAACAAGGCCTTTGCCGGGTCATCTGTTTGTCACCTCGTCACGACCTCACGATCCCGCGCTTGAGCCCGGCCGAGTTGCGTCAAGTCGTCGACGTGTGGGTGGAGCAGTGGCAGGCATTAGGCTCGATGCCTTTTGTGAATCACGTGCTCGTCTTTGAAAACCGCGGCGTGATCATGGGCGCAAGCAATCCGCATCCTCACTGCCAGGTCTGGGCCAACGCCACGGTGCCCCATGAAACCCAAACCGAACAGAACTCTCTGCTGCAATACCGCGCGCGTATTGGCTCTTGCCTGCTGTGCGACTACTTGCGCCTCGAACTCCAGCTTGGAGAGCGAATCGTTTGCGAGAACGAAGGCTTCGTGGTCGTCGTTCCCTACTGGGCGGTTTGGCCCTTCGAAACGCTACTCTTAAGCCGCCGCCACTTCGGGGCCATGGATCAACTGAGCAGCCAAGAGCGCGATTTGTTGGGCGACATCCTTAAACGACTCACCACCCGGTACGACAATCTTTTTGAGACCGTTTTCCCCTATTCCATGGGCTTTCATCAGATGCCTACCGATGGACAATCGCATCCGGAGTGGCACTTCCACGCCCACTACTACCCGCCGTTGTTGCGCTCGGCAACCGTGCAGAAGTTCATGGTTGGGTATGAAATGCTGGCAACGCCGCAGCGAGACATTACGGCAGAAAGCGCTGCGGACTGTCTGCGAGGTCTCAGCGAGGTCCATTATCTGCAGTCGCGCCGTGCGTGAGGATCTCGCGGGGATGTGCCTTTGGGTTGCGCCGTATCAGGGGATTTTCTTCCGAGGCTGCCGAAAGAAGGGCCGGGAAGTTGTGGTCCTCGAAAGTTAGACGGGCAAACGGCGGGGCGGTAAGAGTAATGCTATGAATATCAAGCAAGTGGCAGCTCGGGCGAAAGTTTCGGTAGCCACGATCTCGAGGACCATCAACCGCCCGGAATTGGTCGACGCCAAAACTGCTGCCCGAGTCTGGAAAATGATTCGCCATCTCAACTATTACCCGAACGGCCAGGCCCGCGCCTTGGTTTCAGGAAAAAGCCGGATGTTCGGGCTGATTATCTCCGATATATCCAATCCGTTTTTCCCCGAGTTAGTAAAGAGTTTCGATGATGCGGCGATCCAGCACAGCTACGAAGTGCTGGTGGCAAACACCGACTACAAGTCGGATCGAATGGCTATATGTGTAAGGAAGATGATCGAACGGAAGGTGGACGGCATCGCGATCATGACCTCGGAACTCGACCCTCATCTTCTGACGGAGCTTTACCGCCGCCGCTTTCCTATGGTGTTCCTGGATTTGGCTGACGTGAAGCCGCTAGTGAGCCGGGTGGTGGTGGATTACGCGAAAGGTATCGGAGAGGTGATTCGCCATTTGGTTTCCCTCGGTCATCAGCGGATTGGGTTTATCAGCGGTCCCCTGATCTTGAAGTCGGCTCGCACGCGACGGTCGGCATTTCTGAGTTGTCTCCGAGAACTCGGTGTTCCGCGGCAGCGGCAGATCGAAGCGGAGGGCAACCACCGGGTTGATGGCGGAGATGTTGCGATGCGCGGGATGCTCTTGCAACCGAACCCTCCCACTGCAGTAGTGACTTCGAACGATCTCACGGCGATCGGGGCGCTGCGTGCGATTAAAGCCGCAGGTCTCGATGTTCCCAGAGACATTTCAGTCGTGGGATTTGACGATATCGAACTAAGTCAGTACACTCACCCTCCGCTTACAACCATTCGTTTGTCACGCGAAGAATTGGGCAGGAAAGCCTTCGACGCGCTGTACCGCACGGCGGAAGGCTTGGCCAACATGGGGCAAGAGATTCACATCAGCACAGCACTGGTGCTGCGGGATTCGACCGGCCCAGCGCCACGGAAGAGGTATAGAACGCATCAATAGTCATAGTCACCCGCTTGAATTTTGCGATGATCAACCCAGTCCAGCCCGGCAGGTCATTTGGACGAATTGCGCCGACCTGCAAGGAGTAATTGGCCGAAGCCGGATGGGTTATGGAATGCCTTGAGACCGCACCAGTCAAAATAGTCGTACGCCCCGGTCTCAGGGTCCTTGCCATTTACGCCGAAATCGATGCCAAGAACGGTATGCCTCTCCACCGGCTCAATGCCGATCTCCACCCAAGGAATCGATACCTGTACGACATAGTGATAATCATCCAGTATTCGCACTACGTGTTGCGCATTACCATTCCACCGAGGGTCGGGCTGCCCCGAAGGCGTGCCTCGGTCATCATATACCGCATTGAAAATGTTAATGTGGTAGGAGAAATCGTCAGGCAGGAATTCTTTCGTGCGATCAGACAATGCATCAATCAGGAACTCCACACCATCGTCTTCCCAGAGTTTGTCGCCATCGCGTTCACGGACGCTGGCCTGAAGTTTCGAGGAATGGACATCGAATGCCAGGTAAAGATTTTCCTTGTCCCACAGAGCGTAGACGGTCGCATGCCGAGGATGGCCAGCGAGAGGCTTGCCTTCAAACGTCACTGTATCCGCCCCACGCCATTTCGCAAGATCGCCATCAAGCGGGATGTGCACGTCGGTCTTGAATGCGCGGATCGTGTGCTGGAGGTCCGGCGGCCCTACTCCCGCAGCGACAAAAATACCAGCCGCGAGCAATGAAATAAGAAGGGAAAGGGACCTGTGCCAGGTTATCTGAGGCATTCTTCTATCCTCTACTGCGCCGTTGCGGAAGCCGGTATTCACAAATTTAGTGCTCTGGAGCGAGCTTCTCCAACGGAGGCAGGACGTCCCCTTCGTGCGAGCCGTCCGAGAACTCCTGCAATCGCTGCTGGAATCTTCGCCAATATTCGTATTCAGCATCCCATCTCCCCAGTGCGGAAGCGAGCCGATAGGGAGAATATTCATCCAGCCACTCCGCACGGTAATATGGGCGCAGTTCCGTAATCGCGTCCATCAGGTCGACGATGTGTGAATGATCCTGGTAAACGACTTGGGATTCCCACTCGTTCCACCACTTGTCTGTATCTGGACGCGTCGTACCAATTCGTCCCCACAGCTCGATAAGTTCGGAGGGGGTCTGGAACTTCTGCCCAGCATAGTCGAGCAGCCGAGCTCCAACCAAGAGGCTATTTAATGTCGTGGGGTCGGCTCCGAGAGCCAAAGCCTGATAGAGGTGACTCTCCGCTTCTTCAGCCAGCAGACGGGTCTGCCGCAAATGTTCTTGATTCTGCGCCAAGCCCTTGAGGTAAGTTGGGGAAAAAGGATCCTCCCACAAGGCAAATTGCGTTTGCTCCCCCAGGACTTTTTGCAATTCGGTTTCAGACTGAGAGAGCTTTTCAAGTGCCGTGGCGACATCCGCGGAAATATGAGCCGGATACATGATCCGCGCATAATCCGAAAAGAAATGCGGCCTGTCTATAGGCGTGGATTGCCACGCCGCAGCGGCGCCATAAGCCATCCCCGGCAGGGACATGCGCAGCAGGACCTGACCATCGTCCGTCCAGATGGAGTTGATGACGCCCAGTGCTTTCGACTGTCGCCCAGCCGCGATAAAAGTGTCGATATTCTCAAAACTCGTGTCGAAGTCGGGAGCAATCTGAGCCCAACTGGTCACACCCGGCTGAACAAAGTGTGGTACTGCCTTTGCCACCAGAGGTCCCAGCCAATGTTTGTACTCTTTGTCGCCAGGATCAGCAGTGTAATACCAAGCGACCGCGATGAGGCCATGCGGCAGTTCGGCGACGATCTCGGGATATCTGACCATGATGTCCGCCCAAGCCATAACTTGCTTACCACGTTGCTGAAAAAGTCGAGTAACATCAGTAAGCTGCTTCACAAACAATCGGGTTGCGGTGGCGGACGCCCCCTGTTGCTTGACGGCCATCTCGATTTGGAAAGTCTCATCGAATCCGATACTGACGAAAGGACTCGGAAACAGATCGGCTAACTGGGTAATCCAGTTACTCAACAGAGCCATAACGGCGGGGTTGCTCGGATTGAACTCGACTCCGTGCGGCAGATCGGAGAGTTGGGAGTATGCTTCCACTCGAAAGAGGTCATGCAGATGAGCATAAAGCTCCAGATTGGGGATGACGTCGATGTGCCGCTCACGGCCGTAAGCTATGATCCGCCGCACTTCATCCTTGGAGAGGCGGCCTTCGGGATTGAGCAGCGGATATCCCTCGAGCTCAATACTGGCTTCACTATAAAGGTAATACTGGTTAGCCTTCCAACGGACAAGGAAGTCAAGTTGCCGCTCGATCTCAGCCTCCGTGGGTAAAGGCCCGTGGCTCATGTCCACCATGGTTCCCCGGTACGCCAGCGATGGCCAGTCATGAATTTCCACCTCCGGAAGTAGCGCCTCGGCCGCGCTGCCTTCGATCAACTGGCAGAGAGTTTGCACTCCGTAGAACAAGCCGGCTGATGATGTCGCTTGGACTTCACCTCCTTCGGGCGTGACCTTCAAAGTGTAAGCCTCACGGGATGCCGGCCCTGGGTGTTCGCCAGGAAGCGGCAACGCGCCAACCTCTCCTGTGCGTTTAAGTACAATCACCGTGCCCGAAGCCTCGCCCTGGGAGACACGAACGGGTTCCTTGGCCACATCGGAAAGGCAACTCGACAACTGCCCCGCAGCAAAGCGATCCTCATCGCCCGGATCCGCCACCAACCGGATACTTAGGCCTCGTATTCGAAGTTGGCGCGGCCCATAATGTATCTGCTGCGGTTGCGGCAGGAGCACGTTATGTCCCGCGAGGGCAAACGCGGCGACCAGGAAAGCCCGAACCAAAACAAGAGTACAAAGCGACCAGCGCACAAGGCTTCGTTTTTTCAATCCAGCCTCAACCCGTTTTGTCTGAACCACGGCAGCCATAAAATTAATTGCCTCGCTTTATCTGGAGCATGACGACTCCATGCTGGGGAACAATCGCGGTGTATTTCTCCTGGAATGACCCGAGATCTTTTTTTGCCCAGAGATCCCGCACAACTGCCGAATTGCCAAGACCAACATCTCGAAGGTCAACGGTCACCGGCATTGCTCCCCATCCGCGATTAAACAGGCCCACAGCGGCGCTTCCATCCTTCAGGGGCTTCACCCACACTTCCAAGGGCCCTTCTTGCTTGATCCGGTGACCCTGAATGCCGAGCGGGTCCTGGTCAATCGCAATGACCTCCGGGTTGGTGAGAATATCCCGCGTCTCAGCACTCATGGCTGCGAGATTGTTGCCGGTAATAAGCGGAGCAGCCAGGATGCACCACAAACTCATGTGTGTCCGATACTCGTCAGTGGTCATCCCCCCGTTGCCAATTTCGAGCATGTCGGGGTCATTCCAGTGCCCGGGGCCGGCGAACTGCTCCAGGCCGTTCTGTCCGAATCCAAGTTCCGCCATCACGTAGTAGTCGTCGCGAATATCGTCGTCCGTACGCCACAGGTTGCCACCAACGGAGGCAGCCCACTGCCAGCCTTTCTGCATTCCGTATTGGCAAAGAGCGTAGACAATAGGTCGACCGGTCTTCTTGAGCGCATCACCCATTTTTTTGTATGCGGCAACTTGATCGCCCATTCCGTCATAGCTGCACAAGTCGTACTTCAAATAATCCATCCCCCATGCGGCATAAGTTTGAGCATCCTGTTCTTCATGACCATAACTTCCCGTATAACCCTCGCAGGTCTTCGGGCCAGGCGAAGAATAGATTCCAATCTTTAAAGCTTTGCTATGAACATAATCGGCCAGCGCTTTCATGTCAGGAAACTTTGCATTGGGACGAATGTATCCTGCGGCGTCACGGGTCGCTTGCCAGCAGTCGTCGATCAGGATGTAGGTATATCCAACCGATTTCATCCCGCTTGTAACGAGCGCATCAACCTGGGCCCGCACCACCGCGTCGCTCGCCTGGCATGCAAAATGATTCCAACTGTTCCATCCCATAGGCGGCGTGCGGGCCAGCATAGAATCTTGTGCCCAGGCAATCCCGCTCCACGACGACAAGATGAGAGCGCTTAGGAGGATGCAAAAACAGTAATAGGTAAATTTCATGCTGATTCCTCGTCCGAAGACAGGCAGATTTTAAGACCGTCAATGTGACGATCGTCAATGTAACGATCAAAGAATGGAGAGTGGAGAGTTCGGCGGAGGCCATAGCCCCGGCGCGCTGGTAAGCTGAAGCGATCATGCCAGTAACTGGGATAACTATGCCGACCCATACGGTCACCGAAAAAAAGTTTGCTAGACACTGTTCGTGTTCCTGGCCCGGTCATGAGGTTGTGGAAGGCCTCTTCAGGCCTTAACGAAAACCTTTCGTTTGTACATCCAGAACAGGATGACCCATTCGACCGCAAGAATGGTGACCTGTTGGAAGAGTAGTCCGGAATCGGGCCAAACCCTCACGATCCCGCGAGTAAAGACGTCGACGATTGGATCAAGATGAATAAGGCTCGTAAACATGTATATGAAAATGGCGTTCATCCCGATGACGGTCAAAGGAAACGCCCATTTTCGAAAGCCGAGGACGTCAATAAGCCAATAGAAAACCAGAAGCATGAGGCACGCCCACCCAGCGGACAGGAGAGCGTACGAAGCGGTCCACATCTTCATGACGACCGGCACAACCAGGCTTGTTCCAAAACCAATCGCCAAGCACCCAAGTCCTATACCGCCGATGAACCTGGCCTTATTTTGCTTCGATCGCGCGCTCATGAGCAATTCGCCAATGAGCAAGCCGAGAAGCGTAGTTGAGATGGTTGGAATCATGCTGAGGACGGTCCCCCAGCCTTCGTCTGCAAAAGGCCATCGGTCCCAGTGAGCTTGGCCGAGCAATGCAATATCGACCGAGTGAACCAGGTTGTGATTGAACTGATAGCTGCCCGCCGATATGCCCGGAGCCCGGACGAAGGCTAAGACCAGCGCATAGCCAGCGACGATTCCGGCACCAAGCGAAGCCTGGAAACGCCAGGACTTGCGAACTACCAGAACAGCCACGAAATAGGCGATAGCGATGGGTTGCAAAGCGCTGCTCAATTCGATGAGATACGGCGAACCAAGCAAAACCGATTCGCGCAGCGAGCCAAGCAAGAAAAGGACGAGGGCGCGTTTTGCGGCGTGAGCCAACTGTTGATGATAGGTCTGAGTAAGGGAGCGCTTGGCAAACGAGAGGGGCACCGAGACTCCGACGATGAGCATGAAGCATGGCCAGATACAGTCGTAAAAGCGCAGCCCCTGCCACGGACTGTGGCTCAGTTGGTAAACGACAGTGTCGATGACTCGATTGTGTCGCAGGGCCGCTAAGCCTAGCATCAATCCCTCGCCGCCGATAATCCAAAGCATCGCGAAACCGCGGAAGGCGTCGAGCGAACCTAGACGCTGGCCGGCTGCCGCGACAGGTATTCGTGCAGTCTCCGACCCAGTGGCTAGAGAGCTCCTGGCATCTGCAACGGGAGACGAAACCAGACTTGCCATTTCAATCTTCTTTCAGGGGGCGCAATTGCTGGCGGCGATCCGACTTCCCAATTGCTCGCGAACCGATTCCAACAAGCCTTCGCCTCTCGTCCAGTGGGTCCAGTCAGGGCCGACTTTTTGGGCCTCGGCCAATGCGAATGCAGCCTGGCCACAATTCTTGAGCAACTGCACATATTCGTAGTCCTGGACCCCGTCGCGCAAGTATTTGAGCCGCATGGACGGAGCCACACCTTTGAGGCCTGCCGGCGCACCCGGATAAACCAACACCCCTTCGCCGGGATAATCAGGGTTGTGCCTGCCTTGAGGGTTTTCCCACGGGTGGTCAGTCCAGTCGTCCACGCTCCAATACAAAAGTCCCGTGAGCCCCAGGCTCTGGCTGATGAATCCCGGCTGTATCCGATAGTCGATCGGCAGGAAGTCCAGTTCCCATTTCGGCGAGTAGGAATCCTGGACCAGGTCGTTGTAAGACCAAGCCGCGTCCCCCTTTTCCAGAACAAAGGTTACTCTTGGCGGAGTATGGGATTGTGCATCGACATAGGCCAGCGGAAGCATGGTCCAAATATCAACCGCCGAGCGCCCCGTTCCCAGTCCGTCGTTGTAGAGTTGATGCACAGGTTCCTGCGTCACCAAATTCTCTATGCCGGCTTCGTGCAAAACCTGGGCCCAGCTGATCATCGAATTGTAGTAATCCTCACTCTTGCAACTGCTCTCTGGATCAGCACTGTCGTCGTACAAGTAGAGACTTGGCTGCTGCATCGCCTTCGCGTTCTCCACGCTTGCCAAGGAAGGCGGAGCCGACGCATCGCATTGACCGTAGGATACGTTGCTCCAAAATCCGAGATCCGTTGCAACAAGTCCGTACTTATCGATGAACTTGGCCTGATTCACCAGACTCACCGTGTTCGGCATTAGCCTGTTTCTCAGAAGCTCTACGTTGACGCCAGGTGCTGCTGTGCCGGCGCCGTTGAAACTGGACTTGAGGGATGGCTCGAGCGGCAAAGTAAATCCCCACACCTTCAGACAAATCTGGCCCTCGAACGCCCCCTGATCACTGGTTACGGCATAGGTGCCCCAGTACTCGCCCGCCGCCGTGCCCGGGGGCACAAAGAGGTCGACCCAGAAGACTGCGTTGCGCCCGGCTACGAGGTCGAAGTGAACTGCTCTGAATTCGGCTTCTACAGGCGGCTTACCTGTGGCGGGATCAAGAAACGGAATGAGCGCATCGGGAAAGGTGTCGACGTTCGTAATTGGGAGGTTGGGAGGTCCATTCCACGTAGGGCTATGATGCTTCACCGGTACGTACCATTCCCGATAAAGGGCCACGTTTTTCCGAGGAAGCGCCACGCCTCGCGAGCTCACCAACTGGGAAACCGAAAAGCTGACGTTAGTGAGCCCGCCGCCAGGCGCCTGAATCGCGACCTGGAACGATTGGCATTCCCCGCGGGCCGCACGGATCACTGCGATGGTTCTGACACCCGGCGCATCGGTCGGCCCTACCCGGTGCAGAGAGCTTGGAACAACCCACACGATGGGTGTCCCACCCAAAGCTCTGCAGCAAACTGCGAGGATCCAAACGAGCGTGACGATTACGGTCTTCTTCATTTTTCTCACGGGCACGAGTGGAGATTCAACAGGACCGGCGGCGCCGAAACGCCGACCACCGTGCCCGAGAACTTCAGAAGCAAATCCGCACTCGCAGGCTCAAGTAGCCTGTGACCTGCCTGCTCCAGAGGTCAGCCTCTGGAACCTACCGCCGAAAAGCGGAAAACCGTAAGATCCTCGGGCCAGAGCTTTGTGAGCTCTGGCCCTTTTTGCTGCTCCAGGGTGTTTTCGCCGATAGGCTACTTGGCCTTCTCCGTGCCGGTGACGTCCACCTTTTGCAGCTTGTGGGCCACGTTGAGGGTGTTGGTCCTCAACATTACGACCTCGTTCAGCACCGCCGAGGTCTTGCCGTCGAGCGGGGTCACCGGACTGAAGTCGATGGTCAGCGCGCAACTGCTGCCGGCTGCCAGCGATATGGTCGAGGTGCAAGCGTCGTCTAAGGAGCCCTCGGGGAAGTCCACCGGGTACGTCAGTGCCGAGAACGCAAGGGAAGCGTTGCCGATGTTCTCGACCTCCACCGTCTTCGGACTGTCCTTGCTCGTTGAGCCCACCTTCGTGGCGTGAAAGCTCAACGACGGCGCATCCGCACGGTCGACCTTCAGCACCTGCTCGCTGAAGGTATTGGCGATATAGACGTTCCCGGATCCATCGATGGCCAAGCCGTCCGGAACATTCAACCCACTGCTCACTGTAGTCTGCTCGCCGCCCGGCGTTACCTGGTACACGACATCGGTACCAGCATCGGTGACGTAGACGTTGCCGGCCGCATCCACGGCCACGCCTGCGGGAGTCATGAATGTGCCATTCACCGAGGTCTGTGTGCCGTCTGGCGTTATCTTGAACACCGTTGCCGCGAAGGAATCAGCGACGTATACGTTACCGGCTGCATCCACGGCCACACCTGCGGGTGTGTTGTATCCGCCGCCCACGGAGGTCTGTGTGCCGCTTGGCGTTACCTCGTAAACCACGTCAATCCAGGGATCGCTAACGTACACGTTGCCCGCTCCGTCCACGGCAACGCCCATTGGCATAGAGAATAATCCGCTGCCCACCTGGGTTTCCACACCCCCCGGCGTTACCATGAACACCGCTTGGAGTTGTCTATCGGTGACGTAGACATTACCCGCCCCGTCCACGGCCACCCCTTCGGGCACTTCAAACCCGCTACCCACCGCGGTCTGTTTGCCGCCCGGCGTTACCTTGAACACCTTTTGGAGGTCAATGTCGGTGACGTAGACATTACCCGCCCCGTCCACGGCCACGCCTGCGGGACTGACAAACTTGCCTTCCACGATGGTCTGCGCACCACCCGGCCCAAAGGCCACCTGCGGCCCGGTACCGATGCCAAAAACGGGCACCGTGGCCAGCGCTGTTTTGTGGGCGCCGGAATAGAACACCACCGCGCCCCGGCGCAGGCCCGTCGCCAGGGGCTTGAAGCTGACGTTGACCACGCAGTTGGTGGCTGTGGCGTAAGTCGTTGCCGTGCAGGTGGTCCCCGTCGCATTGGCGAGGTCTTTGGCCGCGATGCCCGTGGTCAACACGGCGATCCTGCCCACTTTCGTGCCTGCTGCGATCGTGAAGGGCAGGGAAATCGGTGCGCTGGGCGATCTAACTGGCTGAGAGCCAAAGTTCACGCTCGGCTGGGGCCCGGTGAAGGTCACCTGCGCCCGCGCCGGAATCGGCAGCAACAGGCAAGCCAAGGCTAGAAGAAACAAGCAAAGCTGCATCCGCCGGAACCGCGCCGGACAGAAAGAAAGGGCAAAAGCAGGTATCATAACGGCCTCCAAAGTTCGTCGAATTGTGGACATCCTCTAACTCCCGGCTGCCAGCACTGCGTAAGGGCGCATCATTTCGTTGTCTTCGTGCTCGAGGTTGTGGCAGTGCCATACGTAGCGGCCGGAATAGCCCTCGAACGGAACAATGATTCGAGTTACCGTCTGAGCGTTGACGCGAACCGTGTCCTTCCAGCCCATTTCATTCGGGTCGGGAGGCGTGGCCGGGTCCCTGCTGTACCGCAGTTCGCCGGTTGTCACGTACTCGGAGGCGTCGAAGCGGCGACGATCGAGAATTTGAAACCGCACCAGGTGCAGGTGAATGGGCTGCACCTCTTCGGTCAGGTTCGCGAGTTCCCAGATTTCCGTGGTACCCAGCACCGGTTTCTCGGTGATCGGCATGTGCCACGGCGTCTTGTTCAACAACATCCCCGTGGAAGCGGATGTTCCTTTTTTGATCTCGTCGCCCACTGTGAGCCATCGCGTCTTTACGGCGGAGGACTCCGCGATACGGGGCACGGAACGGAGCGTGGCCGGCAACGCGCTCGGGTCGGAGACCAGCGATGCACCGACACGAAACTCCATGAACGTGAAGGCATCGTCGGATAGCAAAATCCGTGCACCGCGATGCGGTGCGAAGTCGATGACCAGATCGGCGCGCTCCGCCGGCGCCAGCACTACGTGCAATACCTTAACCGGCGTGGGCAGCAGTCCCTGGTCGGTGCCGATCTGGTGGACCTCGACGCCTTGGGGCAATGAAAGCCGATACACACGGCCATTCGCGGCGTTCAGAACGCGGAATCGATACTTGCGCGGCTCTACCTCGAGATAAGGGAAGATCTTGCCGTTGACCAACGGCACCTCACCGAAGACTTCCGGTATCCACGAGTGCGGATAACTTAGCTGGCCATCGATGTGGAGATGGCGATCGAAGAGCACCAGCGGGACCTCGTACTTGCCGTTGGGCAACTGCAACTGCTGCTCCGCCTGGTTGCGAATCACGTGCAGGCCCAGGAGCCCGGCATAGACGTTCAGCCGGGTGATGCCCACCGCGTGGTCGTGGTACCAGAGTAGCGCTGGGTCCTGCTGGTTGGGATAGTAGTAGGTACGCGATTGACCGGGCACGCACCAGATTTCGGGATATCCGTCGTCTTCGGGAGGCGTCTTGCCGCCATGCAGATGCACGACGCTGCGCACCTCGGGGGTGCCGCGCTCGGCACCATGCACCGAGTAATCGATGGGGAGAAAGTGATTGGGCGGCAATTCATTGACCCACTCGACGAGCAGCCCCTGATGGCTCTGCGTGTCGAACATCACGCCGGGTACCGAACCGCCGTAGGACCATACGTTAGTCGGCGGCAGATCGCGATGAAGTTTGCTGGTGGTGGCGCGCATGGGTACCCGGTAGAATGGCACCCGTTCGCCGGGCTTACCCGGTACGTCACGATCGCCCTGCGGCTGCGCGACCACTGGAAGGGGCAGCGGATCGACGAAGCGAGCCAGGCTGTCTGGATCGAGGGTCGCGATCACCGGCGTCGGGTCACGCCGCACGGTCTGGGAGAAAGCCCGCGGGGCGATTGCGGCTGCGGCAGCAATCACAGATTGACGAAGAAATCTGCGGCGAGTAGTCAAGCTATCAATCTCCACGGCTGCGGTCCAATCGAAAGGGGTTCGTCGCACCCGCTGCATTTTCTTGAGAAACGTGGTTCCACTTTCGGAATTAAGATAATTCTGTTCGGAAAGCGACTCGGGCTTCCGAGGATACGGTAATTGAAATCGCCGGTACGGCCGTCTATGTCACGCCGAACACGAGGCTTGTTGTTGATGGGCATTTTCTTCCGTTTAAGAAAGGTTCCGACGGACGATTGCGTCGAGTGCACGACTATCGTTCGGAAAAGATCCGGCGCTCGATGATGATCAAGCGCCGGATACCCAATACTAGACACCCTTCAGCTTATTCCCGGCATGTTTCACTTAAACAAGTCACTTAGATCGACCGTTTTCGGGTTTGCGGCACCTCCCAGCAGCGGCCCGACCCCGAAGATCTCCTCAATCGTTTTCAGGGTAGAGCTATGGTCGTAGTGAATGGTATTGCTGTAAGCTGTCTTACCGCCGCCCTTGGCAAACGGCGAAAGCAAGAAAACGGGAATCGGGCCATCGCTGTACTGGTCGGTGTCTTCGGCCTCATCCCAGATGACGAACAAGGCACCGCCTTCCTTGTACGCTTTCGATTCGAGAATTACGGGCAAATTTTGCTCCAGCCACGCATCCGATCGCGCCGTATTGTCCGCGGGTTCAGCAGGATCACAAGGAGTAACACCCTCATGTCCCTGATGGCACAGGTTTGGGATAATGAGGTTGTATTGCGGCGTGGTATGGTCGGCCAGATCCGTCGCCAGGTTGTAATAAGGCACGACGTGTGCGAGACATTCGGGCGAGTTTGGGTTCAACCCGTCGTTGATATCGTTGAAGTAAACGGGAGCGAGGTGGTTCACATCAAGGTAGCTGAAATCAAGCGGACAGGTGCTGAACACGGGGCTCCCGTAGTCGGGCTCCGCGTAAGCCTTCCAGGAAATACCCGCATCCTGCAGAACTCTTACCAAATGCTTGTGTGTGAAATATTGGGGCTGGCCAGGCTGACTATCCCCGAGCACGCCGAAGTTGGTCCCGGCTTCCAGCCACAAATAATTCGGCTGGCTGGGATGGTTGCCCGGAGGATTGTAATACCGCTGCGGGTGCGCCGATATTTTCGTCAGTTCTCCATTGACATACGGGGCCAGCGGATTGCCTTTGATATCCGGGTCGCCAAAGGAGGCACCGGCGTCGTCGCCCGTCCAATTGTGATTTTCCAGCATGACCACAAAGACGGTCTTCACTTTGCTCATTTGTGAATGCGCAAGCCCTGCCGTCACGACAAGCCCAAACAGCAAAGTCAAAACCCCTCGCACATATTTCATAAAAACCTCATTTCTGCCTATGAGCAGGCGGTCACGGCAAGTGTAGTTCTACGGAGTTGTTGAGTCGGCTCATCACTCCGTATTCCACATTTCCCACATCGTACATAAGAAAGAGGACATGCTCTTCTGTCAACGACTTTCTGCGATCAACACGAATTAGTGTCCATTGTGTTGTACATCTGGCACCACTATGTTGCACAGCTGGCACCACCACGAGCAGCGACATCGTGTACAGCAGGATCATGCGAGTTCCCGCGAGGCAATGGATGTTCGATGTCCCGCCTCAATCACCAGAAGAACTTCAGCGCGAACGTCAAGTTCCGCGGATCGGTCTGGACACCGGTAATCTCGCCGAACGTGCAACCGGCTTGCTGCACCAAGTTGACCGAGCCGTCCGCGGCGGGTGGCAAGCAAAATGTTGTATTGGGAAGCGCCAAGTTTTGATGGTTAAGAGTATTGAAGACTTCCCACCGGAATTCGAAGTACCTGGCCTCCGTGAGGTGGAAATCTTTCATCAACGACGAATCAAGGTTCCAAAAACCGGGACCACGAATGGCGTCCGTCCGCGGCTTCATATTTCCGAACGTCCACGCCCGAGGATCGAGGACAGTGTAGTTCGCCCAGAAGTTCGGATCATTGCCAAAAGCGGGCTCAAAGGCAGCCGGATTAATCCAATCCGCTATTCGCTCGGCTTTGGAGCGATGCCCGCTGAAACGAGGATCGCCGACCATGTTGCACCTGCCTCCCGACTCCTGGTAAGCGGTACCCGGGGTGCTGAGTTGTTGGAGCTCGCTGGAGGGACAGGAAATGGGCAATGGCAGGCCCTTTTGGGCATTGAAGTTGCCACTTAGATGCCAGCCCCCGAGAATGCCACCTACTATACCTTTTCGGTTCAGAAGAGCTTTGCCGGTGCCTACGGGGAGTTCGTAGGTTGCGCCAACGTTGAACATCTGGGGTATGTCATCGACCGCTATCGCACGATCAGCACCCCTGTTGTCCGGATCCTGAAATGTCCACGGGCCCCCGTAGGCGCTTTCCAATTGGCCGCCCCGTCCGCCGACAATTCCTGTCCGGGTGTAATGAATCGGATCCACCGCTTCCACCCCCGCTCCACCCACCGACCAATTATCCATCTGCTTGGAGACTGTATACGCGACGATGAAGTCCAAGCCATGGGAAGTCTTTTTTTGGACCCTCAAGTTCATTCCATTATAAGTAGTCATACCTTCGAACGTGCCGTTCGTCGGAATCGTGGGGAAGAAAGGGTAAGGCTCCAACAAAGTCGAGAGGGATAGCTGGTTCACAGGACCAGTAACTGGATTTCCGTAGAGCAAGCCTAACTGGGTTGCCGTTTGACCCGAATAATACTGCGAAATAGGGTAATTACTAAAAAGTTGGGCTTGGTACCTGAGTTTGTTCTGGGTTGAGACATTGTTGTACAAGTAGGCGCTGGGTCCGCTTCCCGCCAGGTGAGTTCCGTGAGTGCCCACGTAACCCAGGGAGACCGTCAGTTTGCCAGGGAGCTCCTGTTGAATTTCGAAGGTGTAGCTTTGCACCATGGGATCACGTCTCGGCTTGACAAAGGCGTAAGTGCCGCCAAGGAGGTTTTCACGAGTCTGGGCCGGAAACGGGCCGGTTATGGATGGGAACAAGAGATTCGTCTTATTGGTACTAGTGTCACTCAAAGGAAACGCTACACAGGGCCCCGCAAATGCAGCACACTGCGGATAGAAGCTTTGTTCCCAGCTCCCACCTAGCCCCCAGCCGGCTCCGTTGACGACGGACTGACCGGGTGCGTTAAAACTTTCAATTGCGTCGGTATAGAAAATATCATAACCGCCCCGGATGACGGTGTTGCGCAGGGCAGCGGGCGACCAAGCAAAGTTAAAGCGAGGGGCGAAGTCGGTGTGGTTGGCGGGAAAGATATCACCATTAGGGAATCCAGGGCTGCCTTCATAAATGTTTTCTCCCGGCAGCCCACTCACGGGATTCATGCAGGTAAAGCAGAAGTTACCCATGGGGTAATAACGAGCTCTGAAATAACCGTTGAGATCGTAGCGCAAGCCCAGATTCAAGGTGAAATTGGGCTTGACGTGGAAGTCATCTTGTACAAAGAAGCCCCAGGAGCGCCAGCGTAAATAGGGCGGCTGAATACGGCCGGCGAACGTGGAGCCATCAGCGGGAACGGCTCCCAACATGAATTGCGCGAAGCTATTGCCCCCGCCGAAAGAAAGGGGATTCTGTGTCAATGAACCGGAAAAGTCTAAGGTGGTGGGATCGTCGCTGTTATAGCTTGCATGGTCCAAGCGATAAATAATGCCCATCTTCAGAGTATGCTTGCCAATGATCTTGGTTACGTTGTCGAGAATCGTGTAAGCTTCCGTTCCAGTCGCAATGTTGACCCACGGGGTAGGACCAAAAGTAAGATACCCACCGCCGGGCGTACTAGTCAGAGCGAAATTAGGCGTTGGGAAAAAGGAGTTGGTAGGTAAAAGGCTCGGCGCCAAGGCCTGCTCCACCGCTGACTGAGAGGTAACGCTGTCCGGGTAAGGATGAGCCAGGGTCGAGAGGAATTGGCGGCTGAAGCTGGCGCGAAACTCGTTGATGAAACTGGGGCCGAAAGCGTAGGTGTGGCCCAACGCGACCACTTGGCTGCGAATACCAAAATTATTCGGCGATCCAAAGCCGATGCTGGCCTGAGGTAACGTGGGGCCAGTCCAAGGCACGGCGAAATTGCGGTACTGACTAGGGCTGAACAGCCACTCAGCAAAATACTTACCCTTGCCGGTTTGATGATCAACCTTGATCGAGAGGTTAATGGGGTCCTGACTACTTCCAGTCCGGCCCTCGTAGTTGTTGCAGATACTGTAGGTACCGCTCAACGCCAAGGGACAACCACCTAAGGTATCGATGTGGTTCGGCAAGGGAAATGAATTAATGAAAAACATCGCGGTGGGGTCGAGGCGATTGGTCGGGATGGAGGTTGCCATACTGCCGTCGGCATTGGTGAATTGTGTCCGTAAGAACGTGCCGTCCGACTGTGGACCGGTAGTCGTGTTCGGGTCGAAGATACCGTTACTAACAACGTTGGGATCTTCGATGAAGTTTCCCTGGCGCATCAGAGGGGTAGGAACCGTGTAAGCGTTGCTACCGCTTTGGTGAAGAATCGTCGCGTCAATGGAGAAAAAGAAGAATGTCTTGTTCCTGCCGTCGTAAACGTGAGGAATCCTGACTGGGCCGCCTAACGTCCCACCAAAATTGTTAAACTGCACAAGAGTCTGGCTGAAGCCGCCCTTCTCGTCAAAGGGGTTCGTGGCGTTGGTCGCACTGTTTCGAAGGTATTCGTAGACGTCTCCGTGGAGAGCATTCGTACCTGACTTCAGCACGGTGCTAAAGACCCCGCCCCCAGTGTGTGAGTACTCGGCCGAGAACGCAGTCGTGATTACCTGAAAATCCGAGACCGAGTCTGGGGAAGGATTGACCACTATGTTCTCCCCGAAGCTGGACATATTGAGATTGCCATCGAGGTACCACGCGTTCGCCCCACTCTGCCCGCCGTTCACGGCAATCGCCGAACCCAAAAGGTGAGTTGGATCGGGGAAGGTTCCGAAACTGCTGTCAAAGCCGAAATTACTTCCTGGAGGACCACCCACGTTGTTAACTCCCGGAAGCAAGAAGGTTAACTGCTGTAAATCCCGGCCCGCCAATGGCACATTCTGGATGATGTCGGTTTGCAAAGTAGTACTGAAGTTGCTGGCATCGGTCTCCAGCATCGGCAACTCGGCCTTGACTTCTACTTTTTCGTTGGCCGACCCGACCGTCAACTTGGTGTTAACCCGGATCACTTGGGCAGCAGGCACCTCGATGGCGGTGATGTCCAGCGAAGTAAATCCTTTGGCTGCGAAATGTGCACTGTAGGTGCCCGGTACTAAAGCCTCCGCTCGATAGTAGCCGGCATCGTTGGTTTTGGTGCTTGTCACCACATTTGTAGCAACGCTGGTAATAGTGATCTCCACTCCGGACATTGCCAAACCTTGTGGATCAGCCACGTTGCCCTCGATTGCGCCTCGATTCAGTTGGGCGACAAGAGCGGTCGTGCAGCAGAGGAGCAGTATCGGCCCCAGAAGCGTAAATAGCACTCGCCGCAAATACATATCTCCCTCCCGCGTGCCAGGTAAAAGCGTCCACTCCCATTTTCGGACGCATCGGCTGAGCCGGAGATTGGCACTCCTCTGCCCTCGTGAAAGAAGCCGACTCAATCTTTTTGTATCTATAGGTGTTGCTTGTCAAGCGATTTCTGGCGCTCCTCCCGGTTCTGTCCAATTAGCTGCACATTTTGAAGTCCTTGCCGTGGATTCTGACTCGAGTCTTCCATGTTAGTCTGATCTGACTTTTGGTGGCACCGCTCGCGATACGCAGAAAATAAGGTAGAGTCGGAGTCATGCTGATCTATCAAGACCGTCTATTTCCTCCTGCACCCGGTGTACGAAAGATTGCCAAGAGGCTCTATGAACACGTGCGATCGCTACCTATCGTCAGCCCCCATGGGCATACGCGGGCGGCGTGGTTTGCAAAGAACGAGCCTTTCCCCGATCCGGCAAAGCTCTTCGTGCAGCCCGACCACTACATCTATCGGATGCTCCACAGTCAGGGAGTCTCGCTCGAAGAGCTGGAGATTGGGCAGCCGGAGCTGAAGGATGCGCGGAGAGTCTGGCGCATCTTCGCACGTCATTACTATCTGTTCCGTGGAACGCCGACGCGCATGTGGCTGGACTTTGCCTTCCAGGAACTTTTCGGGCTGGAGCAGCGACTGTCGGAAACAACCGCCGATCTGTACTTCGACACGATCTCGGAAAAGCTTCGCGCTCCGGAGTTTCTGCCGCGCTCTCTTTACGAGCGTTTCAATCTGGAAGTGCTGGCCACGACCGATTCCCCGCTCGATTCGCTGGCCGATCACAAGGCCATCCGTGAATCCAACTGGAAGGCGCGGATTCTGCCGACCTTCCGTCCCGACCCGGTTGTCGATCCTGATTTTGCGGGATTTGCTGAAAACATCGCGAAGTTCGGCGAGAACACCGGCGAAGACACCTCGACTTGGGCGGGCTATTTGAACGGGATGCGAAGGACGCGCATTCGCTTCAAGGAACTCGGTTGCACCGCAAGCGACCACGGGCATCCCACTGCACGAACCGCCAATCTTTCGTCAGCCGACGCGGCACAACTGTTTCGCCAAGTGCTCGCCGGCAATGCCGATGCGCAGCAGCAGGAACTCTTCCGTGCCCAGATGCTGACAGAAATGGCGCGGATGAGCCTTGAAGACGGCCTGGTCATGCAGATTCACCCGGGCAGCGCGCGTAACCACAATCGCAAGCTCTATGAGCGCTACGGCCGCGACGTGGGTGCCGACATCCCGATGCCGACGAATTATGTGGACGCGCTTCGCCCGCTGCTCGATCAGTTCGGCAATGAGCGCGATCTGACGATTATTCTTTTCACGCTGGACGAGTCGACTTACAGCCGGGAACTGGCTCCGCTGGCCGGGCACTATCCGTGCCTGAGGCTGGGTCCGCCGTGGTGGTTTCATGACAGTCCAGAGGGAATGATGCGTTTCCGCGAACGAGTCACGGAGACGGCGGGCTTTTACAACACGGTGGGGTTCAATGACGATACTCGGGCCTTTCTTTCCATTCCGGCGCGGCACGACGTAGCGCGGCGCATGGATTGCGTTTTTCTAGCGAAGCTTGTCGCCGAGCACCGACTGGAGGAAGAAGAGGCTTCGGAAGTGGCCCACGACCTCGCGTATGGATTGGTGAAACAGGCGTATAAGTTGGAACGAGCGCGACATGACGGATAGAACAGATTCCGACAGCCGAATAGAAAGTGCTGCATCTCCAAGCTCATCTCCAGGCATGCGGCTCGGACGCGTGCGCTGGACGATCTGCGCCATGCTGTTCGTCGCCACCTCGATCAACTACATGGACCGCCAGGTGATCGCGATCCTCAAGCCCACCCTCCAGCAGAGCATCGGCCTGACGGAGGTGAGTTACGGCTACATTGTCGACGCATTTCAGATCGCCTACGCGCTGGGCCTGCTGGCCACCGGACGGCTGATCGACAAGCTCGGCACGCGCATCGGCTACATGTTGGTGATGGCGGTCTGGAGCCTTTCCGCAATGGGCCATGCGCTGGCCAACACCGCGCTCGAATTCGGCTTTGCGCGCTTCTTTCTCGGACTGGGCGAATCCGGCAACTTCCCGGCCGCGATCAAAACGGTGGCCGAGTGGTTCCCGCAGAACGAACGTTCACTGGCCACGGGCATCTTCAATTCCGGAGCAAATGTCGGCGCAATACTGGCTCCGCTGATTGTGCCCTGGGTGACGCTGCGCTACGGCTGGCACGCGGCCTTTCTGACCACGGGGCTCTTCAGCGCGCTCTGGATTGTGTGGTGGTTTCACAATTACCGCAAGCCCACCGACCACCCTACTCTTACGAGCGCCGAGTTACGGCACATCTACCAGGAGTCGGCGATGGAGATGGGCCCCACCTTGTCGTGGCGCCGGTTCCTGGGCTACCGCCAAACCTGGGCCTTTTCGATCGCGAAGTTCCTTACGGATCCGATCTGGTGGTTCTATTTGTTCTGGCTGCCGTCTTATTTCAGTTCGAAATTCAATCTGAATCTTTCGCATCTTGGGCTGCCGCTGATTATTGTCTATAACGTCTCGGCCCTCGGCAGCATCGGCGGAGGTTGGCTGCCCGCGCCTTTCCGGCGCCTTGGACTCTCGCCCAACTACGCGCGGCTTGCGGCTATGCTCTTCTGCGCCTGCATGGTTGTTCCTATCTTTACCGCCGCCAGGCTCAAGTCGGAGTGGGCCGCCATCGCGTTGCTCAGCCTGGCAGCGGGCGCACACCAGGGATGGTCGGCCAATCTCTTCACGACATCATCGGACATGTTTCCGCGCAGCGCGGTGGGCGCGGTGGTCGGCATTGGCGGCATGGCAGGATCAGTCGGCGGTGCAATTTTCGCCTTCTTCGCAGGCCACATCCTGCAACTGACGCAAAGCTATACCATCCTCTTTGGCATCGCGGCGAGCGCATATCTCCTGGCGCTACTCATTTTGTGCCTGCTCGCTCCCGGACTGAAGAAAGTGGAATTCCCCGCATGAGCCTCTACTGCGCCACGAGCGGTGTCGAAGCCGATCTTTTTCCGCAGTTGAAAGATCTGCTCGCGGAAAGCCTGGCGAAACTCGGCCAACGGAACCGCGTGCTCGCCGTGCCGCCTGACCAAAGCCGCCTGCATTCCCGCGCCGGCGAGTTGACGCGTTATGCATGGGAATACTACGGCGATCGTCTCAGGGCGGTTCTGCCGGCGCTCGGCACACACACCGCCATGCAGCCCGAGCAGATCGCGCGCATGTTTGGAACCATGCCGCAAGAACTCTTCCTCGTCCACAACTGGAGAACGGATGTCGAGACCCTCGGCGAAGTTCCGGCGGAGTTCATCAACGAGCAATCGGAGCACAAGCTGAACTTTGCATGGCCGGCACAGGTGAACCGGCTCATTGCACGTGGTGGCTTTGACCTTATCCTCTCCATCGGACAAGTAGTGCCCCATGAAGTGATTGGCATGGCCAATTACAACAAGAACATTCTCGTTGGCACCGGAGGCCGCGACGGGATTAATCGCAGCCACTATCTGGGCGCGGTGTATGGGATGGAGCGCATCATGGGCCGCGCTGAAAACCCCGTGCGCAATGTTCTCAATTACGCGTCCGATCATTTTCTGCGGCATCTGCCCATCGTCTACGTGCTTACCGTTGTGGGACGGATGTCGGACGGGCGGCTGGCTCTGCGTGGCCTTTTTGTCGGCGACGATGTCGAGTGCTTCTACCGCGCTGCCGACCTGAGCTTACGAGTGAACTTCGAAATGCTGGACACGCCCATCCAGAAGGCCGTCGTTTATCTCGATCCGCATGAGTTTCACAGCACATGGTTGGGCAACAAGGCTGTGTACCGTACACGCATGGCACTGGCCGACGGTGCGGAGCTGGTCATCCTTGCGCCGGGCGTAAAGGAATTTGGCGAAGACAAAACTATCGACACGCTGATCCGCAAATACGGCTATCGTGGAACTCCGGCGACGCTTGAAGCGGTGAGTGCCAATGCGGATCTCGCCAGCGATCTGAGCGCGGCTGCGCACCTCATCCACGGATCTTCGGAACAGCGTTTCACGATTAGGTGGTGCCCCGGCAAGCTCAGCAGGGAAGAGGTTGAAAGCGTTGGCTTCGAGTATGGCGATCTGAAATCCATCGTCAGGCGCTATGACCCCCAGAAGCTCCATCATGGCTACAATCGGATTGACGGCGAAGAGGTCTTCTTCATTGCAAATCCAGGGTTAGGGCTGTGGGCGCACCGCGACAAATTGCAAAGCTGAGGTTGAACGTGGCAAATAGCGGCTTGGAACTCGGCAAGTATTCCGTTGGGACCGGGGACAGGTTCGTGCACCAGGCCAAAGCGCAGCTGCAGGCTTGCGTGCAAGCTCTGCAGAACGGCGTCGAGGTGATTCCGGTATGGAATAAGTCGAACCGCGAGCACACTATCATTGGCTCCGAGCCCTCGTCTGTGCGGCACGCGGCCGATGCTGCTGTAAAGGCGCTGCATTGGGAGAAGCCATACTTTTGCGATGCCGACCATATCACGTTGCAAACGGCCGACCGTTTCTTCGGGCCGTGCGATTTCTACACCATCGACGTGGCCGACTCAATCGGCCAGCCGGCGACAACAGCCAACATTGAAAGCTTTGTGAAGCGGCACCCGGAGCTGCTGGGGCGCGTCCAACTCGAAACGGTGGACGAGGTTTTAGAGATCACACAAGAGCACTTGAGTCAGACCGCGCAGAAGTTTCTCGCCGCCGTGAACCAGGCGGGCGAGGTCTACCGCAAGATCGAAAAGGCCAAGGGCGCCGGCAACTTCATCCCCGAGGTCTCCATGGACGAAACCGACCGCGCGCAGAGCCCGGCGGAGCTGCTAATCATCCTGGCGGCTATCGCGGATGAAAACATTCCCGTCCAGACTATCGCTCCAAAATTCAGCGGCCGCTTCAATAAAGGTGTGGACTACGTTGGCGACGTCGCGCAGTTCGAGCGAGAGATGGCGCTCGATGTTGCGGCCATCACATACGCAGTCCGGCAATATGGCCTACCTGAAAATCTTAAGCTTAGCGTTCACTCCGGCAGCGACAAGTTCTCCATCTACCCTGCCATTCATGCCACGATGAAGCGGTTCAACGCAGGCGTGCACCTCAAGACCGCCGGAACCACGTGGCTCGAAGAGTTGATCGGCCTGGCGGAAGCCGGGGGCGACGGACTGGCTCTGGCAAAGGAAATTTACTGCGAAGCCTGCGCGCACCGCGATGAGCTTTGTGCGCCCTACGCCACCGTAATCGATATCGACCCGGCGAAGCTTCCGTCCCCGGACGAGGTTCGCGCCTGGTCCTCAGAGCAATACACCTCCGCCCTGCGCCACGTTCCGGGAACGGCGGCTTATAGCAGCAGCTTTCGCCAGTTACTGCATGTCGGCTTCAAGATCGCAGCCGAGATGGGGCGGCGCTATCTGGACCTGCTCGACGTCAATGAAGCCGTGATTGCGAAGAACGTGACGGAAAACCTATACCGCCGGCATATCGCTCCCGTCTTTCTGGGATGCAACGCAACCCGAGTGGAGAAACAATGACGAGCCCTATCCTCAGTCTTGAAGGTAAGACTGCCGTTGTGATCGGAGGCACCTCCGGGATCGGACGCACCCTAAGCCTCGGCCTCGCAGATGCCGGAGCCGATGTCATCGCGTCCGCACGCCGCCAGGAACTCGTTGAGGAAACAGCGGCCGAGGTCGAACGTCGCGGACGCCAAACCCTGCGCCTCTCGTCGGATCTGCGTAACCGCGCTTCGCTCGACCAACTACTCGCGGCATCACTCCAACGTTTTGGCAAGGTCGACATCCTTATCAACTGTGCCGGGAAAATTAAGCGCATGCCCACGCTCACCATGCCGGAAGGAGAATGGGCCGATATATTGGACACCAACCTTACCGGAACGCTGCGCGCTTGCCAGATCTTCGGCAAGCATATGCTGGAGCGTGGTTACGGCCGCATTGTCAACATCGCCTCGCTCAACAGCTTCGTTGCGCTCAGCGAGGTCGCCGCCTACGCGGCCAGCAAGGCTGGTGTTGTCTCGTTAACGCGCTCGCTTGCCGTGGAGTGGTCGAAGAAGGGCGTTACGGTAAACGCGATCGCGCCCGGCGTCTTCCGCACTAACCTGAATGCAGACCTGCTCGATAAAACGCCACGCGGCCAGGAGTTGCTACTACGAACGCCAATGGCCCGCTTCGGCAAGACCGAAGAACTCGTCGGAGCCGCGATCTACCTCTGTTCCGATGCCGCTTCTTTCGTGACCGGGCAGACTCTGGTCGTCGACGGAGGTTTTCTGGCCAGCGGCGTCAACCAGTAAGTTCGGTGGACAAAAGGCCTGGGGCTACACCACCCGATGTGCATTAAGAGCCATCTCTCGTATACAACTGTTGCGGAATAGGTCTTGTGTCGGACGATTCATCGGGATGGCTCCCTGATTCCTTACTCATCCTGCGCGGTACCCTCGAGTTAGCAACAGTTGGCGAAAGTGTTGGCTGCCAGAAGACTCGTTTTGTCCGTGCATCCTCACACCATCTTGGTTAGAGCAGGGCAAAGTCTGTCGGTACATATCCCTGGCGCGGTCTTCTGGGATGATCTCGAACAGGCAAAGACGGACGGGGCTTTACGCGAGCGCTTGGTACAGATTAGTCGTACCGCGTTGCGCAGAATCCAAACCCCTATTCTCGGAGCGCGATTAGCAGACAGAGCCAGGCACGGTTCCGGCATAGTTACAGGGGGCTGCATTCTGTTCAATATGGTGAACGCCATCTGCAGACCGGATCAGATCGTCCTTGATTTCGGTAAGAGCCGACTTGATACTGAAAGCGCCCGTAGCACTGCTGGAGAGGGGGATCGATGGGCGGGTAAAAGTCCGTTACTCTACTATGAAGGAGATCGTCTTCCGCCACTCGAAGAAATTATTGAGAGTAACGATCATTCCAAGATGCAGGTTAAGTGAGAGCTTTTATGATTCCGCAGCCTATTCTTTATGAGATCGCAATACATTCTGGTCGCGGTCAAACAGTGCCCGTTCCATCCAGCGGAAATTCTGCGATCCCCCGCGCATCGCTGATACCGAACGCCTGCGACACGCCTCTAGCATGATGTAGTTTCAAAATGGAGAATTAAATGCGCAACCATACCGAATCCGAGAAACTCCTAACGCATAATAAGAAATACATCCCTGGGGGCGTTGTTTCGCTAAACCGCGCCGTCAAACCCGAAATCGTTTTTGTGAAGGGCCTGGGTTCCCAGATCTGGGACGCAGACGGTAATCAATACATCGATTATCATGCGGCTTTCGCGCCACACTTTCTGGGACACAACGATCCGTATGTGACAGAAGCCGTAATAAAGGTTCTGCAGCAAGGGGCGAGTCTCTTTGGGTCCGGTACCACAGTCCTTGAGGGAGTTCTCGCCGAGTTGGTCTGTAAGAATGTCCCATCCGTTGAGTCTTTACAACTGTTGAATACCGGAAGTGAAGCGACATACCAGGCCATCCGTCTCGCTCGTGCAATTACCGGGAGAGACCATATCATCAAAATGCAGGGCGGTTACAACGGCTGGCATAATGACGTGGCAGGCAATCTTGCGACACCCTTGGCGGAACTAGGCGCCCGCCGCTCGCCAGGGGAATATTCCTTCGCACCTATCAGTGCCGGAATCCCTGCCGACCATCAGCGGCTCGTCCATTGCATAAACTTTAATGATCTGGACTCCGTGCGGTACGTGTGTGAGAAATACCCGGTTGCCGCATTAATAACGGAACCTATTCTTCAGAATATCGGCGTCATTAAGCCAAATCCCGGATATCTGCTGGGATTGCGCAGGCTCGCAGATGACTTCGGCTTTACGCTCATTTTTGATGAGGTGAAGACCGGTTTCCGCCACGCTATAGGCGGCTACGCAAGCATCGCTGGAGTAAGGCCAGATCTGTTAGTTTTCGGCAAAGCCCTCGCTAACGGCTATCCGATAGCGATTCTGGGCGGCAGAAAAGAGTTAATGGAGAATTTAATAGATCCAGATGCTACGAAACGGGTATTGCTCGCAGGGACATATAACGCGCACCCTGTACCCACAACTGCTGCGATTGCAACCATAGAGCGCTTGTTGATGCATGATGGCGAAGTCTATCGTCACGTGGAAGCGGTCGGAGAGATGCTCCAAAGCGGCTTAGAGGAAATTATCGACAAGGTGGGAGTGACTGCCGTCGTTGCACGGCAGGGTTCTGCGTTGTCCGTCTATTTCATGGATCACTGTCCAACTGACTGGCATGATTTGGCCTCACATCACGACTTTGAACTGGATACCGCATTCCGCCGGGAGTTGGTTGAGCACGGTATTTATGTGTTCCCGCTGGCAACCAAGCAGTGGTCGATCTCGGCTGCGCACTCCTTTGCAGACGTTGACGTGACCCTCGATCGGATCGAAAGTTCGCTCGTGTCCGCCGTTGCAACAACAAATAACACGCTCCTCATATAATCCGTGGAAGAGGCACTGAAAACAAAGTACAAACGTGAACATCGGAATTTATTCTTTACCGGGGCTTTTGCTTAAGATGAGATAGGGGTCACCGTCGAATAAGTCGGTACAAGTGTAAGTTCAAGGTTAAAGTGAGGCGTGCTATGCGATCGTGGCTTCTTCTTTTCAGTTGCAACTTGATGTGGGCGCTGCAGTTCACCTGTATTAAGTTGGTTCAGGATCAGGTAGGCGCACTATTCACGGTGTGGGCTCCAATGACTCTGGCCACTGTAATGCTTTACCCTCTGGTCAGGTTCGAAGCAAAAAGCGCGGGACGCAGGGACTGGCGAAGCAGCGATATTCTGATTTTCCTTTTACTGGCTGTGGTTGGAGTGTTTCCCGGACAAGTATTCATAACCTGGGGCACGCGCATGTCGTTAGCGAGTAACGCCGCTTTGCTCATGTTGACACTGCCGGTGTCCACCGCATTCCTGGCATTCATTTTTTTGCATGAAAAGATGAATACCATCCGGTGGATCAGTTTTGGCCTGGCAATAATCGGTGTCGTTATGTGCTCCGATATCGATTTTCGAACTCTGAATTTTGGCAAGGGCTATCTGTACGGGAATCTTCTGATCTTCCTGGGTACTTTGGGCAGCGCATTCTACAACTCTTATGGGAAAAAAATATTAGAACGCTACTCGGCGACGGAAATGTTATTTTTCACCTACCTGGCGATGTTCTTCGTTATGACTCCACTGGCTCTGGCCCGGGAACCTGGAGTGTTCGCTAATATTCCTCATTTCTCTCTTCAAACCTGGATCGGATTGGGCTTGCTCACCTTCTTCCATAATTTTCTCTCGATGGTTCTTTTTCTTAAGGCTCTCAAACAACTCGATGCAATTCAGGCAGCACTTTCGAATTACTTGATCACGTTTTTTGGGATTCCAATTGCTGCAATTTGGCTAAAAGAAAAGCTAACACCGTTAGCGATCATCGGGGGAGCCTTGATTTTGGGCAGCACGCTACTCATCACCGCGTGGGAAAACAGACAGGCCTCACGGAAATATGCAGCAGCAGAGACGCAGTGAAAAGCGATCATGCTCGAACCGATCAACGCTGAATTCGTGCCGTTCCGCCCTGTGCAAACACGCGAACTTGCTCGAGCGTTGCCATCGTTGTATCGCCAGGAAACGTGGTAAGCAGCGCGCCATGGGCCCAGCCCAACTTCATCGCTTGTTCCGGTAATTCGTCGGTCAAAACACCATAGAAGAACCCCGAGGCAAATCCATCCCCTCCACCGACACGGTCGTGCACATCGAGCTCGCACTGGGGAGAAGCATAAGTGTGGCCATTGATCCAGGCCACTGCAGCCCAGCTGTGGCGATTAGTCGAGTAAACGTCGCGCAAGGTCGTGGCAATGATCTTAATATGAGGATATCGTTCCAGCACGCGATCGATCATTCCCAGGAAAGCGCTGGGGTCGAGCTTGGACTTCGCGGCCACCGCTGGTCCGGCAATACCAAGCCCCTTTTGCAGATCCTCTTCATTCCCTACGAGGACGTCGACGTTTTCTAAGATGCGTCCAATCACCCGGCGCGCATGCTCTTGCCCCCCGGACAAATTCCATAGCTTTTCCCGGAAGTTCAGGTCAAAGGAGACGACTGCCCCGGAGTCCTTCGCGGCTTGCGTGGCCTCGATGATCAACTCAGCCGTTGTCTCCGAAAGGGCCGCGAAAACCCCACCAGTGTGAAACCATCGCAGGCCGCGTCCGAAAATTGCCTTCCAATCGAAATCGCCCGGTTTCAATTGAGCAGCCGCTTCGTTCGCGCGATTGTAGAAAACTACTGGCGCCCGCACTCCGTAACCACGGTCGCTGTAGACGGTAGCGATATTTGGGCCGTTGACGCCATTGTGCTCGAACGTTCGGTAGAACGGTTTCACCCCCATGGCCCGGACCCTTTCTGCGACCAGATCGCCGACAGGGTACTTGACCATCGCCGTAATCATCCCGGTTCGAAGGCCGAAACAATCGGAGAGATTGGCGGCCACATTGAATTCCCCTCCGCTGACGTGAATCTGGCATCGATTCGCCTTGCGGAAGGGAATGATCCCAGGGTCGAGTCGGTGAACCAACGCGCCAAGGCACACAATGTCCATCTCTGCGGAATCACGGATATTAAGACCGAAGTTCATCGCCATCACTCAGAACCGCAAATTCCAAGAGCAGAGTCGAATCCACACAACCGCCCTTTGACCTTCATTATGATGCCATCGGGTATTTGGCTGAATCCTGTGCCGGCAAATCTTAGGATGAAGATGGCTCCCTCGTCAATGAGATGATTGAATGAGTTATGTTCGTCGTCCCAAGGTCGGCGTGTCTCAGACAGACAAAGTTGAGGCGAAAGTGGTGGTTGCCAGTCACGCGGTATTCGCGATCGACGTCGCACAGGTTGAAGACAGAGTCTGCATGCTCAGGATTCGACCAGCAGCAGTTTGTGCTTGTGGTTGCAGCGTCATTAAGACCGCCAAACGATTGCCTCGGATAAAGGCACAGGTAAAGGCCCAACGATTATGTCCAATATGCTGAACTCTGTTCGCAATCTACATCGTTTTCTGTTGGCAACCTGTGTGGTGAGCGCTATCATTCGACGCGGGAAGAACAGAAAGTCGTGTATTGCAAGCTTCAGTTTTTCCGGGAGATCTTTCGGGTGAAAAACATGTGCTGCAACAAATTGGTGCGTCGGGCGACGTTCTTATTCTTCGGAATGCTTCTGGTTTGTGGACTCACCATGCCGATGCTGGCACAGTTTACGACGGCCCGGCTCAGCGGCGCTGTCTTCGATCCTTCTGGCCTGGCGCTGGCAGGCGCCACGGTAACGGTTCAGAATGAGCTGACGACCTACAAACGGGACACAACAACGGACAGTTCAGGCGAGTATTTATTTCCGGTTCTGCCGGTGGGCAACTACCAGCTTACTGTCACGATGACCGGCTTCGTTACCTATATCCAGAAGGGAATAGAATTGCAGGTTGACAAGTCTGTAAGCCTGCCGGTTCAAATGAAACTGGGCACGGTATCACAACAGGTTACGGTCAATGCGGATGCTTCCATGGTGACGACTGATTCTGCGACTATTGGTCAACTCATCACGCAGAAAGAGGTTGTTGAGTTACCTCTGAATGGCCGCTACGCGCAGGCGTTGGTATTCCTTGTTCCGGGAGCGGATAACGTCACGGCCAACTATTGCGCCGCGAACTGCGAAGGTGGAGTCTTCCCCAGCGAGCAATATGCCAAGGTCAATGGCGCCGGGGCAAATGGTGTGAGTTATCAGTTGGACGGAGCTGATTTTAACGACACCTACATCAACACCAATCTGCCTTTTCCGAATCCCGATGCCATCCAGGACTTCAATCTCGTGACCGACAACATGAGCGCTCTCTATGGGGATGCGCTTGGCGGAGTGGTGAATGTGACGTTAAAGTCGGGGACCAATTCAATCCACGGCGATGTCTTCGAATTTATCAGAAACTCTGCACTTGATGCGGCGAACTACTTTTCAACCAGCGGGGTAAGTCCACTGAAGCAGAATCAATTCGGGGGCGACATTGGCGGCCCCATCCTCAAGAACCGGTTGTTTTTTTTCGGAAGCTATCAGGGAACCAGGTTCAACGAGACCAATCCGACGAGCCAAAATGTGCCGGACACCGCCGAACGCACCGGAAACTTTGGCGAACTCTGCACAAATTTTGGCGGCACGTTCATCGGCGGGATATGCACGGGCGGGACGGGAACCACTCAGCTATACAACCCGTTCCCCGTGGAGAACTCAGGAACGGCCCCCGGGGCGGCCTACTATAACAATCAGATTACTCTCGACCCGGTCGCGGCCTACATGCTCAACGGGATTCCGCTTCCGAATCCGACCCCGCTCCAAATAAGTCAGGGATTTCCCGACACGTTGAATTTCAACAGCTTGCCGACGGTTCAAAACACGAATGAGTACCTGATCAAGATCGATTACAATTTTGGTAAGCACCATCTTAGCGGTCACTATTTCCAGCAGAGTTACACGCAGCCGATCGCCCTCCCCCCCAGCACAAACATCCTGGAAATGTCGAGTGCCGCGGAAACCCTGGTTGACCACAACGTGAGCGTCGTCGATCTCTATACGATCACACCGCATTTCATGCTGGGCAGCTACTACGGATACACCAAGATTGACGGCACGACGTACTCGTCAGCTCCATTCTCCATGGTCGACGCTGGAGTGACAAATTTTGCGGTACCGCCGAACAAAGGAGGCGGGAACACAGCATCTCTGAATGTGGGCACCGGCGGCCCATCTTTCTCCAGTGGCAATTACGGGGTCTGGAATCGAGGCGATCAATCCTTGCGTGAAATTGCCACACTGATCAAAGGCAAGCACGTAATTCAATTTGGCGGTGAGGCGGTACGCCTTACCCAGCCCATGGGAAATCTCTTCCAGGAGGGTGGTACATTCTATTTCGGCAATTCGACCGGCAATGCCTTGACGGATTTTGAGGTTGGCTTTGTCTCCGAAACGATTCAGGGCGGGGGGCTCTTTCTCAATTTTACCGGGATCAACTGGAGCGCTTTCGTGCAGGACGACTGGAAGGCCACCCCGCGACTCACCCTAAGCGCCGGACTCCGCTGGGATCCGTGGATTCCTTCCAAGGACAGCTTGGGAAGGGTCGCCTGTTTTGATCCCGGGGCCCCTCAGTCCGTGCGGTATCCGAATGCCCCTCCCGGCTTGCTCTATGGCGGGAAGAACCACGATCCCGGATGCCCGGAAGCTGGTATTTTCGCTGACTACATGAATTTCGGACCCCGATTTGGGTTTGCCTATCGGGTTACACAGGATGGTACGACGAGCATACGGGGCGGCGCGGGTTATTATTACGAGCCGCCAAATTCCCTCATCTATCAACAAATGGTCGGCGTCCCACCCTTCGCGCCGGTGATTAACCTCTATGGCGTAAGCCTCTCCAATCCCTACGGAAGCGCAGGAGTGTCCAACCCTTTCCCCGCGGGCTTTGGTCCGAATAACCCGGGCCCTGGCGCAACTTTTCCTTACCAACCTTCGTTTACACAAATACAGGATCCACATCTTCGCTTGCCGATGGTTCTAGCCTGGAACCTGACGGTCGAGCACTCTTTCAAAGCGAACTGGCTGCTGCGTGTCGCCTATGTGGGCAATAGCGCGCACCGGCTCTATGGCACGGGTGACCAGGAGAGCGGCCTGCTGCAGTTGAATCCCACGATCCCCGGGACTAACGGTGTGCGCGTGAATCAGAATTACGGATCGGTCGCTGAGATTAATTCCGGAGTGAACAGCAATTACAACGCACTGCAACTGACCCTTGAAAAGCGCCTCGGGCACGGCTTTTCCTTCCTATCTAACTTCGCCTGGGCGAAGGCGTTGGATGATTTCGCTCCGCAACCACAAGGTTCCCTTTACTACTTGTACACAAATACCTGTACCTGCGGCCGCCATTTCGATTACGGACCGTCGGCGGATGACCTCAACAAGGTTTTCAAAGTCAACGGGAATTACGAGACTCCGCATGTCCATGTTGCCGGTCCGATCTTGAACGGCTGGGAGCTCACGGCGATTGCCGATTGGCAAACTGGAAGCCCATTCACTATCTACAGTGGTTATGACGATTCGGAGAGCGGCATAGGAAACGACCGGGCCGACCTCGTGCCGGGAGTGAACCCGGTCCTCCCGGGCCGCTCGCATGCTGCCAGTATCGCAGAGTGGTTCAACCCCAATGCTTTTGTTCCGAACGCGACTGGAACTTTCGGCGATTCGGGAAAGAACTCTCTGCGCGGCCCCCGGTTCTTCAATACTGACTTGGCCGCAATTAAGAAATTCAAGGTGGGCGAGCGAGTCTCAGTCATGTTCCGCGCCGAGTTCTTCAATGCCTTTAACAATGTCAATCTGGGGTTGCCTGGCAACCAGCTAGCTACTGGTACCAGTAACGGCTTTGCCCGTATCGGCGGCACCGCGGGAGGAGGCGCGTACGGCGGCCCCACCTCCTACGGAACGGCCCAGCCCAGAATCATCCAGTTTGGATTGAAGGCCAGCTTTTGAGGACAGCGTTGTGAGCGGTAAGTGGCCAGGACATTCTGTTGGGTTACTGTATCGGGCAGGTGAACAACGCGTTCACCTGCAAACTAACTCCATATTCTAAATGGAGGCCAGCTAGCCGTAATGGATTACTTAACCAGGGAAGCTTGTCGCTTTCCAGCCTAGTCTGAAAGTAACTTCCAGGTTGATAGTAAGGACAGAAATGAGTTCGCTTCGCAGAGACTTTCTGAAGCTGGCAAGCGCGGGGTTCGTCGCAACTGCAACGGTTGCTACGCCCGGCGCCCTTGCGGAAATTACGTCTCCGCCGAGCTATGATCCCAATACCGTTTTCGATGTAAAGGCGTACGGCGCACGGGGTGATGGCATAACGATCGATACCCCAGCCATCAACCAAGCAATCGCTGCCGCCAATGCGCGAGGCGGTGGTACGGTGCGATTCCCACCGGGCGTCTATGCATGCTACTCGATTCACCTCAAGAGCAAGGTCGTGCTCTATCTTGAACCCGGAGCAACGATCTTTGCCGCAGGTGTTCCTGTAGAAGGCGCAAAAAGCGGCGCCTACGACGCTGCTGAATCGAACCAGCCTTGGGAGAATTATCAGGACTACGGTCACAATCACTGGCACAACAGCCTCATCTGGGGTGAAGACCTCCACGACTTCGCGATTCTCGGCACCGGGCTGATTTGGGGTAAGGGACTCAGCCGTGGTGCTAGTGATTTACCCTTGGCCGAAACCCCAGGGATGGGTAACAAAGCGATCGGCCTCAAGAACTGCCGCAATGTGATCCTGCGCGATTTCTCCGTTCTGGAGGGTGGACACTTCGCGATCCTGGCAACGGGCGTCGACAACCTTACAATCGACAACTTATTGATCGACACCAATCGGGACGGCATAGATATTGACTGTTGCCGAAATGTACGCATTTCGAACTGCAGCGTCAATTCCCCATTCGACGATGCAATCTGCCCCAAGAGTTCGTTCGCTCTTGGCTATGTCCGCACCACAGAAAACATCACGATTAGTAACTGCTATGTTACTGGCGCTTATGAAGTGGGTACCATGTTGGATGGGACCTGGAAGCGCTGGTCGTTGGATAAAGCCCAACAGGCCAAGGTGTTGCCCTATTTCCCGGAGGAGTTTAACGGAAGCATCAAACTCGGAACCGAGTCCAACGGCGGGTTCAGGAACATTGCCATCTCCAATTGCGTGTTCGACGGCAGCAAGGGCTTTGCCCTTGAAAGCTCCGATGGCGCAGTTGTGGAAGACATTACGCTTACCGCGATCACCATGCGTGATTGCACCAATACCCCTTTATTTCTTCGTTTGGGCAGTCGCATGAGAGGGCCGAAAGGCGCGAAGGTGGGCACGATGAAACGCATCATCATGAGCGACATCGTATGCAGTAATTCTGTGTCCAGGCTGGGCGGAGGAGGAATTATCGCCGGCATTCCCGGTCATCCTATCGAAGACATCAAGATCCATGACGTCTATTTTGAGCATAGTGGCTCGGGAACCAAAGAAATGGCTGCACTCAACCCGCCTGAAGCCGCGGAAGATAAGGACTATCCCGATCCCGACATGTTCGGCGATATTCCCGCAAGTGGATTCTTTCTGCGCCACGTCAACAATATCGAGTTCACCAATGTTGAGATTGCCTTCCGTCAGCCGGATGCCCGGCCGGTCTTCTGGATGGACCGTGTGGAGGGGGCTGATTTTTTTCATGTCAAAACGCCCAAAGCGCTTAGCGCCCCGGTATTCGCGCTCCATGACGTTCAAGATTTTCGCGTTGCCGCTTCGCGCAACGTCCGGGATGTTTACCTGGACAAGGTCGTGCAGCAGCAGCTTTAATAGCAGCGCCGCAACTGACGAACCCCGGTTCGATATTCAGGCGACAGGGAATCTCGCGGGTATCCTGGATCGCGCGTGAGATTGGCAACAGGAGAGGGAAGACGCATGAGGAGAGTGGAATGGCCGATGATTCTGGCGTGTACGTGTGTTGCGTTCGTCGCGCATGCCTATAGTCACGCCCAGACAACCATGCTTCCCTCGATCGTGGAGACGCTCAGCAAGCCGGTGCAGCCGCCGGCAGTCACACAGTTCCAGCTGGAACAATATCTCATGGCGCGGATTCCACCGCTACCGTCGCCGTCGACGCCCGAGCTGTGGACGGCTGAGGAGAAGCGGCTCCGCAAGCACATCCTTGAGGATGTGGTTTTCCATGGCTGGCCCCGTGAGTGGATTGAGTCCGCGCCACATTTCGAAGAAGTAGGAATCATTGAAACCGAGCATGGCTACCGGATTCGTAAGTTGCGTTACGAGATTGTCCCCGGCTTCATTTCGACGGCGCTCATGTATGAGCCTGAAACAATTACCGGTCGCATACCCGCGGTTCTCAATCTGGTCGGCCATGAGCCAGACGGAATTGCGGTCGAATATGAGCAGAAACGGTGCATCAACTTTGCCAAACGCGGCATGGTGGCGCTGAATCTCGAATGGATGCAGTTCGGAGAGCTATCCCAGCCGGATAACGGGCACGATTATGCGGCGCATCTTGATCTGGTCGGATCAAACGCATTAGGCCTCTTTTATCTCGCAATGAGGCGTGGGCTCGATTACTTGGCAACGCTGCCCGAAGTTGATCCGGCCCGGATTGGAGCGACCGGGCTTTCCGGCGGCGGTTGGCAGACGGTGGTACTGGGTGCTCTGGATCCCCGGGTTGCTGTTTCGGTGGAGGTGGCGGGCTTTGGGTCGCGCGAATCCAACCTTACCGCTCCGAGCGACACCTATGAAATAGAGGAAGACGCGCCAGATATCATGCAGGGATTTGACTATCCTGAATTCATCGCGATGCGCGCGCCACGCCCGACGCTGCTTGTGCACAATGCCGTAGATAGCTGCTGCTTCCGGGCACCGTTGGTAGAACCTTATATCTATGCCAACGTAGAGCCATTTTTCCAGATGTTCGGCGTGCCGAGCACTCTGGCATGGCATGAGAACTTCGTTCCCGGTGTGCACAACTATCAATTGGACAATAGGATTCAAGCTTACCGGTTTTTCACAAAGTATTTTCATTTGCCGGTCGCTGAAGGCGAGATATTCAGTGATGGTGAGATTCGCAATGCCGAGACGCTTGCCGTTGGTGTGCCGGCCGACAATCTGACCATACTTGGTTTAGCGAGGAAACTGGCTGCCAATATCACCCGCCAGCCAATTCCAGCCGCTGGAGCCGAGCGTACTGCGTGGATTCGATCCGAACGGGACAAGTTGAAATCAGTGGTTCGCTACAAACCTGTTTCTATGTCGCGTGCGTTGAGGATGACTAACTCCAAAGGCATGACGTTCGAAAGTCTGTCTTATCGTTTCGACTTCTCGAACGGGTTGAGTGCCACGGGGGTATGGTTCAAACAGGATGCATCGCCCGATGTCGAGCCAGTTACAATCGTGCTCAATGACAAAGGCTATAAGGCTGCGGGACAGGACGTATTCGATCGTCTGAGTAGCGGCCATGAGGTATTCGCGTTAGATCTTCTCTTCAACGGTGCCACGATGCCTGAAGTGCCTGATTCAAGCGATTGGGAACTCCTGGTCGATGGCAGCGGCGATCGTTCTTTGGGATTGGAAGTAGCGCAGTTGCTGGCATTCACAGAATGGGTACGTTCCTCAACCGGATCCAGCCATGTTCAAGTAGTAACCGACGGAATTCGCAACCAGACCATTGCTCTTATTGCCGCCGCGATCGAACCCGACACCTTCTCAAACATGGAAAACCATAACGCGATGAGGAGTTTGGCGTATTTACTCGATAAGCCGGTGCCTCTCCGTTCTGCACCTGAGCTCTTCTGTCTGGATTTATATAAAGACTTTGATATAGATTCTATTAGGGCGCTCGCCCTTTCTGTGAAGATTACTCAAGTAAGTGTTGTGGATCGATAGAGGTTTGTTCGTGGCCAAGCTTAAGGAATATTCCGTGCCGTCGATCGAGCGGGCACTTTCGGTGCTTGAATGCCTCGCCCAGGCGAAACGCGGGTTCTCACTTTCTGAAATTGGTCGACGACTGAGGATTCCAAAAAGCTCAGCCCACCTGATTCTGTCTACTCTCGAGCGAAGGGGGTTCCTGCAGAAGAATGCCAAGACCGGTAGGTATTGTTTTGGTCTGCAGTTAGTTAGCCTGAGCAGGAGCGCCCTCGAGAACCTCGATATGCGTGAAGAAGCCAAACCTTTTTTGCGCTCTCTAATGCAAGAAAGTGGGTTCACCGTACACATGGCGGTGCTGGAACGCGACGAAGCGGTAATCATTGAAAAAGTTGAGGCGCCAGGATTGGTCAGGCTGGCTTCATGGATTGGGCGCCGCCTCGACGTCAACTGCACCGGAGTTGGAAAGGTTCTCCTCGCATTCCTCCCCGATGACGAACTTGATTACCTGCTCAAGACCAAAGAATTTGCTCGACACAACAGTCGCACGATTATTTCAAAGAGCGCTTTGAAACGAGAGCTTAAGCTCGTTAGACAGTCAGGGTACTCTCTTGACAATGAAGAGGATGAACCTGGAGTGTGTTGCATTGGAGCTCCCGTGTTCGACGAGAGCGGGAGGGCCGTTGCCGCAATCAGCATAGCGGGAATTGCAAGTCAAATTGGAACCAATCGTATTCCGATTCTGGCGCGCATGGTAAGGCGGGTGGCTGGAAGTCTTTCCGCCCGTCTAGGCTATATCGCGCAAGAGGCTGGCGTGGCGCATCAGGAGACATCGACTGGAGATGATCCATCCGAGAAATAGCAATGTTTCCATTCCTAAGAGGGCAAGTACGCTTGGATCTGCTTGAACTCGGAGGCGGAGCCGGCGTCCAGTTAGGTGCGGTACGATTGCGCGAGCTCTGTTTTCACGGACCATTCTTTGCTACGGGATGAATAGATTATTAGATAGCATGTGCGGGATAAACAAGCCATTTGGGGAGACAAGTCATGCCGGAGGATCGTTTAGGAAGCAGAAGAGGCTCGGTGCGGGCCACAAATGGCTCAACCGCCGACATCCAAGCCGGGGTGGTAGGCCTTGGACTTATGGGCATGAGCATCACCGCTTGTCTGCTGGCCGCGGGACATCCAGTAACAGCAGTAACTCGCAGTTTGGCAAAGCATAAGCACGCACGCCGTCATATATGGGCGCTCTTAAGGCAGATGGCGAAGCAAGGCATACTGCAACGAGATCCATCCAAAGTGATTCAGAATTTGATCATTTCGGAGAACTTCTCGGACCTGCGAGATTCTCAAGTCGTGATCGAATCGATCATAGAAAACCTCGAAACCAAGAGGGGCGCATTGGCTCGGATTGAGGAGGCTGTGTCACCGGAGACTGTGATTGGGAGTAACACGTCTGCGATTCCCGTTTCCATCTTGCAGGAGGAAACGAAGCACCCTGAACGGATTCTGGGCATCCACTGGGCGGAGCCCGCCCATGTGACTCGTTTCCTCGAAATTATTTGTGGAAAGAGGTCCGAACTGCAGTACGCGCAACGCGTGGTGTCGCTGGCGAAACTGTGGGGAAAAGAGCCCTCTCTGCTGCGGCGGGATATTCGAGGCTTCATCACGAACCGTCTTATGTACGCGATGTTTCGAGAAGCCTTCTTCCTGGTGGAGAACGGCTACGCAAATATCGACGATGTGGATCGTTCGTTGCGCAACGATTTGGGCTACTGGATAACCTTTGCTGGTCCCTTCCGCTTCATGGATCTGACGGGCATTCCGGCATACGCAGCGGTTATGAAAGATCTGTTTCCAGAACTGAGTAGCGGGACCAAGGTGCCAGCGCTGATTGACCAGTTGGTGAAGTCAGGTGCTCGGGGTGTATCCAACGCCCATGGTTTCTATAAATATACCCCTGAAGAAGCCCGGCGATGGGAAAAGCTCTTTCTCAAGTTTACCTACGAGATCCGCGAATTGGCGCAGAAGTATCCTGAGAACGTCGGCAACGATCGTCAGAGTCCGAAGGCTGGGAGGGAGAAACGTAAGACGACTTCAAGGGAGGGCGCCCGGTCCAAATGAGGTTAGAACAATGGGACAACACTATCGATTGTGAATAGAGGCAATGCAGTCTACCCTGAAAAGGGCGATGTTACTCTTTGTAAGTCATCGTCAAAAGTAATGATCTGAAAGTCGGACAACTTTACATCATGGGGAGGCCCTACCAAATGCCTAAAGTTGAAATCAAACATCCTGATAAAAGGGCGTCGACGGGTTCATATTCGGCAGGGGTGGAGATCGACGGCTGGCTTTTCATCAGCGGACAGGGGCCACTGGACCTGCGGACTGGCGCCGTGGTCCGGGGATCGATTGAAGAAGAAACCCGATTGACGCTTGACCATATCGGGAAGGTCTTACAGAGCGCTGGCTACAGTTTCGATGACGTAGTGAAGTGCACCTGCCACCTCGCAGACATCCAAGATTTCGGCAGATTCGACAAAGTGTACTCTGAGTTCTTTCAAGGAATCCGTCCGGCGCGGACCACCGTACAGTCGGGACTGGGAGACGGAATCAAAGTTGAGATCGATGCCATCGCACGGAAGACGCGGTAGATCCCGCGGATGAAGGGAAACAAGTGACGACTAATGACCAGATTGTGCTGTCCGGAGGCCTTCTGGCAGACGGAACGGGGGCCCCACTTGCCCCCGGGGACCTCCTGATCGGTGGCGATCGCATACTGGAGATCGGTCACTTTGCGATGCCTTCGCAAATCCCGACAATCGATTGCACTGGCTTGATCGTAGCCCCCGGTTTCATCGACGGACACAGTCATTCTGATCTGCAAGTCCTGGAAAACCGCCCGGAAAAAATCGCCCAGGGTGTGACTACCGAAGTTGTGGGCAATTGCGGTTTTTCTCCCTATCCGGCCCCGCCAAACAGCGACGACTTAGTGGGCTTCGCCAATGGACTCTTTTGTGGCAGCGAGAGGTGGGGATGGGATTCGGCGAAAGAGTATCTGAACGCGGCGCGCTCCGCGCCATACGTCAATGTCTTCTCGCTCGTCGGTCATGGTTCGTTGCGAATCTGGATGGCGGGGCGACGTCAGGGTGCCCTGTCGAAGCGCGAACTGGATGCGATGGAGCAGCGGTTAGCAGAAGAGCTTCAAGAGGGTGCCTGCGGCTTCTCCACCGGCCTCATGTACGCACCTGGATCGAGTGCCCCGCGCGAGGAACTGGAAGCATTGTGCGCCGTGGTTGCTCGCCACGACAAGACCTATGCTACCCACATGCGCGATTATTCCGACCGCTTGGTGGAGGCCGTCGACGAACAAATTGAGTTGGCGCGCAAGACAGGTTGCCGTCTGCAGATTTCTCACTTACAGGCGGTCGGGTCCCGAAACTGGCCTCTGCAACAGGTCGCATTGGAGAAAATCGAACGAGCGCGCGACGCAGGAATCGATGTCACCTTTGACTGCTATCCATACATCTGCGGGAGCACGGTTCTAACTCAACTTTTGCCGCAATGGGTCCTGGATGGTGGAGTTGGGCCGATGGTGGCAAGACTCGCTGATCCTGAACTTCGGCCAAAGATTGCTGCTCGAACCGATGCCGACCTCGCCCAGGGTTGGAATAACATCCTCATCGCCGCAGTGGCGTCCCCGAAGAACCATGGACTGGTGGGTAAAAGCGTTGCCGAAATCGCGTTCATCAAAGGGCAATCTCCCGTGGAAGCGGCGATCGATCTATTGATTGAGGAGGCAGGCCGCGTAAACATGCTGGAAGTCAATCAGAGCGAGGCCAACCTCCGTCAAACCTTGTCCCATCCCCTGTCGAATGTCATCAGTGACGGCTTTTACGTCCAGGGTAGGCCTCATCCGCGGTTGTCTGGCACCTTCCCGCTCCTGTTGGGCGAAATCTGTCTCAAGCGAGGTTGGCTGACGCTGCCGGAGGCGATTCGTAAGATTACCGACCTGCCCGCGCGGCGCTTCAGAATTCCACAACGTGGCAGGCTCGCGCCAGGCTATTTTGCCGACATCACTGTCTTCGATCCCTCCAGGGTGAGCAGCCCCGCTACCTACGAAAATCCTCGGCTAGCGCCGGTGGGAATCCGTCACGTTTTTCGCAACGGGCGACGGGTCTTCGGCGAAGAGGAAGTCTGGACTCAATGAAAATCTCCGACCTGGACACCCCGGCTGTGCTGATCGATGTCGACGTCATGGAGAGAAACCTCCAAAGCATGAGTGACTACTGCGCGGCGCACAATCTGAAACTGCGACCGCACACTAAGACCCATAAGATTCCTGAATTGGCGCAGTTGCAGTTGAAGCTGGGCGCTTCGGGCATCACGGTGGCAAAGTTGGGCGAAGCCAGCGTCATGGCGGACAGCGGCGTGAACGACATCTTGATCGTTTACCCGTTGCTCGGCGAAAAGAAATTGGATCGTTTGGTGCGACTGGCCGAGCGTGTCAAGTGCGCGGTAGCGATTGATTCGTTGGAGGTCGCACAGGGGATATCGCGAGCTGCTTTGAATGCCGGAGTAACAGTGGGAGTGAGAGTGGAGTTCGACACCGGATTTGGACGGTGTGGCCTGCCTATCACGGAGCACTCTGCGGAAACGGCCAAGCGGATTCGTGAGCTTGCCAGTCTGCGCTGGGAAGGTGTTCTGACCTATCCGGGCCACATCATGGGAACCGCCGCTGAGCGCGAGATCCTGCTCGCAAAGGAAAATAATGAGCTTTCAAGGTTGCAAGAGCTTCTCGATCTCCAAGGAATCGACTGCGAAATCGTGAGCGGGGGCAACACACCTGCCGCCTACATCTCTCATCGCTTTAAGAACGTTAATGAAATCCGGCCGGGCACCTATATTTTTAATGACAAGAACACCGTATGCGCAGAAGCTGCGACCTATCGCGACTGTGCGGCAACGGTTCTCGCCACGGTGGTGAGCGTCAGCGTTGCAGGCAAAACTATGGTTGACGCGGGAAGCAAGACGCTCTCTGCCGATCCGCTTCTCTCCGGTCCCAAGCATGGCTACGGGGAGGTCCTGAACTATCCCGGGGTCGTCATCGAGGATCTGTCCGAAGAACACGGGCACTTGAACGTGCGGGGAGTGCGCACTTCACCGAAGCTGGGAGAACGGCTGCGCATCGTTCCCAACCATATATGCACCTGCATCAACCTGCATGATCGGGTCTATGGATGTAGCGGAGAAGACGTAGTGGTTCAGTGGGAGGTTAAGGGGCGAGGAAAAGTTCAGTGATTAGTAATTTCCCAAACTCCGGTCGCCCGAAGCGATTCTAAAGCAAGTTCGAAGAGCTCCAGCCTTTACTTTACGATTGACGCAACAGGATCGCTTTACCTCGCCCGAAAGTGGCTGCAAGAAAACTGGTCGGGCCAAGAAGGAGGATCGTGGTGATTAAGCTCCTCGTCCACACTGGAATTTTTTGCGGCGCCATCCTTCTGATACCGGGGCCGGCGCAATCCGCAGCCTCGAAGCCCACTGTCTGGGTTGTATCCGGCATGGAGAGAGTGGGCCAGGAAGACCCGCCGCAAAAAAAGCACCGCATTGAACTGTTTGCAGCCCGAGGTGAGTACGAACCGTTCCAGATCGTGGTTCGCGCCACGGCAGAACGTCTCACCAACGTAAATCTCATACTCTCCGACCTTCGGGGGCCCAAGGGCGCTGTGATCGGGAAGGGCAATCTCATCGCCTACCGTGAGCACTACGTGCATGTCGACCACGGCAGTCCGGTGAGAAAAGGAGCAACCATGCCTCCACTGGGTCCTGGTTGGTATGCGGATGCACTTGTTCCCTTTATTGATCCGGCCACCGACGAGCCTCCAGTCAACGCCAAGATCCGCGCTACTCCTTTCGACGTCGGGCTGGGCAACAATCAACCGCTATGGATCGACGTGTTGGTCCCACGAAACGCAGTGCGCGGCAAGTACCGTGGCTCCTTTACTGTAACCAGCGATCAGGGGAGGGCGACTGGCGAATTTCAGCTCACCGTTTGGGATTTTGAGCTGCCGCTGAAACCCTCGCTGGATTCATCCTTCATGTTGTGGAAGGACAAGAGTGCCGCTGCGTGCGAAACCATCTTGCGGCACAAACTCATGCCCACGCCGATACCTTTGCAGGACGCAGCCGAGTTAGTGGAGAAATATCATCTGAGCTCGATCAATATCGGATTATCGAGCAACGCTGACTACAACCACGGGGTTATGGGCCCCGCTCCATCGGTGGAGGAAATTCAGAAAATCGCGCGCCAGCTTCCATCAGGCCCGTTGCTCTATAACTATACGGCTGACGAAATCGTGGAGTTTCCCAATTTGTATCCGGTGATCAAGACCTGGGCCCGCAATCTGCACAGTGCAGGGATTCTCAATCTCATCACCATGGCACCCGTCCCGGATTTGTTCGAAGACGGATCGGGCAGCGGTCGTTCGGCTGTGGACATTTGGGTTCTTCAGCCGGGCTACTATGAAGCGTCACCGCAGAACGTTCGCACCGTTCTGAAAAAAGGTGACCGGGTGTGGACATACACGGCCCTTGTGCAGGACGACCATTCGCCTCAATGGGAGATCGATTTCCCGCCGATGGCTTACCGTGTCATGCAAGGATTTATCAACCAGAGCCTGGGTTTCACCGGTTTGCTGTATTGGTCGGTAGACTATTGGACCAAGAATCCCTGGAGTGACGTGGATACGTATCCGACTGATGGCGACCATTATCCGGGCGAAGGAATGCTCGTGTACCCGGGCGAGGATGCCGGAGTCCAAGGAACCGTTCCCTCGCTTCGTCTGAAGTGGATCCGGGAGGGTGTCGAAGACTATGAATACATCGAACTAATGAAGAAAGCCGGCAAGGGTGACTTAGCCCTCGAGTTGGCAAGGCAACTCGGCCAGGATTTCCGGCACTGGAACGCCGATCCGAAACTCCTATTCGCAGCGCGAAAGCGCATGGGAGAAGTGCTGGATAAGCACTGAGGTAACAGACGATAGCCATCGAAAAGTGGTAACGTTTGGGCGATCGAGCCGACGATCATCCTTCTTCATGGCGTCTGTGGCTTTCCGACCCGTTACGGGAATGACCTGCCCCCTGTTTCAGCGAGGGCCCAAAGAGGAGTTCCCTGATACCGGCTTCCATCGGTTGCCGTACTCGGATCCCTGTAGCTGAAATGCTTCTGACGGGTCGGATCATAAAAGGTGATGCCTACAATTCCGTGGTGCTATTGACGCCCCCTAGTGTTCTGTCCCGCAAGTTCGCAGCATAACTACCTCTGTCACCCTGAGCGAAGCGAAGGACCTATGTATTTTGTTTGCACCACGTAAATCGTTGCCCCGGCTCGAAAACGACGTCCCGATTTTATTCGCGTATTTCCGGGACACCACCCTAGCGACTGAGTATCCACACTCCGTCAGTTGCAGTGATCGGCACGTTGTTGAGAGAATCGCCACTGTCTCAGCAGTCATGAGTTGGCAAGGTTCGGGAAGGAGCTGATTTAAGCTTGCGCCGATTAGTATGCTCTTCAGTGTTCCTCTGCACTCTGGTCACCTGCGGTTTGGATTCGTTCGCGCAATCAGGCCGCCCTTGGTCCTTCGCTGTCTCCGGAGATTCCAGAAACTGTGGCGACATCATCATGCCAGGGATCGCCCTGGGAGTGCGAAACGATCAGGCACAATTTTACTGGCACTTGGGTGATTTTCGCGCCACCTACGATATCGACGAAGACATTCTCGCCGCACCCGAATATCGTAACCAGCACCTGGCAATCGCTGAATACCAGAGATTTGAATGGCGTGATTTCATTGCGCAACAAATCGAGCCCTTCGGCGATACTCCAGTATTTCTTGCCATCGGAAACCACGAACTGGTGCCGCCGAAGACTCGGGCCGACTACATTCAGCAATTTGCGGATTGGCTCGACTCTCCAGTTCTTCGCTCCCAGCGGCTCAAGGACGATCGTCACGATCACCAGTTGCACACCTACTATCACTGGATTCAGGGTGGCGTCGATTTTGTTTCGCTGGACAATGCTTCGAAGGAGCAGTTCGATGATGAGCAGCTTGCCTGGATCGAGCGAACACTTACGCTTGATGAAACCAATGCCGATGTAAGGAGCGTAGTGTTCGGAATGCATGGTGCTTTGCCCGACAGCATCCCGGCCGGGCACAGCATGAACGAATCAGCACAGATGGAACGAAGCGGTCGCCGCGTTTACCAGGATCTGCTGACATTTCGCTCAAAAACAAAGAAAAACGTCTATGTGCTGGCCAGCCACGATCACTTCCTCATCGAAGACGCTTACCACGATTCGTGTCACTCTGCGCCCAACAGTGTTCTGTCTGGCTGGATCGTCGGGACGGCCGGTGCCGAACGATATCGATTGCCATCCGATGTTGCTGGAGCTAAACAGGCGAGAACAGACGTCTACGGCTATCTCCTGGCGACGGTGCAGGCTGACGGGGCAATCGCCTTTCAATTCAAAGAGGTCAAACCCGATGGTATTCCGTCGCAAGTTAGAGACCGGTACGGGAGCAAGCAAGTGCAGGGATGTTTCGAGGAGAATAAGTCACCCTACGTTCCAGCAGGACCGGATTGCACGGGCCAGTAATTTGGAGCCAATAAAGAAATTTGGAAAAGCAACAGTGCCGCAGTTTGTGAGCTTGCCCGGATCCTGGGGCCGGCGGGCGACCTCTAGGAGGTTCCAGACTTTCCAGACCGGCGAGGCTTGAGCAAGGATCGGTCTTGCGCTACGATGAGGCGATGGATTCATGTTTAGATCGATGAGCATCAATAACTGCCTTTTTGACAGAAGCCGCTTCTGGCAAGGCTTTCCAAGCGAAAATCGATTGAAATCCCATAGGGAATCCCGCGTCCGCCGCCACCGCTAGCGGCTTCCTGCAAACCGCTGTATCGAATACTAGTTCGGAGCTCGGAGGCTATCTGCATGAGTGCGGGGCGCATCCGATACAGCGCTAGCGTTTCTGGACAACTTCCAGTTGGCCGACTAAACGGGAGTGACGGGCCCTAAGTCGCACTCAGCAGGTCGTTAAAAAAAAGCGCTCTTAAACTGCTGATGCCGATGCAGAGCCTGGCTCATCAGTGTCTGGAATTCTGGTGCGGCGTGAAGACTTTGCAGCAACGGATCGCGCACGAAGTAGGGGTAGCAAAAGAATCCACTCTCGATGCTAAGACGCAGCATGTGCAAGGCGGAAACCTTGTCACCCAAAACCGCATAAGCTTGAGCGACCTTGTATATACCCTCAGCGTCGCTAACGCCGCGATCTTCGATCTTGCTTTCCGTTTGCTGTAGCAGTTTTAAACCGCCCGCATTGTCGCGCCTGATTGAGCGGCTGAGAGCTTTTCCTACATTTGCCGGAAGCAACGAAGGATCCTTTTCAAAGGCGCGATCAAACTGCTGGGCAGCCTGGTCGCGATTGTTTAGGTAGTATTCGCCAAAGCCTCGGTAGAAGTTGATGTAAACAGAATCGTTAGCCGGCAGGCTACGCAGAAATTTCTCATATTCGCCCAGGTAAAGGTAGCTGTTCATCGCCGAGCTGTTGATTTTGACCAAAGGGTCGATTTGACGCGCTTTTTCGCACTCCGCTACCGATTCCTTCAACATCCCGGCAAACCGGTAGGCATAACCCAGCTCCCAGTGCGCCTCAGCGTTATTGGGACTATCCTGCAGAACCGATCGCAACAAGGGTACGGCTTGTTCCACTCTGCCAGTATCAGTGAGCAGATTGGCCATATAGATTCGCGGCTCGACCAGCGCGGGATTTAATGCAATCGCCTTCTCATAGTCAACCTGCGCTTTGCCGTAGTCCTCGCGCCCACCGAACTGAAGTGACGCATTGGTCGTGTATGCTCTCCCCAGATGCGCCCACGAGGGCGCATAGTTCGGTTCAATCGCCGTAGACTTCTCTAGCATTTCGATCGCCGCTCGAAACTCATTCAGCGAGTAGAGGTCGATTCCGCGCAGGTAGTATTCGTAAGCGGCGGTACTAATTTTTTTCTCGGGCTTGAGATTTTCAGCTTCTCTGGGCGACAGGTTCAGCTCCAACTCCTTAATGATCTGCTGCGACACTCGGTCTTGAACCGTCAGCAGTTTGTCGTACTTCACATCGATGGCCTCTCGCCACAGAATTTTGTCTGGCCTTACATCGATGAGTTGGGCGGTGATCCTCAGGTCATCGCCATCTTTAATGAAGCTGCCCGTAAGCAGCGTATCCACGTCCAAGTCCGCGGCAACTTTCTTAGGGTCGATGATCTGATTGCGGTACTTGTCGATCGAGGATGAGGGACGAATAGTCAGAGCATTGACATATCCAAGTTTGGTGATGATCGCATCCGCCAGCGAGAATCCGAGGAAATCGGTTTCCGGATCCTGCTTAAGATTTCGGAATGGAAGAATTGCTAAGCTGCGCGGCCGCGCCGAGGTGCGCGGAGTCGATATCCTGGCATAGAAGTAGCCGATGGCAGCAATTGCAACCAACAGTATCGCCAGTCGCCACAGCCAGATTCTTGGCCATGTTGTCGGAGAAGATGTCAGGTCCCCGGTGAGAGCAGGGATGGCTCGCGCCGGTGTTCCGCTACCCGATCCCACCCTCGCCGCTTGCCCCCCAGTCGACCGATGCAGTTTGGCTTGAAACTCCGCCTCCTTCTTGAAGTCCTGCAGGTCGATCAAGAGATCTCCCACCGACTGGAACCGGATCTCGCGGTCCTTGCGCAGCGCTTTGCCGATGATGCGCTCGATTTCCTGCGGCACGTCCGGGGCAAACTCTACCGGTGGTGGCGGCTCAACTTTCAGGATCTCGGCCATCACATCACTCGCCGTCACACCGTCAAACGCCGCCCTACCGGTGACCATCTCATACATCACCGATCCCAGGCTGAAAATATCGCTGCGTCCATCTACTTCAACTCCGCGCGCCTGCTCCGGCGACATATACTTGGCCGTGCCCACAACCATTCCCGGTGTGCTGGCCGTGGATGTCACCGTTAATCCTCTTCCAATCGTCTGGTCGCCTGCCCTATGGCCCAGCTTGGCGATTCCGAAATCGAGCACTTTAACGATTCCATCCGCTCGAACGATCACATTGTCGGGCTTGATGTCGCGATGAACAATTCCACAAGCATGAGCGGCAGCCAGAGCGCTGGCAATCTGGATGGCAACGTCAATCGCAGTATTCAGCTCCATCCTGCCGCTTGCCATTTTGTAGCGAAGAGTTAAACCTTCGACATACTCGGAAACAATAAAACGCAGCCCCTCAGCCTGTCCGAATTCATAAATAGTAAGAATGTTGGGGTGATTCAGCGCTGAGGTCGCGTGCGCTTCGTGCTCAAAACGCCGCAAATCACGCTCGTCACGAGTCAGTTCCGGAAGAAGAATTTTGAGCGCAACCTTGCGACCGAGCCGCAGGTCCTGGGCAAGGTAAACTTCACCCATCCCGCCGGCTCCCAGCATAGAAATGATTTGGTAATGTTCCAACTTCGTGCCGGGAGCAAACATTCCGTCACGGTGTTCCGTCGTCATCTGATGCCCCGCTCAAATTTCAATAGGAAGTCCATAGTTTTCGGGGCGGAATCCAGAAGGACTTGTATTTCTTTCAGCTGTGCGCAGCCGCCGCGGTTCTCTTCGGGAAATCCAAGCCCACCTCAGGCTTCGATTTGGGTACCCTATAAAACATGGCTCTTGAACGTGCCGGCCGGCAAGGAATCCATCAGACAACCTTACAGCATAATAAAGTAAAGTAAATCGAATATCCTAGCAACCCACGTCGCTTTGAGAAAGAGAGCGGCTAGTCGCTTGCCGAGTGCGGTCAATTCTACGAGTTGTGCCCAGTGAGCGACGCCCCTTCCCATGGGTGCTAAACTTACCGTCGATTTGCATCTTCTTTCAGAGAGGGAAGCATGAGCGACCTGGCGCCCGAGTCAACTCCGCACAATGCGGGCGCCAGCGCCAGTCCGGATCCTAAGGCCGCCTTCGACCCAGACGCTGCTCCCGTGGAACCTCCCGCGCCCGACCTGGGTTCGATTGGGCCCTATCGGCGGATCAGGAAATTGGGGGAAGGCGGGATGGGGCAGGTATGGCTGGCGGAGCAGTCCGCTCCCGTCAAACGGCAGGTTGCGCTGAAAATCATCAAGGTGGGCCGCTACGACAGTTCCGCCCTGCTGCGCTTTGATCGGGAACGGCAGACCCTGGCGATCATGGACCATCCTGCCATCGCCAAGGTTTTCGACGCGGGTACAACCGCCGAAGGTCAACCCTACTTCGTGATGGAGTATGTGCCGGGACTGCCCGTCACCGATTATTGCGATCGGAAGCGCCTCACGGCCCGACAGCGCCTAGCCCTGTTGATTAAGGTTTGCGACGGCGTGCAGCACGCGCATCAAAAGGCGATCATCCATCGTGACCTGAAACCCTCCAACATCCTGGTGGTTGAAGTCGATGGCAAGCCGATGCCGCGCATTATCGACTTCGGCATTGCCAAAGCCATCACCGAGTCATCCGAGGACGAAACGCTGGTGACACGCGCGGGAGGGATGGTCGGCACTCCGGGATACATGAGCCCGGAGCAAGCCGACCCCAGCGTGCTCGATGTGGATACCCGCACCGACGTTTACTCGCTCGGCATGGTGCTCTACGAGCTTCTTGCCGGTGCGTTGCCTTTCGATGCGAAGCTGTGGCAGACCAGACCCTTTCACGAGGTTCTACGCCAGTTGCATGAGGAGGATCCGATCAGTCCGAGCACGAGGGTCGGCGGAAACGCGACCTCGACGGTCGTCGCGGAAAATCGGGGCACGGACCCACGCCAACTGGCAAGCGTACTGCGCGGCGACCTGGATTGGATCACCTTGAAGGCGGTGGAAAAGGACCGTGCCCGCCGCTACGGCACGCCTTCGGAACTGGCCGCCGATATCAACCGCTATCTGCAGAACGAACCAGTAACTGCGCGGCCTGCAAGCGCGGCCTACCGCGCCAGGAAATACGTCCAGCGCCACAAATTCGGAGTTGCCGTAGCCACAGCCATGGCGCTGCTGCTGGTCGCCTTCGGGGTGATGCAGGCGATCCAGTTGCGGCGGATTAAGCGGGAGCGCGACCGCGCCGACCGCGTCACGAAGTTTATGATCGGGATGTTCAAGGTGTCGAACCCCAGCGAGGCGCGCGGCAACGCAGTCACAGCGCGCGAGATTCTGGATAAGTCCTCGAAAGACATCAACACCGGCCTGCGCAAGGACCCAGAGCTGCAAGCCCAATTGATGGAAACCATGGCGCAGACGTATACAGGGCTGGGCTTGTATGGCCGCGCGCAAGATTTGGTAGAACACGCGCGGGCAATTCAAAGCTCACTGTTCGGAGAACGAAACCGGGAAACACTGGCAAGCGAAAGTTATCTGGCCCAGCTCCTCCGCGCCCAAGGGCATTTGCCAGAGGCGGAAAAGTTGTTGCAAAACACAATAGAGGCACAGCGCCAGGTTCTCGGCCCCAATGATCCTGACACTTTGGCGTCTATGGATCGCCTCGGTTATGTTTATGCCAATGAAGCACGTCACTCCGACGCTGAAAGCCTGTTCCGCCAAACACTGAATGCAGAGCGCAAAGTACTTGGCCCCGACGATCCTCAAACCCTGAGCACTTTGAACGAACTGGCGGAGATTCTGACGCCGCAGGGCCGGTATACAGAAGCAGATCAGATCTATGGCGAACTGATCGCAGCGCAGAAGCAAACTCTGGGGCCGGACCATCCGGCGACCCTGCTTTCGATGTCACACGCGGCTGAGAATCTCGAGGAGGAGGGCCGCTTTCCAGAAGCTGAAAAGTTGTATTCCGACGTGATTGCCGCTCAGCGTCGCGTACTGGGGCCGGAACATCCCCAAACCCTTAGGGCAATGATGATGCTTGCTGTCACCATGATGAAGGAAGGCCGTTACGCCGAAGCCAACAAGCTCCAGAGCCAAATTATCGAGATCAAGACCCGCGTGCTAGGCCCAACCCACACCTCCACGTTGCAGAGCATGGAAATGGAAGCGCTGGGCCTCAGCCGCGAGAGACATTACGCCGATTCAGAGAAAATGTTTCGCGATGTAATCGAGACAGCCGAGAAAACTGATCAGCCAGCCACAGTGGCCGAGGCTTGGTACAACTTTGCCTGCGCTGAGGCCGCGAGAGGTCGGCCGGACGAAGCCTTCGCTGACCTGAACCATGCCATCGAAAACAGCCTCATCTCGCCGGGAGAACTTTCAGCTGATCCAGAATTGAAGTCTCTTCACAGTGACTCACGATTCGACGCCTTGGTCGCAAGGGCACGTGAAACGAACAGCGCCAGGAAAAAGTAGGCAAGAGCCGCTCATTCCATTTTTCGCCAGAACGTGGGGGCCATCGGCAACTCCTCTAACTGTCCTATCCGAATTGCCCACGATACATCCAGAATCGTCGCAAACGTGGTCCCTCGACTATAATCACACGCGCGCATGGCTCTTACCTCTCTGGTCGCCTGACGGCCGTTCTCTTGGATTTTTCGCCGACGGCCAGTTAAAGACCATTGATCTCAATGGCGACTCCGTGCAAGTGGTTTGTGCCGTACAGATCGGGCGCGGCGGCGCTTGGGGACCTGACGGAGCGATCATTTTCTCTCCCGGCCCGTCAACGCCACTCATGCGTGTTAGCGCCGGCGGCGGAACCCCGACTCCGCTCACCAAGGTCGATCCCGCTCAGCACACCTCGCATCGCTGGCCAGTTTTTCTTCCCGACGGCAAGCACTTCCTTTATATGGCGATTCATCACGATCCCTCCAAGTCGGCGAACAACGCGCTCTATTACGCGTCATTGGATGGCCGCGAAAATCGTCCGCTATTCCATTCTCAATCAAACGCCATTTACGCCAGGGGCTATCTTTTGTTCGCGCGTGGCGACCAGTTGATGGCGCAATCGTTTGACCCCGCCAACGGAACCTTGAGCGGCGAGCCCCGGAGCGTAGCCAAGGGAGTGATGAGCGACGTCACCACCTGGCATCTGGACGCTTCAGCAACAGCCGATGGATTGCTGGTTTTCGGCAGCGGCGGCAGTGGCGACTTGCAACTGATCTGGATGGATCGCAACGGAAAACAGATCGGCACGGTAGCCGAGAAGCTCCCGAACCTGCAAGTGGCACGGATCTCGCCACAAGGAGATCGCATCGCTCTGCAGATCGACTCCGGTATGAACGACATCTGGGTGCTCGATCTGGCGCTTGGGGTTCGCACGAGGCTGACCTTTGGCCCCGTCGCGAACGCGTACCCGACCTGGTCGCCCGATGGCAAGTGGATCGCCTACATGTCCAAGCGCGGCGATCATTTTGGCCTCTACCGCAAGCGCTCCGACGGTAGCGGTGCCGAAGAGGTTCTCGTCAGCATTGATGCGCAGATCGCGCCCGACAGTTGGTCGAGCGACGGCAAGTCCTTGATCTATACGCAGCGCACCCCAGAAGGCCAGGGGCAGATCTGGGTCGTGTCGCTCGAGGGAGGCCGCAAACCGTCGATGGTGCTGCCCCGCGGTTCCACTGGACAACTTTCCCCCGATGGCCATTGGCTGGCCTACCAGTCGAGTGAGTCCGGCGTGAATGAGGTGTACGTGGTCGCCTTTGGTGGCGGACAAGGCAAATGGCAGGTCTCGGCCAACGGAGGAATGCTTCCGCTGTGGGGCAAGTATGGCAGAGAACTCTACTATTTGGACGGGACTCAAACTCTTCTCGCAGTGCCGGTCAGGGATGCCGGTGGCGCCCTCGAATTCGGCGCCCCTCAGAGCATCGTCAGCCGATGGACCGTTCTGGGGCAGCCCTTTTACGATGTCACTCCCGATGGACGGAAAATCCTGCTGGACCGGGTTTCGCAGCAGGTCAGCCAATCCATTACCGTGGTTACGAACTTTACGGCGGATCTGAAGAAGTAAGAGAACCCGCTCGTTTACGGGCCGGCCGTCCAGCGATTTCCGGCGGAATCTCTCTACGATGTGTTCGGCTTGGTGGCTCCAAAGGAGCAGAAAGCTTCCGCGTCCGGTTCGCAGGCTCTGCATCGTCTGCCCAGAGATCGTTACGTTGCGCCGGAGATGGTCAACTGGACGAAAGTCTTCCGCTTTGGTCACGCCTTGTTGGTGCCGACCAGGGTGAACGATTCCAAGCCCATGCTGTTCGGGCTCGACACGGGCGCATTCAGCAATATTCTCTCGCTGCGTGCGGCGCGGCAGGTCGCCAAAGTGGGTTCCGATTACCGCGACCGGGTCAGTGGATTAAGCGGGGTGGTAGATCAGGTCTACAGTCCCAAAAGAGCGACTCTGGCGTTCGGGCACCTTCGCCAATCGAACCTAGGTATCATCACGTTCGACCTCTCCAAGGTGAGCGGCCAAACCGGGACGGAGGTTTCCGGCTTTCTGGGGTTCGAGATGCTCAGGAAGCTTGAGTTGAAGCTGGACTACCGCGACGGTCTAGTGGATGTCGAGTTCGACCCTAAACGCGTGCCTCTCCCGAGATAGCCATGCCCATGTGTTGCCTTCATTTTGCCGAAGCGAAATTTAGAATGCCTGCATGAGACGAATCTGCGTTTTCTGCGGCTCCAGTTCCGGCAGCCGCCCCGAGTACCACGCTGCCGCCGAGGAACTGGGCGCTAAACTGGCGCGGCGCAACATCGGTCTGGTGTACGGCGGCGGCAACGTGGGTCTGATGGGCGTGCTGGCGGACGCGGTGCTCAAAGCGGGCGGCGAGGCGGTGGGCGTCATCCCGGAACACCTCATGGGACGCGAGGTGGGACACAAGGGCTTGACCAAGCTCCACGTCGTGCGCTCGATGCACGAACGCAAGGCGCTCATGGCAGACCTGTCAGACGCCTTCATCGCGCTGCCGGGTGGATTCGGAACGTTTGAGGAGTTCTGCGAAGTAGTCACATGGGCACAACTCGGTCTGCACGCAAAGCCGTGCGGCATCCTGAACGTGCTGGGATACTACTCTCCCCTGCTGGCGATGTTCGACCACGCCGTGGAAGAGCGATTCTTGAAGCAGGAGAACCGGAGTCTGGTGCTGGCGCGGGAGTCGGCTGCCGACCTACTGCAAGCACTGGAGGAGTGGCGTCCCTTACAGGTTGAGAAATGGCTCAGTCGGGAGACGCGGTAAATCGGCAGAGTGCTCCCAAGGGGGCTACTGCATCGCCTCTTTCTTCAACCTCTCAATCTGCTCCAGATGATTTGGTCCGTGTTTCGACATCATCTGCACGTAGTCGGCAACGGTGACTCGGTGATCGAGTTCGGGATGACGTGCGGATTTCTGCAAGTCTTCCGCTTTCAGCCGCTTCAGCAACTGCACGTTGGCGTGCCGGTTGAGTCCATAGAGTGCGACCAACTCGGGGGATGAGGATTCCAGATACCCCAGATTCTTCGCCCAAGCGTTCTGATCAATCGGTGCAATGGCCGGGTCTTTATCAGCGAGCATTTGGCGAAAGCGGTAGGCGTACAGTATTTCCATATCAGCCAGATGTCCAAGAATCTCCAAAATGCACCATTTGTCTGGTGCGAGTTTGTAGCGCAGTGTCTTCTCTGGTAGCCCTGAAACTGCCGCTGCAATTTGTTTCGGACTCTTTTCCGCTGCATCCAGATGCTTCTTCAGGTCCGCCTCAGTCATAAGGGATTCTCATTTGGCAATTTAGCGGACTACAAACAGGATCACAAAGATCGTCCGCATCTGCTCAGTATAAACGCGGCATTATGCACCGAGATTACGGGAGGCAAGCGGCTGCTCGTCCTGATCGGCCAGAAGAAGGCGCTGGGCATGCGGTCCTCAACGACCGTCCACAGAGGCGGCACTCGGGGCTGCTGGCTAGTCTGAAGGGCAATAGGGGCAAGGGGGAAGTGCCGTCGAATCGAAAACCGCCAGCCAATCGAGGGTGGTCTCGTAAACCTTTGCCGCGGTGATCGCGTTTGCGACGGGCGGATTCGAGAGATTCAAGCCGCTCTGAGCACAGCTTGGGTGTCGAAAACAGATTCCACGTTGATGTGGAGTGATTCCAGATCGCCGCACACCTCGGCCAAGCCGCTTATCGACTCGATGACACGGTTTACCTCGTTCGCCGGGATTTCACGCACTTTGACAGTGAGTTCCAGATTGTACTTCGCCATTTTCGCGTGATCTTCGGCGGACTGTGGTTTTTGGCTCCAAACAGTCCCTCCCAACATCCGAAAAAGGTTGATCAGAGAACGGCTGCCGCAAACGGTGCATGCATCATGCGGGCTGTTGCTGATGGTTTCACAATCAGCACAGAACACAGCGTTGAGCAGGGGAACTGCGCTCAAACCTCTGTCAGTATGGGCTCCAGCGTTCATATCTGAACCTCTTAATAATGAGATGCTCACGCGCCAAGTTCGGTTTCCGCAATTCTTCAGGACCGCCTCCGCCAATAACTGGAGGCCAACGAGCGATGCTATACCTGCGGCCGCAGCTACAAGACCAGCGGTCGTCCTGGCGGGGCGAGCAACCGCAGAGTGGGGATCGAATGCGTGGGCCGGACGGGTCGAGAGGCTTTTCTCTTGGTCTAGGTCGCGATTCAAAACTACGGACGATTTGGCGGCGTCATCCGAGAGGGCGCACTGCCCCGATATTGTGACCCAGTTCGAATGCACGGAGCAGTGGAGCACTGCGACTGACCCAAGAGCACAGGGACGTGGCTAGGTGGGCATCAGTGGGAAAGTGATTCTTCCGAGATGACCTTGCTGGTGCCGGAAAGAAAGCGGCGCGAGCCAAGTGAGTGGACCCGCGCCGATAACAGTTAAGCTGGTTGCGGCCCCAGGCCACACCGGATGCACCGCTATGGTGTGAAGCTGAGTGCGAGGTTAACGCCAGGAAACGATGCGTTACACAGGTAATATACGCCGTTTATTTCGATGACATAAACGTTTTGCGTGTAGAGCCAGTTGCTGGGCCACGGGTCAACGAATCCGAACGAATAGCCACCGTATTGGAAGCGGTGATTGCTGTAGTCGGCTTGGGTGACACGAAACGAGTGCTGCTGTCCAAAATTGGCCTTGAATTTGTCTGCGGGAATGCGGCCACCAGCAGCGTGCTGCGCCTGCTGCTCCGGCTTAGCCTGCTGTGCGGTTCTCTCTTCTTGCTTGGTGTTCTTCTCCTGTTGTGCGTTCTTCTCTTCTGGCTTGGTGCTCTTCTCCTGCTGCGTCGCGGGTTTTTCCTCTTGCTGTGCGGATTTCGCTGCTTGCGTTTGTTTCTCGTCCTGGGCAGGCTTGGCTTTCTGTTCTTCCTGCTGGTCGTGCTGCTCCTGCTGTGCGTATGCCGGAGCAGCGACTCCAAGGGTCAAAGACAGAACTGCTGTACTGATCACTCCTATTAGTTTCATGGGTATTGCCTCCATTACCTATCGATCGTTATGTACTCTTGCTTTAGCGCAAGTTTCCTGTAGTCGGGTTGGCCGGATTGCCGATTGCCTCGCCGGATACGACCAGTTCCACTCTCCGGTTTTGCTGCCGTCCCGCAGCGTTATCGTTTGCGGCCACCGGCAAAGTTTTGCCGAAGCCTTTTGCGCTGACTGAATTTGTCGCCACGCCTTGTTGCACCAGGTAATCGCGCACCGACCTGGCACGGTTCTCAGACAGTTGTTGATTCATCTCATCGCCGCCGACGTTATCCGTAT
>Ga0224555_1000119_pt1 | contig 105916 bp, 88 predicted proteins | sample 714S23034metaG_FD_180687 | JGI IMG/M metagenome (GOLD analysis project Ga0224555, IMG submission 180687) | Peat soil microbial communities from Stordalen Mire, Sweden - 717 S2 30-34 | ecosystem: Environmental > Terrestrial > Soil > Wetlands > Peat | place: Sweden: Norrbotten County, Stordalen... | reverse complement strand
GCACTGCGACGACGGCGCGAACCAACTCCAGCCCCTATCCCATCCAGCTCAAGCTTCGCTTCAGACATACAATCATCCTGAAGCCTGCCCCACCACTTGTACACCCGGCCAACACCACACGCTTACGATATTCCGTAGTATCCGAAAACGAGACTTTTCGGGAGGTTTCCGGATCGAATGCAGCGAGACAGAATTACATCTCGGGAAAGAGTACTTCCCCCGCTTAGATAATCACCCCTATGTGGAAATATCTCTTCCGTCTCCTCATTCGGCAATGAGCTTATTTCTAGGGTTAGTTCACTGGAGTGTCGCCTATAGCGGGGTTGACTGCTCCGGCCGGGATCAGCGTAGACGTCACCGTCTTGGCATCGTCCGTGCCGGTGTAGAGCAGGATGCGAGTCGGATCGATGCCCTTCTCGTTCACCAGATACTGCTTGGTATTGACCGCGCGATCCACGGCGTGGCTCGGCTTTTGGACGCGGGGCTTCAGCTTCGCTTCCTTGGCCTCAGCCGCCTGCTCCTTGGCGTCTTCGTTGCCCACCAGGGCCAGCTTGGCATCGGTGGAGCGCTGTAGGTTGAGAGCGATGTCGTCCAGGCAGGCTTTGGCTTCATTGTCCACGCGCGTCGGGCGCGTCACATCGCGCTCGAAGCTCACCGGGCACAGGCTCGAGGCCAGAGGAGCGACAGGAAGAGGCGGAGGAAGAGGAGCAATCACATTGACGCTAGTCGTCGCCGATGCGCTTTGGCCCTTGTCGTCCGTCACGCCGCAGGTCACCGTGATCGGGCCCGGAGCTGCACCCGCCGTTGCAAGCATTGCCGAAGGCGTAATGCCGCTGATGGAACCGGCCGTTGCGTTGTAACTGTAGGTCAGCGGACGGTTCTGCGGGCTGACTGCGCTCGCCGCAATCATCGAAGAATCGCCAGGATTGACCGACGAAGGATTAGCCGTGCAGCTGATGGTCGGCGGATCGAAGGGTTTGACTGTAAACTGCGCGGAGCAATCCGCCATCTGGCCGGGCTTTACGCCCTCCGACACATGGCCCTTGACCGTGTAGGTGCCTGCGGACAAGGTCTTCGTGTCGATGTTCGCCGTGTTCGATGTCCCCGAAATCGCGCCGCCATCCGACGACCAGGTGTAGCTCGCCGTCTTCTTCGGGTTCAGGTTCAACGCCACGCCCGTCACCGTGATCGGGTCGCCAGGATACACCGTCGATGGGATGGCCGAGCAGGTGTACTCAACCGCCAGCGGAGGAGCGTTGCCGCCGAAGCCGAAGACAAGTCCGGACGAAAGACGTATGTCGTTCTGTATGTCCCTGTTGCCCGTGCTGAGATCGGCGAAGTTGGTCATCAGGTATTCGGCCTGAACGATGCGTATGGCGACATGCCGATGGATCTTGAGGTCGACTCCGCCTCCGGCTGTCATGGCAAACGAATTCTCCGTGGGCAGCGGCGTGCAAAGAGCTACGGGAACTACGGTACAACTGGAGAGTGTCACCTCACTTGCGTGGACGCCGCCAAACAGAGCTTGTACGAAGGGAGTGACCCTGCTGTAGCGGAAGGAAAGGCGTGGGCCAGCCATGAAGGTGAAGGCAGTCCCGCTTGCGTCTGCCGCGCGAGGCGGGTTTGCGCCAGTACCCGCGATTTGGAGTTTCGTGACATCGAAGCCGCCAAAATCGCCAACCAGTCCCAGATAGCGGTTCAGGTTGAAGGCAATGGACGCGCTGCCGCCATTCAGCCGGACCATCCGGTTACCGGGGGTCAACATCGGCTGAAACGGCATACTGTGCACATACGAGTAGCCAAGAAAAAGCTCTGACTTGGGATAACTCCTATAGCTGCGGGTTGAAGGAGACGCGGGAGACGCGGACTGGGCCGACGCCAACGCAGCAGGCACTTCGGCATTGCCCATAGCAGCGGGCGTGACCGCGGAGTCGACAGCGGTGGCTCTGGCCGACGAGTTCGTTGAGCCTTCCGCAGCAAATAAGAAGGGTGGCGCCAGCAATGCAACAGCCGCCATGGTGGCAATCATCCGCGTCCTGAATTTCATTGTCGTTCTCCTGAATTGCCGCTCGCGAAAATCATCCATCCTCACCATCAGGCTCGCTCGGTTTGCCTGCGACTGGCTGGAATGCGGGAACAGATCCTCTCTTCCCAGCTATCAAGCCTTGCTCGCCCTGCTTGCACGCTTCTTCCCGCACTACCTTTCTATGCGGAGACCGTCCGGCAGGGACGGTCTCCGCGTAGCCTTAATGAGCTGGCACATTGATAACGGTGTTCACCAGGGTGACCGACCCAATCAAAGAGAGCAATCTGCCGTTGATGGTGGTGATTGTGGTGATTCCGGCAGTCCCGGTCGTGGCTCCCGAATAAGAGATAACGGTTCCGCAGAACGTGCCGCCGCCAGCCCCGTTGATCACCGCGGCGCTGCCAACCTGCCAGAAGACATTCGCGCAGCTAGCACCACCCTCCAGGAGGACACTTTGAGGGGCTGTGCCGCCTACCGTGAGTGAACTGGCCATCTGGAATACCCAAGTGGAGTTGGAATTGCCCGCGCCGTCGAGAGTAAGCGGAGACGACGTTATGGCGTAAGTGCCTGGCGAGGACTTATAGACGCCGGCTTGCAGGGTTCGGCCGCCCAACTCGCCCGGGCCACCGGAGCCTATGCATTGCGGGGACGAGCAGCTTTCTACAGCTGTACCGCCAGGCATGGAAGCAGGCGTCATGGAGTTGTAAGCGGTAAGAGTGTCCGCTACAGCCTTTTGTGCAATAGACAACGTGTTGGCGGTTCCTTCATTGGGGCACGCAAGCGACGTAGGGGTCGGAGGAGCCGTGTAGATGCCTATATTACCGGTTCCACTATTCACCTGCCCTACATTGAGTGTCGTCTCCGTATATATGCATGGCCATACGCCAGCTTGCTGCGCAACGCTAGTATCGTGGAATCCGGTGACCGCCGTTGACACGGCCGTGGTTCCGATACCGCCATTATTGATGGCCGTTTCGATCCCCTGATTGGTCATTCCGGCGGTTCCGCCAATGTCTCCGAAGGCAGCGGCCGAGTTCAGAACCACTGTCGGTGGAACTACTACACCGTTTGCTGTTGTGAAGATCCAGGGATTCGGTGCAAGGCCAGGTCCCAGCGGATTGCCGGTCGAGTCCGTCGCTCCGGTGGTGATGTCCGCTGTATAGATGGTGTTGGGCTGGAGAATGCCAGTCGGTGTAAAGGTTGCGGTAAGGGTGGCTGCACTGTAGGCATAGGTTCCGGTTACCGCAGTTCCGCTGGGTCCTGTCAGGGTAAAGGTTGATGTATCGATCGAGAGTGGATTCATGGCCTTGGTGAAGATCGCACGGACGGTCGAGGTAACTGGCACATTGATGGCCAAGTAGGCAGGGACGGTGGAGATGATCGACGGCATCGTGGTGTTTGCCACGCCAACGGTGAAGCTCCAGGAAAGCGCAAGACCGCCGTTAGCCGTCAGCGCATTGCCAAACAGGTCCTGCGCCCCCGCCGTGAGCGTGGCCGTGTACACGCCCGTTGCCAGAGCAGCGGCTGGTGTAAAGGTCGCTGTATTTCCAATGCCAGCGTAAGAGACGAGACCTGCGACGGCACCGCCCGTTGTTCCCGGACCTGTCAGCGTGAAGGTGGTCCCGCTGATGGTGGCAGGGTTCATGGCCTCGCTGAAGGTCGCACTGACGGCCTGGGTGGGCGGCACGTTGATGGCTAAATTGGTAGGATTGACAGGAATTGTGGAGAGCACCGTCGGCGCCGTGGTGCTTGTACCCGAGCCGGTGGTAAATGACCAGGAATAGCTGCTGGCCATGGCATTGCCTGCCAGGTCCTGAACCCCGGTTACGCCGCTTACGATCCCTAGGATCGTGGCCGTGTACTGGGTGTTCTTTGCGAGAGGGGAGGGGGTGGTCGGTGTAAAGATCGCCACCGAGCCGGAGACATCATAGGCGACGGTTCCGGTCACCGCAGTTCCGCTTATTGTTGCTTTCAACGCGAAGGTTGCCGTCCCAATCGTGGCAGGATTCATCGCCTCGCTGAAGGTCGCGGCGATAATCTGGTTGGTCGGCACGGCGGTGGCGCCAGCGGCAGGGTTTGTAGCAATCACTGTGGGAGCGGTGGGCGCCGGAACCGTGATGAAGCTCCAGATATAATTGCTTGCCAGCGGATAGCCTTGCGCGCTCGTGACCCCCGTTGTAATCGCGGCGGTGTACAAGGTGTTGGTCGCAAGCAGGTTGGATGGCGTGAAGATTGCGCCGTTGCCGCTGCAGCTCACAGTTCCCGCGACGGTAGTGGTGCCAGGACCGGTTACTTTAAACGTTGTTGCGGGAGAGTAGAGAGAGGCACAGTTCATCGCCTTGCTGAACGTCGCGCTGATGGGCTGGTTGAGCAGGACGCCGGTGGCGTTATTCGCTGGAACGGTGGAGAGCACGGTGGGAAGTATATCGGTCGTGAATGTCCACGCAGTATTTGCCAGACCAATACCCGCTGCGCTTTGGACCCCGGTGGTGAGGGTGGCAGTGTAGGTAGTGTTTGCAGCCAGCAGCAATGTTGGTGTGAACGTTGCGCCTGCACTAGAGCTAGCAACGGTCCCTGCCACGGCTGTTCCGCCAGATGTCAGCGTAAAGGTGGCTGGGCTGTTGCCCGTGATCGTGGAAGGATTCATCACCTGACTGAAGGTCGCGCTGACGGACTGATTGGCTGCTACACCCGAAGCTAAATTGGCAGGAGTCATGGAAGTGACTGTGGGTGCGGGGGGCGCTACAACCGTTGTGTAGTTCCAGGCATAATTACTCACCATGGGTTCGCCTTGCGCGTCCAGGGCCCCGGTTGTAATCGTCGCCGTGTACAAGGTATTGGTCGCAAGCGGGTTGGTTGGTGTGAAGATCACGCCGGTGCCGCCGCCCGTGCAACTCACAGTTCCTGGGACCGTAGTGGTACCCGTAGTTACGGTGAACGTTGTTGAGAGAGACGAACAGTTCATCGCCTTGGTGAACGTCGCGCTGATGGCCTGGGTGAGCAGTACGCCGGAGGCGGTATTCAATGGAATATCGTCGCTGGCAATCACGGTGGGTTGTATATCGGTCGTAAATGTCGACACATATGGACTTGCCAGACCAATGCCAGCTACGTCTTGGACCCCTGAGGTAAGAGTGGCAGTATAGAGGGTGCCTGCTGCCAGAAGCGCGGGTGCGGTTGGAGTGAATGTGACGGTTGCGGTTGCTTGGTTGCAGGTGACTGTTCCCGTCACGGCACCGGCGGAGGATGTCACTGTAAAGGTTGGCGTGGTGCCGGTCGAGGTGACGGTGGAGCAGTTCAATGCCGCATCGGCGTAGTCGGGGTCTGTCATTGGGAGTTGCAGGAAGGTAGCGCTGATCGCCGGATTGAAGGTCAGACCGCTGGTGCCCGTAACAGGAGTCGAGGAAACCACGTAGGGGCCTGGCAATGCTTCAAAGTTCCAGACATAGTTTTGCACCATGGCATTGCCGACCAGGTCTGTGACCCCCGTCGTAATCGCGGCCGTATAGAGCGTATGCAGCACAAGAGGGGTCGTGCTAGAAGGGGTAAAGGTCGCGGTGGACCCGGAACAGGTGACGGCTCCGCCCACGGCAGCTCCGCCAGTCCCTGCCACCGCAACCGTAAAGGTCGTCGTGGTGAGGGTGGAGCAGTTGACCGGCTTGCTGAAAGTCGCGGTGATGGGCGGCGTGCCTACGGCCACGTTTGGCGCGCCTAGAGCGGGAGATGTTAAGAACACATAGGGGGGCGTGGTGTCTGGGACATTGATTGTTTCTCGACCGCAGCCGGCGATAGAAACGGCTAGGAGTGTCAGTGCCGATAAGAACCATGTGTTGTGAACCATGCGCTTGTTCATTGGTGCCCCTTTTTCAACTGTTGTGTACAGTTGTCCATCGCCTATCTTGCCGCCGAACCATATATGCGGATCACACATAGGATGCTCGAGTAGTCCCCGGAGTTGGATTCACGTTCCGAGTCATCTATGTCCGGCGCACAGAAAAGTGCGATGCAGTGTATTTGCGGAGGGTTGTGCGAAAATAAAATAAAAAAGTGGTCAAAATTGCACACTTAGAAATAACTGCGAGAGAGAGAGCCGGTTCCGCAAATTTGGACAGGGGGATAAGTGGAGGATCTGTTCACCCGCAACCTAAGATGGCTGGGAAGAGAAGAGCAGATGAGCAGACGACCACGCAGGGGGTCGATGCCTACGGGGTTCTCTGCGCTGTGCGAGTGTCTGCCGCGGGCGGACCGTCGTTCAGTCTAGACTCCAGCTGCGCGAGCGATTCCTGTAACTGCGCGACGGCTGCGCGCAGTGCCGCGACCTCGGCCTCCAACGCTGAGATGCGAGCTGCGGTTGCAGACTCCGCGGCTGAATCCGAGACCTGTTCGATTGGGGAAGGATTGCGCGGGCGCAGCTCCGCATAGCTCGGGTCGCGCACGGCTGTTTCGACCGGGCCGCCGAGCAGATGCGCGTAGCGCGATTCGCGCGCGCCAGGCTGGCGCGGCAGCATCGCGGCCAGGGGGCGCGCTTCCTGTGCTGCGAACGGCGCTGCGGAGGGCGCTTCATCCGTCGAAGGCTCAGGGACGGCGGTCATGCGCGCAAGCGTGCTTTCGACTGCGTCGAGTCCGTCGAAGCTATGGAGGCGGTCGGAGCGTGAGCGCAGTTCGCCGGGAGTCTGCGGGCCGCGCAGAAAGAGCAGGCAGAGAAGAGCCGTCTCGTCGCGGCGCAGGTTCAGCACGGTGCGGATGCGGTGCTCGTACTTGGCCACGCGACTCTCTCGCACCACCGAGGTCAGGCCCATGTCTTCGAGCGAGTGCAGCGCCTGGCGCACCTCTTCCTCGGTTAGATTCATGACGGGATCGCGGCTCGAACGCTGGTTGCAGGCGTTGACGAGCGCGTTGAGGGAGAGCGGGTAGTTCTCCGGAGTGGCAATCTCTTTTTCAATCAATGCGCCGAGGACGCGAATCTGGACTGGGTCAAGTGTCATGCTTACAAGGGTGCCACATTCTGTTGCCGTCGGTGCAAGACAAAGCCGCCACATCCTTACGGATATGGCGGCCGGTAGAGCAGTCGAGTACGGTTAGAAGATGAAGTGTCCGCCAAACGACCAGTCGCGGGGTGCTGGACTGGAAGCTATTCCAGTGACCTCGCCGTAGGTGCTTGACGTTGCCGACGCCGTTGCGGACCAGCCGCCACCTGGTGCGGAGAATGTCACCTTGTTCCAGACGTTGAAGCAATCCGCCTCAAACATGATCGACATGCCCTCGCGCAGAGCGAAGGAACGATGCAGACCCGCATTGAGGGCCTGTGTTCCAGGAGCCCTCAGGCCGAGCGCCGCGGTACGAGGAGCATTTCCAATCAAATACTGGTGCGTTGTCTGACCCGTGACGGCGGAGACGTCGGCGGGAATCGTGAACGCGTTGTAATCGACGTACTTGATTGCGGTTCCGCCGGCGAGGCCGAGATTGCCGGCGACTGTCCCGTTCGGCCCAGTCCCATAGCTGCCGTTGATACGGGCATTCCTGCTGGTGAAGTCGGGCGATGCGGTGTTGACGTCCGGCATGCATGTACCGGGGTTGGGAGCTGCGTTGGCGCAGCCGCCGCTCCAGGTGACGACTATGGGCAGGCCGGAGGCATATTGGTAGGTGCTCGAGAGCAGCCAGCCGCTGGTGAGCGTGCGCATCAACAACGAGTTGCCGCCGCGATGACCTTCGCCGAAGGGCAGCTTGTAGACGCCGTACGCATTGACCACTTCAGGCTGGGAGGTGGTCGTCCATGAACGGTCGATGCGGCCCTGTTTCCAGGCCTGGCCATTGCCTGAGACGGCCGCCGCAGGGATGTCGTAGCCGCTGCGGAAGGTGGAATCGTCTCCTACATTCTTCGAGAAGGTGTAGTTGATGTTGAAGGAGAGGCCATGGCTTTCACGCTGCGACAGCGTGATTTGCATGGAGTTGTAAGCGAAGTTCTGCACATTCGAACCCCAGCCGTTGTTGATGCTGCTGTACTGCGGGAAGGCAGTCAGCCCCTGGGCCAGAGTTACGGTAGTGCTGGACGGGAAGGCGTTCGCCGCGGTCGAAAAGAAGCTGGGGATCGTGATATTGGGTAACACGGTCTGTGCGATGGCGATGTTTGCCGAGGTTGCCGCCGCGGTCAGGATCGGCTTTTTGCCCGTGCTGTCGAGGACATTGCCCAGCGCGGCGAGGTAGACGGGATTCAACTGGTTGACCCAGTATCCATTCGAATTGGTACCGGCACTGTACTCAAAGGCATGATGGCTTTCGCTGCCGACATAATTGACGGCCAACGTCATGTCCTTGGTAACGCCCCGCTCAAAGCCGAAGTTGTAGAAGGTAAACTCCGGTGAACGGTCTGTGGCATACGGATCCACGTAGGCCATGCTGCCCGCGGTCACAATTGCGCCGGAAGAATTGAGGTAGTTGCCCATATTGAGGAGCTGTGTGGCAGGACCGAGGGTCGGGGCGGTCGGATAGGCGTATCCCGCGCCAAACATCGACGTATTCGCCTTGCCAATGCCCGTGAAGTAGGTGCCGTTATTGAGGAAGAAAGATGGCCCAGCGGCGAGTCCAGAGGTAAGTTCCGGAGTTCCGGTCGCGGTTAGGTTGAAGCCGAGGCTTTGCCCTTGGCCGAGTGAACCGCCGTCACTGGTGCGTCCGCCACCGGTGCCGCCGCCAAACGAGTAGACCATTCCAATGCCCGCGCGGAAGACCGTCTTGTCATCGACCGAATAGGCCAGTCCGACACGCGGCCCGAAGTTCTTCCAGTAGGTGTTTGCGGGTGTCTTGCTCCCGATGCCTACCCCTGCTCCGCCGTAATTTCCAGCGAGTTGCATCGCGCCGACGGCCCCCGCAGGCTGGCCGGTGACGCCGGTCAGGGTCGGATTGAGGAAGCTGAAGTGGTTGTTGACCTCGTGGTAGGGAGGCAGATAGTCCCAGCGAATGCCCATATCGACCGTCAGCTTCTGCGAGAGCTTGAAGTTATCCGAGACATACGGCGCGAACGGCTTGTAGCGGCTGCCGATCTCAGGGACGGGCTGAATGGCAAGGGTGGGAGTTCCGCCCACCCCGCCCAGCAGGTAGCTGGCGTATCCGTAGCCGCTATTGGTTCCCAGAGCGCTTGAGCTGGCGGTGTAGTTGGCCGTTGTGACGGCGTTGTAAGTCAGGTAGAGACCACCGCTGTATGTGGCCGGCAACTGGGCGTTGACTTCAAGGAACTGATAGGTAAAGCCAAAGGTCAACGCGTGCTTGCCCTTCGTCCATAGCAGGTTGTCGACGATAGTATAGGAGTTCGGGGTTGTCGGCTGGGTGCTGGTTGAACTGCCGTCCGTCGTCCAGGTTGTGGGGTTGGGGGCAACCGCGGTGTTGGTGGTGAACGAGGCACCGGGGAAGGTCGTGGTCGCCAGGCCCGGCGGCAGATTGGTGATGCCGAATGCCGGCGCGTCAAATTGCGTAACGCCATCGGTGGAGTTCACGATGTTCTGGAAGAAGCGCGTATACCCGTACTTCAACTGGTTGACCACATTGGCGTTGACGGTATAGACGTCCTCCACGACAAACTGCTTGGGGAAGACGCTGGCCAGGTCGCCGCCCTCATACGGCAACGGCAGATAAGGAGCCGCGAAGTTATTCAGATAATCCTCGACGCCGATGGCGCCCACAGCCGATAGCCTGTTTTTCGCGCTCAGGTCGTAGTCCACGCGATAGTTGGTGACATGGTTGTCAAAGCCGGCAACCCTGGTTCCGAGGTAGTTGTTCGTGATGACATTGGTGTACGTCGGCGCGGGCAGGAACGACTCCATCGCCTGGGTAATCGGCGAGATGTAGCCGGAAGGGATGACATTGTAAGTCGGGAGGCCGTTCTTCACTCCCTGGAATGGCGTGCGTGTGCAGACCGCGCCCGTGCAGGCGTTCGAGGTTGGATCGTAGATGATGGCTGGATTGACGCTACCAGTGCCGGCGGGATTTCCCGCGATGCCGGTATATCCGGTTCCGACGACCGCGTTCGCGCTGAGTTCGGTAAAGTCGCCTGTGCGCATCAACGTAGTTGGAACGGTGGCCAAGGCCGGGACAGCGTAGGCACGGTAATGGAACTTGTCGTACGCGACGAAGAAGAAGAGTTTGTCGTGCGTAAGCGGCACCTTGCCGCCAATCGATAACGACATCTCATTCTGATGTTCGAACGGCTTCGCCTGGCAACCGGCCCTGGGCGCATAATTCACAGCCAGCCCATTGACGGTGGCCGTGCTCGAAGCGGCGCTGCAGGTTGGATAGTTGACACCGGTAGCCGGGTTGACACCCACGGCCTGCACCCATTTATTGGTGAAGCTCCAGTTATCGAAGATTGTATTGCGCACAAAGTCCGAGGCCTGCCCGTGATACTTCAGGCCGCCCGACTTCATGGTGAAGTTCTCCGCGCCGGCCCCGGCATACTCCACCGGCGGTACGCTGCTGACGATCTGGAACTGGTCGACGGCGTCAAGATCCACGTTCAGCGAGACCACCCGGTTGTCACCCTGCTGGCTGATGGTTTCAGCCGGGATTCCTTCCAGATAGAGCTGTTGAAGATAGTTTCCCGTGCCGCCGATGAGCGGAAGGCGGCCAGTGGAGGACTGTGCTCCCGGTGTCAGCGCAGCAAAGGCCGTGGGATCGCGTTGTATACCGCTCATCTGGATCGGCAGATTCGTATAGGTCTCGTTCTCCATGACGGTGCCCAGCGTGGCGTTGTTGGTATCCAGCACCGGAGGAGCAGCGGTGACGACGACAGTTTCTGTCGCCTCGCCGAGGGTCAATGCAGCGTTGAAACTCAACACAGCCAGCGCATCGACCGACAGATTGTCCTGGCGCAGGGTCTTGAATCCCTTGGCCGCAATCTGTACCGAATAGAGTCCCGGAGAAATTGGTGCAACCGTGTATGCACCGGAAGACGTCGACGTGCGCGTGGTAGATATATTCGTCGCTGCGTTGATGGCCGTGACCGTGGCACCGGCGATAACCGCCCCTGAGCTGTCCGTCACCGTTCCTGTGATGGTACCTTCACCGGCAGTCTGCGCCTTGAGCGCGTTCGGTACTGCGAAAAGAGCAAGCAACGCGAACAGGGAGAAACCCCTGAGAACCGCCTTCGTGAACGTGGAGCCCGATGTAAAGCATGTGTGATTCATATCGCCTCGGCAGATGAATTCAGAGCTATCCCTTTGAGTGCAGGGGAACATTTGATTTGGAATCGTGGAGGATTATTGTCGCTCAAGGCAACCAATGTCAATTGTTTATTAAAAAAACACTCTCCACAGGGGTTCGAGTGGATTGCTCCCCCTTTGAGCGCTGGTTCGCCGTGCGCGGAGGAGCGCTCCCGGCAATCGAGCCTGGGTTTGTCTCTTGCCTGTAAACTATTATTTTGCAATTATTTACGAAGAAACCGCTGGGCGGCATGACTACTCCGCAGCGGCACGATGCCATCGCACGCCTAGTCGATGCTCATCGCGGCGTCCACATCGATGGTCAGTGCGTCATGATCCACCATCATCGAGTGCAGCTTCAGGGAGTCGAGGGTGATGGTGTAGCCGGTGGAGGCGACCGATTGGCTGAGCACCTTGCGCATCATATCCGCGGCGTTCAGCTTCATCTGTGAGGGCAGCTTGTGGCTGAGGAAGGGCACAAGAAGGAAGTTCAGCTCCTTCGACTCGCTGATCTGCTCGATCTTCGCATCGCGGAAGCCCACCGACTCGCCCTCCGCATCGGGGACGACCGAGACATCCGCATCGGTGTTCAGCGAGACGCCGATGCAGGCTCCACGCAACGCCTTGCCCAGCTTTGCCCGGGTGTGGACATGCACCACGACGCGGTCGTCCTTGAAGGTGACGTGTGGGTCCTCGGCGTAGACAGAACAGGGCGAGGAGGCGTCGCCGCGCAGGTAGTAGCGCCCGTCGGGGCCGTTGAAGAGTTGCGTGCGCAAGGTCCGCTCCAGCGCCTTCGCCGAGACCTTCACCTCAATCGCGCGGGCCATCCGCGCACCACCCATTCCAAGCAGCCAGAACAACACTACACAGCGCAGTGCAAATTTCATTATTTTTAAAGAATAACGCCAGCGCGTCGTTTCATGCGGTCAGCGGTGCAGAGCCAAAGGCAGCAGTTCTCCCGTCTTGCATGGAAGACGGGAGAACATGCAACGCGATAGCGCCCCATATTTACACTGCGGGAAGCATCGGCGCAGTCTCGCTCGATACCGCAACCGTCGCCGTCGCCAGCCCCGGAGAGGTCACCGTAACCACCACCGCCCCAGCCTGGCCACGCTTGCTCTGCATGATCGCCATGCAAAGCCCGTTGAAGGCGCTGCGTTCACTGGCGCGATCCGGTTCGTGGCAACTGGGATCGCCGTTGCCCACGCCGATCACGCTGCCTGGCCCTGCCACCGTCCACGTCACTTTGTTGTTCGCCTCCGGCACGAGCCGGCCCTGCGCATCCACAATTGCCACGTTGATTACAGCCAGGTCCTGCCCATCGGCCTCGATCTTCGGCCGGTCCGCCGTAACCAGGAGATTTGTCGCGGGGCCAGCCGTCTCGCGCTTGTCGGTGAGCACGACCTTGCCGCCCTTGCTGGCGCGCGCCTCGATCGTTCCCGGCGCGTACTTCACCTTCCACACCTGGTGCCCGTTCTTCTTCACGGGCTGCGAACCAAGGCTTGCGCCGTTGAGGAAGAGTTCGACGCTCTCCTGGTTGCAATAGGCCCAGACCTCGATCTCCTGGCCCTCCTTGCCCGCCCAGTTCCAGTGGGGAAGGATGTGCAGCGACGGCTCCGCGCCCCACCACGCCTTGTAGTACCAGGCCGTGTCCTTGGCAAAGCCGCATGTGTCGAGAATGCCGAAGTGCGAGCTGATGCACGGCCATGAATATGGCGTGGTCTCGCCGCGATAGTCGAATCCGGTCCAGGCGAAGCCGCCTGCCAGCCACTCGCGCTGGTCGTAGAACGACCACCACTCCTCGGCGGTATTTCCCCAGCGCGGCTTCTCCGTGTCGTAGGCGCTGACATATCCGCGCGTCTTGTCGTTGGCGTAGATTCCGCGCGTCGCCACGGTGCTTGCCGTCTCGGTGCCGATCATCGGTTGCGCCGGATAGTCCTGGTGGAATTTGTCGATCAGGCCGTCGTTGTAGTTGCAGCCCATCACGTCCAGCATGTTGGAGATTCCCACGCCGCCCCAGCCGCCGCTCATTGCCGCGGTGGAGAGGCGCGTCGGATCGAGCTTCTGTTGCAACGTCTTCATCGTCTTCACGATGCGCGCGCCGCGTGCTGTTCCCTGCTCCGTCTCCTCGTTGCCCAGCGACCAGAGCACCACGCAGGGATGGTTGCGGTCGCGCTTGATGAGGCGCTCCAGCTCGCTCATTCCCTCCGGGTTGGACGACATCATGCGCGTCTCGTCCAGCACCAGCATTCCCATGCGGTCGCAGGCGTCCAGGAGCTCCGGTGTTGGCGGGTTGTGCGAGGTGCGGCACGCGTTCGATCCCATCCATTGCAGCCGCTCCAGCCGGTACGCCTGAATGCGGTCCGGAATCGCCGCGCCCACGCCCGCGTGGTCCTGGTGGTTGCACGTCCCCTTGATCTTCACCGGCTTGCCGTTCAGGAAGAACCCCTTGTTCGCATCGAAGTGCACCGTGCGAATGCCAAACGTCTCCGCATCCTGATCGACCGTGGTGCCGTCCACCTCGACCGTTGTCACCGCACGGTACATGTTGGGCGACTCCAGCGACCAGATATCCGGATGCCACACGATCGTATGCAGCACGAAGGCGGTTTCGTCGCGGGCCTCAATCGTCGCCTGTTCCGACACCGCCGTCGCCACGGTCTTTCCCGCGTCGTCCACCAGTGCCGCATGAACTCGACCGACAACGTCAACGTCGCTGTCGTTGATGACCTCGGTGTTCAGACGGATTGTGACTTGATCGGCGCTTGTAACCACACCGGTGACGGCCCCGAAGTCGGACCGCACATAGTTTCCCCAGCGCGCGATGTGTACCGGCGCGGTCTTGTTGAGCCACACATGGCGATAGATGCCCGCGCCCTCGTAGAACCATCCCTCGTCGAGCGTCGCATCCACCCGTACGACCAGGACATTCGAACCTGGCGTCTGCATCCCCGCCTTGATGCGCGCCGCCGCTGCTGCGTCCGTGCCCGCCGCCGCAAGCCTTGTCTGGTCGGCCGCGGCGCGGTCCATCGCGGCCTTGTCCGCGAAGTTGGCAAAGTCCGTCAGGTCGAGGTTCAGCGGCGCATAGCCGCTCATGTTCTCGGCGATGAAGTGACCGTTGAAGAAGACTGTCGCGTTGCGGAAGATTCCATCGAACTCGACCGAGATGCGCCGCCCGGCATCGCTGGCCGGCAGCACGAACTCTCGCCGGTACCAGCCGATGCTGGTCTCGGGATACTCGCGCCCCAGCGGCTTTGCGCCGTGCCCAATCAGGACCGGGTTGTCGACGAAGGGAAGGTCGATCGCCCAGTCGTGCGGCAGATCGACCTTGCTCCACTCCGAATCGTTGAATCGCGGCGAAGCCGGCCCTCCTACCTGCCCTGCCTTGGCAAAGGTGCCCGAGCCGTTCAGCTTGCCGAAGCCGAAGTCCTTGGCTGGATCGTTGGCATTGCCCAGGGCAAAGCGCCAGCCGAAGTCCAGCAGAAGCCGCTCGCGCAGCGTGTTGGGCTGGTTTGGGTCAGGATGGTTCGCGCCAAGCTGCGCGAAGATTGGAGCCGCAGCCGCCAGTCGCGACCCTCGCGGCTCGGCCAGCAGGTCCTTGCCCGTCATCACTCCGGCCGATGCCGCCAGACCAGCCTTCACCAGATCCCGTCGCGTCCACTTGCCCATGTCGAATACCCTCCAAGCTCCCGCGCCTCTGGCTGCGTTGCTTTCGCCACACTGCGCGCGTCATCCACTTTACATCGTGGAGAGCTTTTTGGCAGGGGGAGTGCGGTTCGCGCATCCGCACGAATGCCCACTCATCGCATAGTGCGATATGAAGGGGGAACCCAATCCTTGCTCAAATGAAAACCCCACATCTCAGAAATCGAGATGTGGGGCACCCGCTTTACTGGTGGGGCCGATTAGATGGAACTCATATTGTGCAGGAACTCCTGGTTGTTGCGCGTCTTGGCCAGCTTGTCGGTGAGCAGCTCCATGGCTTCGACCGGCGAGAGCGGATTGATAACCCGGCGCAGAATCCAGGTGCGCTGGAGTTCTTCCTTGGGGATGAGCAGCTCTTCCTTGCGCGTGCCGGAGCGCTGGATGTCGATGGCCGGGAAGACGCGCTTGTCCACCAGCTTGCGGTCGAGGATGACCTCCATGTTTCCGGTGCCCTTAAACTCCTCGAAGATGACCTCGTCCATGCGCGATCCGGTATCGACGAGCGCGGTGGCGATGATGGTGAGGCTGCCGCCCTCCTCGATGTTGCGGGCCGCGCCAAAGAAGCGCTTGGGCCGTTGCAGCGCGTTGGAGTCGACGCCGCCGGAGAGGACCTTGCCGCTCGGCGGGACGATGGTGTTGTATGCGCGCGCGAGACGCGTGATCGAGTCCAGCAGGATGACCACGTCGCGCTTGTGCTCGACCAGGCGTTTGGCCTTCTCGATGACCATCTCGGCGACCTGGACGTGGCGGGCCGCGGGCTCGTCGAAGGTTGACGAGATGACTTCGCCCTTGACGCTGCGCTGCATGTCGGTGACCTCTTCGGGGCGCTCGTCGATGAGCAGCACGATGAGGACAATCTCCGGGTGGTTGGTGGTGACGGAGTTTGCAATCGACTGTAGCAGCATCGTCTTGCCGGTGCGCGGCGGAGCGACGATCAGTCCGCGCTGGCCCTTGCCGACCGGCGTGAGCAGATCCATCACACGGCCTGACATGTGCTCGCGGTCGGTCTCCATCTTGACGCGCTCCTCGGGGTAGAGCGGCGTCAGGTTGTCGAAGAGGATCTTGTTGCGCGTCTCCTCGGGCGATTCAAAGTTGATGGCCTCGATCTTGACCAGGGCGAAGTACTTCTCGCCCTCGTGCGGCGGGCGGACGTTGCCGCTGATGGTGTCGCCGGTCTTGAGGTCGAACTTGCGGATCTGCGAGGGAGAGACGTAGATGTCGTCCGGGCCCGGCAGGTAGTTGTAGTCGGGCGAGCGCAGGAAGCCGTAGCCGTCGGGCAGGATTTCCAGCACGCCCTCGGCGAAGATGTGGCCCTCTTTTTCGCTCTGGGCCTGAAGAATCTTGAAGATGAGGTCCTGCTTGCGGAGGCCGCTGGTTCCAGCAATGTCGAGGCCGCGGGCCAGCTTGGTCAGCTCGGCGATATTGTGATCTTTAAGTTCGGATATTGTCATGATTTACCTGAAATTTATCTGATTTTTCGGGGGGATTTGGAACTGAGGAGGGGAGTTGCCGGGCGGGAAACGCTTGACAGAGCCTACTTTGCAGAAAGAGGGGACGTGCGGTGTGCCGCAGCAGCTTATGGGATGAAATGAATTATACGCTGACAGGAGGGGTTGATGCAGATGGACTTCCATTGCAGGGAAGTGGCGGCAGGGCCGCGCGGGTCAGGCCGCGCGGCGTTCATCGAGGCTGTCGACGACCGTCTCAGAGGCTGCGTCCATGGGAATGGTGTCCTTGAAGCGATCGAAGACTTCGTTGGTGGTGTCCTGGACACGAGTGTTGGGTTTGTGCAGCTTGCGGGTTGCCTTGGAGGCAAGCTGGCAGAGTTCGTAGCGATTGGTGACGTGATTGAGTGCTCCAAAAATTAGGTCTGAGCGCATAGAGGTTCCTTTCGTTTCGTCGCGGCGAAGGGGTAATGTCGCGTCTGGCATCGACTTGCTTCGGACCGCAAGCGCGATCTCCGATGTCTAAACTGGACTTTATAAACTGATGAATCAAAACGGATTGAAGCAACTAATGATGCGAGTACTGAGGTCGCCAACTCCAGATCCTAAACTGATGAGATGCAAGCAATCGGGAGGTAGCTATGGCCTATCTGAAAAATATTTTTATTCCTGAAGCGTGATCTTAAGACAATGCTTCTATGTGGCGCAGAACCCCGCGCTCATTTGGTATATATCGACATTTCATGCAATTCGGAGCGGGTTGCACTCCTGCGAACTAACACGAGCCGAGGCGAGGCGTCGTTGCTGTGAACCCGCCCAAACCTTACTTGCGGACTGTCCAGCGTGGAACAACTTGTTATAAGAAAGATAAACGGTATAGCTGCCTGAGTCAATACTTATTTTGGGAAGTTGCGAAAATTAATCTTCCATAAATGGGAAGTTGCGAAGCGCTGGGAAAAGTCCATGAGGCCATTCGCCAGAGAACGAAGGCTGTACGCATCGGCGCAAGGAGTCGGAACTAGCCAAGGAAAACAAATAGAATCATCAATTTCAGTGTTCAGTCCTGGTCGCTGCGGGCTATGCCCAGTAGGTGCGATCCAGCGTGCGGTACTGGATGGCCTCGGCGATGTGCCTGACGGCGATGTCGGCCTCGCCGCCGAGGTCGGCGATGGTGCGAGCGACCTTGAGGATGCGGTCGTGGGCTCGCGCGCTGAGGCCCTGCTGCTGCATGGCGCGCTCCAGCAGGCGTTCGGCGTCGGGGGATAGCTCGCAGAAGGTGCGAATCTGCTGGGTGTTCATCTGCGAGTTGGAGAAGATGGGCTTGGCGGCGGACTTGGCCGAGGCTTTGCCGCGTTCGGGCTGGCTATTCAGCGGGACGGCGAAGCGGACGTGCTGGCGCTCGCGGGCGGCCAGGACGCGAGCGCGAATCTCGGCGGAGCCTTCGGCGGAGGCGCCTCCGCGCAGCTCTTTGTATTGCACGGCGGGAACCTCGATGTGGATGTCGATGCGGTCCAGCAGCGGGCCGGAGACCTTGCTGACGTAGCGCTGGATCATGGGCGGCGTACACATGCACTCGCGCGACTTGTCGTTGAAGTAGCCGCAGGGACAGGGGTTCATGGCGGCGACCAGCATGAAACGCGCGGGGAAGCTGAGCGACATGGCCGCGCGGGCGATCGTCACGGTGCCGTCTTCCAGCGGCTGGCGCAGGACTTCGAGAACGTTGCGCGGGAACTCCGGCAGCTCGTCCAGGAAGAGCAGACCATTGTGGGCCAGCGAGACCTCGCCGGGGCGCGGAATCATTCCTCCGCCGATCAGGCCTGCGTCGGAGATGGTGTGGTGCGGCGCGCGGAAGGGGCGATGCGTCACCAGGCCGCGGTCGGCGTCCAGCACGCCGGCGACGGAGTGGATCTTGGTGGTCTCCAGCGCCTCTTCAAAACGCAACGGCGCGAGGATCGACGGCAGCCGCTTGGCCAGCATGGTCTTGCCGGAGCCGGGCGGCCCGATCATCAGAACGTTGTGTCCACCGGCGGCTGCGACCTCCAGCGCCCTCTTGGCCACCTGTTGCCCGCGCACGTCCTTGAAGTCGTAGGGGAAGTGTTGCAGCTCGTCGAGCAGGCTGGCGGCCTCAATGCGCAGCGGAGTCGCCTTGATGCCGCCGAGCGCGGCGGAGTTGAGCAGCTCGCGCACGTCGCTGAGCGTCTGCACGGGATAGACGTTGACGCCCTCGACGACGGCGGCCTCGCGCGCGTTCGATGCCGGAATCACGAGGTTCTTGATCCCCTTGGCTCGCGCGGCAATCGCAATCGGCAGCATTCCCTGCACGGCGCGCAGCGTGCCGTCCAGGCCGAGTTCGCCGACCAGCAGGAAGTTGGAGATGTCCTTGATATGCAGCCCGCCGTAAGCCCCCAGAATTCCGATGGCGATGGGAAGGTCGAATCCGGAGCCTTCCTTCTTGATGTCCGCGGGCGCAAGGTTGATGGTGATGCGCGTGGGAGGAATGTCGAACCCGGAGTTCTTGATCGCCGAACGAACGCGGTCGCGGCTCTCGCGCACGGCGGCGTCGGGCAGGCCGACAGTGTTGAAGATCTCCTTGTCCATCACCACGCCGGAGAAGTCGACCTCCACGTCGATGATGTGGGCGTCGATGCCATAGACGGCGGCGCTGCGGGCTTTGAAGAGCATAGAGGCGACCGGGACTCGTGTGTTGGCGGACGGAATGAGTCTAGCATCATGGCCAATTGCAAGATGCGGTTGCGGGCCACAAGTCCCGAGATGATCGAAGCTCGCGCTGCGCATCCAGGATTACTTTCCGATTATCGACCACTCCGGGACCGACGACGCATCTAAGCCACTGTACGGGAGAGGTCGAATCGGTCGTTTCAGGACCTTTAGGTGGCGGCATGGGATTGAATCGCAGGGATTTTACGAAGCAGGCTCTTCTGGCTGGGGGATCGGTCGTGCTGGGCTGCGCACCATCTGTTACGCCTTCCGGTCCGATCACCCCGCCGGCGTATTCGGGCTTACCCGCGCCGGCATCTTCGGGCATCGAGCATGTAATTGTCGTTACGATGGAGAACCGCAGCTTCGACCACTTCCTGGGCTGGCTGCCGAATGCCGTGGGTCAACAGGCCGGGCTGAACTTTATGGACAACAGCGGCGCATCGCATGCGAGCTACGCCCTCTCCGGCGACTTCACGGGCTGCCCGCATAACGACCCGGACCACACCTACACTGGATCGCGCGTGGCCTACGACAGCGGAAAGATGGACGGCTTCCTGCTCGACACGGCCAACGACATCTTCAGCATCGGCTACTACGGGGAGGCGGATATTCCCTTCTATGCGGCGCTGGCACGCAACTACACAACCTGCGACCATTACTTCGCCTCGATCCTTGGGCCAACCTTTCCCAACCGGATGTTCCTGTACGCAGGCCAGACGGACCGCATCGACGACAGTGTTTCGATCAGTTCGCTGCCGACAATCTTCGACCGGCTCGCAGCCGCCGGGGTGAGCCACAATTACTATTACTCCAATGTTCCGTACCTCACGTTGTGGGCGGTGCAGTATCTTGGGATTTCAAAACTTCACAGCGAGTTTCTTGCGCAGGCGGCGAATGGCACGCTGCCGGCGGTTTCGTTCGTAGACCCGGCCTACACGATCCTGGACGATGGGACGGGCAACGACGATCATCCGCACGCGGATATTCGCGAGGGCGATCTCTTTCTTCATGACTTGTTCGAGGCGGTCGCCAGCGGACCCGCGTGGTCAAGCACGGTGATGATCATCAATTTCGACGAGTGGGGCGGATTCTTCGAGCACGTCGCGCCGCCGCGCGCTACGGCGGCAAACTCGGTCGATACAGACATCGTTAACGGCAAGACGCTGCTCGGATTCCGCCTGCCCGTTGTCATCGCGTCACCGTTCAGCCGAGGCAACGCGCAGAATCCACTGATCAACTCGCTGGTCTACGACCACACGTCCGTGCTGAAGCTGATCGATTGGCGCTGGGGCCTCGCTCCGCTGACGCCGCGAGATGGCAGCAGCGACATCGGCAACCTGGCCTATGCCCTGAACTTCAGTTCGCCGCAGACGGCGGTCCCCACTCTGCCCATCCCGGCGGTGCCTGCGTTTGCGGCGCCCTGCCCGCAGAATCCGGGTGGCGTTTTCAGCGCAGTGCAAACCGGAAGGGGAGCCGTTTCGTCCAGTTCGACGGCAATATGGAAGGAGATGCAAACCATGGCGACGAAGTACGGATTCCAGGTCGAATAGAACGCGGGACGCGGGAGATCGTCTATCGTTTTGGGAGACGGCCCATCCGAACTAGCTCTGATCCCGGTGACAACTTACTTGCAAATCGCCACTGCAACCTCGGGATCTGGCATCCCATTTGACTGGCAGATCGAGATGGACGGGAGCGGAACGTGGAGACAGGGATGAAAGCTACAGCCAGCCGTGAGCGAAAAAATCTCTTCAACTGGAAGCGTCGCGGGCTGCTTCTGCTCGTTCTTGCCTGCATGGTAAGTGCGGCGGGGAGGGCCCAGAGTGCTCCCGCGAAGCCTGCCAGCGCGGCGGCGAGCAATCCTGCGGCGGCGGGCAATGAAGAGGAGGCTCCGGCGGTGTCGCTCTTGCCCACGGCGACTGCCGGGCAGCGGGCGGATGCGGCGTGGAAGATCCTGACCGATGCGGCGAATGATGCGAAGCATACGCAGACGCGGATTCAGTCGCTGGCGGCGCTTAGCCTGCTGCGCAGCCCGCGCTCGGCAAAGATGATCGCAAATGCGATGACGGAACCCGACCTCGATATTCGCACTGCGGCGGCGCTTGCGGCCGGTCAGACGAAGGACCGCAACCTCGCGGCCAATCTGCGCAATCTGCTGGACGACAAGGAGCCGCAGGTGGCGTTCACCGCGGCGATGACGCTGTGGAAGATGAATGACAAGTCCGGCGAAGACATCCTGATGGCGGTGGTGGATGCAGAACGCAGCGCGGGGCCGACAATGATGCACGGGACCGAGCACAAGATCGACAAGGACCTGCACAATCCGGCGATGCTGACTCGGCTGGGCGCAATGCAGGGCGCGGCGATGCTGCTGGGTCCGTTTGGCTACGGGATCACGGCGTTCGAGTTCATCCACCAGAGCGGCGGCGACCTGGCGCGCGTCTCGGCAATTGAGTTGATTTCGCAGGAGAGGACGGAGCCGATCCACAAGGAGCTGCTGGCCGCGCTCGGGGACAAAGACCTGACGGTGCGCGCGGCGGCGGCCAAGGCGCTGGCCGACTATCACGACAAGGCGACGTCGATGGCGATCTACGAGCTGTTTGCCGATACGAAGTATCCGGTGCGGCTGACGGCGGCTGCGGCGTACCTGCGCACGACCGGAGTTCCGGGGCCGTTGCTTCCGGCGATTGCCCGCGGCGCGAGAACCGGGCGCTAGTCGCCACTCGGCGTGAAGCTGGAATGTTAACCAATTCGTTATTAATCCCCCCCCCCCCCCCCCCCCAGGGGGGTATTTGGGCGGAAGTCTTTTGGAATCTGTTGATTGCATGGGGTTAGTGTCTGTCCATATAACATTCCAAAGGAGTTACGGCTAAATATTCAATTACAAAAGACTTATTGGCGAAAACGGCAACGATTTCGGCAACGACGATGACGATTTCGGCCAAAATGGAGACGATTCTGGCCAAAATGTGGTCGATTTTGGCTCAGGATGTCTCGATTTCGGCGTGGAGGAAAAAGAAAAGCAGCCCGACGTTGTACGCTGGGCTGCTCGCTTTCTTTATCTCTACACCTTCTATTTTATCAGGTGGAGCATAACTACTATGCCACTTGCGGGAAAGTTTTTTCTCTTTTGTTTTCTGTTGGTTGAGGAGATTTTGGAGGGTCGAGGGTCTTGACACGGCGATTTTACTGGGAAATTCGCAGAAAAAATCTTTGGGAGCGGGCGGAGTTGGAGGTTGACCCACCCTTCGCTCGACCACCCCAGCGAGCCAAGACCGCTCGCCGGGGATCCCGGAGTCGCAGCGAAGGATGGGGGCACCCACTATTTGTGGGGGATCAAGATTCCAAAGACCTAGTGTGGGCCACCCGCCAAGAGGAGACGATGGATGTGCTGGCCGCGGCGATGCCGCCAATGATGCCGACGACACAGCCCGTGACGCCCCGGTAGTGCAGTTATGAGTTGTGAGTTGTGAGTGAAGACAAAACAGGAGAAGGAGCGCCGGTGAGTGGGCGCTCCTTTTTCCATTCACGATGGAACGATTGCCTGCCTGGTATTAGCCGGAACTGCGGCTTCCGGTGACGAAGTGAACGATGAGCGAGATCACGGCGAAGAGGATCAGCAGATGAATAAAAAAGCTGCTGATATGCATCACGAAGAAGCCGCCGATCCAAAGCACAGCCAGAACGATTGCGATGATTAGAAACATGAACAGCCCTGCTTTCCTGCTTCAAGGGTATCGCGCGCTGGGCGCGAGCATTGCTTCTTACTGAGAGAGGAAAATCACGCGGTGCGTTGCTTGGCATCGTAACAAATGCGCGGTATGTGGAGTGAAAACCAGTTCTGGGTTGTCAGGTTAAAAAGCAAGAGGAGCGCCGGTGACTGAGCGCTCTTTTTTGACTTCTCTTAGGAGAGGCGAAGGGGCTGCGCTCACGACTATTTTTGCTGTTATTTCGTTTTCTATTCTTCCCCGTCCCACTGCGGGAGAAAATTGGTTGTGAGTGGATCATTCCAGAGTTGTTAGAACTAAAGTATTCATTCTGGATGAGCTATCGGATTGAGAAAGAGCGAACAGGCGGCCGCAGGTTCCTTCGGCAAGCTCAGGGCAGGCTGTGGGAAACCCGATTTTGTGACTGATTTCAGCCCCGGGCCACCCGCCGAAGAATGGGGCACCCACTTTTTGTGGGGGATCAAGATTCCAAAAACTTAGTGTGGTCCGCCCGCCCTGGAATTAGTTAAGCCTCGGGAGATCATCGTCATCATTTGCTGGGAATTTGGCCTTTCCCTTTACGACGTATTCGGCCAATATTTTGATACGTCTGTAGTACGACAAAAGAATCTTGAGTGACGCGACCGGATTGCCCGTCTGCTTATTCAATTCATTCAAATTCTCGAACCCGAGCCCTCTAGCCAATTGTTCCGAAGCTTTGATCGCGAAGTCCATTTGATTCTGGGCAAGCTCAAGCTCTTTCTGTTTCAGATCGATCTGCATGAGCTTTCGCTCCTTGAGGCCCCTGTGGATTTCGGTATAAAGATTGTTCAGTCCTCCCGCTGATTTGATGAAAGCATCAATGCCACTCCCAATCGCAATAGCGGATGGGACTAATAGGCCGAGTGCAATCCAACCCGGCGAGGCGTACTGGATCGATTTCACCTTTGGCCGAAGCCGTATGGGAACCTGAGAACGCAAGACCTTGTAAAAATTCACTGCACTATAGCCGCCGCGCCAGGGATACGAGGAGAATGTATGTGTGATCTTCTCCTGGTCTCGCGCCTCTTCGGCGAGTAGGAACACGCAATTGAACGCGTAAACTTGCTCGAATACATGCGGCAGTTCGTAAAAATCCTTGAGAGACCAAGCGGCACCAATGTCAATTGTGTAAGCGCCACTCTGCGCTAAGCTACTCGAGTTTTGATCCATTGGAAGCTCCTAACAAATTGATCCCAAAAAGACGGGCGGCACGCATCTTAGTGTGACTCCCAGAACTGGGTGACGGATGGCACACAGCTCTACGAGCCATCATAATCCTGTGTGTCACGGAACAATTCACGACTTAGAGTTTAGACGTGGGGTACCCGATTTCCCTCGGGGACTAAAGTCCCCAGTGTTCTGTTGGCATCGTCGGCGCGGCTGAAGCCGCGCCCTTTCAAAACAGTACAAACTGCACCACTACCGAAAAAGCAGACGCGGGGGTTGCGATCTCGCGGATAATGTACACAGGCCGATGGATTTTCTGACGGAGTACAAGAATGCGCTGTTTCTGATTGCGGTGTTGCTGGCGCAGGCGATTGCGCTGGCGGTGCAGGTGCGCAGCCCGGTGGACGCCTCGAAGCCGGACGGGCCCAGCGTGCGGCTGATCCGCATGTGGGCGATGACCTCGGTGACGCCGGTGGAGCGGGCGACGCACGCCCTCGGCTCCGGCGCGGGCCACGCGTGGTCGGAGTACATCGACCTGCGCCATGTGCGCCAGCAGAACAAGGATATGCAGCAGCAACTGGCGCGGGTGCGCATCGATGAAGCGGCGATGGCCGAGGACGCGCTCGAGGGCCGGCGGCTTCAGGCGATGCTGGGCTTCAGGGAGAGCTACGTTGGCTCGACCGTTGCGGCACAGGTGATCGGCACCAGCGGAAGCGAACAGTCACGCGTGCTCACCATCGACAAGGGATCGCGCGACGGGCTGCGGCCGGACATGGCGGTCATCACGCAGGATGGCATCGTGGGCAAGCTGCGGGACGTCTTCCCAACGACCTCGGAGGTGCTGGAGATCAACGACCAGAGCTCTGGCGCGGGGGTGGTGCTGGCCAGCACACGGATTCGGGCGATCCTGCGCGGCACACTCACCGGGCAGGTGCAGATCGGCAACCTGACGGCGGACTCGCGCATCCAGCCGGGCGAGCAGGTGCTGACCTCGGGCGGCGACCAGGTGTATCCGCGGGGACTGCCGGTGGGCGTCGTCGAGAGCATTGCGCCCGATCCCGACCACCAGCCGTATAGCGCGATTCGAGTGCATCCGGCGGTCGATCTGGACCGCGTCGCAGAGGTGCTGGTGATTACGGGAACGCAAGCGGACCTGTCGCAGGCGGCGCAGCAGGACATGGCGGCCGCCGAGGCGCAACACGCGGCCGACCTGAGCGCCGAACGGCTGCCCGGCATTCACGACGACGCGAATCCGGCTGCTGCCGCAGGCGCGAGTGGCGCTGCTCCGGTCACTACGCCGATTGTGCCTGTCACCCCGCACCCGCTGCCCACCGTGCATCCGGACCGGTTCACGAGCGGATCGACGCCGCCCGCCTCTGCGATGACGCCCGGCGCGGCGAGTTCCGCCGCGAGCAGCCAGAGCGCTCCGAGCAGCCCGCAGGCTCGACCTTCTCAGCCTGGGGCGGCGAAATGATGGTCACACGCAGCTACATGTCGCGCCGCGAGGTCGAGCAGCAGAGCTTCTCGCTTCCTGTGACGGTCCTGGTGCCGCTGGGCGCGGTGTTGCTGCAGGTGCTTCTGCCGCGAGTGTTTCATGGGCTGGCGATTCTCGATCTTCCGTTCATCGTGACGCTGTTCTTCGCCATCAGCCGGCGCAGCCCGATTGCCGGGACGGTGACGGGGGCCTGCATCGGGCTGCTACAGGATGTGCTGACCGGCCAGCCCATCGGCGTCAACGGCATGGCGAAGTCGGTGATTGGGTACGCGGGGGCAAGCCTGGGAAGCCGGATCGACGTGGAGAATACAGCCACGCGCACGCTGCTGACCTTCGGCTTTTCGCTGCTGCAGAGCGTTCTTCTGTACCTGATCGAGCGGCGCCTGCTGGGCATTCGCGCCTTCCACCTGCTGTGGCTGCACGAACTGCTGAGGGCGGCGGCCAATACGGCGCTGGCGCTGCCGGTCTTCTTCCTGCTGGACCGCACCAGGCACCAGGAGTAGAGGTTGCCCCAAACCCCACCTTAGCGACGATAAAGCCGTCGCGAAGATGGGGCACCCGGTTCAGTGGTTAAGTGGGGCACCCGGCACCGGGCGGATGAACAACGTAAACTGAGACAAGCAGGACTCGTCAGCATGGAGCTAATTCCCCAGAGTGAACGGCACACGGACCGCGGCGAGAAGGTTGCGGCGGGCAAGCTGCACGCGACGCAGTACATCGTGGTGCTGGTGCTTGCGGTGTTGGCCGCGGGGATGTGGCGATTGCAGGTCCTGGGCGTGGACAACTACCGGCTGCTGGCCGAGGCCAACCGCGTGCGCAAGCAGCCGGTGACGGCGCCGCGCGGCAAGATCTTCGACCGCGAGGGACGCATCCTGGTGGACAACTACCCATCGGTCTCCTGCTCTCTGCTGCGCGAACAGGCCAAGGACCTGACTGCCGACATTCCCCTGATCGCGCGCGGTCTCGATCTGCCGGTGGACCAGATCGAGGCCACGTTGCATCGCTACGCCAGTTCGCCGAAGTACCAGCCGATCCCGCTGAAGCAGGACATCACGCCGGATGAACAGGCCTTCATCGAGGCGCATCGCAACGAGCTTCCCGAACTTGAGACATTCGACGATCAGCGCCGCCTGTACCCGCGCGATGGCTTTGCCGCGCACCTGATCGGCTATGTGGGCGAGCTGTCGACAGAGGACCTCAACAGCACCAAGTTCGACTTCTATGAGCCGGGAGACGTGGTGGGCAAGAGCGGCATCGAGGAGACCTACGACGAACTTCTGCGTGGAAAGGACGGATCGCGCGATGTGATCGTCGATAGCCACGGCAGGGAGGTCGGGCAACTCGGCCAGCAGGTTGCGGTCCCCGGCAAGGACCTGCGGCTCACCATCGACCTCGATGTGCAGCGCGCGGCCGAGCTGGCCATGGAGGGCCATACCGGCGCGCTGGTGGCGATGGACCCGCATACCGGCGAGATTCTGGCGATGGTCTCGCGCCCCACCTACGATCCCAACCAGTTCTCCGTGCGCCTGACCAAGGACTACTGGTCGCAGATCGTCAACAACCCAGACCACCCGATGATGAACAAGACCATCCAGGCGCAGCTTGCGCCCGGCTCAACCTTCAAGATCATCATGTCGCTGGCTGGCCTTGAGGAGGGCGTCGCGCAGTCGATGCATGTGATGTGCAACGGCGGTGCCACTTTCTACGGACACTTCTTTGCCTGCGACAAGCACCACGGCATGGTGGACATCGACCACGCAATTCCGTGGTCGTGCGACACGTTCTACTACACGCTGGCAAACAAGCTCGGCATCGACACGATTGCCAGGTACGCGACCGAGGTCGGCCTCTCGCAGAAGACCGGCATCGACCTGCCGGACGAGGCTAGCGGCACGATGCCTTCCACCGCATGGAAGATGAAGACACAGCACGATAAGTGGTACGCCGGGGAGACGATCTCGGTGGGGATCGGGCAGGGCGCAGTGCAGGTAACGCCGATCCAGCTTGCGCGCGCGCTGGGCGGCATCGCATCCGGCGGCGTGCTGAAGCGGCCGCATGTGGTCTTTCCCGACGAACTGCCGCCGGAGATGTTGTCGGCGATCCAAGCCACCTATCCCGGCAGCGGCGACCGCGTAATCCCCATCACGCCGGAGAACTGGGAGACTATCACCGACGCCATGGCTGCGACGCTGGGTCCTGGCGGAACAGGCGCCGCCGTGCATCTGGAAGGCATCGACTTCGCCGGCAAGACCGGCACCGCCGAGGTCGTCAGTCACAGCGCCGGCGCGAAGAGTCTAGGGACAGGAAACGAACGCGCCAACGCCTGGTTCGTAGGCATGGCGCCGCGCCGCAACCCGGATATCGTGGTTACTGTTCTATGCGAGCATGGAGGCTGGGGAGCCGAAGCCGCCGCTCCCCTCGTCGCCCAGGTCATCAACGCATTTGTGAACAAGCAGCGCAAGAAGGAAGACAACCTGCTACGCGTGGCCGACCAGCCCAAGCCGGAGCAGCCGAAGCCAGCGCAGGTCTCGCCGGAACTTACGCCCACCCGCGAGTAGATTGCAGCATAGAAACACGAGAAGCTACTTCGATGCTCCACGGAAGACGATTGCGCAACCCACGGGATTCGTTGCGTTCGTTGTGCAATTATCCAAAGCTCGCTTGTCCGCCAGCTCCTGGTTGAACATACCAGTGGCCATTCCCCATCCCCCTCGTCCGTTGGTCGCAAATGCCTTTTTCGGGCCGTACATCAGAAAGTTGTGGAAGGCTGCAAGGCCACGCTCGCTGAGTCCCGGCGGAGTCGGCACATTGACAACGGCAGGCTCGGGCAGGAGATTGTGCAGAGGTAACAGGCCTTTTTCCTTGAGAAATCCTTCCACCATGGGAGACCAGCCGGTGACGTCTACGAAGAAGTGATGTCCTTCGTCTGAGTACGGAGGCGCCATGACAAACTCGTCGATACCTCCTCCCTGGCGGAATGCAGCATCGAACTTTCGCGCCAGCTCAGGCGGGAACCAGTGATCGTTCTCTGCATAGATCCAGAGCATGGGCACGCGGGATTCCGTGCCGAAATCGTGGAATGCCGAGACGATGCCGGTTTCATTGCAGTTATGCAGTTTGCCATCGCTACCCCTGCCGCCAGCGAAGTTGATTGCCGCTTTGAGCCCTGGCGGCGGATTAACGGTGAACGCAACCTGCGCGAAGCCGCCCGACGAGACGCCGGCGCTGACAATCGTGCCAGTATCGACCTCGGGCAGAGTCTCGGCATACCTGATAGCTGCCCTCAGGTCCGAAGCACTCTTGTTTCCTGACTCTGCAAATCCTCCGCCAGGAATTGTCGGGCAGTTTCTGGGTGTGAGATCTGGCTCTCCACTGGAACGCCCGTAGCCTTTGCGAACGACCACCAGAGCGACGTAGCCTCGCCGGGCGAACCAGATCGCCTGCGGCAGATAGCTCCAGGGCGTCACCTGACTGCGCTCGACGGGGTCGTTCGAGGTTCCGTGAGTCAACAGCGCGAGCGGATGTTTTCCTGGACGGGCGACCTCAACCTTCAGGACATCAATTCCGGACAGGGACTCCGGCGACGGAATCGAAAACTCACTCTCGATCCACTGCATGTTGACTGGATTCGTAGCGGGAACCGCATCCTGTCCGGCGGCCTTTGGCAGGCTGGCCAGCCCGAACGCCAGGAGAGCAGAGATAATCAATGCGCGCATGTGATCAATACAGTGGATTGAACGCCTTGCGTCAACTGTTATCGTAGGGGCGGGGCCGGAGCCGTCGTTTCGGATGCAGTTCCAGGAGCTAAACTATCCCCAGCCCATGCGCCGCCTCACCTCATTCCGCGACTTCGACTGGATGCTTCTGATTCTGGTGCTGCTGGTCTCCGCGCTCAGTGTGCTGGAGATCAAGTCGGCGACGCTGCCCACCCGTTTCCACGACTTCGACCACAAGCAGTTCATCTTTCTGCTGGTCGGCACCGGACTGATGTTTCTCATCTCGCGGATCGACTATCACCGGCTGGTGGATCTCGCACCCTGGGCGTATGGCCTGGGACTTCTGTCGCTGGTGGCCGTAAAGCTGGTCGGCACAACCGTGATGGGGGGCAAGCGCTGGATCAATCTCGGCGGCGGCGTCCACTTTCAGCCGTCGGAGTGGGTGAAGCTGATCCTGATCCTCGCCATAGCCCGGTATTTCTGGGGTCTCGCAGGGCGCGAACTGAGCTGGCTCGATATCGGCAAAGCCTTCGCGCTGGTCTGCGTGCCTATGGCGATGGTGTTGATCCAGCCGGATCTGGGGACGGCGCTCACCTACTTTCCAATCCTGGTGGTGGGGCTGTTTCTGGGCGGAATACGGTTCAGGCAGGTGATGGTCCTCTTTCTGGGATTTTCCCTTCTGATCGGCGGCGCATGGATGAGCGGCAAACGCCTGAAGCCGTACCAGATGGCGCGCCTGACCAGCTTCGTCGATCCGGGCAGCGACCCGCGCGGCGCCGGATACCAGATCCTGCAGTCGAAGATCGCGGTCGGCGCGGGCGGCCTATGGGGCAAGGGAACCAACCAGGGGACGCAGACCCAGGGCGACTTCCTCCCCATTCCATACACCGACTTCATCTTCGCCGCCTTCTGCGAGGAGCACGGCTTCGTCGGCGGCATGGGGATTCTAATTCTTTACCTGCTGATTCTGGTGCGGCTGATCGAGAACGCGCAGCAGGCCTCGGACGTTCCTGGCACCTTCATCGTCATGGGGGTGGCCGCCGTGCTGCTCTTCCAGATTGTGGTGAATATCGGCATGGTGGTCGGCCTGATGCCGGTCACCGGCATCCCGCTGCCCCTGATGAGCTACGGCGGATCGTCGATCCTGTTCACCTTCCTCGCCCTCGGCATCGTGATGAACATCCGCATGAGGCGGTTCGTGAACTAGCGGGCGGACGAACTTGGCAATGCACTCTCGTTCAGGCAAAGACGATGGACATGGAGCCGTGTACTTTAGGCGTTGGCGTCACGGTAATTTCAACGTCCTGGCCGAGGGCCGTCAAAAAATCAATCAGCCTACCGATGGAGAAGTTGCCCGCACGATTGCGGGTCAGGGCCGAGACGTGGGGCTGCTGAATCCCCAGTATCTTCGCGGCCTCCGCCTGGGTCAGGCCACGGCTCTTGAGGATGAGAGCAATCTGTAGAGTCAGCCGCGCCTTCATCAGCTCCCGATCTGCATTCGGCAGGCCAAGATCGGCAAAGACGTTGCCGCTGCCTTCGATGACTTCGTCTGACTTGGATACTTTGCGAGTGGTCTTCATAGTCAACTCAACCTTTCCTTGTAGTGGCGAACGGCTGCGGCCAGCCGCTGGCGAATCAGGTCGATCTCAGCCTTCGGGGTTGCAATCCCCGACTTCGACTTCTTCTGGAAGGCGTGCAGCACATAAACCGTATCGCGAAGACGAATGGTGTAGACCGCCCGCCAGGTGTTGCCGTCGAATGGAGCGACGATCTCCATCACAGAATGTCCGCCAAACCCCTTCAACGGCTTGGCTGCGGGATCGGTTTCGCCCTTCTGTGCTGCATACAGAGCGTGGCCGACATCGCGGCGTACCTCCGGCGGAAAGGACTGTAGATCCCTCTGCGACGATCCGACCCAACGGACGATTTTCAACCCTTCATCCATTATACAAATATACATCTATTTGTATTTATACGGGAACTCTTTCTTCCTCTCTCGATCTTTGCAATTGCTTGCAATCGATTCGTTTATAAACGAAATATAATAAGACAAGGTTGATCGATGAGAGACAGAGCACATGATGAGGCCATGGCCGAGTTGTTTCAGCAGGACCCCGCGTACGCGCTGGCGCTGCTGAACAGCATTCTGGAGGACGGCGAACAGGGAGAGCTGCTGATCGCGCTGCGCCAGATGACCAAGGCCTTTGGCGGCGTACAGAGCGTGGCCGAGAAGGCCAACCTGAACTCGACTCAGCTCTATCGCACTCTCTCCGAGGAGGGGAACCCCGCGCTCAGCAGTCTGGCGGCAATTCTCAAAGCCATGGGCCTGCGCCTCGCGGTCGAACGGGTCAAGGCCGCCTGAGCAACTGCTGCGCAATCCAAGTTTCTGACCCGAATCGAGAAGATCGCCAGTGACGAGTCCGAGGCGGGGAAGACGCTGGCGGCGATTTTGGTGCATACTGGATATATAACCGGCTGTACCACCCAGGCCGGAGCAACCCCCGCTCCCGTTGGCGCATGGCGCCGGGCATGCGGCGCACGAATTTTGAAGATTTTCGATTTTTATTTTAGAAGAAGCCGGCCAGGCAGGGATCAAGTCCGTTGGCCGGACAGGTTTGAAGGGAAATGATTGCATCCGGATGGCGAACGGCCCCGCCTCAAGTTGGATCTGAGGTTGATTCGGTCACAAACTCCGCGTGCCAGGTTTCGCTCGAAGCGTCCCAAGTGTCGCCGATCGCTCTTTGTAACACCCAGCGCGCGCCCATCGTCGGCGCTCTCTGGGCGCAGTCTGGGGTGGGTCATGACCCCCGTCCGCACCCATCGGTCGCCACCGCTTCCAGCTCCCACACGCCTGTCCGCACCCTCGATGAGCAGCGACTAGCAGCAAGCTAGGGCTCCTCCGATCCACTCGCCTGCGTCTGCCGCCCGTACCTCCGGTTCTCTAAGCCGGAGCGGGCAGAAGGAGCAGGAACATGTCGAAAGAAATCTATATCTCCAGCACGCCTCACGAGACGCGCCTGGCCATCGTCGAAGACGAAGCCCTCACTGAAATGTATTACGAGCGCGAGAACGAGTACACGCTCGCCGGATCGATCTACAACGGACGCGTCACGCGCGTGCTGCCGGGCATGCAGTCGAGCTTTGTGGAGATTGGCCTGGAACGCGATGCATTCCTTTACATCACGGATTTCATGGAAGAAGCTCCGGACTCGGAGGAGTTCGACACCACCCCGGCCGGAGACCGCGCAGCGCGCGCGCCACGCCTGACCAATGGCGAGCAGGCCACCGATGCGGGCGGACACGGCGAATCCGGCGGACGCGGCGGCGAGCGTGGCGGCAGAGGACGGCGCGGCGGACGCGACCGCGATCGGGACCGCAATGCTGAACGTCCGGGAAGCCCCGACGCAGCAGCGCAACAGCAGGACGGCGGGCGCGGCGATGTTCCACACGGCGATGCTCCACGCGGCGACGCTGGAGACACCAACGCAGACAGTGCGGCCCCCATAGAGTTCAACGAAGGCTCCGAGATTGGCGAAGGCGCACCCGGCGCCGATGGAAGCCGCCGCTGGCGCGGCCGTCGCGGACGCCGTCGCGGGCGCGGCGCCTCTGGCCAGCCAGGCGATCAGCCAGGTCAGGCGGGCGACTCGACGCAGGAGAACTCCGATGCACCGGCCTACCCCGCAGCTCAGGGCTACTCCGAAGTGCCGGGCTACGACGACGACAACTTATCGTACGAGCGCGATTCCATCCATGAGATCGACGGCGAGGCCAGCCAGCCATCCACATCTTCTTCCGACCGCAGCCAGGACAGCCCGCGCAGCAGCGACAGCCCACGAGACAACAGCTCACGAGACAATAGCCCGCGCGGCGACCGCTCCGGCGATCGCTCCGGCGACCGCGGACGACGCGACAACGGACGCAGCCGCGACGGTCAGCAACGCGACCCCCAGCGTGGAGACCAGCGCCCGCCGCGCACACCCCGAGGATTCGAACCCTCGCGCAACCTCTACGGCGTGGACAGAGACAGCGGGGAGACCAGCGGCACCGGCCCCATCTCCAATGCCTATCCCGATGAGATCGAGGCTGGCGCCGAGCCGATCATTCTGCCCGGCGAATCGCTCTCCAAATACCGCAAGGGCGGCGAAGAGCAGCCCGAGCCCAAATCCGCGGAATCGACATCGAGTACGCTCGCTCCGCCGGCCAACCTCTACACTCTTGCGGCCGGCTGGGACGGCGGCGCAACCCTGCCCGGCGAGACGCTCTCGAGGCGCACCCCGGCCAACTCGCGCCCAGACTCGAACTCCGGCTCACGCCACGACTCGCGTTCCGACTCGCGTGAGGGACGCAACCGGCCTTCGCGCAACTTTGAGCGGGAGCCGAGACGCGATTCCCGCCCTGGCCGCAACGACCGCGGAGAGGGCCGGCGCGACAGCCGCTCCGACCTTCGCAACGACGCTCCCATTGCAGCCGTAGCCGTCTCCCAGCAAGGCTTCCAGCCCTCCACCCCTGAGGTAGCACAGGGATTCGACCAGCCCAATGTCGCAGAAACTCAAGCAGCCGAAGTGCACGAAGCACCCGAAGCCACTTTGCCGGTCGTTGCGGAGCCGGTAGCTGTCGCGGCACCGGAGCCAGTAGTGGTTGCCTCGCCGACGCCAGTCCAGCAGGTTGAAGTGGAGTACGAGCCGGAGGACGCATCGGCCTCCCACCGCGTCGATCCCATGCCGCCCAGCAAGTTTCGCCAGAGCGCGCCAGCTATCGAACCGGTGCTGGAGCCACAGGCCGAACCGGCAGCCGAAGTCGCCGCCGAGCCACTGGCGGACGAGCCCGTAGCCGTTGCCCACGACATCACCTCGATCACTCCCGCGGGCGAGATGTTCTCCGAGCCAGTCGAAGCCCAGCCCGCCGCTGAACCCCTCCCGCAAGGCGAGGCCGGCTTCGCTCCTGGCCCTGGCCAACTCGCCGAAGAGGTTCTCGACGTGGAGGATTCCGCAGCCCCGAGCATCCATGCCAGTTCCATCGAGGAGATCGACGACCTCGACGAAGAGACGGTGGAGGGCGCGGCCGATCTGGGCACCATGCTGCGCGAGATGTCCATCGACCAGCTCACTCGCACCTCGCCCCAGGTGGATGAAGAAGACGAGATCGACGACGACGAAGACTTTGAGGAAGACGACCTCGACGAAGAAGACCTCGACCAAGAAGACGAGGAGGACGAGGAAGATCAGGACGAAGATCAGGACCAGGAAGAGCGCGACGGCGCAGAGCAGACGGACAAGCTCGACGAGCAGGCGGCCCGCACCGGCAACGCAGCCGATGCCGAGTTCCACGAGGCGCAGTTCGGCCAGCCGGAAGAGGAGAACCGCACCGAGGAGCAGACGGGCGCTGCCGACAGTTCCCATCAGGAGCGCGGACGCGATGCAGAACGCCGCCCAGGACGTCGCGACGGGCGTCGCGATGGCCGGCGCGGACGCAGTGATCGCAACGACCGTCCGCGCAATACCGGCGGCTCGGGCGAACGCATTGGGCGCTTCGGACACGGCGGCCATGGACGCTCGTCCATGCAGACCACCAACCTGCCCGCCATCAGCGACCTGCTGAAGCCCGGCCAGGAGATCCTGGTGCAGATCGCCAAGGAGCCTATCGCCAAGAAGGGCGCGCGCATTACATCGCACATCGCGCTTCCCGGACGCTTCCTGGTCTTCATGCCTACGGTCAACCACACCGGCGTCTCGCGCAAGATCGAGTCGGACGGCGAACGCCGCCGCCTGAAGGAGATTCTGCTCAGCGAGAAGGGCGACGCCACCGGCGGATTCATCGTGCGCACCGCCGCCGAGGGAGCCACGGAAGAGGAGCTGCGCAGCGACTTGCGCTTCCTGCTCAACCTCTGGGCCGACATCAAGGCGCGCTCGGAATCCTCTAAGTCGCCCGCGCTCATCTACCACGACCTCAACCTCATCGAGCGCATCCTGCGCGATCAGGTCACCGACAACTTCTCCGCCATCTGGGTGGACACCGAGGCCGAGTACGAGCGCGTTCTGCGCTTCCTGCAGCGCTTCCAGCCGTCGCTGATCCGCCGCGTCAAGCTCTACCTCAAGGACACGCCGCTGTTCGAGCAGTTCGGCATCACCGAAGAGATCAACAAGGCGCTGCGGTCGAAGGTCTGGCTGAAGTCCGGCGGCTCTATCGTCATCAACCAGACCGAGGCTCTGGTGGCCATCGACATCAACACCGGCAAGTACGTCGGCAAGACGGCGCGCCTGGAAGACACCATCGTCAAGACCAACCTCGACGCCATCCCCGAGATCGTCCGCCAGATCCGCCTGCGCGACCTGGGCGGCATCATCATCATCGACTTCATCGACATGGACGAGCGCAAGAACCGCAACCGCGTCATGGCCGCCCTGGAAGACGAGTTGAAGAGTGACCGCGCGCCTTCCAAGGTGCTCCAGTTCAACGACTTCGGCCTGATCGCCATCACACGCAAGCGGGTCAAGCAGTCGCTGGAGCGCACGCTCTCCACCACCTGCACCATCTGCGACGGCACCGGAATGGTCAAGTCGCCCATCACCGTCTGCAACGACATCTACATCGAGATGCGCAAGATGCACAAGACGCTGGACCGCGGCGACATCATGCTGCGCGTCCACCCGGAGGTCGTCAAACAGCTCAAGGCATCGGGCGCAAAGTGGCTGCTGGAGATGGAAGAGATGGCGGGCAAAACGATCCTGGTCAAGAGCGACCCGGCCCTCCACCCGGAGCAGTTCGACATCCACTAAACCAAACGCCGCTATAAAGTGATCCAAATGACGCAATGGAGCGTCTTATCTACCAACAAGTAGATTAGGTTTCGGACGTAAAGACCGGCACAACAAACTCAGGCGATTCGGGTTCAAATGCTCGAAGGACTTTGCACTCAAAAGGGAGTCATTAAAGATATGAACATCCACCGTAGTTTCTTCGGTATTGCGTGCCGCGCCGCGGCATTCAGCTTCCTGATGGCGGGAACAGCCTTGCTTGCGCAGACCACCTCCGCCGCATCGGCCGTGAAGGCGCCAGTTCTGCTGGCATCCGAATCCGCTTCGGCAGACCTCACCACGGCGTCCAGTAGCTCCAGCAGCAGTTCGTCCTCTATGGACGCCGATGCAGCCGATTCCGGTGCCCGCTTCAATCTCCTCGGCAGCACCCAGCCGCCGCCGCGCCGCCGCTACGGCCGGCCCAACTACTCCAGCGGCAACACCAACAAAGACGGCTCCGAGAAGTACACCTTCCTGGGCGGAATGGGCCTCTCCATGCCGATCGGCAACACCCATAAGTACGAGACGCCCAGCTATGGATTCCAGGTCGGCGGTGGACGCAACTTCAACAAGACCACCGGCCTGCTGCTGCAATTCGATTACGACCACTTCGGCCTGCAGGGCGCTACGCTTGCCAACCAGACCTATCTCTACGACACCGGCTGCCCGGTAGGCTCCGTCGCAGCGGGTACATGTGGTGTATCGGGCCTCGACGGCAACAACCACGTCTGGTCGTTTACCCTGAACCCCACCTTCACTCTTCCCACCGAACGCTCGCTGGGTGCCTATGCGGTGGTCGGCGGCGGCTTCTATCACAAGGTCACCAACTTCACCGAGCCCACGGTCGAAGAGAGTTGCTATTACTACTGCGAGGAGTATGAGGCAAATGCGAACATCGACCACTACACCAGCAATGCAATCGGTGTGAATGGCGGCTTTGGCCTCACCTACAAGTTCTCCAAGTTCTCCAACGAGCGCTTATACATGGAAGCGCGCTATGTCTTCATCCCGAACTCACAGCGCTACGGCGTCACGGCCGCTGATTCCACAACCACCATCGAGAACTACGCCGGCTATAACTACTATCCGCAGAACAGCAACCGCACCACTTACATTCCGGTGAAGTTCGGCATCCGCTTCTAGGGCGTCTGCAACTCACTCGCAAACACGACGAAGCCCGGCCAACCAGCCGGGCTTCGCTGCGTTCGCCGCAGTGCATCCATGCGTCACTGGCAGGGCTGGGCTACGCAAGCCATGGATTGATGAGCTTGACGCCGCAGTGTTCAAAGTCGTCGACGTTCCTCGTAGCTACCGATGCGCCAGCCGCCAGAGCAATCGATGCAATCTGCGCATCGAGCGGTGCCATTGGAGTGCCGCGCCGCCGCTTATCCGCCAGCAGCCGCGCGTAGTGCCGCGCGGAGGCATCATCAAAGGGAAGTACCCTGCCACCAAGCGCAGTCTGAAAAATGATGCGAGACAATTCGCTGAGCCGCTCGCGGCGCTTGCCGTGAGGCAGCAGTTCCAGTCCGTAGAGGACTTCGGCAAGCGAAACAGACGTCGTAGCGAGAGAGCTGGGCTCTTGCCCAAGAAACCACGCCGATACGGTTGGGTCGGGCCGTTCCTTGCTCAGCTCGGAGATGACATTGGTATCGACGACGATCACGAGGCCGCCTACCTGAAGTCGGGCGGTTCACGGCCCGGCTCACGCGGCGGAAGTTCCAGATCCAGCGGACCGTACTTGGCGACCGCGCGCCGAATCGTGTAGTACGGATGTTCCTCTGGCTCTCGGCCTGCACCCGCCTCTTCCAGAATGGCTCGCGCCTCGGCCTCCATCGAACGCCCATGCACGGCGGCGCGGATGCGGATGCTCTCCTTCACCGAGTCTTTGAGGTCGCGAATATGCAATGTCGCCATGCAAGCAATGCTAGCACTGCTAGCATTCAGCCGCAACAGCATCCGGATTCAGATCCCCATCGGATAGGGCTTCTCGTGCATCTCCTGTGAGCCGCTGCCGGCGCGCTCGAAGAGCCCCTGAAACAGGCTCAGCAGTCCGGTGTACCAGTAGCCCAGCACGAAGAGAAACAGAAATGGGATGGTGAAGTAGTTCTCCGTCGTTATCGCGTACCAGATGGTCCACGCGAAGTAGGTTCCGAGCAGCAGCTCGATCCACGGCACGATGCCCAGCCGCTTGCGGTAGACCTTGGCCTGGCTGGCCTCGCCCTTCTGCTTCACGCGGTACTTGGGCGTGCGCGCGAAGGCCGTCTTATAGCCGAACAGAGCCTCCATGACCGCCTTGGTGTTGGTGATGGTCAGCCCGACGCCCAGCGCCAGCAGAAACGGAATATACAGAAACGTCTTGTACCAGGTCTTTGGAAACAGTTCCTTCTGGCTGACCAGATAGAAGGTGGAGACCGACATCGTGCTGGCGATAAACAGCGGCAGGTCGATCAGCAGCATCTGGATGTATCCCTGCCAACTGCGGATAATCATCGCCGGCATCAGCAGCACGCTGAGCACGATCATCAGCGGGTAGCTGATGTTCGCCGTCAGGTGGCACCACGCCTGGACCTTGGTCTCAAACGGCACGTCGCTCTTCATCACCCGCGGCAGGATCTTCTTGCCGGTCTGGATCAGCCCCTTGGCCCAGCGCGCCTGCTGCGTCTTGAAGGCGGTCATCTCGATGGGCAGCTCGGCCGGGCACTCCACGTCCTGCAGGTATTTAAACTTCCATCCCGCCATCTGCACGCGATAGCTCAGGTCGGTGTCCTCGGTCAGCGTATCGTGCTGCCATCCTCCGCCGTCGCTGATCGCCACGCGCCGCCAGACGCCCGCCGTGCCGTTGAAGTTGAAGAAGACGCCGGAGCGCGAGCGTCCGCCGTGCTCCAGCACGAAGTGGCCGTCCAGCAGGATTGCCTCCACCTGGGTCATGAAGCTGTAGTTGCGGTTCAGGTGCGTCCAGCGGGTCTGCACCATGCCGATGCCCGGTTCGGCGAAGTGGTCCACCACCTTCATCAGCCAGTCCGGCGCGGGGACGAAGTCGGCGTCGAAGATAGCGACCAGCTCGCCGCGCGCCACCTTCAGCCCCTCGTCCAGCGCGCCCGCCTTGTATCCATGGCGATTCGTCCGATGCAGATGCACGATGGGCTGCGGCGCCATCCCCGCAAAGCCGTGCGCGTAGCGCTGAACGATCTCTTCGGCCACCTGCACCGTCTCGTCGGTCGAGTCGTCCAGCAACTGGATCTCGAAGCGGTCGCGCGGATACTCGATCCGGCAGACCGCGTCGATCAGGCGGTCGATCACGAACTGCTCGTTGTAGATGGGAAGCTGCACGGTGACAAACGGCAGCTCGCCCGAGGCAAACCGGCCTCCCGGCTCGTTCCACTTGGCCGCATTCTTCTTGTTTCGGTAGTAGAGCCACACCAACTGGTAGCGATGGATTCCGTAGAACGCCAGAATCACCATGACGACGAAGTAGGGAATCAGGATCGCCAGATCGAAGCCGTTCCAGCGGTAGAGGCCGCGGAAGGTGTGGTCGCCATAGTGCGTGTGCAGATAGTGGCCAAAGCCCTTCGAGGCCAGAAACATGGCCGGAAGAGCGTGCAGATTGTTGAGAAATGAGAGCAGAACAAGACTCCGCAGTAAGGTTTTCCGTCCGAGACGATTCTACGCGAAGCCGCTATTCCGGGAGACGATCTTCATACTGAGCCAGAAAATCCTTGGGGTTGATGACGAATACATGCGAGATTGTCTTGAAGTACAGATGGGAGAAGTGGTTCTTGTCTCCGGTAATTAGATAGTCGGCGCTGGCACCGATCGCAGTGGCCAGTATCTGCCGATCTTTTGCAACCAGTTTGACATGCAGTGGAATGAGACGAACATCCGAATCGCTAACGATTTCCATCTGCGAAAGAAGGTTCATCAGTCGCGCCTCGTGATCGGAAGATCTAATATTTCTCGTGATTTCACCAATGACATATTGCGAGACCACAAGCGTGACTCCGTGAAGCCGCCAGAGATCAAGAAAATCGGAGTCATCTTTGAGCGATGCCGAGAACAGGACGTTCGAATCCAGATAGACGCGCAAGTGAGTTCGATCAGGCACTGCGCTCCTCTTGAAGTAACTCCATCCGCCGTCGCTTCAGATGCGCACGCCATTCAGATTGCGCTGGCAATCCGTCGCGATGGTTCGGCTCCAGTCCCTTGATCTGCGTAGGGTCGACACCCATCTGCAAGACATCCGGAAGATTTCTGTCCCATTCTTCCTTCGTCATCGAGTTGATCAGGATGAAGTACGCCGTCTCTTCCGGCGACCAGACCTCCGGCTCGTAGACGAACGCTGGCCGAATGCGAATCTCGCCATCCCTGGCCTCGGTCACCAGCAGCGATCCATCCCCCAGCCCAAACTGCTTGCGCAGCTTCACCGGCAGCACAATCGTGCCGCGCTTGCCCATCTTGATCGTGGTCGTCGCCATTCTTCCGATCCTCTGATTATCAGAATATCAGAAATTTTGATATTCAGATTAATCGATGTGTTTTGGGTGTCACAATGAACGCTTGACTGAATCGTATGCAATGTATATACATGAATTGTGGACGTTCTCTTCCTCTATCGCGGCCAAACCTTCCTCTGGGACGGACGCAAGGCGATTGAGAATCGCACGAAGCACAGACTCACATTCGAGACAGCCTGCGAAGCCTTCTTCGACCCCGCGTTTCTCACCGAGGACGCGAGCGTCGAAGAAGAATCCCGCATGGCATTGATTGGAACAAATATTCAGGAAGACTTGCTTTACGTCGTTCACCTTGAGCGGGAAGAGTCGCAGATCAGACTTATTTCAGCCAGAGAGGCGACAAAGCGAGAAAGGAGACTCTATGAGGACGGCTGCTGAACGAATGAGAGAAAGATTGGGCAAGGAGCGTGTGATGACTTCAATCAGTCTCCGTATCCCTGAGAATGTCATCGAAGACTTGAAAGAGATTGCTCCAAGTCTGGGCTTCTCCGGGTACCAGGGACTCATCAAGGCATACATCAGCAAGGGCCTGCGCAAGGATCTGGAGAAACTCGAAGGCTCGCAGGTGCAGGCCATCACAGAGAGTCTGCGCAAACAGGGCGTCGCCGACGAACTCATCTCCGCCGCCATCGCCGACGCTGGGTTGAAGACGGCGTAGATCGAGAGCTAATTCAGGAACATCGTGCGGTAGGGGGTGTCTCGCTGGACGGGCTGGAAGCCGGCGTCGCGGATGATGCGGCGGATGTCTTCCTCCGTGGCGTGGTTCGTGGCGGCTGCGGCATTCTCGCCAAAGCCAGCCTTTGCGCCGATTCCCTGCGGAGTGACCGAGCCTGCGTCGTTGGCGCCAAATCGCAGGCCCATCTGCAGCACCTTCAATCCCTGCGCCCCACCGCTCCATTGCACATTCTCGATGTTGTCGAGGAAGACGCGCGCAACCGCCAGGTTCTTCAACTGCTCGACCGCGGTCACGGCATCCAGCTCGCGCCCGCTTGCGGCCTCGGCAGCCACGGGGACGAAGGCCGCAAATCCGCCCGTCTCCTCCTGCAACTGCCGCACCGCCGCCAGGAGATCGACGCGCTGCTCCGTAGTCTCGCCCGCGCCGAATCGCAGCGTCGCCACGGTCCGCAATCCCAGCCCATGCGCCGCGCGATGCACCGCAATCCACTCGGCCCCGCTGCATTGCGTCTGTGCGTCATCTCTGGTGATTGAATCCAGCCCCGCGTCGCCGAGGCGCGCAATCGTCTGGCGCAGATCCAGTCCGCAGCCTGCGGCCAGCGCCACAATCTCCGTCGCCGATGGCCCTTCGATCCACAGCGCGGGAAAGCGCCGCCGAATGCCGCGGACAAATGCCTCGAAACTCCCGATGCTGCTTGCCTTCGACTGGGAGCCGGGCCCGCCAACTCCGCCACGAAGGCGCACGCCGGTCGAGCCCAGTTCGACCGTCCCGGCGATTTTTTTGTAGAGTCCATCCAGCGAAGCCTCGCCCGCATTGCCCTCTACGCGCGCGCCTGTCGCCAGTGCAGCGCAGTCGATCGCGCCTTCGATGGCGTAGCTGACCACGCCCTCGGGATGCAGCCTGCGGCGCACGGCGTCGGCCTCCATGCCGATGCCGATCAGGTCGTCGCTCTGGAAGCACTCCAGAGCCTCGTTGTGGCTGATTCCCATGTTTCTATTCTACGGGCGCAGATGCCGCCGCACCGGACGAGGCCGTACGCCGCTTCCGCCATTCCAGCAGCAGGGCCACAGCGCTCAGCAGGAAGATCGCTGCGATGATCCCCTGCGACCAGACGCAGTAGATGCACCAAAGCTCCAGGATGTAGGCCTCGATGTAGCTGAGAAACGCAGCGAAGAAGAAGCCCGCCTGGGCCAGCTCGAAGACCAGACCCATCCGTCCCATCAGCGCCAGGATCGCGATCAAGGTGTACGCCGCAATGCCGAGGGCCGCCACCGGGACATGCGGCACGCCCGTCTGCACTCCCATCATCTCGTCGGTCGTCTTGGGCAGAAGCCAGGAGAAGCGGCTGTGGCCCACGGTGCCGCAGTCCCAGTGCTCGCTGACCGCGCAGGGAGGCGCCGCGTTGCGGTCCATCAGGTGAACGTGCAGCGCCATCGAGCTGACCGCGATGCCCGCCACTGCCAGTAATGCAATCAGATATTTCATGCACTCCATCTTAGAGCATCCCGCCTGTTCCTATCCTCCGGAAGAGTCCCAGGAGGGCCGCTTTTTCTGGGAAAAAACGGCGCGCGGTTCGCCTGCTTGGCATCCAACAGGAGAGATGCGCAACTTTGAGCGCGCCGCGGCGTTCCTGGCATTGCCGGTGAAAGTGCTTCGATTTTTCTGCAACCGGCTCATCTTTGCGCGCCACGCTCCGATAACACAATCTGGAACGCTGAAGCAATCCAGGGTTCCGAGGCTTGCAATGAACACCAACCAACTTGCGGACGACCCCATCGTGACCGCCAAAGACGCCATCGTCAGCCACATGCGGTGGAAGATCACGCTGCAGTTGGCCATCGCGCTGAATGAGCCGCTCAGCCCCAGCGCCATCCGCGCCATCCAGCATTCGGAGGAATGTCCCATCGGCAGATGGCTTGTCTCGCAACACACCTTGAGCATTCGCAATACAGCGGAGTACCGCGACCTGGCCGCCCGGCACGAGGAGATCCATCGCGAGGTGGCCCAGATCGCCTCCTTGATCAACAACCGGAAGTACGGGGCCGCCCGGCGTGCGCTCGATCCGAACAGCAGCTTCCGGCGGGCGTCGCAGGCCATGGCCAGCGCGATCATGGCGCTCGATAGCATCCAGACGATTGCAATCGCAAGCTGATCGCCCGCCGCATCCATCCCATCCGCCCCGCGCTCGCGCGCCTGCTCAGAATCTTCCGCCGACTCATCTTTCCGCGCCTGGCTCCGATAAACCAATCTGGAACGCTGAAGCAAATCCTGTGTTCCCACGGTTTGAAATGACCAACAAGAGTCCCGTGGACGTCCCCATCGTGACCGCCAAAGACGCCATTGCCCACCACATGCGTTGGAGGATCACACTGCAGTTGGCTGTCACCATGCATGAGCCGCTCAGCCCCGGCGCCACCCGCGCCATCCAGCATCTGGAGGAGTGTTCCATCGGAAAATGGCTTGTTTCGCAACACACCTCGAGCATCCGCAACACGCCGGAGTATCGCGACCTGGTCGCCTGCCACGAGCAGTTCCATCGCGTGATGAACCAGATCGCATTCGCCATCAACCGTGGGGATTACGAAGCTGCTGGGCAGGCGCTGGCTGCGGGCAGCAACTTCCGCAAGGCGGCACAGGCCATCGCCAGCGCGATGATGGCGCTCGATAGCATCCAGACGATTGCAATCGCAAGCTGATCGCCCGCCGCATCCATCCCATCTATGCCGTCCGCTTATCCATCCCATCCGTTCCCCGCGCCCACCGGGCCAATCAGACCTCTTCCGCTTCCGCTACACTGGGAAGTAGATAATGTTCATCGATGAAGCCAAAATTCGCGTCCATGCTGGGGACGGCGGCAACGGCTGCATGGCCTTCCGGCGCGAAAAATTCGTTCCCCGGGGCGGTCCCTCGGGCGGCGACGGTGGCCACGGCGGCGACGTTCTGATGTCGTCCTCGCTCTCTCACAACACGCTCATCCACTTCCGCTTCAACCCCGAGCACAAGGCACAGCGCGGAGGCCACGGCCTCGGCTCCAACATGTCCGGCGCGGCGGGCGAGCATCTGACCCTCGAAGTTCCCCTCGGCACCCTGCTCTACGACGACGCCACCGGCGAACTGGTCCACGACTTCAGCCGCCCCAACGAGACCATCGTCATCGCGCGCGGCGGACGCGGCGGACGCGGCAACCAGCACTTTGCCTCCTCCACCCACCAGGCGCCGCGCGAGCACGAACTGGGCCGCGCCGGTGAAGATCGCAGCTACCGCCTCGAACTCCGCCTGCTGGCCGATGCCGGCCTGGTAGGCTACCCCAACGTGGGCAAGTCCACGCTGATCTCGCGCCTCTCTTCCGCGCGGCCCAAGATCGCCAACTACCCCTTCACCACGCTCCAGCCAAACCTCGGCGTCGTCCAGGTTGGCGAGTTTCCCCACACCCAATCCTTCACTGTCGCCGACCTGCCCGGTCTCATCGAAGGAGCGCACCTCGGCGCGGGGCTGGGAATCCAGTTCCTCAAGCACATCGAGCGCACCTCGGTGCTCGTCCATCTGGTCGATGTCTCCGACTCCAGCTCCGCCGGCGGAGGAAGCGCCGCGGCGAGCGGGACCGACCGCCCCGACCCGGTCGCAGACTTCAAGGTCATCACCTCCGAGCTTGCCACCTTCGACCCCGCGCTGGCCGCCAAGCCGACAATCCTGGTCGCCACCAAGATCGACGTCGCCAATCCCGCCAAGCTCAAGAAGCTGGCTGCCTACGCCAAGCGCCGCAAGCTCCCCTTTTATGCCATCTCCGCGGTCACCGGCGAGGGCATCGAGCCGCTCAAGTACGCCATCAGCGAGATGGTCGCCGCCCATCGCCCCGCCCCCATCGACCTTGGCGAACCAAACTCGTCAACCACTGTCTCCGGCAAGCCTTTCAAGCACAAGCCCGCCTACCCGCCGCCAGCTCCACACGCCCGAGGCCGCGCCCGATAACTCGCCCTTCCCGTCTACATCTGCTCATCCTGTCGAATCTTTCTATAGACTTGGTAGTGCGCTGCATTTCTAAGCCACACCGGCAAGCGGCGCGGCGTCAGCGTCACCATTTTTTTGAGGATTTCCCATGAAGCTTTGCTCCATCGCCGCAGTCGCCGTTCTCGCTCTCGCGACCGTCGCGGCCCACGCCCAAAGTCAGGGTAACGTCGGCCTCTACTTCAACCCCGTCGCCATTCGCGTCAGCAACTCCAACGCCGACGCCGGCCCATACGCCTTCCTCGGCCAGAACTCGACCTCCCAGGTCTTCTACGGATACGGCTTCGGCGGCTACTACGACTTCCTGCACTCTCAGTCCGGCAAGCTCTCCGCCGGATTCGACATCCGCGAGTCCGACCTGCACGCCAACAACGCTATGCTGCGCAGCTTCCTGGCGGGCGCGCGCGTCTCCGCCAAACCCTTCTCGCGCCCCTTCAAGCCCTACGCCCAGATCTCCCTCGGCCTGGGAACCACCAAGGCGCCATCCAGCACCATCCACATCAGCAAGTTCGATTACACCCTCTACGCAGGCGTCGATTACACCCTCCAGAAGCACATCGACTTCCGCGTGGTCGAGATCGGATACGGCTCCCTGACTACCATCAGCAGCGCCGATGTCGGCGGCGGCAATACCCTCTACGTCCCCGCCTCCAACCAGGTCAGCTTCAGCTCCGGCCTCGTCTTCCGCTTCTAAGCCCTCCCGCCTTTCGCCTCCGGAGGCCCCGGCCGCCGGGCTGGAAGCCTCCCCTCCGGCCCGGAAATCTCCCCGCTATAAAAAATTGCTGACATTGGCGTTCCATTTCTATATGCTCATCGGTGCGCTAATAACTCCTCGCAAAAGGAACACCAATGAAACTGCGATCCATAGCTCTTGTTCTCACCATTGCCCTTGCATCTGCCATTGCCCACGCACAAACTGGAGTTTATGTCACCGCCGACACCCAGCAGTTCAACCAGATGGGAGTCAACTCCCATCCGGCTCCGGGCGGACAAACGGACCGTCCGTTGCTCATTGGGACCGCTTATGGTGTTTACTATGACGTGACCCGCCTGCCCCACATCGGCAAGCTCAGGACCGGCCCCATCGTTCTAGGCATCGATGGTCGCGGAGACACCTTCCGCCTGAATGCGGACTATGGCCCCTCCGGCCAGTTCGACCGGCAGGACGGCATCTTCAGCATCCGCCTTGCTACAAAGAAGCCGCTCATGATGAAGACCACTCCCTACCTCCAGGCTGGCTTCGGCATCGGCCACACCAGAATCCCGTCCCGCACCACATACAACAACAACTTCATCTATCAGGCCAGCCTCGGTGCCGATCACAAGCTCAGCCGCAGGCTGGACTGGCGCGTGTTCGAGATTAGCGCAGGCGTCCTGGCCAAGTATCCCACCGGCTATTATTCCTACAACGGCGGCGCTGGCGCGAACCAGAGCAACTACCTGCTCACCTTCGGCACGGGCCTCGTCTTCCGCTCGCGCTAATCCGGCGCTGCAAGTGTGAATCGCCCCACCCCTTCAGAATACTGTCCTGAAGGGGTGGCGTGTTTATGGCGACCGAAAGCCCTTCCTCTTCGCGGCCCATCGCTTGCTCACTCACTCCACTCCCCATTCCTCCATCGTGAAAATGCTCTAGCATGACAGAATGCGCGTAGCCTTCTTCGGTGGCACATTCGACCCCATCCATCGCGGCCATCTGGGCCTGGCCTCCGCCGCGTCTGTCGCCTTCGCGCTCGACCGCGTCCTCTTCGCTCCCGTAGGCCAACAGCCCCTCAAATCCGCGCCCTCCATCGCCAGCTTTGCCGACCGCCTCGCCATGGCCACGCTCGCCTGCAATCCAGAACCACCTGCAACCGGCAACCTGCAACCTGCAACCTGCCCACGCTTCGCCGTCTCCACCCTCGACGCTCCACGCGCCGACGGCACCCCAAACTACACCGTAGACTCCCTCGCCGCGCTCGCCCGCGAGCTTCCCACCGCATCCCTCTACGTCCTCACCGGCGCAGACAGCTTCCTCACTCTCCGCCGCTGGCGTTCTCCCTGCCGCCTGCTCGCGCTGGCCGAGTGGATCGTCGTCAGCCGGCCCGACTTCCCCCTCAGCGAGGCCCAGATCGCGCCGCTCGACCTCACCCCCGCCCAGCGCGCCCGCGTCCACCTCCTCACCACCCTCAACGAGGAGGTCTCCGCCACCAACCTCCGCCGCCGCCTCCAGGCCGGAGACCCCTGCCCCGGCCTGCTCCCGCCCGCCGTCGCCGCCTACATCCTCTCCCACCACCTCTACCGCTGAATCCCGCCGATGCTAGACTCAACCGGTATGGCGATCCGCTCCGATGGCGATGGCAGGCAGGGGACCCTGGCCGGTCTGTGGCTCGCACCCACGCGCAAGCGCGCCCCCCAGCCGCCTGCCCCGCCGGAAGCCTCCCTCGAACCTCGAACCCTGGACCTCGAACCTTCCCCTGGCACCGCCAGCGCTCCCTGGAGCGTCCGCGACCTGGTCACCGACCTCCGCCAGCACGTCGAGGCCGACTACGCCGACCTCTGGGTCGTGGGCGAGATCTCGAACTGCCGCGCCGCCCCCTCCGGCCACGTCTATTTCACGCTAAAAGACGGCGAGGCGCAGCTTCCCGTCGTCCTCTTCCGCCGACAGGCCCAACTCCTCCGCTTCCACCCGCAGGACGGCCTCGCCGTTCTCGTCCGCGGCCGAGTCTCCGTCTACGAGTCGCGCGGCCAGCTCCAGCTCATCGCCGAAACCCTCGAGCCACGCGGTGCCGGCGCCCTCCAACTCGCCTTCACCCAGCTCAAGGGCCGCCTCCTCGCCGAGGGCCTCTTCGATGCCGCACGCAAGCGCCCCTTGCCCGCCTTTCCGCGCACCCTCGGCGTCATCACCTCCACCAGCGGCGCAGTCCTCCACGACATCGTCAAGATCGTTCGCCGCCGCCACGCCCGCCTCAACCTGCTCGTCTATCCCGCTACCGTGCAAGGCCCCGAATGCGCCGCCTCGGTCGCCGCGGGAATCCGCTGGTTCAATCAGAGCCAGCCCAATCAGAGTCAGCCCAACAAGCTCTCCGCCCAGGTCGATCTCATCCTCATCGCGCGCGGCGGAGGCTCGCTGGAAGACCTCGCCGGTTTCAACGATGAAGCTCTCGCTCGCGCCATCGCCGCCTCTGAATTGCCGGTTGTTTCGGCCATCGGCCACGAGACCGACTTCACCATCGCGGACTTCGTCGCCGACCTGCGCGCCGCCACGCCCTCGGCCGCCGCCGAACTCATCACAGCAGCCCAGCACCGCATCGAGGAGCGCGTCGAACTGCTCGCCGCCCGCGTCCGCCGAGCCATCCGCTACCAGTTCATGCTGGCCCGCCAGCGCCTCACCGCGCTCTCCGCCGCGCAGATGCAGAACCGGCTGCAGGCCCTCATCGGCCGCCGCGCTCAGCGCCTGGACGACCTCCGCCACCGGCAGCAGGCCGCCGCCAACCGCCGCCTGCGCGATCTCTCCAGCCGGTTCACGGCCCTCTCCACGCGCATCCAGAGCCAGAACCCAGCCGTCCGCCTCGCCCTCGCCCGCCGCCGCCTCGAGGCCGCCACTCAGTCCCTCCGCCGCCTCGCCCGCTCCACCATCGCCGCCCGCGCATCCCGCCTCGACCGCGCCCGCGCCAGCCTCGACGCCCTCTCGCCGCTCGCCGTCCTCAGCCGCGGCTATGCCCTGGTCTACATCGAAAACGGGCTCGAAAACGGGATCGAAAACGGCGTCTCACCAGGAACCCTCCTGCGCAACGCCGCCGATGCCCACCCCGGCCAGACCATCCGCGCCCGCGTCGCCCTAGGCTCCGTCTCCGCCGAGGTCAAGTCCACCAACTCCGCCTGACCCCCGCCCTTGCCCGTTCTCGCCGTCGCCTTTTTTACGTCGTCATCCTGAGCGAGGCTGCACACGGCCACATCGTGTGCGGTCGAGTCGAAGGACCCCGACGAAGCTGGCCCCGCCACAACCGCCCGTGCGGCCAGCACTACTCCCACTCGATGGTGCCCGGCGGCTTCGACGTGATGTCGTAGACCACGCGGTTGATCCCGCGAACTTCGCTCACGATGCGGCTGGAGATGGCGCGCAGCACCTCATACGGCAGCGGAGCCCAATCCGCCGTCATCCCGTCCTCGGAGTGTACCGCGCGCACGCAGCAGGTATAGGCGTAGGTCCGCTGGTCGCCCATCACGCCGACGGTCTTGACCGGCAGAAGCACGGCGAACGACTGCCAGACCTTGCGATAGAGTCCCGCCGCCTTGATCTCCTCGACCACGATCGCGTCGGCCTCTTGCAGCAACGCCACGCGCTCGGCAGTCACCTCGCCGAGAATGCGCACCGCGAGTCCCGGCCCAGGGAACGGCTGGCGCTCGATGATTTCGTCAGGCATTCCCAGGTCGCGCCCGATGCGACGGACTTCGTCCTTGAAGAGATCGCGCAGCGGCTCGATCAGCTTCAGCTTCATGTTCGCCGGCAGGCCGCCCACGTTGTGGTGGCTCTTGATCGTCTGCGACGGGCCTTTGACGCTCGACGATTCGATCACGTCGGGGTAGAGCGTGCCCTGCACCAGCCATGCCACCTCCTCGCCGCCGGAGCGCGTCGACCCTTTCTCCGACGCGAATATTTTTTTCGCCTCGTCGTCGAAGACCGCGATGAACTCGCCGCCGATCGCCTTGCGCTTCTTCTCCGGCTCGGTCACGCCAGCCAGTTTCGCGAGGAATCGCTCACTCGCATCGACCGCGACCACGCGCAGGCCAAGCTGCTCGCGCATCGTCTTCTGGACTTTCGTGAACTCGTCCTTGCGCAGCACGCCGTTGTTGACGAAGATGCAGGTCAGCCGGTCGCCAATCGCCCGCGCCACCAGCACCGCCGCGACCGACGAATCCACGCCGCCGCTCAGCCCGCAGATCGCGTGCCCCTCGCCAACTTGCTGGCGCACCCGCTCGACGGTGGTGTGGATGAAGTGCTCGGGCGTCCAGTCCGCCTTCGCGCCGCAGATGCCGAGCACGAAGTTGCGCAGCAGCTCCATTCCTTGCCGCGTATGCACCACTTCGGGATGAAACTGCACGGCCCAGATGCGACGCGCCTCGTCCGCGATTCCCGCCAGCGCGTTCGCGGTCTTCGCGGTCTGGATGAAGCCCGCGGGCAGTGCCTTCGCCTCGTCGCCGTGGCTCATCCACACTTCGAGCGTGGCTGGCAACCCGCGAAAGAGCTGCGTCTCGGCGATCACCTCCACCTGCGCATGTCCGTACTCGCGCGCTGGAGCAGGCTCGATCCGCCCACCCAGGTGATGCACGATGAAGTGCAGCCCGTAGCAGATGCCGAGGATTGGGACATTCATCGCCAGCAGCGCGGGATCGGCGGCCGGCGCGTCCGCGTCGTAAACCGAGCTTGGGCCGCCGGAGAGGATCAGCCCCAGCGGCGCCAGCGCGCGAATCTGCTCGATGGGCGCGGTGCAGGGTAGAACCACGGAGAAGACGTTGAACTCGCGGATGCGACGCGCGATCAGTTGGGTGTACTGCGAGCCGAAGTCCAGAATGACGATGGTTGAGGTGTCCACAGAGTCGATTGTAAACGGGGCCCGGCGCTGCACTCATTTGGGGCCCCCAGACTTCCGCATGGCGTCCAATTCCCGGCGCTGCCGAAGATGTGGCCGGTTTCCTCGACCACTTGAAGCCGCTGGAGCGAGGATTGCCTGGCAGGGCACCATCGTCGCGCGCGATAGCATCGACGCAGAACTTCCAATTGAGGAGTCCTTTTGGACGGCCCGCTCGTCTCCAACGTGTATCCCTCATCCGTTGCAGTAGTGCCGGCTCGCTCCACCGATCGGCGATGGTGCATTGCCTGCGCGGGACGGGGATTTCGCCGCCGAAAAAGGTCCGGCAAGATAGAAAATCGCCGCCGCCAGCGCTTGTGCGGAGATGTTTTGCGGTGAGATAGTGGTGTGCGTTCTAGCGAGGTCACTCCGTGGTGCGGTCTCAATCAATCGGTCTCTTGCTCTCTCTCGCGCTGGCAATTCCTGCTGCCAGCCAGGTTTCTGCCCGGACTCCCAACCAGAATCCGGCGCCGGGTCCAGCCGGGCCTCGCGCGCAGGGTCGCGCGCCGGCTCCCGCGGCCCAACCTGGTCTGCCCGCGCCGACGGAGCGCATAGGAGGCCGTCCGATCCACAATGAGGCCGAGCGCGCCGCGCGGTGGAAGGTGGTTGCGATGCCGTACTCGCGGGCCGGACTGACGCCCGCCGAGCAGCAGATGATCGCCAAGCTCGCCGACGCGTGCCACCTGATGGATGAGATATATCTGCGCCAGAGCGACCTGGGCGGCTGGGCGCTCTTCCACACGACGCAGAACGCCGACCTGTACCGACTGTTCTCGATCAATGGGAGCCGGTGGGACCTGGTCGACCGCAACTCCCCGGTCATCGGCGAAGAACCGCTGGTGCCGGGCCACGAGCTTTATCCGTTCGGGACCACCAGCGCTGTGATTGAGCAATACGCCGCGGTGCATCCGGATCAGAAGGCTGCTCTCTACAGCCCGTGGACGGTGGTCCGGTCGGCGCCGCTTGACCTTGCGCCCGCTTTGAGCCAGCCGGTGGCAAGCGTTGCCGGCCATCTCTTCACCTATCCCTATCACGAGGCTTATGCGGAGTGGGTGAAGCCGATTGCCGCCGATCTGCGGGCGGCGGCGAAGCTCTCGCCCGATCCGGCCTTCGCGCATTTTCTGAATCTGCGTGCCCAGGCCCTGCTCACCGACGATTACTACGCCAGCGATGTTGCATGGCTCGACCTGAAGGACCCGAAGATCGATCTGATCTTTGCGCCGTATGAGACGTATCTCGATGGCGTCCTCGGGGTGAAAACCTCGTATGGCGGGGCGATCCTGGTCCGCAATGAGGCGGAGAGCCGTAAGCTGGCGATCTATCGGCAGCACGAGGCTGCAATGCAGCAGGCGCTGCCGATCCCTGCGGAGGATAGGCCTTCGAAGCAGGGTCAGGCAACGCCGATGGAGGTCGTCAACGCTCCATTGCGAGCCGGTGACCTGCACTATGGATACCAGGCTGTCGCGGACAATCTGCCCAACGATCCGCGCATCCACGCCGAGAAGGGGTCGAAAAAAATCTTCTTCAAGAACTTCATGGACGCGCGGGTGGAATATGTGATTCTTCCGGTCGCGCAGAAGATGTTGACGCCGGCCGAGACCAAAGACGTAAGCAGCGAAGGCTATATGACGGGCACGATTCTGCATGAGATCTCGCACGGGCTTGGACCTGCGTATGCGCATGTGGATGGGAAGCAGGTCACGATCAATGAGGCGATCGGGCCGGCGTACAGCGGGTTGGAGGAAGCTAAAGCCGACACGACGGGCATCTACCTTGCCAAGTGGCTGGTGGACCAGAAGCTGCTGCCGCCGACCGAACTCAACGGCATCTACGCATCGTACGTCGCGGGGATCTTTCGCACGCTCCGTTTCGGCACGGGCGAGGCGCACGGGCGCGCGGAGATGATGGAGTTCAACTACCTGCTCGAACATGGCGCGCTTGCGCAGGGGGCCGATGGCAAGTACGCCATCGACTACGCTGCGATGGCCGCGGCGGTCGGGTCGCTCGCTCAGCAACTGCTCACGTTCGAGGCCCATGGCGACCGCGCCGGGGTTGAGGCGTGGTTCGCCAAGTACGACGTCATGCCGCCGGCGCTGACCCGCGCTCTCGGATCGACCTCCGGCATTCCCGTCGATATCACACCCGAATTCGAACTCGCCCGCGGGGTGCGCCCATGAAATACATTCTCGTCAGTCTGCTCGCTGTCTCTACCGCCTTCGCCGCCATCCCTGCTCCTGGCCAGCAGAAGCTCACGCTGCATCATCATGATGCTGCGCACCAGCCTCCTGGCACCATTGTGATTCCGGCATCGGATTTCTTCGTGGACTTTCCCGAAGGCGATACCAGCGGCGGCGGCGGCGGCGGACGCCGTGGTGCTGCCACTGTGTGGGAATTCAATAACTCCTCGCTGACCCTGGCGGTCGCAGGCGACGCCGCCGCGAAGATTCCGGTCAAGGAGGGTGGCGCCTATCACCTGTTTGTGCGTGGCAGCGGCACGGCCGCGAGTTCGTTCCACGTCGCCATCGACGGCAAGCAGGATCCCACCAGCTTTGGTCAGGGAGCCATGCAACTACAGCGTGGTGGCGACTTCACGCTGAAGCCGGGGACGGTCGAGATCAAACTCACTTCGATACAGCCTCGGCCAATATTTAACGTGCTGGTTCTAACCAAAAATGCAAACTTCACGGAAGACGACCTGAAACCGCTGGAGTTGCCGGCCGAGGTGAAGCTGCTGCATGAGTACACGATTGCGCCGTCCAATATCGTCAAATTCGGCGATGTCGATGGGTCTGGAAAATACGCGATCCTGGATATCACCAACAACTACTCCACCATCATGTATGCCAACGATGGCCACGTTCTATGGCGCTGGGATGCGCCGCCAACGACCCAGGGCGACCCGCGTGGCAACGAAGCGGCGGGAGTTCTCTGGGACTTTCATCACACCGGCCGCGATGAACTGGCGCACTGGCGCGAGACTCCCGACGGCAAGGAGTGGCTGGTGCTGGCCGATGGGCGCACTGGCGACATCATCAAGAAGGTGCCCTGGCCCGCGCCGCCGTTGCCGCATGTGGATAACAACTACCGCATGGCGGTGGCGAAGTTTCACAAGGATTCGGACGGGCCGGACACGCTGCTGGTGCTGGTCGATACCGGCGGTTATATCTCATTGACGGCCTACGACAAGGACCTCAATCAGCTATGGCAGCACGCTGAACACCGCTTGAAAGATTACTTCGGCCACTACATCTATCCCTGGGACGTCAATGGCGATGGCATCGACGAGGTCGTCATCAGCCACCTCTGCCTGGACGCGCAGGGCAATGAAGTCTGGAACAACGCCAAGTACTTCGAGGACAATCACGACCACATGGACGCGATGGAGTTCTTCGACATGAATGGCGACGGCAAGCCGGAGCTTCTGATCGGCCAGTCGGACGCGGGGACGCTGGAGTACAACGCGCAGAACGGGAAGATGATCTGGCAGAACAACTCCGACCACTCGCAGCAGGTGACGGCAGGCTACATCCTGGGCGATTCCAAGACGCCCCAGGTGGTCACCAATGGAAGGACCTACGTGAACGGCCTCAGCGCGCAACTTTACTGGTTCGACAATCAAGGTCGGCTGCTTGAAACGTGGCCGGCGCATCCCCTGGGCGGGAACCCGAACTTTGTGCGCGGCGACTGGTTTGGGACGGGCAAGCGGACATATTTCTGGTACCGGTTCAAACTGGAGCCGGATGGCAACGCGACCCTCTACTTCAAGGGGGAGGCGTACCACATGTTCGACTTCGAGCACACCGGGGCCGACCAGGTGATCACGCTGGACGGCCCGACGCTGCGTGTCTATGGGTACGCCAACATCACCCCGCACCCAAAGCCGTGCGATGCCGAGTGCCGTAAACTCATCGCCAACCATACGCATTACTAGGGCCGAATCATGGGACTGCTGGCCGGTGCGTCGAGGACAAAGACAGTACCATCGCCACCAATCGGCAGACGAATGCCTGGAGCAACTTTGGTTGGCTTGGGGGTCTGCGCGTTGCACTGAATCATGCCGAATAGAGCGATGACTGCAAAGAATGTTTGTGTATGTATGGTGAGAGAAATATCGCAAGCCATCGAATTGCAAAGCATTTTTGCAGTTATAGGTTGAGCTTCTTGAAGATGCGCTCGGGAATGTGGCGGACGATGAACATGATGGGCAGAAAAATGATCGGAACATAGAGCGTGTCCACGCGCTTGTCGATGGCTTTGACAATGGTCGCGGCCACCTTGTGTACGTCGGCGAACTTCTCCGCGCCCTTCATCCCTGCGGTCATCGAGGTCTTCACCGGACCCGGCTTGATCGTAATTACGGTCACGCCCTCGCGATCGACGCGGTTGCGCAGTCCGCTCAAGTACGTGCTTAGGCCTGCCTTGGATGCACCGTACATGTAGTTCGACTTGCGCCCGCGTTCGCCCGCCACCGATGACAGCACCGCGATCACCCCCGCATGGCGCTGCAAGCAGTAGTTCGCCAGCCACGTCAGCAGCGAGACCGGAGCCATGAAGTTGGTGTATATGATCTGCGCCGCGTGCTCGAACTCCTGCTCGCCGCGCGCCTGGTCGCCCAGAATGCCGTGCGCCAGGAACGCAATGTCCATCCCGGTCAGCGAGTTCACCGCATGAGCCAGCAGCTCGGCGTGTTTGTCTGTGTCGTCCAGATCGGCGACGGCGGTGCCAACGTACGACGCGCCGCGCAGCTTCAGGTCCGCCGCAACCGCGGCCAGCTTCTCCGCGTTGCGCGCCACCAGAAACATCTGCGCGCCCTCCGCCGCCCAGATGCGGCAGGTCGCCTCGGCGATGCCGGAGGTCGCGCCCAGAACCAGAATCTTCTTCGCAATCACTGCTTCGGAGCTTGCAGCAAGCGACGCATCCAAAGGCCGCGTAACAAGTGTACTCATAGGGTCGGTCCTCCTCCCGTGACGCGCTCCCAGAAGCTGGAGTTCAACATTGGGTCGCGGTACTGTGCAAACTGCCGCCACTGCGGGTAGAAGGTCTGGAACTGCGCCGGGGTCATGGCCGCGTCCTTGGCGGAATAGAGCCGTCCACCAAACTCCAGCGTCATGTCTCCCAGCCGCTTGAGCAGTGGAAAGGTCAGATCGGGCTTGATCGGGAAGTCCAGCGCCAACATGATGCCGGCCTGGGGAAAGCTCATCATCCCCAGCGATGGAATCTCGCCGAAGGCCTTCAACACCGCCAGGAAACTGGCCAGCCCGGACTTCGCGATCTCGCGCAGAATCTCGATCGTCCCCTCCTTCGCGTGCTGCCACGGAATCGCGTACTGGAACTGCACCAGCCCGCGCTTGCCGTATCCGCGGTTCCAGTGCAGCACCGCGTCCAGCGGATAGAAGAACGGCTCGTAGTCCTGCACCGTCTTCACGTGCGCCTTCATCTGCTTGTGGAAGAAGACCGAGTTGAAGAGGCTCACCGTGGTATGGTTCAGCGCGAAGCCGGGAAAGTCGAACGGGACGCTCAGCTTCGGCTCGGGCGACCGCTTCAACTCGCCGGACACCTTCGAGTGTTCGCCCAGCATGAAGACGCCGCGCGCAAAGTTCCTACCCGTCGAGGCGCAATCCACCCAGCTCACGGTGTACTCCACGTTCTGGTACTGCTGCTTCAGGTCGAGAAACTCGTCGATGCCGTGGAACTGGATTCCCTCGTAGTCGATCTTGCGCGAGACGATCGACCGCAGCCGCAACTGCGCCCAGGTGATGACGCCGGTCAGGCCCATTCCGCCGATCGTCGCGGCGTACCAGTCCGGATTCTGGGTGGCCGAACAGAGCCTGCGGCTGCCGTCCGAGCGCACCAGTTCAAAGCTTGGAACGTGGTTGCCAAACGAGCCCGCAGCCTCGTGGTTCTTGCCGTGGATGTCGTTGGCGATTGCGCCGCCAAGAGTGACGTACTTGGTGCCGGGAGTTACTGGGAGGAAGAATCCGCGCGGCACAGCGAAGTCGAGAATCTGCGCCAGCGACACGCCCGCCTCGGCGGTCAGCACGCCGGTCGCGGGGTCGAAATCGAGCAGACGGTCCATCCCCGTCGTCAGCAGCAGATTTCCGTCCTTCAGCAGGCACACATCGCCGTAGCTGCGGCCCAGTCCCACCGGCAACGCGCCGCCATGCAGCCCGGTCATCACACCGGGGAAATCACTCTGCCAGTTCAGGGGAACAATCTTCGCGTCGTACTTGGGATACCGGCCCCACGACTCGAACGCGGGAGGCGCGGCCTTTGCTGGTTGCGGTTCAACTGCGGACTGAGGCATGGCCATAGGATACAACCAGAGCAGAAGCAGGGTTGACCACGATAATCTGTAAGCCGTCTCCTAACCCTGAGTCGCAACAACTAGGAGGCAGGCTTGCGGCGGATTTCGCCGGGCGCTACCAGGTCGGGGGACGAGGGGACAACAGGCTGGTTGACGCCGGGATCGACCGAGTTCGGGCGCATCCGCACCCACTGCCTGCGCAGGTCGGCGGCGGCGATTGTGACGGTTGGCTGAAAGCGCGGGCCAGCCATGTAATCCAGGATGGAGCGGCGCAGCGACGCAGCACTCGCGCGCGCACTGTTGAGATCGATGCTACAGACCAGCAGCTTGCCAGTGCCTGCGGAGCACTCGTAGAGAAGGCCCAGCTTGTATTGCGCCGGGGCGTGGAGTTTGGAGAGGTCTGCCGAGATGCTTCCCAGTGGAATGTTCTTGCCTCGCGGCACTGCTCGCGCGGCAGCGCTGCGACAAACTGTGTCTCGGCGGTGATCTCGTCGCCATAGCCCTGCGACTGAAGAATCCCGGGCAGAGAGATGCGGGTAGTGTCGGGCAACTCGCGCGAGAACCAGCTTTCTTTAACGCCGCTGTCCTCGCGGTCGAGCGAGAACGCCACTTCCCCGCCAGCGATTGGGCTCCAGCACGCGCCGGGGTAGGCAGCGTAGGAGCAGCATAGAGCGCCGCGTGTGCGGCGGTAGCACCGGTGAGGACAATAAATCTGCGGCGTGAGAGGCGAGCGAAAATTGACATATGTTACTCCTGCACAGGTGGAACGAGCTTCTGTGGTGGTAAGCGGGCGGGTTGTGCCCGGGTATTTTGGCGAGTGTCCTAGTGCATTTTCGGAATTGCTGTAGACCAAAAATGAATTGTCATTCTGAGCGAAGCGAAGAATCCCCGCATTTTTCTCGTGGTGCCACTGTCTACACCATTAACTAAAATGCTCTAAGCCTGAATACTTGTCCTAACTATAGGATCTTTGGCATCGAATACAGTAGGCGGGGGATCGATGCCCAGGGCAATCGCATGAATCGAAAAATATTTCTGCGAATCTCCCTCCACCCTTTTTCCCACAAAATCCTTGCCGTTGCCCTTGCCTGTTCTTGCTCGTCATTCTGGCGCAGCCCCAGGAGTCGTCATTCTGGCGCAGCCCCCACGTGTCGTCATTCTGGCGCAGCCAGAATCTCTGTATTGGCCCTTGCCGTTGCCTGTTCTTCGTCGTTGTTTGTTCTTGCCGTCATCCTGAGCGCGTCTTTCGAGCGCGAAGGATCCCGACGAACCCAGCCCCTCCTCAACCCTCCACCCCTTTCTCCCCCAGACCCCCTGCTCATAGCCCACAGCTCATAGCCGAAACAAAAAAATCGCCGTCGCACCCCGCAAAAACCCCAGCAAATTTGCTTGTCAAGCCCCTCTACACCGAAAAAACCAAATAACTCACACCGTATCAAGCACTTTCCCGATAATAATAGTTGGCATAGTAGTTTCCCTCCACGGCGTATAATTAAATCAGTAAGCAAAACCAAACAGACCCGGCCCAACCCGCCGGGCCTTCGCCTTTAACCCTCAACCGTCGCAGCCAAGTCCAGACTTAGTCCAGACTTAAACCAGACTAAGTCCAGACAAGTCCAGACTTAACATGCTTTTTTTGAAGACTTTAGTATTTTTTCGCACACAAAGGATGAATCCTAATGACCGAAGCAAACAAAATCGCCCGCATCTTCGCCTTTCTGACCACTGACCACGCACCCCTTACCACTGCCTCTTCGCCTTTCATACGTCTCGCGCTCTTAGCGCGAGCTTAACACTATTTTTTTGAATACTTTACGCTATTTGCCCACGGGGGTACCCTTTCAATCAATCCGATCCTGACCGAGATAGCTCAGGATGCGGCGGCGCTGTTCATCGGAAGCCCTGGTCCGGGCGGAAGGCGGTTACGTGGTTGCCGACAAAAGTGACGGCCATGGGCTTGCCGAGGTTGTCGAAGACCACCATCCGGTTGCCGTACTCCTTGCTCAGGCTCTTGGAGACTTGGCCGAGCGAGAGCTCGACCTGACGCTCGTTCATGCCCAGAATGACCTGGTGGGCATCGACCGCCTGCCACACCTTCGGCCCCCAGTGCTTGAACAGATCGTGCGGGTCGTCGTAAAAGAAGATCTCGTCGTTGGCGAAGGTGTAGTCGCCGGCCTCCTTGAAGCCCACCGGGACGGCGTAGAGCTTGGCCGGGTCGGTCGACTTGGGCATGGTGAAGGCGAGCAGGACCTGCTTGTCTCCGCCGCGAATGCGGAAGGTGGCGGACTTGGGCGCGACCTGCTCGAATGCGTCCTTGATGGCCAGCGGTTCGGCCCCGAGCAGGGTTCCGGCGGAGTGCGCGTAGTCCGCGCGATGCGCTGTGCAGGGGTAGTAGTCGAGCTGGCCGCCTGCGGAGACCCATACCGTTATGCCGATCAACTGCTTCACGTCGGCCAGCGACGAGGGGCGCTGCTGCTTCAGGAAGACCAGCTCGTCGGGGTCCACCGTGCCGGTGGCGGCGGGGGTCTCGGGCCCCGGAGCATTGCGCTCGTGGTGGATCGTCGCGATGCGGATTGCCAACGCCAGAAGCAGCGCCAGAGTTATGCCGATTGCCGTTTTCTTGCTTTGTGTCATCCCTGTCCCTCTCACATTTTCGTTACAAATTGACGAAGCATTTTCACTGACCACTGTATTTAATCCGGTGGCTCGGCGGCGCTCTGTTGCAGATTGGCCTGCATCAGCGACTCGGTGGTGAGCGCATCGGCCTGGCGCAGGGAGGGGAAGAGCGTGCTGGCCAGGCCGGTGACGATGAGCGAGCCGATTCCACCGACGACCACCGCGCGGACCGCTCCCCACCACGCGGCGGTGACTCCGCTCTCGAATCCGCCAATCTCATTGGAGGCTCCGACAAAGAGGCCGTTGACGGCGCTGACTCGTCCGCGCAACCCGGGCGGCGTCGCCAGTTGCAGCATACTGGCGCGGATCACGACACTGACCGTGTCGCTTGCGCCCACAATCACCAACGCCAGCAGGCTAAGCCACATCGTGCGCGAGAGGCCGAAGACGATTGTTGCTGCACCGTATATCCCCACGCAGAAGAGCATGATCTTGCCGGAGTTGCGCCGGATGGGCCACACCCTCAAGGCCAGCAAGACCACCAGAGCGCCCAGGGCCGGCATGGCGCGCAGCAACCCGAGGGCGCGCGGCCCGGCGTGCAGAATGTCATCGGCAAAGATGGGCAGCAGCGCCGTGGCGCCGCCCAGCAGCACGGCAAACAGGTCCAGCGAGAACGACCCAAGCAGCAGCTTGGTCCGCAATACATACCTGAATCCTGCCAGCATGGTCTCCAGGTTGAATGCGTTTTTGACCACGCGCACCGGGCGGGTGCGCATCATGCCCACCAGCACCAGGAAGGCCAGCAGCGTCAGCAGGGTGAAGGCGTAGACCGCCGCTCCGCCGTTCCAACGCGCCGGCACGCCTTTCAGGCGCAGGGTGAAGAGCAGCCCGCCCACCGCAGGCCCTGCGATGTTGGCAACCTGGAAGACCATCGACCCCCAGATGACCGCATTGACGAAGTGATTGCTGGGCACCAGGCTGGGCAAAAATGCAGCCGACGCCGGACTGCTGAAGGCGCGGCCTGTCCCCACGCCGAAGAGCACCGCGTAGATCGGCCAGACGTGGCCTGTCGGATGCAGCGCAAACTGAATCAGCGCGAGGGTAAACACAGCCTGAAGCGAATAGCAGGCGAGGATCACCGAGCGCCGGTCGTAGCGGTCGGCAACATGTCCTGCGGCAAGCATGAAGAAGAAACCGGGAGCGAAGAGGGTCAGCCCGGTGAGGCCGAGATAGAACGGCGAATGATGAGTGATCTGGTAGACCTGCCAGGTCACCGCGATGTACTGCGCCTCCGAGCCCAGGATCACCAGCAGGCGCGCCGTCTGGTAGAGCCCGAAGTCGCGCGAGAGAAACGCGCTGCCCGCGTTGATCGCCGTTGCCGCTTCCGCCACCTCAGTCGGGCCCCCTGACCTGTTGCCTATGGTTTCATATTTTTGCGGCAAACGGCAGATGGGCTCAGCGCATCATCACCAGGTAGACCGCCATTCCCACACCGATGGCTGCCAGTACCAGCGCAAGCGCGACCGCACTCGCCGACACCTTGCCCGGCTGCCAGGTTCCCGCGCTCAACTGCCGTACCACCTGGACGTGCCGCAGCGCAGCGCTGACGTTGACGATTACGCCCAAGGCGACCAGCGCCACGCCAGACCACACCGAGAGCCCCGTCGTGTGCCCCATCGCGTTCGATTGGACTGCCTGCATCTCGCGCAGGAACAGGCCGAAGCGGGCCACCGCGAAGCCCACGCCCATCAGTCCAAGGCCAGTGCGCAGCCACGCCAGCAAGGTTCTCTCCGCCGCGAAGTAAATTCGTGGATCGTCTACCGGATCGTTTGCCATAGCAGGATGATAACTTTTCTAGCGGCCGAGGTATTGCTTGTACTGGGATTCGACGACGCCGGTGTTGCGGGCCAGCGTGAGCTTGGCATGGTTGAACTCGAACTCGGTGGCGACCAGGCGGCTTTGGGCGGCGGCAAGCGCGGCCTGTGCCTCGACGACCGGGAGGTTGTCGGCGACGCCGGCGCTGAAGCGGTCGCGCGTGTCGGCGAGCGCCTGGCTGGCCAGCTCGACGTTGCTGCGCGCCACTTTCACCAGCTCGGCGGAGGATTCGACGTCCAAGCGGCTGGCGCGAATCTGGGCGTCGATGGTGATCTTGAGCGACGCGATCTGGCGCTGGAGTGCGATCTGCTGGGCCGTGGCTACCTCGCTCTCGCCGCGGAACCGGCCCTCCTCAAAGATGGGAATCTTCAGCGTTCCCTGGGCGGTAAAGACGCCGTGGTAGTTGCCGTGGGTCACGCCCAGCACGCCGTAGTCGCTGTTGAAGGAGAGCGATGGGAGGCGCTGGTACTTCACCGCCTTCTGCGCGTGCTGGGCGACCTCGAGTTGCGCGGTAAGGCCGAGCAGGTCCTTGCGCCGCTCATAGGCCAGCGCGCGGGCCTGATCGAGCGGCATCTCGGCCAACTCGGCGTAGGGCACCCCGTCGGTGAGCGTCAACTCCTGTTCGGCGGGCAGGCCGAGGAGGCGGTTGATTGCGATCTTATCCTTGGCGAAGGTATTACTGGCGCGCACCAGGGCCTGCTGCTCGGACTGGAGCTGCACGCGGGCGCGCAGCACGTCGAGATTGATGCCGACACCGGCGTCGTGGGCGAGCGTGGCTTGGCGAAGCACCTCTTCGTCCGCGGTGACGAGCGACTGGGCGTTGGCAATCTGCGCCTGGTCCGCCAGCGCGGCCAGATACTGTGTGCCGACCGCATCGACCACGCCTCCGCGCACGTTGAGGGTGTTCATGGCGACGACATCGGCGGCCTTCTTCGCGGCCTGGTAGAGATGGAAGTCCGTCAGGTTGAAGAGCACCTGGTTGGCGCTCAACTGCGCGCTGGTGGTGTCCACCTTGACAATCTCGTGGACCGTTCCGGGTGCGAGGCCGAACGCCGCGAACGACGAGGGCTTGAATCCCATGGCGGCGAGGTTGAGCTCAAGCGTGTTGGTGTAGGCGGTCGCCCTCATATTGGGAAGAAGCGCAAAGAAGACGCCGAGAATCTGCCCGCGGACGGACTGCTCGGTTTGGGCCGCCAGCAGCACCTGCAGGTTGTGCTTCAGCGCGCGGTCGATGGCGTCGTCGAGCGAGAGCGGTAGAGCGCCCGGCGTGGCCTGCTCCACACGGAAGCGATCCCTCGAGTTTTCCCCCGCCTGAGCCGTGAAGTCCTGGGCCGTGAAGCTGAGGTTTGTGAAGGCCCGATTGGCGAGTGGCTGGCCTGCCGCGCGATCCACGGATTTCTCCGGCAGCGCGGCCACCAGGGCACTGGGGGCCATGGGAAGGGATGCGTTCTGCTGCGCCCGCGCCAGCCCGCCGCGCCCGGCCCATGCCAGCGCCGCGAGCACCACGCAGGCACTCACGCTGCGCCTGGTGCGCCTGGGAACCCGCGCTCTTGCGGCGGAACAATTCGACTGGAATAAAATAAGCACGCTCATTATCAGTTTAGTGCGTTCCGGTTCCCGGTGGGGGTACCAAACTTGCCCCCTGCGAGACAACGATTATGGATTGTGCATGGGAAGTTTGCTGATATATGCTCTTTGTGTTTGCAGGTATATGTGCATTGTGAGGATACAACCTTGAACCCTCCCATTTTCCCCGCTATTTTCTTTCCTGCAGTTGGCGTCTTCTGGATCTTCCTGATCTGGGTGCTCTGGACGATCGTCAAATGCCTCAGAGGCCTGGATAAGAGCCTCGAGGGTGTGAACGCAATCCTCAAAGAGCTATCGGATCGCCTCAGTAGCAAGGGCTGAGATTGAATTCTGCGCGCCGCCGGCTGACGCTGAGGCGTTGCGTGGATCAGCGAATCTGCACCAGACCCGCATCGGCTCCAGGGCTGGCGCCATGCGCGCCGCCGGGAGTGATCTGAGAGGTCTGCGGCGCGCGCCAGTGGTCGATGTAGCTGACCTGATGCACGCAACTGATGGTGCAGTTGGGCGCGCAGCTCTTCTCGGTGAGGAACTCGCGCTTGATGTCCGCGTTGCCATACTCGGCGAGTGGCACGCCGGGATAGCCGCGCTGCTGCGAGCAGTAGTGTACCAGCCCGAACTCGCAGATGTAGAGGTAACGCGCGCCCGCGCGGCATCGCCAGTCGTTGGGCTGGCCGTTGGCGATCGCCTCCTGAAAATGGTTGAAGCGGGAGTAATTTCGTCGCGTCAACCGCCGCACCTTGTCCCACACCGTGCGCTCCACCTCGCCCAGCGGCTTCAACTGCCCGCTGCCATCGTGAATAATTCCGATGGTCGAGGAGAATCCCAGCGCCAGCGCCCGCTCGCTTACCGTCAGCGCGTCGGTCGGGTTGGCGATGCCGCCGCCCACCACGGAGTTGATATTGACGTGGAAGTCGGCGTGTTCGGCCAGCATCCGCAGCTTTGCGTCGAGGACCTTCAGGCTCTTCTTCGAGACTGCGTCCGGCAGCACGTTGTCGATGGAGATCTGCATGTGGTCCAGGCCGGCGCGGTTGAGGCGTGCGATGCGGTCCGGCATCAGCAGATAGCCGTTGGTAATCATTCCCGCGATTGCGCCGGTGCGGCGGATGCGCGCGATGATGCGGTCGAGTTCGGGGTGAAGCAGCGGTTCGCCGCCGGAGATGGTGATGACCGAGGTGCCGAGACGGCCCAGTTCGTCGATGCGCCGCTCCATCTCCTCGATAGGCACGGGATCGGAGACGTCGTCGAACTCGTTGCAGTAGGCGCAGGAAAGATTGCAGCGGCGCATGGGCACAATGTGCGCCATGTAAGGATGCGCGGTGTCGACGAGCGCCGATGCGATCGAGCCCAGTTCGCGCAACTTGCGCGTCGCAGCCTTCCATCGGCGCTGCACGTTCCAGGGACTTCGCGAAGCTGTATTCTCAAAGGCCATCATTGTAGATTAATTACATAATCGCTAGATTCATTGAATCACACCCCAGCCGCGCAGAGCGACTCCACCAGGTTGCGCAGCGGTCGTGAAGCGCAGCAGGATAGCTCCGGAGCTGCGTGGCACAACTGCTATCCCCGGCGAGGCCGTGGATGCAGTAGCATGGCAGACGAGGGGCCCATAGCTCAATTGGTCAGAGCAGCGGACTCATAATCCGTTGGTTCAAGGTTCAAGTCCTTGTGGGCCCACCAAACCTCCGCCGGCGAAGTCGATTGCCTGCGGCAGAGCGATACCATTGGCCATGAGTTCTCTGCGATGATCTCCGTCCTTATCCTTACCAAGAACGAAGAGCGCGATCTGCCTGGCGCGCTGGCCTCGGTTGCGTGGTCGGACGATGTGCATGTCTTCGACTCCTGCAGCACGGACCGGACGCTGGAGATTGCGCGCGCGACCGGCGCGCAGGTGCATAGCCGCGTATTCGACGACTACGCGACACATCGCAACGCCGCGCTGGGCATCGCGTTCAGGCATCCGTGGGTCTTCCTGCTGGATGCCGACGAGCGGCCTACGGCGGATCTCTCCGCAGAGATGCAGCGCGTAGTCGGCGAGGCACCGGCGAACACAGCAGCGTTTCGCCTTCGGCGGCGCGATTATCTCTTCGGCACGTGGCTGAAGCACGCGCAGCTCACTCCGTTCTACATTCGGCTGGTAAGGCCGGAGCGGGCAAGATACACGCGCGCCATCAACGAGGTGCTGGAGATCGACGGACCTGTCGCGCAGCTGGCGCATCCGCTCGACCATTTCCCGTTCTCCAAGGGATTTGCGTGCTGGATAGCGAAACACAACACCTACTCGACGATGGAGGCGAAGCTGATCTATAGCCAGCAGGGACTACAGCACCCGAGCCTGCGCGCGGCCTTGCGCGATCCCGACTTCCACACGCGGCGGCTGCACCAGAAGGCGATCTTCTACCGGATGCCGGGAAGGCCGCTCGTCAAGTGGCTGTACATGATGTTTGTGCGCGGCGCAGTGCTGGACGGCGCGGCGGGCGTGACCTACGCAACGCTACAGGCATTCTACGAGACCATGATTGTGCTGAAGACGAAGGAGCTGCGGCGCGGCGGCGCCTAGTTGGCCCTAAACTCGGGTGGCCCATCCTTTGCAGTCTCACCGCAAAGGGTGGGTTGCCTCACCACTCCTTCGCAGCCGCATCCACCACAACTTCTTCCGCCGGCCCTTTCCACCGCAGCACGGGCTTGCGCGCGGCGGCGGTCTCGTCCAGCCGGCGCAGGCGCGTATTGTGCGGCGCGGACTGCACCAGCTCTGGATTCTCCGCCGCCTCGCGCGCGATCTGTTGCAGCGCGTCGATCAGCAGGTCCAGCTCTTCGCGGCTCTCGCTCTCGGTCGGCTCGATCATCATTGCGCCATGCACAATCATGGGGAAGCTCACCGTGTATGGATGGAATCCGTAGTCGATGAGGCGCTTGGCGATGTCGCCGGTCTTGACTCCATTGGCGGATTGCAGGCGGTCGGAGAAGACGACCTCGTGCAGGGTGGGCGTGGTGAAGGGGAGATCGAATGTGCCGGAGAGTTTGGCGCGGATGTAGTTCGCATTCAGCACCGCGTCTTCGGTGGTCTGGCGCAGGCCGTCGGGGCCGTTGGCCAGGATGTAGGCGAGCGCGCGCACGAACATCCCAAAGTTGCCGTAGAACGCTCGCACGCGTCCCACGCTCTGCGGTCGGTCGTAGTCGAGGCCGAGGATTCCATTGGCCCCGTCGGCGCGCGTGACGACGACAGGCGTGGGCAGAAACGATTCCAGAAATTTTTTGCATGCCACCGGCCCCGAGCCCGGCCCACCGCCGCCATGCGGCGTGGAGAATGTCTTGTGCAGGTTCAGATGCATCACGTCGACGCCGAAGTCGCCAGGGCGCGTCTTCGCCACCAGCGCGTTCATGTTGGCGCCGTCCATGTAGAGCAGCGCGCCCTTGGCGTGCAGAATCTCCGCGATCCTGTGAATCTCGCTCTCGAAGACGCCGATGGTCGATGGGTTGGTCAGCATCAGCGCGGCGGTGTCCTCGTCCACCATGCGCTCCAGCTCCGCGAGATCCACCATGCCCTGCGCATTCGACTTGAGGTTGGCCACCTGATAGCCGCAGACCGCGGCCGACGCGGGGTTGGTGCCATGCGCGGAGTCGGGAATCAGAATCTTCTTGCGCGCGTTGCCTCTGCTCTCGTGATACGCGCGCACCAGCAGGATGCCGGTGAACTCGCCATGCGCGCCGGCCGCCGGCTGTAGCGTAATCGCGTCCATGCCGGTGATCTCGATGAGGCAGTCCTGCAAGAGCTTCATGATGCCAAGCGAGCCCTGCGCCAGCGACTCCGGCAGATACGGGTGCGCGTTGGCGATGCCTTCCAGCGCCGCGACCGCCTCATTCACGCGCGGGTTGTACTTCATGGTGCAGGAGCCCAGCGGATACATGCCAAGGTCGATGGCGTAGTTCCATGTAGACAGCCGCGTGAAGTGGCGAATGATCTCGATCTCGCTCACCTCCGGCATCACGCCCAGGTCGCTGCGCACGCTCTCGCCCAGCAGCGACGCGGCGTCCACCGCCGGCACATCCAACTCCGCCAACCGATACGCCTTTTTCCCCGGCGACGACTTCTCGAAGATCAACCCTTCGTTCTGATTGACGTGGGTGGTGGCCTTGCGTGGCGTGCCTACGAATTTTGTGTCATCTGACATCATCAAAACTCCTGTGCGTCGGCTTCGTCGCCGGTGGCAGAATAGCTGCCTGACTCTGGACCATCCACGTCTTCTTCGCGCAGCGAGAGGCCGAAGACGATGCCGTTGCCGAACTCGATTGTCAGCGCGTCATCCTCTTCGAGCATTGCGGTGGTGACGGTTTCGCCGATCTGCGCGCACAGCGCATTGCGATACTCCGGCTCGCCAAACGCCACCGAAAAATCCGTCAGCAGGACGTGCGGCCAGTCGTAGAGTCGCAGCAGCGGCTCGCCGAAGCGGAGCTGTAGATAGTCATCCACAAACTCCACCGACTTCAGCTCCGCGCCCTCGATTGCCGAAATATCCATACTTTCCTCGTCGCCATTATTGTTTGTCATTCCGCACCCTGAGCGAAGTCGAAGGGGGAGGAATCTGCTTCTGTTCTATGCCTTCGTCAACTCTGTAGCCGCAACCGCCCGCAGACTCTCCGCCGCAGCATCCATCTGCACGCGCGTGGTTAGCTCGGTGGCGCACCAGAGGCTGGTGTTGGGGCCAAACTCGGGATACCAACGGGCGAGCGGCAGACCTCCGATGATCTTGTTCGCGAGCAGCGCGGCGTTGGTCTCGTCGGCGCTGGCGGGAAGTTGCAGCACGAACTCGTGGAAGCGCGGCGCGCCTTCAAAGAGGAGCTTTGCATCGGCAGCGAGCACGCTCTTCAGATAATCCGCTTTCGCCAGGTTCTGCTCGGCCAACTCCTTCAGCCCCTGCTTGCCGTAGACGGTGAGGAAGATAGTTGCCATCAGCGCGACCAGCGCCTGATTGGTGCAGATATTCGATGTCGCCTTCTCCCGCCGGATGTGCTGCTCGCGCGTGGAGAGGGTGAGCACATAACCCCGTTTGCCATCGGCGTCCTTCGTCTCACCCACCAGCCGCCCGGGCATCTGGCGCATGGACTTTTCCTTGCAAGCGATGACGCCGCAGTACGGGCCGCCGTAGCTGACCGCAACGCCAAACGACTGCGCCTCCAGCGAGACGATGTCGGCCTCGGCGGGCGGCTTGACGATGCCGAGCGAGATGGCCTCGGCAATCGAAACAATCAGCAGTGCGCCCTTCGCGTGAGCGATCTCCGCAATCGCCTCAACATCCTCGATCGTCCCGAAGAAGTTGGGCGACTGGATCGATACGCAAGCCGTCTCGCTCGTTATCGCCGCGTCCAGAGCGGTCAGATCGACGCGGCCATTCTGCGCGTAGCCGACCTCACTGATGGGGATCTTCTGATGCTGCGCGTAGGTGGCCAGCACCTCGCGGTACTCGGGATGCACCGTGCGCGCGACGACGGCGCGGTCGCGTCCAGTGATGCGGACGGCCATCATCATCGCCTCGGCCGCGCCGGTCGACCCGTCGTACATCGACGCGTTGGCGATCTCCATCCCAGTCAGCTCGCAGATCATCGTCTGGAACTCGAACATGGCTTGGAGCGTGCCCTGTGCGATCTCCGGCTGATAGGGCGTGTAGCTGGTGAGGAACTCGCCGCGCTGCACCAGCGAGTCGATAACGACGGGCCGGTAGTGGCGATACGCGCCCGCGCCGAGGAAGCTGGCATAGCCCGTCGCATTGTTCCCGGCGAAGGCGCGGAAGCGGTCGACGATCTCCGACTCCGAGTGCTGGCGCGGAATCGCAAGGTCGCGCCGGAGTTGAAATTCAGCGGGGATCGTCGAAAACAAATCGTCAATGGAGTCGACGCCGATCTCCGCAAGCATCTCTTTGCGGTCGGTGGGCGACTTAGGCAAGTAGCGCATTATTTCCCGGACTCCTCGGCGATAAAGGCCTCGTAGTCTGCGGCGGAGAGCAGCGTCTCCAGCTCGGCTGCGTTGGTCAGGTCGAGCTTCAGCATCCACGTCGCATTGGCGTCGGCGTTGACCCACTCCGGCTTTTCCTTCAGCTCTTCGTTGATCGCCGTCACGGTGCCGGAGACCGGCGAGAAGAGGTCGCTGACGGCCTTGACGCTCTCCACCGAGCCGAAGATCTTGCCCGCCTCGAGCCGGTCGCCCACCTTGGGCAGATCGACGAATACGATGTCGCCCAGCGAGCTTTGCGCGTAGTCCGTGATGCCGACGGTCCCGGACGCGCCTGCGACCGAGATCCACTCATGTTCCTTGGTGTACTTGTAATCCGTGGGATAGGACATAATCTGCGTTCTCCATTCTCCAGCGTTCATTGTAGTGTGGGGTGAGAAGAAAAACCGCGCGGAAATCGCAGCTTCAGCGCGGCCCGAAGCCGGGGTAGGGCTCCAGTTGCGTGATGAGAGGGAACTCGATCATCCCGCGCTGGGCCAGCGGCAGCGACGAGGCCAGCGTTCGCGCTTCTTCTTCGCTGGCGGCCTCGAAGAGGATCGCCGCGCCGGGGGTGTCCTTGCGCCGCCAGATGGAGCGCAGCGCGCCGGATGCGTGCATCTCGCGCACGCGCTGCGATTCGGCTGCGATCAGCTCCGGCGTCCACTGCTCGGCGGGATACGCTTCCATGCGGCGTTTTGTCAGGACTAAAAACTGCATCGTGATCTCCTATTCACTTTGGTTGAATGATCTATTGTTTCGGTCGCTTGTAGAACGGCGTAGCGACTACTTTTGCTCTGACGAACTGGCCGCGAATCTCTACGGCGACGACCTCATCAATCGCAGCGTACTGCACCGGCACATACGCCAGCGCGATGTTCTTCTTCAGGAATGGCGCGGGCGAGCCGCTGGTGATTTGGCCGATGCGCTCGCCGCCGACGGTGAAGACGGGGTAGCCATCCCGCCCGATGCCGCGCTCTATCATTTCCAGCCCGACCAGTCTGCGCTTCGGCCCACCGGCAGCTTCTATCGCCACCAGCGCGGCGCGGCCCACGAAGTCCGTGCCCTTGTCGAGTTTGGCGTAGCGGCCTAGATTCGCCTCGATGACGTTGATGGTGTCCGAGATTTCGTGGCCGTAGAGCGCCATCGCCGACTCCAGCCGCAGCGTATTGCGCGCCCCCAATCCGCAGGGCAGAATGCCAAACTCCGCGCCGGCGTTGAGGATCTCTCCCCACACGCGCGCGCTGGTCGGCTCATCGGAGGGGATATAGATCTCGAAGCCATCCTCGCCGGTGTAGCCGGTGCGTGCGATCATCACGTTGTGCAACCCGCAGATTTTTCCATAAGTGAACCAGTAGTTCTTGATCGCGCTCAGGTCCGTATCGGTCAGCTTGGCCAGCGTCGCCTCGGCCTTTGGGCCCTGAATTGCGAGTTGCGTGTAGTAGTCGCTATAGTCGCTGACATGAACGCCGGGCATCTGCCCGATCTGCTTGCGTACCCACGCCACATCCTTCTCGCGTGTTCCGGCGTTGATGACGATCAGATAGTCGTTGTCGCTGAGCTTATGCACCACCACGTCGTCAACGAACGCCCCATCCGGCGTGAGCATGGCAGAATACTGCGCCTGCCCCACCGCCAGCTTCGAGGCGTCGTTCATGCAGAGCCGCTGCACCGCGGCCAGCGATCCCGGCCCGCGCAGTTGAATGTCTCCCATGTGCGATACGTCGAAGAGGCCGACACCAGTGCGCACGCCCATGTGCTCGGCGATGAGGCCGGAGTACTCGACCGGCATCTCCCATCCGCCGAAGTCGACCATCTTTGCATGTAGCGCGCGATGCGTGGCGTTGAGCGCGGTCTTGCGCAGCGGCGGAGCTGGATTGGCGTTGCTGCTCATGGCAGTCCCCTATGACTCGACTTTACACCGCGGGTCGCGTGCGGCTATAAGGGCCACGCTTACTGCACGGGGCTGATGTTCTTGATGTTGGCCAGCGGAGGCATATGCCCCAGCGCAATCCACGCTCCGATCAAACCAAACAGCAGCGAGAGGCATGTACCGATCATCCAGATGTTATCGCTGTCCACCGTGGAGCGCGGGCCGGAGGAGCTATGCCACCGGGACGCGACCTTCAGCGCAAGAAAGCCCGCGACCAGTTGAATCCCGCTGCCGGGAAGCATGAACGCACCGGTGTAGATGGTCCTCTCCAGGATGCCGACCATCCAGCTCAAGCGGGATTTTTGGTGGTCCGGGTCGGGTGGATGGTGCTTGCGAACAAAGGGCCACAGAGTTTTTTCGATCAACAACCAGAGCACGATATGGCCCACCAGAATCGAAAACGCAAAACCGGCAATCACACGCAACACAGTCATTCCCTCCCGCTGTCAGTTCTAATCGACACAGACGATGATAGAGCGGATTCACTTTGCGTAGGCGGAAGATCCCCTAGCCGATGCGGGAGGGGTGCTCGGCGGCTTCGCGCTTGGCCTTGCGGCGGCTGAGTACCGAACTGCGCCGCGTGCGCGCGCGTTCGCTGGCGTGGTCGATATGCTTCCAGAATCCGACAAAATAATCCGCCGCCGAAATGATGGAGACGATCGTCATCCAGTAAATCGCCCACACCGCGATCATATGCACGGCGACGACGAAGCCGCCGCCATGTTTTGTTGGGAACCATAGCCAGTAGTCCCAGTGGTGCGCCAGGATCGCCGACACCACCGAGACGATCTGGATCACCGTCTTCAGCTTGCCGATCTCGCTGGCGTCGATCGTGAAGCCCTCCGACGCCGCGATGGAGCGCAGGCCGCTGACCAGGAACTCGCGACCGATAATGATGACGGCGATCCAGGGCGGCACAACGCGCGGGTTGTACGCCACCAGTATGATGTAGGCCGCCGTGATCATCAGCTTGTCGGCCAGCGGGTCCAGCAACATGCCCAGGGTTGTGATCTGCTTGCGCCTGCGGGCCAGATAGCCGTCCAGTCCGTCGGTGATGGAGGCCAGGATGAAGACGCCGGAGGCGATCAGTTCCTGCTCGCCGCCCGCCAGGCCGCGGGCCGCGTGGTTGGCGGGGAAGGCCGGCGACAGAATCCACATCAGCAGCGGCACGGCGGCAATGCGGCTGAGCGTGATGGAGTTGGGCAGGTTCATGGGCCTCGGGTTGCCGCGCCGCACTTCTTCGGCGACGGCCTGCGCAGGCAGTGTCCGGGCCGCGCGTCCGGCAGGAGGAACGGCCAAAACAAAGCAAAGTAGACTCTAGCATTCTGCCATAGCCGGGGGCTTTGCGCTTTGCGGCAGCCTCGTACACCGTACGGCGCGCGTGGTAAATTGGCAGATGTCCTCCCACGCCCTGGGCTCTTGGGCCGGTGCTCCCATGTCATGCTTCGGTCGCATCCTCCGCCATACACTCTGCTGCCTTCTGGGCGTGGTCTCGGGCGTATGCGCCGCCCAGCAGTCGGCGCAGTTCAATGCTCTGCCCTATGTGCAGTCGACCGGCGGCCCGGTCACCAGCATCCTGAGCGGGTACTTTCAATACCAGTCCAGCGCAGGTCCGGACATCCTGTACATCAACGCTTCCACCACGGACAGCGCTGGAGTCCCTACCATCGTTGCCGGCATACTGATCAACTCACAGCCAGCTTTCCAGAATCCGGACGCGGACGAAATCCACTTTACCAATGTCTCGAACGTCGTCGCTGCATCGGCCGACTTCGACAACGATGGGAAGGCCGACTTCGCCTTTGCGCTCAGCCCCCTTTCACGCGCACTCCCTGGTGGAAACTATATCTGCGTCTACTACGGCACCGGCGAAATCTACAGCAATTTCAAAATTACCGGTGTCAGTTCATATTCCGGGGGAGATGCCTACCCTCTCCATGATGTCAAGAGCGGCTGCATGACGTTCCCGACTCAGGGAAATAATCCACCGAACTTCGCTTACATCGCCGCCCTCCCCTTCACGACCAATGGTGTGCCGCAACTCCTGGTTGAAGACAGCGCGAACAATTACCTCTACGTCTTCTCCAACAACGGCTCGACCGGCGGTTCGCTGTCCGCAGCCTTTACGCCGATCCACTCGATCCCCATATCTCAGACCGACGGTCCCGGTCCGATCTACACCGGCAGCTTCGACAAACTAACCGGCAACTTCGATAGCACCGGACACGCATTCTTCATCATTAACGGCCAAGCTGGACACACCGCCTCGGTGTACATCGGCGACGGCAATGGCGGGTTTACACCGTCGGCACACATCGGTGGTGTGTACTCCATGCTGTTACAGGACATGAACGGCGATGGCATTCCAGACATGGTGGTGGAAGGCGCGAACGGCGGCATCACGATTTACAAGGGCGACGGCAACGGCAACTTCACTACGAATATAGGAGGCACGGCAGCCAGCACTAACGCACTCTCCGGCAACGGCGGGCATCTTGCTGCCATCTCCAATATCGGCGGGAATGGCCTCATCGAGATTCTGACCACCACGCCCATCGGCCTGAGCGTACTGGAGAACACAGGCGCCTATAGCCCGAACTACTCGCTGAAGAACATCTACAACATTGGCCCGGGCCATTCCAGCTTCGCGCTGGCACCGTTCTACCCCGGCTACCCGACCCTTGCCGTGGACTCAGCCGAGGGCGTTGCCATCATCCAGGAAGACCTTAACGGAGACGGCGGGTTCCAGACCTCCCTCGCCTACTCCGCGCTGGCGCCGGCGCTGGGCGCGACGATAGGCCAGTTCAGGCCGCTCGGCGACCCTCTCGATGTTGTGGTGTCTATCGGTATCGGCGCTATTCAGGCGCAGTGGCTCAAAGGCAATGGCAACGGCACCTTCGCTGCCCCCGTCTCCACCAATACCTCCGGCGGCCCAAGCGGCATCCCCAACGGCTTCTGGTCGAACATTCTTTCGGGCGACTTCAACGGCGACGGGAAGCTCGACCTTGCCTACTCGCTGACCGGGCTTCCGCTGCCTGCGACCGGCTCCGGCCTCTACGTCCAGTACGGCAACGGCGACGGGTCGTTTGGCGTGCCGGTGGCGGTGAATGCGGGCCAGCCGGGCGGCAATAATTTCTACGGCGAGAGCGCGGTGGGCCTCTTCGACAAGAGCGGCAACTCCGGCATCGCCAACATTGATGCAAACTACGACGACACGCTGCTGGGGCAGAGCTCGAACTCGTTCAGCGTGGGGTTGAACCACTCGGCGATTGGGAACACCAACTTCAACCAGGTGGCGGCGGGGTACTTCAAGGTAGTGGCGGGACAGACCGGCAACCAGGACCTCGTCTTTCAGAATGGGACGAGCCTGATTCCGTACAGGAACAACGGCGACGGTAAGGGGACGACCTTCACGCCGGAGCCTGCGCTCACCGTGTCGCTTCCGGCGGGGAATTACGCGATCAGCACGGTGCTGCTGACGGACATCGACGGCGACGGCAAGGGCGATATCCTTGCGCTCTACCACAACCTCGCCTCCGACCCGTCGAATCCCAACGTCAGCACGCCGAACTACTTGTACATCTGGTGGGGCGATGGTCTCGGAAACTTCGGCCAGCCGTTCATCCTCACGCTCAGCCGCAACTACTATCTCGCCGCCGTGGCGGACATGAACGGAGACACGCTGCCCGACATCGTGCTGAGCGACGGGTACATTGTCAGCGTCCTGTACAACCAGGAGAGTGGCAGCCCGGTGAACCACAGCTTCGGCAACGAGGCGCACTTCCTCGCCGGGCAGGGGATCAACTCCCTGACGCTCGAGAATGTGCACGTCGGCAAAACGCCAGACCTGGTGGTGGCCAACGGCGGCGCGACGATCTCCAATCCCATCGTGCTAGGCGGCGCAGCGCAGACCTCGGCCACACTGCCTGCCAACCCGCCGGACGTCAACACCGGCGGCATCACCGTGCTGTTGAACAACATCACCGCGCTGCCGACGTCGGGAACGCTCACTTCGACACCCCCCACCAGCACCATTGGGGAGGCATTCATCATCACCGCAACGCTGATTCCGACTGCGGGAGTAGCAGCACCCACGGAAACAATAACGTTCTACATCGACGGAACTGCGGTCACTGGCTGCTCCCTTGCCGTAGTGCCCAGCACAACTACCTCCACCGCAACCTGCGCCGTCCCGGCAGGCAACAGCTATGGCGGCGGAGTTTATCAGATGACCGCGGTCTATCTCGGTGACACCAACAATGCGCCGACAACCCTCACCGGCACGCACAATATTCTGGATGTCGCCACCACCACCGTGCTCGCGCTATGCATCGGAGGATCTGCCCCGAACTGTCCCGTGGTTGGGGCGCCTATTGGGACGTTGCCCGTAGTCTCCCCGTTGTTCATGGTCTACGGAGGGGTGTACAACGGAACGGAAACAATCCTCGATAAGGATGGGTCTGCATTTGCCGGGACGGGCACGCTTGATTTCTACCAGGACGGAGTTGTGCTGTGTACGCTTCAGGCAACGAGCACGACACCCTGCAATGCAAACGTGGGTACGGGCACCCCAGCCGGAGCACATGTGTATGTATCTGAGTACTCCGGCGATGGAACTTATGGGCCCTCGACCTCGCTCCCAGTGACGATCACCGTCACTCCCGACACTCCAACGGCGACAGTGAGCAGTTCGCTCCCCACCGCGCCGTTCGGGCAGGCGGTAACGCTGACCGCGACGCTGCTCGGAGCCAACGCGCCGCTGGGAACCCCGACCTCGCCTGTCGGGTTATACCTGCCAGCGACGGGCTCGGTCGTCTTCATGAACGGAAGCACGCAGATCGGCACAGCAACCCTGACCGCGTGCGCCACTTGCGTCTCCAGCACGGCTACGTTCACCACCTCGACGTTGCCGGTGGGCGCGGACTCCATTACGGCGACCTATGCGGCGGGGCAGGACATCAACTTCATCGGAGCGACATCCGCGGCATTCACCGAGACCATTACTCCGCTGGTCGCGCCCAGCTTCACCATCACCGCGACGCCCAACCCGGCCAGCGCCGGCGTGGGCTATGCCGCGCTGCTGACGATGACGGTGACGGCGAACAACGGCTTTGCCGAGGGAGTGAACCTGACCTGCGGCAATCTGCCAACGGAGGCAACCTGCACCTTTGCCCCGGCGGCGACACCCAGTGGCGGCGGCGCCAGCACGCTGATCGTGGAGACGACGGCGCCGCACACCTGCGGCACGACGCAGCCATACTTCCTGGGCGGCAACGGCGGCGGGCCGCATCTGGCTCCCTTCGCTCTGCCTGCGCTGGCGGGCCTGGTGGCGTTCCTCATCCCTGGAAAGCGCCGCTGGCTGCGCTCGTTGATGGCCCTGATTGCGGTCGCGGCGATCACGCAGATGACGGGATGCAGTACCTGCACCGATCTGGGCACGAAGCCTGCGACCTACACCTTCCAGGTGATCGGCACGTCGGCTGTGACATCCGAGGTGCAGTCGCAGACGGTGACGCTGAATATCACAATCTAGGTGCGAGGTACGGGGCCCTCGAACCTTGAACCCCGAACCTTGTACCTGCCGTTACGCATACATCCCGCGCCATGCGGCAGTAGCGCAATGCAATGGACTAAGCGCAGTTCCACCTTGGGTACCAAAGTCACATAAAATACGGGATCGAATGACCGCCGCAAAAACGAAAATCTACCTTTCGTAACGCATCGTGGATTGGGGCGGAAACAGCCTTCCCGGTGTGATTGAATAGCGAAGAAGAAGTTAGAAGAAGTTAATAGAAATGTTTCCTCGAACGAATGTTATGTGCTCCTCTCCCAGGTCTGCACATGCTTCTGCAATTCGTTCCAGAGTTCCGAGATTTTATGAATATCGTCAAACACCTTAATTTCGTCAAGTGCTTCACCCTGGCGGGAGCACTTGCGGCTTCTACCGGCTTCGCCCATGCCACACCGATTCTCTTTGACCTCACTGGGGTGAATACTTCGGTCGGCAGCCTCACTGGCACCGTCACCATCGACAGCGTCACAGACCGGGTCACCGCCGCGAATATCGCGTTCAACGACGCGGCCGCTGGCGACCCTGTGTTTACCAACATCGGATCGCCCAACACATATAACGGACTGGGCCAGGACTACATCTCCGGCCCCAGCAACGGCCCGCTCAACTATGGGGGGCAGATCGCCCTCTATTACGATACGGCGAACCTCGGATCGGGCAATCTGAGCATCTGTCTCGCCGGAGGCCCCTGTGGGACGCAGAACGGTGGAAATGGAACCTCGTATGCGCAGGCTTACGTCAGCAATGGGAATGGCGGTCCGTTCAACATTACGGGCGGTTCTCTGGACCCGTCGACCCTGACTGTCACGCCGGAGCCTTCTTCACTCCTGCTGCTTAGCACAGGAATTCTCGGCGTGGCTGGCGCTGCGCGGCGCAGGTTCCGCACAGCCTGAAGGCGCACACAGTTCGATCACGGCAAGCGGGACTCCATCGTGAGTCCCGTTTTATTTGCCCTCGCAAGTATGATGGGATCACACGCCATGTCCGCGCGATCCGCACATCCCGCCGAGTCTGCCCTGCCCACGGCCCGCGATTTCGTCAAGTTGAGCCGCCAGCACACGCTCGTTCCCGTCTACCGCACGCTGACGGCGGACCTGGAGACGCCAGTCTCTGCCTTCCTGCGGATCGCGCACCACGAGCCGGAGGCCTTCCTGCTGGAGTCGGTCGAGGGCGGCGAGCACGTCGGGCGTTATACCTTCATCGGCATTGAGCCGTACAAGAAGATCGTCTCACGCGGCACAGCGATTACGGTAGACGAGGGCGGCAAACGGCACAGCTTCGAGGGCGACATCTTTGCCGAGCTGAAGCGCGCGCTCAGCGGCCACACACCGGCCCGCCTGCCTGGACTGCCACCGTTTACGGCGGGCGCGGTTGGATTCTTCTCCTATGACGTTGTGCGGCAGATCGAGCGGCTGCCCGCGCTGGCCACCGACGAGCTTGGCGTACCCGATGCCTGCCTGATGTTCTTCGACCAGGTGCTGGCCTTCGACCATGTGAAGAAGGAGATACTGCTGATCGTTACGGCGGACCTGACGCGCGATGTCGCGCCGGGCAAGCCGGGTGCCCCATCCATGCGGTCTCATCGCATGGGTGGGTCGGCGCATAGTGCCGAAGCCTACGCGCGCGCGGTGAAGCGGCTCGACCGGCTGGAAAAGCGCCTGGCCCGCGCGCTGCCCAAGCCGGCGAAGTCGCGTGGGGCGACGCTGGGCGCGCTGAAGCTGACCGCGCGGACGCCGAAGGCGACATTCCTCAAATCCGTGCTGAAGGCCAAGGAATACATCGCGTCGGGCGATGTCTTTCAGTGCGTGCTGTCGCAGCGATTCGACTGCGTGTCGGGCGTCGATGCCTTCGATGTCTACCGCTCGCTGCGCATCGTCAATCCCTCGCCGTACATGTACTTCCTGCGCTTCGGCATGGAGCCTGCGGCAGCGGTGGCGAAGACTGGCAAGAAGTCTGCCAAGAAGTCGAAACCAACCGTCGCGCACATCGTCGGCTCGTCGCCGGAGCTGTTGGTGCGCGTGCATGGGCGCACGGTGGAGTACAGGCCCATCGCAGGGACGCGTCCGCGCTCCGCCGACGAGGTGGAAGACCGAGCGCTGGAGGCCAGCCTGCGTGCCGATGAGAAGGAGGTCGCCGAACATGTGATGCTGGTCGATCTGGGTCGCAACGACGTGGGGCGCGTCAGCGAGTACGGCTCGGTCAAGGTCAAAGACCTCATGTTCGTCGAACGCTACAGCCATGTGATGCACCTGGTCAGCTCGCTCGAAGGCAAGCTGAAGCCGGAGCTGGAAGCCATCGACGCCTTCCGCGCCTGCTTCCCCGCCGGAACGTTGAGCGGCGCGCCCAAGATTCGCGCCATGGAGATCATCGAGGAGCTGGAGCCTGCGCGCAGAGGCGTCTACGGCGGTTCGATTCTCTATGCGGATTTTTCGGGGAATTTAGATTCGTGCATCGCCATCCGCACACTCTTCATGAACGGCGAGCAGGGATACATCCAGGCCGGCGCGGGGCTGGTCGCCGACTCCGTCCCGGAGAACGAGTTCGCCGAGTGCGCCAACAAGGCCCGCGCCGTGGTGCGTGCCATCGAACGCGCGCGGCAGCAGTAAACCGGCGCAGATTCCATTCTAGGGTGTGATGTCTGCGGTGCCGACGCGTCCGCTGGCGAGGTCGCGCGCGACGAAGCGGATGCGACTGGTGCCGGGCGGCGCGGCGACGTGCATGGGCAGCGCGGCTGTGGAGATTCCGATGGAGGCGAGCGAGGCTTCGGTGTAGGAGCCCAGTGTGGCGAAGTTCTTGGAGAGTAGCTTGCCGCGGGCGGAGAGGCAGGCGGCCAGCAGGACGACATCGGCGTGGCGGCGGCCATCGGGCAGGTCGTGCCAGGTCAGGTCGCGCGCCGTGGCATGTAGAGTGAAGTTGCCGTGGCTGCCGCGCTCGGCCGTGAGGTGAAGGTCGGTGTAGGTGAGGGGGCTGATAGCGGCGCCGTTCAGGTCGAAGGCGAGCTGCTGGGTGGAAATATTGACGGGAGTGGCAGTCTGCGCGGGCTCCTCGAAGTAGCCGTCGCGGGTCTGCACGGTCAGGCCGGGGCGGGTGACCTCGACGCGAATCCTGCGATAGGCCTTGGGATTGTTGGAGGCGTTGGTCGGGCGGTAGGAGAGGGTGTAGTAGCTGGAGCCGGCGGCGATGCTCTCGGCGATCTCGCCGTCCAGATCGTTGCGGTTCGTGTAGGCGCGGCCTCCGGTGGGCGGCGCAAGGCCGGAGAATGCGATGCCTCCCTGCGAAATATTAAGTCCGTCGTACCCGCCCGAAGACATCATGTCCGAATCGGATTGCGTCTCTATGGTGACGGCCTGATGGCCTTTGAGCGTTGGCCCGGCGATGGAAAGCGTGACGCGGGCGTGGAGCATGACGTTGGAGAGATGGCGCAGGTTGGCTGCGATCTCATTGGCCGTTGTGCGGCCAGTATCGCTCATGTTCACGGGAGGAAAGCCGTCGCCGACCCAGAGGACGTTCTTACGACCGGGAACGCCGCGCATGGCCTGGGAGACGCGCTCGATGGCCCCGAGGGTCGCGGCCATGTTCTGTGAGGCCTGCTCGCCGGTGCGGCCGTTCGAATCGTAGCGCCAGACTACGTCGCCGGAGTGCTTGTTGAGAACAGAGATCAGTGCGTCGCGGTCCTGAGTGAAGTCGCGCAGAAGATGGAGGTCGGTATCGTTGATGGCTAGCAGCGCGGCGGGCTGGGGCAGCACAGGTGGCTGACGGGCGAGCCACTGCAACAGTTTGGTGCGGGCGTAGGCGCGATCGGGGAAGCTCATGTTCAGTTCGTCGAGGATGAAAATGGTGATGGGCGCTTCTCCGATCCTGCCGAGGTCGGCGGTGGAGTTGACTATGACCTTGTCGGAGGCGGCGGCGGGCATGGCGTGGGCCGAGGGTGGCTCGAAGCTGGCGATGGTCTGCGGCAGGCCCTGCTCGGTGACGCGGAACTCCTCCGGGCGAAGGTCGGTGACGGGCTTGCCATTCGCATCCGTGACGGTGACATCGAGCAGCACGATCTGGCTTTCCACCTGAAGGGTTGTGGGCTGGAGGGTGGCGGCGGACGGCGGCGGCGGGGCGGAAGACTGCGCCGGTGCAAGAGATGTTGTGATGCTGAGGACAAGGCAGGCTGTGAGAGTTCGACCCATGCGCTTCATGCTACCCCGTTCGGAATAATTTTCGGCGGAATCATGAGCATCTGGTTCTGCAATGGGGCTGGTGGATCCAGCGCGGCGCCGGTCGCCAACTCCATGCCGGAGCGTGAGTATGTCGCATGCGCGAACAATGCCCGCGCCGTCGTCCGCGCCATCGAATGCGCACGGCTGCAATCGTAGAGGCAGAATTAGTGTTGCGGCGGGGCACGCGTCCTATAATCTCATTCCATGCAGGTTAGCAGGCGAATCTGGAGCATGAGCGCGGTTGTAGCGGGTGCGCTTCTAATGCTGTGGCCGGCAATTCTCAACGGATACCCGCTGCTCTACCCCGACTCGATCAGCTATCTGGGCGATGGGCGTCCCTTGGCGCGCATCCTGTTGCTGCATGGGCCGAAGGGTTACCTGGCGATGCGGTCGGAGTTCTACTCGCTGGGCATCCTTCCCTTCCACTGGAACGGCACCGCGTGGCTGATCGTAGCGCTTCATGCACTGCTGACGTCGTATGTTATCTGGCTGGTCGTGCGGTCTCTCGCCGCGCGCTGTTCAGCGCGTCCTGTGGCGTTACAGTTTCTTGTCCTTGTAGGCCTGCTCAGCCTGACTACGAGTCTTGGCTGGTATGTGTGCTTCATCATGCCGGACATCCTGGGGCCGGTGCTGTACCTCTCGATCTACCTGCTGGTCTTCGCGCGCGATACGCTCTCCGCGCGGGAGCGCTGGGTGGTCGCCGCGATTGCGTGCTGGGCGATGGCGTCGCATTCCACGCATCTGATGCTGGCGGTGGGAGTGTGCATCCTGCTTGGCTTCCTGCTTCTGCTGCGCTGGCCGCCGATGCATCGGCGTGGCCGGGGCGTGGCCGGGGTGGCGGCGATCATCCTGCTGGTTGCAGCCGCGCAGATGGCGCTGCATGGCTATCTGTACGGCGAGCCGGCCCTGAACGGCAATCGAATGCCGTACCTGACGGCCCGCATCGTCGCCGACGGGCCTGGCCGCTGGTACCTGCAACAGCATTGCGGCGAGTTGAAATGGGCGATCTGCGCGTGGGCCGGGAGTCTTCCCGATACCGACGACGACTTTCTGTGGGCCGACGGCGGCGTCTGGCAGAGCGCGTCCAGCGATGCGCAGCAGCGGATGCTGCGCGAGGAGATGCCTCTGGTGCTGGCCACCGTTCGCGCATATCCCAGGGCGCAGATGCAACGCTCGATGGCAAACTTCCGGGAGGAACTCAGCAACTTCGGCCTGTGGGACTTCACCCCCAACGAATGGATGGAGAGCGAGATCGACACGGCGCTGCCCGGAGCGCGGGTCAGGTATATGCGCACGCGACAGGCGCAGGGCCGGTTGCCCGTCGAATTCTTCAGCACGGTGCAGCAGTGGGTTGTGACGGCGTCGGCGCTCGTGATCGTTGCCGGCCTGCCGTTGCTATGGCTTCGCCGTCGCTGGCGGATTCTGGGACAGGCGGCAATCGTCGTCCCGGTGGTGATTGCGAATGCGTTTGTCACATCTGTGTTGTCGGAGGTGGACTCGCGCTACCAGAGCCGTGTGATCTGGCTCATCCCGCTGACGGCGGGGCTGATTCTGCTCGATCTGCTCCACGGCGGGCGGTCGCAGCGGCTGGCCGCCGATTCCGTGCCGGAGAATGAGTTCGCCGAGTGCTGCAACAAAGCCCGCGCCGTCGTCCGCGCCATCGGGCCGGCACGCGGATAAAGTTCGTTCGCCGGCGGACGTTAGTGCTAGGCTTTAGTCATGCAGGTCGTTGTCGACATCCCGGACAATCTCGCGCCGCAGCTTATCGCCGCTGGACGGAATCCTGCGCGCTCGGTTCTGGAGGATGCGCTGGTTCAGGCCTATCGCGAGGGCCGCATCACTGCCGGACAACTGATGGACGCGCTTGGAATTGCGACTCGCTACGAGCTTGATGGATTCCTCAAGGCTCGTCAGGTCTGGATCGAGTACACGCCCGAGCAGATGGCTGCCGACCAGAAGTTTCAGGATGACTTCGTCGCGGATTGTGCGCGAAAGACGGCCTGAACGCGATGCTCGTTGTCTCGGACGCCACTCCGCTTCACTACCTTGTTTTGATTGGTGAGATCGACCTGCTGCGTGAACTCTATAGGGTCGTCGTTGTTCCAACGGCTGTGATCGAAGAGCTTTCTGCTCCGCAGGCACCCGTCAAGGTTCAGCGGTGGATTGCCGACCTGCCTTCATGGGTATCGATTGCACCGCCGCTGTCTTCCATCGCGTCGCCGTTTCATGCTCTCGGAGCGGGTGAGTGCGCGGCGATTGAACTGGCCCGGCAGTCTCGCAACAGCATTCTTCTCACCGATGACCAGCAGGCGCGCGTTGCTGCGGAGAGCCTCGGCATTCGGGTTGTGCCGACGATTCGCATACTGTCGACGGCGAGCGCGTTATCGCTGGTCGATCTTGAGGATGCGCTGAAACGCTTGCAACAGACGAACTTTCGCGTCTCGCCCAAGGTCATCGAGGCAATCCTGCAGCGCAAACCGGTAGAATCGCAGGAGTAGGAAATCTTTTTATGGTCTTCGTCCTCGACAACTACGACTCGTTTACCTACAACCTGGTGCAGTACATGGGAGAGCTGGGCGCGGAGATGCTGGTGCGCCGCAACGACGAGCTGACACCGGCAGACGTCGAGGCGCTCACGCCGTCGCACATCCTCATCTCGCCGGGGCCATGCACGCCGGAGGACGCGGGGATCTCGATTGAGCTGATCCGCCACTTCGCGCATCTGGCGCAGAAGGGCGGCTCACGCGTGCCTCTGCTGGGCGTCTGTCTCGGACATCAGGCCATCGGCGCGGCCTTTGGCGGCAACGTCATCCGCGCGCCCAAGCTGATGCACGGCAAAACCAGTGAGGTGGAGCACGATGGGCGCACGATCTTCAGCGGAATCGCTTCGCCGATGACATGCACGCGCTACCACTCGCTGATTGTCTCCGAGCAGGGTTTTCCGAAGGAACTTGAAGTTTCGGCGCATACGCCTGGGCCAACGGGTCGCACCGTCATGGCGCTGCGCCACCGCACGCTGCCCATCGAGGGCGTGCAGTTCCATCCCGAGAGCGTGTTGACGGTCGAGGGCAAGAAGATCATCGCAAACTTCCTCAAGATGTAGGCTGGACGCATGACGCTGCGAATCTCATCTGTGCGCTCTCTTCCGCCGGTGCTCTTGCTGGTGTGCGCGCTGGGCGGTTCGCTGACCGGCTCGGTGCGCGCGCAGCAGTTGATCGGCTACGTCTCCACGCGCGACGCGGACGTTGCGGGCGCGAAGGATGTAATGGACGGTCGCGCCGTGCTGATGGGCTCGGTGAGCGTGACGGCGCGCGACCACACCGCGCCCATTTCGCTCGGCCGCGGGGGAACGGTGCGCGTCTGCCAGACCAGCATGCTGCACCTGAGCGAGAGCCGCGAGATGATGGTGGCCGCGCCGCTGCTCTTCTCGCTCGATGGCGGAGCGATCGAGATCCAGACCGCGGCGACCGCGACCGATGCCGTGATGACCCCCGACCTGCGCTTCACGGTGCGTTCGGGCGGCCCGCTCGACCTGCGCCTGCGGGTCGCGCCGAACGGCGACACATGCGTGGAGAACCGTGGAGCGGGCGCTCCCATGCTTACCGTCTCCGACCCCTTCGGCGATGCGGTGTATGAGCTGACGGCCGGGCAGCACGTGCTCTTCGAGCACGGCAGTCTGCACGAGGTGGTGGACCACGAGATGTCGCCGTGCGGCTGTCCGGATGCACAGGGAGTGCCGGTGGCCGACGCGCTGATGGCGCCCGCTACAGCCGCCGCCGCCGAGCATCCCTTCCCAGTGGCGATCAGCGAGGGACTGGCGCCGGTGGCCGGGGTGCCGCAGGTGCCAACCGGCGAGGTGCATGCGCAGGTCAGCGAGACGCTGAGCTACAACGCGCAACCCAGTAGCGACGCGCCATCCACTGCCGCGCCAGCGCCCACGCCTCCCAACAACGATCTGGCGCATCTGGTGCGGCGTCTCTTCCACAAGCTCTTTCGTCGCGGTTAGGCTGAAGGTCGCAGGGCTTCGTGGTCGCGCCCGAGGGGTGAATCCGACTGGACCGCCTTTGCGGATTCCAACCCGGCGCGCTCTCCCCAGGATGGTTTTCTTGACAGTGGCGAAGGGTTACGCGAGACTTATAAGGCTGGGCCTGTTCATCAGACCTCGGCGGCTTATTGTGCGCGGCATCTGCATGAGGCAAGGCAAGTGTCGATTGTTTGCCGCCGGCAGCTTTCACCCTCAAGCACCTCCAGGCCAGGTTGCGGGTCCAATCGCAACTCCGGGGACATGCTCCGGCGATGGCCGGTGTGCCACGGTTTGATGTCAATGCAAGTGAAGCTGAGAAGGATGGATTTGGATGGGATCATACGGTGTTTCCGGGCAACTGCTTCTGATGCTGGTCTTCATCGCGCTGATGTACTTCGTGATGATCGCGCCCAACCAGAGGAAGCAGAAGAAATGGCAGGAGATGTTGAGCCAGTTGAAGAACGGCGATAGAGTGACCACCAACGGAGGCATTCGCGGGGTCATTATCTCGGTCAAGGACGATGCAGTGCAACTGAGGGTCGCGCCGGACAACGTGAAGCTCGAGTTCGTGAAGAGTGCCATCGCCGCGGTGACGTTGCCAGACGAAACGAAGCAGGGTTAGGCGGCCCGGGCCGCCGCCGCAGTGTTTGAGTAAAGGAAGCAATGAATCAGAATCTGAAGGGCAAGACAGCGTTCATCGTTGCGTTACTGCTTGTGTGCTGCTACGGCTTTCTGGGCATCCCGCATGGCGTGACCCCTGCCGCGCTGAAGCAGGCGCTTACCGATCACATCAAGCTCGGGCTCGACCTTCAGGGCGGGATACATCTTGTCCTGAAAGTCCATGTGGAAGAGGCGGTCGGCTCGACCACCGACCGCGATGTGCAGCGCATCGAGGACGACCTGCAGAAGGCTGGCATCACCGGGCAGGCGGTGCACAAGCTGGACCCGGTCGCTCATCCCGAACAGATCACCATCAGCGGCATTCCGGCGGAGAAGGCCAGCGACGCGCGCGCGCTGCTGGATGGCAACGATTATTCCAGCTACGACGTATCGACCAACCCGGACCGAAGCGAGAAGTTGACCATGAAGCCCGGCGCCATCCGCACCCTGGAGACTGCGACGCTGGACCACTCGATCGAGACCATCACGGAACGCGTGAATACGCTGGGAGTCAGCGAATCGACGGTGCAGCCGTATGGGCTGGGAGAGAATGAAATTCTGGTGGAACTGCCCGGAATCTCCGATCCCGAGAAGGTGGAGGACGCCATCAAGTCTACCTCGGAGCTGAAGGTGTTCGCCGTGGTCAGCGGCCCCTACGAGAGCGACCAGGCGGCAATGACGGCGCTCAATGACATCGTCCCGCCGGAGGATCAACTGCTGCATGGCAACGGTACGCCGAACTCTCCCGACCAGGTGTATCTGTTGGAGCGGGCCAGCGTGGTGGAGGGTACCGACTTCCGCGATGCGCAGCCCTCGACGGACCAGAACAATCGGCCAAACCTCACCTTCACGCTGACCACCGAAGCCGGCGACCGCTTCTATAAATACACCGAAGCCCACTCCAAGGACAGCGCATCGCCCGGCTCGATGGCCATCGTGCTGGGCAACAAGGTGCGCGAGGTTGCATCGATCAACTCAGCGATTCGCGACCGGGGCGAGATTGAAGGAACCTTCAGCAAGGACGAGGTCGACAACCTTTCGCTGATGCTGCGCACCGGCGCTCTGCCTGCCTCGATCGACACTCTGGAGACCCGCACCGTAGGCCCAAGCCTGGGCCTGGCATCGATCCACCAGGGAGTGATGGCCGCCATCGTCGGAATGCTGGCGGTCATGGTCTTCATGCTGTTCTATTACCGCGGCTCGGGCATCAACGCGGACCTGGCGCTGTTCCTGAACCTGGTGATCCTGCTCGGGGTCATGGGCTATATGGGCGCCACGCTGACGCTGCCTGGGATCGCCGGCGTCATCCTCACCATTGGTATGGGAGTGGACTCCAACGTGCTGATCTTCGAGCGCATCCGCGAAGAGTTGCGCGCCGGCAAGACGTCGGCCGTGGCCGTGCAGCAGGGCTTCGGCCACGCGTGGATCACGATTGTGGATACCCACGTCACGACGATTGTCTCGGCGGCCATCCTCTTCCTCTTCGGCACCGGCCCGGTGAAGGGCTTTGCGGTAACACTCACCGTCGGCCTGCTGGCCAATCTGTTCACTGCCGTCTACGTCTCGCGCACGATCTTCGACGCGCATCTGGCAAACAAGGAACGCGGCGCGGAGTTGTCGATTTAGAGCAGTTTCACTATTGCTGTAGAGGGAAATGAATTGTCATTCTGATGCTGTAGAGGGAAATGAATTGTCATTCTGATGCTGTAGAGGGAAATGAATTGTCATTCTGAGCGCAGCGAAGAATCCCCGCATTTTGTTCGCAGCGCGATACGTTACACCATTGGCGCTAGGAACGAGTTAGCAAGTTGGCAAGTCAGCAGAAATTAGAGGCGATGCACGGCACGCCTGAGGAAAGCAAAGTGGAACTGTTTCGTGATGCAAAGATCGATTGGCTGGGCAAGAAGTGGTACTTCCTCGGCTTCTCGCTGATATTTTCCGTGGCCGGAGTGCTCAGCATGATGTTCTGGCACGGCATCCCCCGTGGCGTGGACTTCAAGGGTGGCACCGAGATCCAGGTCCAGTTCAGCAGCACTCCCAACGAGAACCACATTCGCCAGGCGCTGAGCAGCGCGGGAGTCAAGGACTTTATCGTCTATCCCATCAGCGACACCGCCGGCCGCTCCGCCAATACCGAGGTCATCTCGCTGCCCGAGGCCGCGGACTCCTCGCACGACGCCGGGCGCACGCAGGTCGAAGGCGCGTTGAACTGCGGCCAGCCCAGCTCCGACTGCTCCATTCAGCGGGTCGACATCGTCGGTCCGACGGCGGGCAAGCAGCTTCAGAAGCAGGCTGCGCTGGCCACGGCCTATTCCCTGCTGGGAATGCTGATCTACCTGTGGTTCCGCTTCGAACTGATCTACGGCGTCGCGGCCGTGGTCGCGGTCTTTCACGACACGCTCATCACGGTGGGTGCCTTCAGCCTCACCAACCAGGAGATCACACTCACCGTCATCGCGGCCATCCTTACCCTGATCGGCTACTCGATGAACGACACCATCGTCGTCTTCGACCGCATCCGCGAGAACCTGGCGCTCTCGCGCAGGGAATCGCTGCCCGATGTTGTCAACCGCAGCATCAACCAGACGCTGACCCGGACCGTGATCTCCTCCGGCCTCACATTCCTTACCGTGGTCAGCCTCTTGCTCTTCGGCGGGCCGGTGCTGCGCGGGTTCTCGTTTGCGCTCACGGTCGGTATCGTCATCGGCACCTACTCTTCGATCGCGGTCGCCGCCCCAATGCTGGTGGCGTATCAGGGCTGGCGCAAGAGCCGGGGCAAAATATCGAACCTGCCGGCCAAGCGCGCCCGGGCATAAGCGGCCCGGTCTTCAGCCCTGGGTTTCCAGGTGTTGCTGTTTTTGTGTAAGATTTGTTTGCAGGTTCCGTTTCACCGGTTCAGGGCTCCTGCGCGGATTGGGTTTGCGGACACAGGAACAATGCACTGCGGACGCGGGAACAAAGTTATCCTGCGCGGTGTCTAAGCTGGGTAGAACATTTTTTGCGAGGCGCTTCATGTTTGAAAGCTCTTTGATGGAATCCGGCGGCCAACTGAAGACCAAGACGAGCCGATGGATGCTGGTGACGGCCCTATTCAATCTCTCCATCCTGGCCGTCTTGATCCTGATTCCCCTGCTCTATCCCGAGGCCCTGCCCCGGACGGCGCTGACTGCGCTGCTGACTGCGCCGCCGCCACCGCCGCCGCCACCGCCGCCGCCGCCGCCTCAGGCCAAGGTTGCCGAGGTCAAGATCGTCTCCGAGATCGACTCGGGCCTGCACGCACCGACCAAGATTCCCAAAGAGATCAAGATGCTGAAGGAAGAAGCGGCTCCGTCGTCCGGTACCGGAGTCCAGGGAATGCAAGGCATGGGCAGCGGCACCGGTGGAGGCGTGCAGGGTGGCCTCTTTGCCAGCCTCAACAACAGTGCACAGGTTGTCCCCAGGGTGGTTGCCAAGCCGCCGACTGGGCCGGTGCGCGTCTCCAGCGGAACGATCGCCGGCATGGCGATTTCAAAGCCGGATCCGGTCTATCCGCCAATCGCCAAGGCCGCACACGTTCAGGGCGCGGTCATCCTGCATGCCATCATCTCCAAGCAGGGCACCATCGAGCAACTGACCATCGTCAGCGGTCCGCCGATGCTGGCCAACGCCGCCCGCGATGCTGTCCAGCGCTGGCGCTATAAGCCCTATCTCCTCAACGGAGAACCCGTCGAAGTGGAGACAAGCATTACGGTCAACTTTACCTTCGGCGGAGGTTAGCCGGATGCAGTTCTCGCGAATTTCTTTTCACGCAGCTCGCTCTTCGGAAACGAAAATCTCAGTCTGCGCGTCTTACTAGTTGTAGTTCGGGTTTTGCAGCACAGAGTTTCATGTCAGATGTCCAGTTCGGGTTTTTAGATCGATCCAGTCCAATGCTGTATAGAAATCAGGAGGAAAGATTCCAGTGATTCTCGCTCATCTCGTAAACTTCGCTCACGTCCCCGCGCCGCTCGCCATGTGGTTTCAGTCCGAGGCTCCGGCGGTCGGTTTCGGCCCGTTGCAGCTTCTGCACAATATGGGCTGGCCTGCTCTTACCATCGCTGGCGTTCTGTTCATCATGTCGATCTGGTCGTTGGCCGTCATGATCGACCGCTACCTGTACTTCAACGCAGCGCGCAAGCAGTCGCGCGAGTTCGCGCCCAAGGTTGCCGGCGCGCTCAAGGATGGCCGTCTGGATGAGGCAATCAAGCTCGGCGACCGCAGCAAGAAGTCGCACCTCGCCGAAGTCGTCACCGCCGGCCTGCAGGAGTTTCGCAGCTTCGGCTCGGGCGGCAACATCACCGAGGAGCAGGTGGAAAGCTCGCAGCGCGCCCTCGAACGGGCCGAGGCGATCGTCCACGCCAAGCTGAAGCGCGGCCTCGGCGGTCTGGCCACCATCGGTTCCACCGCCCCGTTCATCGGGCTGCTGGGCACCGTGATCGGCATCCTCAACGCCTTCCAGCAGATTGCCACGCAGAAGACCTCGGGAATCGGCGCGGTTGCCGGCGGTATCTCGGAGGCCCTGGTCACCACCGCGTTCGGCCTCTTCGTCGCCATTCCCGCCGTCATGACCTTCAACTTCTTCACCAACAAGGTGGAGGCCTTCGACGTCGAGATGGACAACAGCTCCAGCGAACTGGTGGACTACTTCATCAAGCAGAGCCACCGCTAAGCAGGTCGCCCTGCTGACGGGCAGGGGAGCAATTTCACCTCGGACAGCATGGCCTTCGGAGGCCGGCAAGCGAACCGCCTCCGAAGGCGCATCTCCGCGGTGACGATGACGGCAACCACGGCCGAGGCCGGGAACGACCGAACGGGACAAACAATTATGGGTATCAACAAGCGCGCAGAAGGCAAGAAGGTCAACTCCAACATCAACGTCACGCCCATGGTGGATGTGATGCTGGTGCTGCTGATCATCTTCATGGTCATTACACCCATGCTGAACAACAAGGTCAACGTCGATCTGCCGATCGCCACGGCTGCGGTCATCATGGAGAACGCAAACAAGGAAGACGCGGTCACCGTTGCGGTCACGCGCGATGGCAGAACCTACCTCGGCGGAGATCTGATCAGCGTCGACGATCTGGGAGCGAAGATCGCCTCCAAGCTGGAGAACAAGACCGACAAAGAGGTCTTCCTGAGGGCCGATGTCCGCGCCAACTACGGCAAGGTGATGGACGCAGTCGACCAGATCCGGACAGCCGGTGTGAGCGAGCTTGGTCTGCTCACCGAGAAGCGCGACAACGACGAGCCAGTGCAGAAGTAAGCAGCAGCAACGCAGGCCGTTCGAGGGCCGGGCGACCGGCACACAACGGCCGATCGCAACAGATGGACTAAGGAGATTGTTATGGGAATGGGCGGTGGTGGTGGTACAGGCCATGCGATGTCGGAGATCAACGTTACGCCGCTGATCGACGTTCTGCTGGTGCTACTGATTATCTTCATGGTGATCGTCCCGGTGACGCCGAAGGGGCTGAGCACGCTGATTCCCCAGCCGCCCAAGGACAATTCCGCGCCGCCGCCGGCCCAGACGATCGTCGTGCAGGTGATCGCCAACGGCGCAGGCGAGCCTTCCTACAAGATCAACGATACCGCCTTCAACAAGACCGAGATCGAACCCAAGCTGGCGGAGATCTTCGCCACCCGCCAGGAAAAGGTCATGTTTGTCAAAGGCGATGCGTCGCTCGACTTCCGCAAGGTCGCCGAAGTGATCGACTTCGGCCACCAGGCCGATGTGGACAACATCGGACTGATTACGCCGCGGGTCGAAGCCGGCCAGTAAACTCTGCCGGTTGCGATGGGATACGAATTTATCGAGGGGGGAAGGCCATGCGGCCTTCCCCTTTTGCGTTACTCCAGGGCGAAGAGTATCGGGATTCCAGCGCGTCGTTCACGTCGCGCACCAGGTTGCGCAGGTAGCTGCGCCGGTTGAGCAGGGCGACCATCGCATCGCGCGCCGCATTCTTTGCGGGCTCGTCACTGGCATCCAGGGCCGCGTCCCACCTCGCCCACAGCGTCTCCAACTCCGCCTGCGTGGTGGCCATCTTGACGTCGAAGCCGGCCTTGGCGGCGAGCAGGTCCTTGCGCAACTGCGGATCGTCCTCGCCCATTTTTTTCGCGGCTCGCATCTCTTCCATCTGCATGTTCAGCTCGAACGCCTCTTCCAGCAAATCAGCCGGAACGATCTGCTTCTTGGCTGTGCCGGTCGCGCGCGCGGCCTCGGTCGCCGACTTCGACTGCTCCTCCAACTCCACGCCTTCCAGCTTCAGCAGATACTCGGTGCGGGCGATGGGGTCCTTCAGCGTGCGGTAGGCGTCGTTGAGGTGCGAGCTTTCGCCCAGCGCCGCGGCCTGCTCCTCTGCGGACCTCGCTGCGAAGCGATCTGGATGCAACTTGCGGCTCAGCGCATAAAAGCTCGTCTCCAGCGCAGCAAGGTCGATGACCAGGTGGGGAGGGAGGGAGAAGATGGAGAAGTAGGTGGTGATCGCGTCAGGCACTGCGGCGTCGCTCCCGCCTTTTGCGCAAGAATCTGCTGAACCCAAAGGAAAAGAGTGCGAGGAATAGCCAGCACCCAAGCGTTGAAGCAAGAGTGATCCGAGCGATGCGATTGTGGATCAGGCTTTCATACAAGATTGTCCCGGCGACATAAGCTACCGCGCTCAGGATGAGTGTGGCGATCCATTTTTTTCCGCTCATCATGAGGCCTCTTCGACTAGGTGGAGAAGCTCGATCCGCAGCCGCAGCTTTTGGTGGAGTGGGGGTTGATGAAGTTGAAGGCCTGGCGCATCAGCGTCTCCTCGTAGTCCAGCGTCATGCCGCTCAGGTAGAGGAAGCTCTTGGGATCGACAAAGATGCGCAGCGGCGGCTCGTCGGCGGCCGCCGGGTCCCCGTCTTTCGTATTCAGATGCGTCTGGCTGAATGCGTAGATGCGGTCCCGCTCACGCGGCTGCGAGTCGAACTTGATGTTATAGCTCAGCCCCGAGCAGCCGCCGCCGGTGATGCCCACGCGCAGGCCGCCCGCCGCGGGCGAGATCTTCTCCTTCGCCATGGCCACGCGGATGCGCTTCAGCGCGCGCGCCGTCACCTGGATACCCTTGGCTCCGGCCGGCTCGCCGTCGGCTGCAATCGCGGGCGGAGTTGGCGCGGGTGCAGCGCGTGGTGGCGCCATCGCGCCCGTGGGTGTCGTGGTTTGCAGCCCTACCATTGCCATCTTTCCACCCTCCAGTCCTTAGCTCGCCACTGCAACTTCCGCATGGGCCTCGTCGGCCACGCCGTTCTTTTTCTTCCAGTCGCCAATCGCCGCGCGAATCGCGTCTTCGGCCAGCACCGAGCAGTGGATCTTCACCGGAGGCAGCGCCAGTTCCTTCACAATGTCGGTGTTGGAGATGGTCAGCGCCTGGTTGATCGTCCGTCCCTTCACCCACTCGGTGGCCAGCGACGAGCTGGCGATTGCCGAGCCGCATCCAAAGGTCTTGAACTTCGCGTCCTCGATCACCTGTGTCTGCGGGTTCACGCGGATCTGCAGCCGCATCACGTCGCCGCACTCCGGCGCGCCCACCAGCCCCGTGCCCACCGCTCCGGACGACTTGTCCAGCGTGCCTACGTTGCGTGGATTCTCGTAGTGGTCTACTACCTTGTCGCTGTATGCCATGATGTTTCTCCTTGAGTCTCTGGTGTGTGGCCGCAGGCAGGAGGGCCCGTCCTGTGCTTGCGGCGCATGGGCCGCTACTACGCGGCGCGATTTGTCCCATACTTAGTCGCGAAAAAGTCGATTGCCCCATAGATCGCCGAATAGACGCCCAGCGACAACAGCAGGTTGCAGGCGAAGCGGGCGATCTGACTCGCGCTGTGCGGATTGCGGCTGACCGCGAGCGACACAATCGAAAACAATGCGATCGCAAGTGCGCCGGAAAGCCACGATAGTCTCATCTTCATATGTTCCTCCTGGCCGGTGGTTCCGGCCCCATCTGAATCCCTGCCCGGCCCAACTTCGCTTACAATTCGATGCTCTCGTCCAACGAACGATTCTTAGTGCGCGGCCCATTCAATCTTGGTCAAATCGATGCCTTCCTGCACCATCTCGTAGAGCGGGCTCAGCTCGCGCAGCTTGCGCACTACATCGATGATCTTGTCGGCCACATAGTCCACTTCGGCCTTCGTGTTGAAGCGGCCCAGCCCGAAGCGGATCGAGCTGTGGGCAATCTCGTCGCCCAGTCCCAGAGCTTTCAGCACATAGCTCGGTTCCAGCGTCGCCGAGGTGCAGGCCGAGCCGCTGCTGACGGCGATGTCGTTGATCCCCATCAGCAGGCTCTCGCCCTCCACATACACGAAGCTCATGTTCAGGTTGCCGGGCAGATGATGCTCCATGTTGCCGTTCACCTGAACGTAGTCCAGCGCATTCTCGAACTTCGCGCGCAGGCGGTCGCGCAGTTCCTGCTCGCGCTCGCCTTCTGCTTCCATCTCATTCCTGCATATCTCGCACGCCGCGCCCAGCCCAACGATGCCCGGCACATTCAGCGTGCCGCTGCGCATTCCGCGCTCGTGCCCGCCGCCGTTGATCTGCTCGGTGATCTGCACCCGCGGATTGCGCCGCCGCACATACAGCGCGCCCACGCCCTTCGGCCCATACAGCTTGTGCGCCGAGATGCTCAACATGTCGATGCTCATCGCCTGCACATCCACCGGCACCTTGCCCACGGCCTGCACCGCGTCGGTGTGGAAGAGGACGCCTTTCTCGTGACAAATCTTGCCGATCTCCGCGATCGGCTGGATGACGCCAATCTCGTTATTCGCAAACATGATCGAGACCAGAATCGTCTTGTCAGGCCCTTCCGTGACGATGGCGCGCTTCAGGTCGTCGAGGTCGATCAGCCCGTCGGCCATCACCGGCAGATACGTTACGCGGAAACCCTGCTTCTCCAGCTTCTTGCATGTGTCCAGGATGGCCTTGTGCTCGGTCACCTGGGTGATGATATGGTTGCCCCGCTCGCGGTACATCTCGGCGACGCCCTTCAGCGCCAGGTTGTCGCTCTCCGTCGCACCCGATGTGAAGATGATCTCCTTGGCCGTCGCGCCGATCAGTTTGGCGATCTGCTCGCGCGCCGTCTCAACCGCCTTCTCCGCCTCCCAGCCGAACTGGTGGTTGCGGCTGGCCGCGTTGCCAAACTTGCCGGTGAAGTACGGCATCATCGCCTCCAGCACGCGCGGATCGAGCGGCGTGGTGGCGTGGTTGTCCATGTACAGCGGCAGATGCACGCCCGCAGGCAGTGGCGTCGCGGAGTTGGTGATGACAATTCCGGTGCTGTTGGTTCCAGCAACCGCGCCGTTATGGCCGTTCCCGTTCCCATTGTGGCCAATCGCATTCTGATTCTGAAGACTCATTGCGTCACTCCTCCGTACTTCCAATCCCTCGAACCTTGAACCTTGAACCTCGAACCGCGAACCTACTTCAGAATGCTCATCGGCCCTCTGGCCACCGCGACGCCTTCGTCGCCCAGTGCAGCCTCTGGCGTCTCGATCAGGTCGCTGATAAAGATGTTGCTCAGCAGCTCCTTGATGCTGTCGTTTACCTTGCGCAGCGGCTCCTTGATGGTGCAATGCCCGGCCAGGTCGCACGATCCGTGGATCGTGATGCAGCTGGTGATGAACAGCGGCCCGTCGATGGCCCGGATCACCTCGAACGCCGAGATCGTCCTGGCGGGCCGCGCCAGCGCGTACCCTCCATTGGTTCCCGCGTGCGACACCAGCAGCCCGGCGCGCGCCAGCGTCTGTAGGATCTTGGCCAGTAGCGGCGGCGGAATGTGGTACGCCTGAGCGATGTCCTTGGCGCTTTGGGCACCAGCGCTCTGCGTGGCGGGACTCTCGGCGCACGCGCCCGGCTGCTCGGCCAGATACTTGAGCGCCATCAGGCCATAATCCGCTTTTTTGGTCAGACGAAGCATCTTGGGTCCCTCTCTCGCCGGATTCCGCGATTCAGGTCAAAACGGATAGGTTTTGTCCGTCAGGACTAATCCGACCGTATTGGTCGTATTTAGTGTACGGCGGAAGCCGGCAGGTTGCAAGTCCTCTTTGCAGGCAGGCGCGCAGCCCACACGCTCCGTCATCCCGACCGAAGTCCCCAAAAAACCGTCATCCCGACCGAAGGCGTACTCAACACCACCGTCATCCCGACCGGAGGCGGCGCACTTTGCCGCCGCAGTGGAGGGACCCCCGCATTTCGCCTTTGCCGTTGTCTGTTCTCCTCCGCACCCTTCCACCCACTTCGTCATCCCGACCGGAGCGAAGCGGAGTGGAGGGACCCCCGCATTTCGCCTTTGCCCTTGCCGTTGTCTGTTCTCGTCCGCAGCCACCCACCCACTTCGTCATCCCGACCGGAGCGAAGCGGAGTGGAGGGACCCCAGCATTTTCTTTCCCCAAAAACCCCAGCAAATCCGCATGTCAAGCCCCTCGACGCCCTAAAATCCCCCTAACCAACACCAACTAAACCACTTCCCTCCGAAAAATAGTTGGCATAGTAGTTATGCTCCGCTTGATACAATTAATATATGGATCAAATCCATCGAGGGGCAGCTTTGATCGTGCGGAAATAGACTCCCGCCGCCCGCTTGCACAGTTCTTTCTCAACCGAATAAGCCACACCGAATCAATCTTTTACCAGCAACTCGCAGCGAATCAATCTTTTGCCGGAACCACCCCGCGCAAAATCCTCTTTTTCACCAATAACCCTTATGTCCTGAATATTTTATCCGCAACCCCCATGCAATCAATCTTTTAGCCAACAACATCCAGCGCAACCGATTGATTCCAAATAACTTGCTCCTAAATGTTTCATTGTCTATATTTTTCCTGTGGCCACCACATAACAATCAACTTACGCACCAATCCACCGCCAAGGGGGATGGCAGGGGGAGGGGGAGAACAAACAGCGGCCAAACGGCGTACAAACGGCAACCCGCTCCCGCGATTGCACCGCACTACAGGCCGCGAGACGGCAGAGAGCCGCGCAAACCGGCATAATGGACACACAGAGTTCCGAAACCAATTCCCCCGGCCCCGCATCCCAGCTTTCTGCGAAAGATATTATGTTGCCTCAGTTGCCTCTTCGCGAATTGTCGCTGCTCGCTTCTCTTGTGGGTGCGTCGGCGGTCCTTGTCTGGCGCGTGCAGGAGGGCCGCACCGCCGTCACAGCCAAAAAAATCCTCATCCCGCCCATCGGCATGGCAACCGGATTTTCAATGTTTCTGGTTCGCGACTTCCGCTTTCCGTTGCTTTGGGCTGCCTGCGCCTTCCTGCTTGGTGCCTTCGTGCTGGCCTATCCACTGCTGCGCACATCGCGTCTGGTGCGCGACGGCGATGTCATCATGATGCAGCGTTCCAACGTATTTTTCGCTGTGGTGATCGTCCTCGCCGCCATTCGGATTCTGGCCCACAGCTACCTCGACCGGTTCGTGGATGTGAAGCAAACGGCCGCGCTCTTCTTTGTGCTTGCCTTTGGAATGATCCTGCGCTGGCGCGTGCGCATGTTCTTCGAGTATCGCCATCTCACCGGCGGCTAACTCGACGCATTGACACCAGTTCGCAGACCGTCCGCATCGATTGAAATCTGCAACTTATCGTTTAATAGCCGGGTAGAGCCACAAGGCGCAATACGGCGCGCTGCAACACGCCTGATAATAGATGTGGAGAAAGATTCGATGAAGAAGCTCTTTGGCACCGACGGCATTCGCGGTGTCGCCGGCCAGTTCCCGCTCGACCCCATCACCATCCACGCCGTCGGCCTCGCGCTGGCGCATCACCTGGGCGATTCGCCGCGCGTCCTCATCGGCCAAGACACGCGCGAATCCTCCGACTGGATCGCCGCCGCGTTGTCCGCTGGCCTGGTTGCCGCCGGCGCGACCGTCGAGAGCGCGGGCGTCATTCCCACGCCCGCCGTCGCATTCCTCGCCCGCGCGCACAATTTTTCCGCCGGCATCGTCATCTCCGCCTCGCACAACCCATGGGTCGACAACGGCATCAAGCTCTTCGGCCCCGACGGCTACAAGCTGCCCGACTCCACCGAACTCGCCATCGAAGCCGAGATCTTCCGCCGGCTTGAATTGTCATCTCGCAGCGGAGAGGAGGGATCTGCTTCTGTTCTTGTGCCACCTCAATTAAACGAATCCGACCGCGCCGAGTACATCCGCTCGCTGCTGGCCGCTGTCCCCAATCTTTCGCTCGACGGCCAGCGCATCGTCATCGACTGCGCCAACGGCGCAGCCAGCGCCATCGCGCCCCAGCTCTTCGCGGAACTCGCCGGCACAGTCATCCTCACCCACGCCTCGCCCAATGGCCGCAACATCAACCAGAACTGCGGCGCGCTCTATCCCGGAACCGTCGCCGCCGAGGTCGTCCAGCACCACGCCGCGATGGGAATTACCTTCGACGGCGACGCCGACCGCGCGCTCTTTGCCGATGCGCAGGGAAACGTCGTCAACGGAGACGCCCTCCTGCTGCTGGCGGCCCGCGACCTCGCCGAGCGGGGAATGCTGCCCAACTCCACGGTCGTCGCGACGACCATGTCCAACATGGGCCTCGAAGCCGCATTGAAGCGTTCCAACATAAAAATGCTGCGCGCTCCCGTCGGCGACAAATACGTCCTCGAGCAGATGCTCGCCACCGGCGCGGCGCTCGGCGGCGAACAGTCCGGCCACATCCTCTTCACTGGCCGCTCCACCACAGGCGACGGCCTGCTCACCGCGCTGCTGCTGCTGGACATCCTTCATCGCGCGGGTAAGACGCTGGCCCAGCTAACAGCCGACCTGAAAACCTTTCCCCAGATCATCGTCAACGTGAAGGTTCGCGAGAAGCGTCCGCTCGACCAGATCCCCACGGTCGCCGCCGCCATCGCCGCAGCCGAACTCGCGCTGGCAGATTCAGGCCGCGTCGTCATCCGCTACTCCGGCACCGAGGCGCTGGCCCGCGTCATGATCGAGGCCGAATCCGAAGCCCTCATGCACCTCCACGCCAACGCCATCGCCGAAGCCATCCGCGCCGAACTCGGCGTGTGATGCCTGCGATAGCTCGCGATGATTTCGAAGAAAGTTCTGAGTCGCGCAATGAGTAACGGAAAATCCATAGCCGAAGCTGCCCAATCCACGCACGGTCTCGCGCTTGCGCCCGCGCCGAGGCGCGCCCGCGATCTGCTGAAGCTGACGCCGTTTCCCATCCATCCCTTCGACCAGATGCACGGCGTGGACACCAGCGGCCTGGTTCCCGCCAAACACCTTGTCACGGGCCACGCCAACGACGAGCACGTCACGGCGTACTACGGCGTTGCGCCCAGCATCCTGCGCGCGCTGATCGGCCACTGGCGCGAGACGCTCCCTCCGTACCCCATCGAGAGCTATACCTTCATCGACGTGGGCGCGGGCAAGGGCCGCGGGTTGCTGGTTGCCAGCGAGTACAGCTTCCGCAACGTCGCCGGCATCGAGCTGAACCACGAGATGGCCACCATCGCGCGGCAGAATGTGGAGCGCTGGAAGCGCGCCCACAGCGAAGACCCGACCGCCGCGCGACTGGCTCCGATCGAGCTATTCGAGCAGGACGCGCTGGAGTACGATCTGCCCGACACGCCCACGCTCCTCTTCCTCTTCCACCCCTTCGAGGCTCCGGTGTTGAAGCAGCTTCTGCGCCGCATCGAGACGCAGTTCGCCAAGCGGCCGGGCACACTGGATCTGCTCTACGTCAACGCCGAGTGCGCCAACGTGATCGATCGCAACCCAGCCTTCACGCAGCTCTTTCTGGAGAACGTCCCCATGTCGCCGGAGGACCACGCCGCGGATATTGAAGCCATCGCGCGGCAAAGGGAGTACGGCTCCACGGGCGACGAAGAGTGCGCCATCTATCGCTACACGGGCCGCGCGAAGGGGCCCATCTTCGATTCCGCTGCGTAACCGGCCCTACTCTTTCAACCGTACGATCAGGCCGCGCTCGTCGCCCTCGCCGTGTTCCATGTAGATCTCTCCGGCGGCGCGCTGCACGATGCTCTCGAAGCGCTCTCCCCACTCCACCAGCAGCAGCGAATCCGGATAGCTTGCCATCTCGTCGATGCCGAGCACCGCGATCTGCTCCTCCGTCTCCAGGCGATAGAGGTCAAGATGAAAGAGCCGAACGGAGGTTCCGGCGTACTCGTGAACGATGGTGAACGTCGGGCTGGTCACCTCATCTTCGGAGGCCGCGCCGAGGGCTGCGGCGATTCCCTTCACCAGCGTGGTCTTGCCCGCGCCCACCTCGCCGCGCAGAATCACCAGAAGCGGCGGATGCAGCATCGCGGCGATGCGCTCGCCCAGCGCCAGCGTCTCCTCCACCGAGCGCGTCTTGAATCGTTTCTCCTTCATCGACCTCCGCCTTCATTATTCATCCCGCAGATCCAAGTCAACCCATCGGCATCCTTCGTCCGATAGCGGAAGGCATCCGAGAGATGCGCCAACGTGTCGGTAGCGAGAACCGTGTGCTCATCCATTGCGCGGACGGCCCCGCCGTTGCCGGTCACGCAACAGTCCGCGGCAAGCCCATGCAGCGCGACCGCTGCCTCCACCGCTCGCGCCACATCATCCGGAAACTGCGCCAGCATCGCCGCCACAATCCCCGTCAAAATATCTCCGCTGCCGCCCTTGGCCATCGCTGGATTGCCGCTGGTATTCACCGCAACTCGACCGTCGGGATGGGCAATGAGCGTGCGCCAACCCTTCAGCACCAGCGTCACCTTATGTTCCACCGCAAACCGCCGCGCCAGCCCCACGCGATCAGCCTCGACTGCCTTTACCGTTATTCCCGCCAGGCGCGCCATCTCGCCCGGATGCGGTGTCAGCACCAGCGTGCGCGGCTTGCCCTTCGCATCGTTCGTTGTCGCCGCGCGCTTCAGCAACTCGGTTCTGCCGGCAAAGGCGTTGAGCGCATCGGCGTCGAGCACCATCGGCAGCGAAACACGCTCCACAAATCCGCGCACAAACTCCTGCGTCGTCTTCGCCTGACCAAGCCCAGGCCCAATCCCCACCACCGAAATACCCTTCAGTAGATTTGCCAGCGCCTCTTCTTCAAGCTGCGCCAGCGACAACCCTGTTCCCTGTTCCCCGTTCCCTGTTCCCTCTGCCAACGGGTTGAGCATCAGCTCCGGTGCAACTCCGGCGACCAGCTCCAGAATGCTCTTTGGCACTGCCGCTGTCACCAGTCCCGCACCCGCGCGCAACGCGGCGAGTGAGGCCATCGACGGCGCGCCGGCAGTCCCATAGCTTCCTCCGACGACCAGCACATGGCCGTACTTCCCTTTGTTGGCATTCACCTCGCGCGGCTGTTCCGCGATAGCCTTCGATGCGCCTGCCCAGCTCAATCCGCTGGCCGAGACGATCGCCTCGGCGGACGATCCAATCTCCGCAACCACGACCGGGCCAAATGTCGCGCTCGTCAGATGCCCAAAGACGTGCGCCATCTTGGGACGGGTAAATGTAACCACCGCATCGGCGCGAAACGCATCCGGCGCAGTCTGTGCAGTCGAGTCGGCGTCCCACCCCGACGGCAGATCGACCGCAACCACCGGCGCATCCGACTTCGCCGCCAACTCCCGCAGCGCCGCAGCCAGTCCTCGCAACGGAGGCCGAAATCCGGTGCCCACCACCGCATCGATGAGCAACTCCGCCGAAGCCATCGTGTCACTCACGGCTGCGAGTGCAGCTTCATTGTCCAGCGGCCAGATCGCAACTGCCGGGGCCTCCGCGCGGAGCCGTGCGAGCGCTCGCGCCGCCTCGCCCTTCACCTCGTCCTCGCGCCCCAACAGCAGCACCGCAACGCCTACGCCTGCCGCCGCCAGCACTCGCGCCGCGACAAGCCCATCGCCGCCGTTGTTGCCCTTGCCGCAGAGCACAACGACGCGACGCGACGCCGGATAGCGCCGCAGGCAGAAGCGCGCGACCGCCGCGCCTGCGTTCTCCATCAACTCCGCCAGCGGCACGCCGAAATGCTCCGCCGTGCGCCGGTCCGCCGCGCCCATCTCCGCCGAGGTCAAAATCTCCATCTGTCCCTTCTACGCGCATTGGGGCGGCAACGCCAAGCCCATCCACGGACCCGTCCTGAAGCTCACCCCTCATCGCTCATTCGCCGGTGCATCCGGTGGCGTCTTTTCTCCCTGCGCAACCGTCTTAATGAGATGTTCTCTCTGCGCCTCTCCACACTCACCCCATTCGCCCTCGTCCTCGCCCTGTTGCCGCTTCCACTTGCCTGCCTTGCGCAGGCTGCCCCTGGCGCTCAGACCCCGCCGCGCAGTTGGGTGGACAAGGACACTGGCCATCGCGTCTGGCGGCTGAGCGACGAGCCGAACTCCGGCGGCTTTTACTTCAATGTGAATGCCTATACGCCGGACGGCAAGCAGATGGTCTACACCGCGCCGGACGGCATTCATGTGCTGGACATGGCGACACGCACGACCAGGCTGCTGGTGGCAAACCCGCCGCGCGTGGCCGGCGGCGCGGGCGCGGGAACAGTCCGCGCGCTGGTGGTGGGGCACAAGACGAACAGCGTCTTCTTTACCAAGACCGACGCATCCGGAGTGAACGCGGTTTACAAGGCGGACACCAACACCGGCGCGGTCCGCAAGCTGGTCGACCTGCCAGCCAAGCGGAGCATTGTCAGCATCAATGCGGATGAGACGCTGGCGGCGGGGACGTATATCGTGGGCGACGCGACGGGCAAGGAGTACGGATCGAACCTGCCATCGGCCCTGCCAGCAGCCGGCGCTTCCGCCACGCCTGCCCCCGGGGCCACGGACAACAAGGTCGCCAGCGCAACGCAGGGGCCGCACTATCAGCCGGCCAACAAGGGCGCGATGATGGAGACCCGCCTCGCCGCGCGGCTGCCGCTGGTGCTGTTTACCATCCGGCTGGAGAAAGGGCCGAACGGGGAGAACCCGGGGACAATCCGGACGCTGCTGCACTCCACCGACTGGGTGAACCACCTGCTCTTTTCGCCGACCGATCCGACTCTCCTGATGTACTGCCACGAGGGTCCCTGGCAGAAGGTGGACCGCATCTGGATGATCCACACCGACGCCACCCACAACACCCTCATCCACAAGCGCACCATGCTGATGGAGATTGCTGGCCACGAGTTCTGGGGACTCGATGGCGAGACCATCTGGTACGACTGGCAGTATCCCAAGGGTGAGGACTTCTTCCTGGCGGGCCGAAACCTGAAGACCGGACAGCGCATTGCCTACCACATGCAGCGCGACGAATGGTCTATCCACTTCAATCTGACCCGCCAGCTCGACCTCTTCTGCGGCGACGGCGGCGATCCCGGTCAGGTCGCCAAGGCCAGGGATGGCGAGTGGATCGAACTCTTCCATCCGCAGTTGATCCAGGGAGGCCCGGGCGCGCTGAACTCGCCTGCGTTCTGGCAGCCGGGCGTATTCCACTCCGAACACCTGGTCAACATGTCGCACCACAACTATCGCGAGGAGCCGAATGTGCGCTTCTCGCCGGATAAGTCGCTGGTTCTCTTCACCAGCAATATGTTCGGGCCGAGCTACGTCTTTGCCGCCGAGGTGGCAAAGGCGGACAATCCGCCCGCCGGGGACGTGCAGTCCACACCGGAGCTGGCCCGCAGGTTCAACCCGGTCGATCCTCCGGCCAGCAAGGGGTCCGTCGTGTCGCCACGCGCGCGCTGAGTCCAACGCCGGACCTCGCTTGGCACAAAAGTTGCATAAGCATAGCGAAAGTGGCATGGTGTTCTGCTGCTGGGACTTAGTAGCTTTGGGGCAGGAGATTTTCCCATGACCCTGCGTCCTCGTGCGTCCCTTCTGCTGGTTCTGCTTGGCTTGCCGCTCGCCCTGTCGCTTGCGGCCTGCAACAAGGTGCAAACCCTCTCTATCATTCCCGGCCCCGGGATTGAGGTTTTGACCGCCGCTGGCCAGACGGCGCAGTACACGGCGTATGCACAGGAACAGATGGGATCGGGGCCCCTGACGACAGCCAACGTTACCAGCTCCGTCACCTGGTCGACCAGCAACCCGAATATTGCCACCATCAACTCCTCAGGACTGGCGACGGCGGTGGGAGCTGGATATGCCGAGATTACGGCAGTGGCATCCGATGGAGCGATTGCATCCTCTGACCTCACGGTGCAGTCGACGGGAACGACGACACAATCCACCCCGTCGATCGCGATCCTCCCAGGCTCGGCGGCGGAGACGTTTGTCGGAGAGACGACGCAGTTTACCGCCTCCGGCAACCTGACCGGCATCGGCAACGCGCAAAACGTGACGAACCAGGTGACATGGCTCTCCAGCAATGCACAGGTTGCCACCATCAATTCGACTGGGCTGGCGACAGCCGTAGGCGCTGGAACTACGATGATTATCGCCCAGTACGGTGGACTCAGTGCAAGCGCAACTGTGGACGTGACCATCTCCGGCACAGGCACAGCGACCCCGTCGCTCACAGTGACCCCGAACGTGGCGGCGGATACCTTTGCCGGGGAGACGACGCAGTTTATCGCCAGCGGCAACTTGACGGGCATCGGCAGCCCGCAGAATCTGACCAACACTGTGACATGGGTCTCCAGCAATGCGCAGGTTGCCACCATCAACGCCGCTGGGCTGGCAACGGCCGTGGGCGCAGGGACAACGACGGTTACCGCTCAGTCGGGCGGACTCAACGCAACCGCGACCCTGACCGTGACGGTTCCGGCTTCGGGCACGGGGTCGGGAACTCCGACGCTCACCGTGGTCCCGAGTTCGGTCGCGGAGACCTTTGCCGGCGAGACGACGCAGTTTACCGCGACCGGCAACCTGACCGGCATCGGTGCCATACAGAACCTGACCAGCCTGGTGACGTGGGTGTCGAGCAATGTGCAGGTGGCCACCATCAATTCGGCTGGATTGGCCACGGCAGTGGGCTCAGGAACGACGACGATCATCGCCGAGTCCGGAGGACTCAATGCAAGCTCGACCCTGAGCGTGACGATTGCGGCATCGGGCACTCCTTCTATCTCGGTGATCCCGAACACGGTGGGGGAGACGTTCGCCGGCGAGACGACGCAGCTCACCGCGACCGGAAACCTGACCGGCGTCGGAGGCTCGCAGAACCTCACCAACCAGGTAACCTGGCTCTCCAGCAACGTGCAGGTCGCCACGGTAAGCGCGAGTGGCTTGGTGACGACCGTGGCCGCAGGAACGACGACGATCATCGCCGAATCTGGCGGACTCAATGCAAGTTCGACCGTCACCGTCACGCTCCCCGCATCGGGCTCGGGTTCGGGATCCCCGACGCTCACAGTGACCCCAAGCTCGGCATCGGAGACATTTGCCGGCGAGACGACGCAGTTTCTCGCCACCGGCAATCTGACCGGCGTAGGCACCTCGCAGAACCTGACCAGCCAGGTGACCTGGTTCTCCAGCAATGCGCAGGTCGCCACCATCAACGCCGCTGGGCTGGCAACGGCCGTGGGCGCAGGGACGACAACCATCGTGGCCCTCGCCCCCTCGGGAGGACTCAACGCAAGCGCCAGCCTCAGCGTGACCATCTCGGGGGCGGGCAGTGGCAGCAGTATCGCCTCGATTTCAGTCATCCCAGGCACTCAAACGGTATCTTCACCGGGCAATACCAGCCAATTCATTGCCATCGGAACCACTGGCGCGGGGGCTACGGTGAACCTGACCAACCAGGTGGCCTGGAACGCCAGCAGCGCACAGATTGCCACAATCGGCGGCGCTACCGGACTTGCCACGGCGATGGGTCAGGGAACGGCTACGATCTCTGCCCTCTACGCCAACTCCTCGGGAGGAACCGTGGTGGCGGGCACCGCGACGTTCACCGTGTCGGGCGGAACAACCGAGCAGTACACCGCGGTGACCATCCTGCCAGGTTCCCAGGCGCTTTCGGCGTCTGGTCAAACCGGCCAATTCATTGCGCTTGCCACCCTCGGAAGCACAGGTCTCGAGACGGATGTCACCAGCTCGCCCCAGATCGCGTGGAGCTCCAGCATTCCAACCATTGCTACCGTCAGTGCGTCCGGGCTTGCCACGGGTGTAGCTGCGGGGTCCACTACCATAACGGCGAAGTTGACGAACCCCGACGGCACCGTGGTGTCGGGTACTGCGACCGTCGTGGCTACAAGTACGCCCGCGCCAGAGCCTCTGCTTTCGCTCTCCATTATTCCGAACTCGGTTACAGCACAAGCAATTGGAGACACCGCGCAGTTTTTAGCCATTGGAACCTATGCGACCGCTCCGTACGTCCGCGATCTAACTAACTCGTCCGACCTCGCTTGGATATCTACTGAGCCAAACTATTTCCCCGTCAAC